>Ga0335080_10009762_pt1 | contig 10044 bp, 12 predicted proteins | sample Lox_Sample_34_FD_206720 | JGI IMG/M metagenome (GOLD analysis project Ga0335080, IMG submission 206720) | Soil microbial communities from Loxahatchee National Wildlife Refuge, Florida, United States - Lox_Sample_3.4 | ecosystem: Environmental > Terrestrial > Soil > Wetlands | place: USA... | reverse complement strand
CCCGTGCGCGCATTGGCATGTCCGTTGCTCTCGTGCTGCCGCGCGATCCGGCAGCACGCGAGAACAAGGGCGTCTACCGGAGTTCGCGAGAGACAACCAAGCAAGAAGGAAGGTTTCATGAAGGCGATGTCGTTTGTTTGCGCCGCAGTCGTCGGCGCATTTCTGCTGGGACCGTTCGGGGTGGCCCATGCCGACGAGAAGGCGAAGCCGGATGCCACCATGACCTTGTCGGCGAAATCACTCGCCGCGGGCGCGGGCTATAGCTGGGGTGGCGGCAAGCTGACCTACCGCGGAAAGACGTACGACGTGACCGTCGACGGTCTCACCGTGGGCGCCGTGGGCATGACTTCGATCACCGCGAGCGGCGAGGTGTACGGCCTGAAGAAGCTCGAGGACTTCGATGGGAACTACACGGCCGTGGCGGCTGGCGCCACGATTGCCGGCGGTGGCGGCTTGCTCACCATGCAGAACCAGAACGGCGTGCAGGTGACTCTGAAGTCGACGACCCAGGGGCTGAGCCTGACGGTCGGTGTCTCGGGCGCGAAGCTCGCGCTCAAGAAGTAGCCGACGGCCTCGGCCGAGTGCGCGAGATCTGGCGATGCCGGACGCTCGCCAGATCTCGCGTTCACTTTCTGTCCGAAATCGATTGGAGACCTCGGAGAGATGGGGAAGTACCTCGCACTCGGACTGGCTTGCGCGCTCGCTCTGAGCGCAACGGCGCGCGCCGACGACGACCACGAGCTCGCAAAGAAGCTCACCAATCCGGTCGCCGACCTGATCAGCGTTCCGTTCCAGTTCAACTATGACCAGGGCCTCGGGCCCAGCGACAAGGGCCAGCAGTACATGCTCCGGATGCAGCCGGTGATTCCGATCTCGATCGGCGAGGACTGGAACGTCATCTCACGCACGATCCTGCCTGTCATCTACACGAATCGCTTCGTCGCGCCGTTCGACGGGCCCAACTTCGGGCTCTCCGACACGACCCAGAGCTTCTTCTTCTCGCCGAAACAGCCGAGCAGCTGGGGCAGCATCATCTGGGGCGCCGGGCCCGCGCTACTGCTCCCGACCGCCACCGTCGGCTCGCTCGGCACCGAGAAGTGGGGCGCCGGGCCGACGGCGGTCGTGCTGAAGATGGCGGGCCCCGTGACGACGGGCTTCCTGTGGAACCAGATCTGGAGCGTCGCGGGGAGCAAGAGCCGGCAGCGCGTCAACCAGACCTACTTCCAGCCGTTCCTCTCCTACACGACTCACACCGCGACGACCTTCTCGGTGAATTCGGAGTCGACGTACGACTTCGTGAGCGGGCGCTGGACGGTGCCGGTGAACTTCCTGATCTCGCAGATCGTCCGGCTCGGGCCCCAGGTTCTTCAGCTCCAAGTGGGCTACCGGAGCTACGTCACTACTCCGGAGAATGGTCCGAATTGGGGCCTGCGCTTCCAGTTGACCCTGCTGTTCCCGAAGTGATCAGGGAGGAGCCGATGCGCTCACCCGTGGCGCGCTGCGCAGTCTACTTCGTGCTGGTCTCTGCGCTTGCAACCGCCAGCGCGCGCGCTGCCGACCCCGACCCGGCCGGCGCTCCGCAGCCGGACGAGAAGCACTACGAGCTCGGCGTGTACCTCTGGGGGCTGAGCATGGCCGCGAAGGTGGACAACCCGACCGCCAGCGTGTCCGAGCACATCTCCTTCCACCAGCTGCTCAGCCACCTCTCCGGCGGACTCATGGCGCACGGGCGCGGCGAGTGGGGGCCGTGGTCGGTCGACCTGGACGGATTCTGGGCCAAGCTCCGCGGGGGTAAGCAGAGCAAGACCGTCGAGCTCGGGCCCGGAGGCGGGATCAGCGTCGGCGCCGAAGTGAAGACGGAGCTCGACGAGTGGCTCGTCCATGCCACCGTCGGCTATCGGATCTTCCGGGTCGGAAGCCTCTTCTCGCAGAGACCCACGGACACGCGACACTTCACCGGCGAGCTCTACGGCGGCGCGCGCTACTGGTCCGTGAACCCGAAGCTCCACCTGGCCGTCAACGACCTTTCGGCACGCGTGGGCAGCCGCAGGGAGTGGGTCGACCCGCTGGTCGGCCTGCGCTTCGGCATCGATCTCTCCGACACGGTCGTGATGGGCATCTCGGGCGATGCCGGCGGCTTCAACATCGGCAACTGGTGTTCGGACTTCACCTGGTCGCAGACCACGATGCTCTCGTGGGCGTTCAGCGAGAGCTGGAGCCTGCACGCCGGCTACCGCTTCCTCGACTTCCACCGCGACTCCGGCGACTCCAACGTGCGCATCCAGGAGCGTGGACCGTTCCTCGCGCTGACTTATCGCTTCTGAGGCGATGGCCTCGCAGTGAGTGGCGGGTGGCCTGGCACCCGGCCCGGCTGCTGTTCGCGCTCGTGCTGCTGCAGGCCGGCCGGGCATTCGCGCAGGAGGCGATCTCGATCGAGGAGCCGCCGCCCGAGTCTGTCTCCGCGGACAAGACCTCCATCGAGAAGACCTTCTCGCCCGCCAAGGAGCGCGAGCGCATCACCGAGTGGATCAAGGACCACCTGCAGAACCAGCCCGCGTTCCTGCGCGATGCCACGCTGTTCGCGAACTTCCGCACCCAGTATCTGCGGCAGGATCACTTCGACGCCACCACCACGAGCGAGGCGTGGGCCGTGGCCGGGTCGATCGGTTTTCGGACCGGCTACCTGTTCGAGCGCCTCGCGCTGGGGGCGGCCGCGTACACCTCGCTCCCGATCTACGCACCCGCGGATCGGAGCGGCACGGCCCTGCTCAAGCCGAACCAGGACAGCTACAGCGTCGTCGGTGAGCTCTACGGGAAGCTCCGGCTCACCGACGATCTCATGGCGACCGCCTACCGCCAGGAGCTGAGCACGCCCTACATCAACCGCGACGACGGCCGGATGACGCCGAACACCTTCGAGGCGTATACGCTGGTCGGGACCTGGAGCCCGGGTGGAGACGACGGAAAGCTCATCTACGGCGGCGGCTGGGTCACCAAGATGAAGGACCACAACTCCGAGAACTTCGTCTCGATGTCGGAGGAGGCCGGTGTGGCGATCAACCGCGGCGTGGCGGTGGCCGGGGCGAGCTATGTGACGAAGAACGGCTCGATCGGCCTGGTGGACTACTTCTCCAACGATGTGATCAACATCGGCTACGCGGAGGGCAAGTACTCCCACGAGTTCGAGAGCGGACTGGGTCTGCTCGGCGCCGCGCAGTTCACGGACCAGCACAGCACGGGAAGCGAGCTGCTCGCGGGCAGCTCCTTCGGCGGCAATCAGGTGGGCGTGAAGGTCGCTTGCAGCTACGCCGGAGCCATGGCGACGCTCGGCTACACGAACACGACCAGCGGCACGAACATGCGCAGCCCGTGGGGCAGCTATCCGGGCTACACGAGCGCGCAGGTGAGTGACTTCGATCGGGCCGCCGAGCAGGCATTCATGTTGAAGGCGTCGTACGTCTTCTCGCGCGTGGGGATGCCCGGCTTCTCGGCGTACGCGCTCTGGGTCCACGGCTGGGGCGTCGCGCCGGGCGTCGGGCCCGATCACGACGAGTACGACTTCGACCTGCAGTGGCGGCCCCGCCTGCCAAAGCTCAAGGGACTGTGGTTCCGCGCGCGCTTCGGGATGGTGAACGAGCGCGGGGGCACACACGCCACGCTCGACGAATACCGCCTGATCGTTAACTACGACTTCGCGGCGCTATGAGCGATCTGATGGCGCGCCAGCATTTGAAATCTTGCTCGTAGAGGACGACCCGGACGATGCAACGGTCGCGATGCGCGCGTTTGCGCGCAACGGCATGGCTCAGCACGTGATGCTCGTCAACGACGGCGCCGAAGCATACGAGTATCTCCTGGGTGAGGACGCCGCGCTGAACGGCGCGCGACGCCTGGTACCGCGCGTGATCTTTCTCGATCTCAAGATGCCCAAGCTCGGCGGCCTGGACTTGCTCGAGCAGCTGCGCTCGAACGATCGCACGCGCTCGGTGCCGGTGGTGATCGTGACTTCGTCGGACCTGGAGGCCGACGTGAAGGAAGCTTACCGCCGGGGCGCCAACAGCTTCGTCGTGAAGAAGTTCGACAGCGAGAATCCTGGACAGTATCTGGTCGCACTCGCGCACTATTGGCTAGACTTCAACCGAGAGGTGCGCTGATGACTCCGGGCCATCTGCTCCCGACCGCGCTGATCGTCGACGACGACGCCGATCAGTGCACCATCCTCGAGGTGCTGGTGCGCCGTGAGGGTTACCTCGTCGAGTCTGCCGGATCGATCGCGGAGGCGGGCCGGAAGCTCGCGCGCGGCACGCCCGACGTGGTGCTCATCGACTTGAAGCTCCCCGACGGCGACGGCCTCGCGTGGCTTCGTGCGGAGGAAGCCGCGGCGGGCGCCCAGGTAATCGTGATCACCGGCGGTGCCAGCATCGACTCGGCCGTCGACGCCATGCAACATGAGGCGGAGCGGGAACGACTCACTCGCAACATCCACGAGGACCGGAGCGGCGCGCAGCGCGCGACCTCGGCTTGTCGGTGTTGTCGGGTCTGAACCTTCCGCGGCGCATTCGCAAGCGCCCGGTGCCCTGGGCGCTCAGCGCGCTCGCCGTGGCTGCGTTCTTGCTGCTGCGCCGGCGCCAGCGCCAGCGCCTCTAACGCCATTGACTGACCGCAAGCGGTGGCTGCTCGGTGCCGTCGTGGCGCTGGGCGCCGTGGCCGCCACTGCGATCATCGCGTTCGGGGCAGCGGTCGCGATCCTGAAGGACCGGGTCGCGCAGGCGCTCCCGACGACCGAAATGGCGGCGCTTCGGGTCGGCTGGTCTGGTGTCGTGATCGAAGGGCTGCGCGTTCCGGGGCCGCCGGGCTGGCCGGCGCGGGACGCTCTGCGCGCCGAGCGCGTGACAGTCGTTCCGAGGCTGCTGAGCCTGGTCTCGAGCAAGACTTACTACATCGCGTCGGTAACTATTTCTCGGCCCTATCTGTCCGCACTGCGCAGCGGAGGGAAGCTCGTTGCGCTGCCCGGCTTGCACGGCGATGCGACGGCGAAGGACGAAGCGCCGAGCGCCTCGCCGGCTCTGAGCTTTCGCGAGATCTCGCTCGAGGAAGGCGTGGTCGAGATCTTCGACGCCACCCTCGCGACGCCTCCACAGAAGATCCGCCTCGAGCAGATCGCCGCGAGCGTGCACGAGCTGAACCTGCCGGGTCTCTCGGGTCGCAGCCGCTTCGAGCTCGACGGCATCGTCAAGGGGGAGACGCAGGACGGCCATGCGCACCTCGACGGCTGGGCCGAGATCGGCACGCGTGACTCGTCCATTGCCACACAGCTCCGCTCCGTCGATCTCGTCCCGTTCCAGCGCTACCTGATCCGGGCGGGCGAAGCGGGCATCCGCAGCGGCCGGTTCGATCTCGACCTGCAGTCCGAGGTGACCCGGGGCCGCCTGCACGCGCCCGGCAGGATCACCCTCACCGGCTTGCAGCTCGAGTCGGAGGGCGGAGCGGGCACGTTCATGGGCATGTCGCGGCGCGCGGTGCTCGCGGGGCTTGCCGAGAAAAATGGCGAGATCAGCGCCGACTTCGTGATCGAGGGCGAGATCGACAAGCCCGAGTTCTCGTTGAACGAGGCGCTCAGCACGCGACTCGCGTACTCACTCGCGAAGACACTCGGCGTCGACCTCGGCGGTCTGGTCGAGGGCGCGGGCACGCTCGGGCTGAAGGGCGCCCAGGGGGCCGGAGATGCGGCCGAGGGCCTGGGCGGCGCGGTGCGGGATCTGTTCGAAGGCAACCCCAAGCGATAGTGAGGAACGCGCGTTCACGACGAATCGCGGAAGCGAAGGAACGCCAGATACTTCAAGAGCTCTTCTTCTTCCTCAGCGGTCAGATCGTCGATCGCGAAGGCGGCGAGCCTCCTGCGCCGGCCCCCTTTGTCCTCGGAAGGCAGCAAGTAGCCGGCCTTCTCCATCAACGTCTCGTACGGCACTGCATAGACCGCGGCCAGGCTGTGCAGCACGTGCGGCGAGGGCTTCTGGATCCTCCCCTTCTCCAGCGCGCTCAGGTAGGCGTTCGAGACCGCCCTGTCCGTGCTCTCTTCGACCTGCCGGAGTGAGAGCCTCTTCGCAACACGCAGATGGGCCAGCAGCTCGCCGAGATCGACCTGCGAGTGCTCTCGATCGATGCGGGGTCGGCTCTTGCGTTCGGCCACCGCCCCAATATTGCCACGGCTGCGTGCTTTATCAAGCATTTCGTGCCACTGCTTGTAAAAATTGAATCGCGTTATACATTTAGCATGATGCGAGAAAGTCAGTGGATCGAGGGGACGCGGACCCGGCTAGAACCGAAGGAACGCGAGGAGCTGTTGACGGCGTTGACGCCGCAGCAGAAGCCGTACCTGCTCGAGCACGACTACGTCTTTGTCGAGGGAGTCGGCGTCTTGTGGAAGCCCCCGCACGGTGACCCGCTGCGGCGCGCGTCTTTCACGCACGGAGCCCACTTCGAGACGCAGTACGGAGGGTTCTACATCGACTCCCGCGGAATCGGCTCTGCCGATTCGATCGCGACGGAGTCACCACAGGAGACCGCGCCATGAAGATGAGACCGTTGCACGACCGACTGCTCGTGAAGCGCATCGAGGGAGAGGAGAAGACCAAGGGCGGACTCATCATCCCCGACACCGCCAAGGAGAAGCCCATGGAGGGCAAGGTCATCGCTGCCGGCAAGGGGAAGGTCGAGGAAGACGGCAAGCTCCGCCCACTCGACGTACGCAAAGGGGACCGGGTGCTCTTCACCAAGTACTCCGGCACCGAGATTCAGCTCGAGGGCGACGAACACCTGATCATTCGCGAGGACGACGTCCTCGCGGTGCTCGAGTAGGAGAAACGATCATGTCAGCAAAACAGATTCACTACGGGCAGGACGCCAGAGCGCGTCTGCTGCGCGGTGTCGACCAGCTCGCGCAAGCGGTGCGGGTGACCCTGGGGCCCAGGGGCCGCAACGTCATGCTGGAGAAGAGCTGGGGAGCGCCCACGATCACCAAGGACGGAGTCACGGTGGCCAAGGAGATCGAGCTCGAAGATCGCTTCGAGAATCTCGGCGCGCAGATGGTCCGCGAAGTGGCGAGCAAGACTTCCGACGTCGCGGGCGACGGCACGACGACTGCCACGGTGCTCGCCCACGCGATCTTTCGCGAGGGCATCAAGATGGTCGCCGCCGGCGCCAACCCCATGGACCTCAAGCGCGGGATCGACAAGGCGGTCGCGGTGATCGTCGAGGCCCTCGGCAAGCAGTCGAGGAAGACCCGCACGGGCGATGAGATCGCCCAGGTCGGAACGATCTCCGCCAACGGGGACGAGACGATCGGGAAGATCCTCGCCGAGGCGATGGAGAAGGTCGGCAAGGAAGGCGTCGTCACCATCGAGGAGGGCAAAGTCACCGAGACGACCCTCGACGTCGTGGAAGGCATGCAGATCGACCGGGGCTATCTCTCGCCCTACTTCGTGACTGATGCCGAGAGGATGGAGGTCGTGCTCGAGGATGCGCTGGTTCTCTTGCACGAGAAGAAGATCAGCAACATGAAGGAGCTTCTGCCGCTGCTCGAGAAGGTCTCACAACAGGACAAGCCCATCCTGATCGTGGCCGAGGATCTCGAGGGAGAGGCGCTGGCGACCCTGGTCGTGAACAAGATCCGGGGCACGCTGCACTGTGCGGCCGTGAAGGCGCCCGGCTTTGGCGATCGCCGCAAGGCGCTGCTGCAAGACATGGCAGTCGTGACTGGCAGCCAGCTCATCGCCGAGGAGCTCGGCCAAAAGCTCGAGAACGTGACACTCGCGGACCTGGGTCGGGTGAAGAAGGTCGTCATCAACAAGGACGACACGACTCTCATCGAGGGTGCGGGTTCGAAGAAGGACATCCAGAGTCGCTGCGACGAGATCCGCAAGCAGATCGAAGACACCACCTCCGACTACGATCGCGAGAAGCTCCAGGAGCGGCTCGCGAAGCTCGCCGGCGGCGTCGCGGTGCTCAAGGTGGGCGCAGCCACCGAGACCGAGATGAAGGAGAAGAAGGCCCGCGTGGAAGACGCCCTGCATGCGACGCGGGCGGCGATCGAGGAGGGCATCGTGCCCGGGGGCGGCGTGGCGCTGCTGCGCGCACAGAGCGCCCTGGACGGGCTCGAGGAGAGTCTCTCCGAAGATCAGCGGGCCGGCGTCCGGATCGTGCGGCGCGCGATCGAGGAGCCGCTGCGCTGGATCGCGGCGAACGCGGGGATCGAGGGATCGGTCGTCGTGGAGAAGGTGAAGAACGGTCGCGGGGCGTTCGGCTTCAACGCCGCGACCGAAGTGTACGAAGACCTCGTCCTGGGCGGAGTCATCGACCCCACCAAGGTCGTACGCGCGGCGCTGCAGAATGCCGCCAGCGTGGCGTCGCTGCTACTCACGAGCGAGGCACTCATCGCGGGCAAGCCTGAGAAGCGGGCGGGCGCCGGCACGGGGCCCGACATGCCCGACATGGAAATGTAGAACGCATGTGGGATGGTCTGCTTCGAATCCTGGCAAGTCTCCGGCGGCGCTACCAGAGCGGCGCCGAGGCGCGGCGCGCTGAGAAGAAGCGAGCGCGCTTCTGGGCCGACGTGCGCGACGGAGAGCGCGAGGCGAAGCGGAAATCAGCGAAGGCTCGTGAACGGGATTCCCTCGCGAGTCAGCGCGCGAACGTCTAGCTCGCGCGCGAAAGTAAGTTCGGCACAGCCATTGCCACAAAGACTGCGACTCTGCCCGCCAGACGCCCCCCAGAGCGGCCGCGGCGGGTCCGGGAATTGCTCTCTCACGCTTGTGGGACTCTTGAGCACCAAGGGTCACAGAAAACCTTCCATTTGGAGGCAACCATGAAACGCTCACTCGTGTTAGTGGCGATCGCGATCGGCGCGCTCGCGTGTCAGGGGGCGCGCGGTCCCACAGGTCCCACAGGTCCCGCGGGCCCTCAGGGTCCGGCCGGCGTGATGGGACGATCGGGCTCACAGGGCGTGACCGGCGCAACGGGCTCACAGGGCATGACTGGATCGCAGGGGCAACCCGGCGCGTCGGACCCTGGGGCCAATCCTGGAGTGGGTCCAGGTGCGGGATGGGTCTCACTGCGCGACATCCGATTCGATTACGACAACGCGGACATCAACGCTTTCGAGATGAAGAAGATCACCGAGATCGCGACCTACCTGAACGACAATCCGAACGCTCGCCTGGGAATCGACGGCACCACGGACCTGCGCCGCGGTATCAACAAATACAATGCGACGCTGAGTGCGCAGCGTGAAGCCAACGTTCGCGATGCGCTGATCCGGGCTGGAGTCCCGACCAACAGGATCGAGATCGGCAGCTTCGGGGCGGAACGCAGCCAGTGCAGCAACCGCACCGAAGACTGCGCGAAGCGCGCCGGTCGCGTCGAAGTACTCACGACGAGCTAGCAGCTACGCAGAATGACTGCCTGATCTGGCCGACTGCCGGGCCCGACATCGCGTCGGGTCCGGTCGTGCCCCCCTGTGGTGGCTTCTAGTTGAAGTCTTGGATGCCGTTTGCCATGACTTGAAGCGATGAAGTTCGGTGTCTTGCAGTTCTTCTCCTGGACCCGGCGCGTGCCGCTCGAGACGGTGTACGCGCGCGCGTTCGAGCGCATCGCGATCATGGATCAGGGCGGCTACGACGCGGTGTGGCTCGCGGAGCATCACTTCAGCACGTACAGCGTCTGCCCTTCGATCCCGGTGATGGCCGCGCACGTGGCCGCGCGCACGCGGCGGCTGCGCATCGGCGCGGCCGTGACGCTCGCGGGCCTGTACCACCCGCTCCGGCTCGCCGAGGAGCTCGCGCTCCTGGACGTGCTGTCGGGCGGGCGGCTCGCGTGGGGCGCGGGGCGGGGCTTCGACGCGCGCGAGTTCCGCGCGTTCGGCGTGCCGGTCGAGGAGAGCGCCGAGCGGATGCTCGAGTGTGTCGAGATCGTGCTTGCGGCGTGGCGCGAGGCGAAGCTCGAGCACCGCGGGAAACACTGGAGCTTCAGCGACGTGGACGTGCTGCC
>Ga0335080_10009761_pt1 | contig 10045 bp, 9 predicted proteins | sample Lox_Sample_34_FD_206720 | JGI IMG/M metagenome (GOLD analysis project Ga0335080, IMG submission 206720) | Soil microbial communities from Loxahatchee National Wildlife Refuge, Florida, United States - Lox_Sample_3.4 | ecosystem: Environmental > Terrestrial > Soil > Wetlands | place: USA: Florida... | reverse complement strand
GACCTTTGTGCAACTCGTCCTACCGTAGCCCAACCATCCAATTTGCCTTCAAACATCCACGCAGATACCCTGCAGTGCCATCTTTACGAACACCTGTTTGACCTGTTCGGAATCTGAAATCTCATCCGTGTCATACCAACGGTACAACCAGTTGCACATCCCTAGAATCCCGTTCACGATGATCCACGGCTCGCCCGTTATCAGCTTCCCTTCCTGCTGCCCTCGCCGCACCAGATCAACAAAACGCGCATTGTAACGAGACATCACTGAAATCAATTTGTGTTGCCGCTTCCCCGAAAGAGAATCGAACTCATGCAGGAACAGGCCGAATTGCACACGTTTCTCGATGATGTAGTCAATCTGCGCGCGAATCGCGCGTTGCAACTGCTCCACCGGATCCCCAGCTGGGTCAATTTGCCTCGCGATGAACGCGTCGCCGTCCTCAATCCCCGCCAGCAGCAATCGAAACAATAAGTCGTCTTTCGACTTGATGTAGTAATACAGCGAGCCCTTCAACATGCCTACATCGCGCGCCACATCTTCGATGCTCGTCGCGTGAAATCCCTTCGCGAAAAAAATATTCGCGGCACTCTGCAGAACTTCTTCCAACCGCGTCGCAGGCTTGCTTTGTTTCTCGCTTCGCCGTCCTTTGCGCGGGCGCAATGCGTCAGGAATTTTCTTTCGCTTTCTTGGATTTTTCGGCACGGAACCCTCAATCAGAACGGATTCCATACTAGCAGAACCTGCGCTGCCCGCCGTTCCGCAATGCTCACGCCACCACGTGGCACGAATGCGTCTTCAACACCAGCCAAACCACAGACTCCGGCGCCAACTCCAGCGATCGCGCCGCTCCTGGCGTCACGTGCACCATCACGCGAACTCCTACGTTCACCACGACGTTCACCAGTGTACCCCGTGCCTCCAGCGATTCCACGCGTCCCGGCAGAACGTTGCGCGCGCTCAGCCCATACGGCAGCTGCGTCGCCAGCAGAACATCTCCGGCGCGAATCGCAACCCGAATCTCGTCTCCGACTTGCTGTGTTCCCAATGGCACTTCCAGTTCGCACGCACCGCCATCCAGGGCCACGCGCATCACACCATCACCTTGTCGATGCTCCAGCACTCGAGCCGGCAACACATTTTCGAAGCCCACCGCAAGCGCCAGTGCGGTGGCGCGCGGAGCGTCCATCACGTCACTCGGCATCCCCCGATCGCGCACATGTCCGTCCACCATCGCAATCATGCGATCGCCAATCGCATCCGCTTCTTCGCGATTGTGTGTCACATACAAAATCGGGATACGCTGCTCGGCATTCCATTCGCGCAAATCCTCCAGAATCGCCGTTCGAAGCCCCTTGTCCAGTCCCGTAAGCGGCTCGTCCAGCAGCAATAAACGAGGCCTTGTCACTAGGGAACGCGCCAGCGCCACACGCTGCTTTTCGCCCCCGGAAAGTTCCCCCGGTTTCCGGCCGCGCAGTTTTTGAATGTGAAACGTGGATGCGATTTGCGCGATCTTGGCCTCGCGCTCCGCACTCGAAACGTGCGAAATCCCATACCCGATGTTTTCTTCAGCACTCAAATGAGGAAATAGAGCCAACGACTGAAACACATATCCGATGTCACGCCGCTGCGGCTCCAAGTTCACACCCTGTTCCCTGTAGAAAAGCGTTTTCTCCCCCAGCGCGATTCTCCCCTCATCCGGCCGCGTCAATCCCGCGATGCAGTCCAGTAGCGTCGACTTCCCCGCACCCGATGGCCCGAATAGAACCGTAAACCCAGCAGGAAACTCTTCACGAATCCTCAATTCGAAATTGGAAATACCTCGAACGGAAAGGGACTTGGCTATCTGCACCGTCAGCATGCGGTCCTACCGGCTACTCCACGGCGACCACACCCGGCGGTTCATTCCGTAAACAATGGAAAGCACCACAAACGACACCACCAGCAAAAACAGCGCGGTCTGATGCGCACCGCCATAATCCAGGGCCTGTACGCGATCATAAATGTCGATCGAAATGGTTCGCGTGATCCCCGGCAAATTTCCACCTACCATCAGCGCCACGCCAAATTCCCCCAGCGTATGTGCAAAACTCAGCACCGCCGCCGTGACCACCCCGGGCCACGCCAATGGCAACACAATCCGAAAGAACGAACGTGTGCGGCTCGCACCCAGAATCGCCGACGCATCCAGTAAGCGCCGGTCCAATGATTCGAAACTCGCCACCAGCGGCTGCACCGCAAAGGGCAGGCTGTACAACATTGACGCCAACACCAAGCCTGCAAACGTGAACGCCAACGAGTGGCCAAACATCGCCTGCCAGGCGTTTCCCAGCAACCCACGTGGGCCCAGCGCAATCAATGCGTAAAATCCCAGCACCGTTGGCGGCAACACCAGCGGCAGCGCCACCACCGATTCCAGTAAAAATTTCCCGCGCCACGACGTGAACGCCAACCAATACGCCAGCGGCAGCCCGACAACCAATAAAGACACCGACACCGTGAGTGCCAGCCGTAACGACAACATCAGTGCTTCGCTGTTCATGGGTTTTTGGCCGCTTGCGGCGGCGTCAATCCGTATTTCTGTAAAATTGCTCGGCCCTGTTCACTCTTTACGAATTCCAGAAACGCCGAGGCCTCCTTCTTATTTCGCGACGCACTTACTATCACCGCTTCCTGTTTCAGTTCCGGAGACAGTCTCTTCGGAATTTCCCAGCGATCTCCGCCCTTCATGCTCTCGGCAAACGTCAGCGACAATGCCACCAGCCCAACCTGCGCGCTGCCAGACTGCGCGAACTGCGCTGCCTGTGAAGTGTTCTCGCCATAGACCAACTTCTCTTTAACTTCTTCGTACACGCAGGCCTTTTCCAGTACCTCTACGGCCGCACGCCCATACGGGGCATGCTCCGGATTCGCGATTGCAATCTTTACTACCTTTGGGTCCTTGAGAACCTCAAAGCCGCGTTGCGCCAACAGCAGATGTTCGTCCGCGGGTGCCCACAACACCAAATGCCCGAATGCGTACACGGTCCGCGAGGTCGCATCTGCCGCGCCCGATTTCACCAGTTGCTCCGGATACTGTGCGTCCGCCGAAAAAAATAGATCGAACGGCGCGCCATTCTCAATCTGCGCCCGAAAATTTCCGCTCGAGCCATAGGTGACTGCCACTTTCGTTCCCGTAGCTTTTTCGAACTGCACAGCCAGATCCTTCATGGCGAATTGCAGGTCGGCGGCAGCAGCCACTCGTAATTCTTGAGCCCGCAAGCCAAATCCAGACACGAGCGCAAAAGCACAAACCGTCAGCCTCACAAATTTCATGTACCTCTCCCAGCTCAAATCCGCAAGATCATCACTTCTGTCGATTTGATCAACGCGGCCGCCCGTTCTCCCACCTTCAACCGTAGTTCCCGTGCCGCATCCGCAGTAATGATGGAGGTTATATGCTGCTCGCCAATCGCCAAAGTGACCTGCGCCAGCAGTCCGCTGAATTTCAACTCAATCACCCGGCCTATCAACTGGTTCCGGCCGCTGATCTTTCGAAAGTTCCCTCGCCGTCCCGCCACGTCTCCCCGCTCCAGCTTCTTGGGAAGCAACCGGTCAATCTCGGACTCCGGCACACGATGGTGCCCGCCCGGAGTTTTCGCAGTCTTGATCTTGTTGTGATAGATCCATTGCTTCAAGGTGGGATAGCTGATTCCCAGAATGTTCGCAGCTTCGCGCGGCGCCAGAAGTTTTTGCATTGTCTTCCCCGGCTCAAGAGATTAGACGCTTTTTTCGTGCACCGCAATACGGTTTTATACGCTTTACTGTAGGTTCCAGGGCCGTTACCGCTGGGTACCGGGAAGCGTGGGAGGGTCGTTCAGCCAAGCCACGTGGGCAGCACATTAGTTCCGCAGTGGCTTACCCGTTTTCAACGTGTGAGCAATTCGCTCTTGGGTCTTCTTCTCGCCTAACAGCGACACAAACGCCTCCCGCTCCAGGTCCAGCACGTACTGTTCGCTCACCATTTGCGCCGCGGACAGCGCTCCGCCCGCGAGGATGTTTGCCAATTTGCGGGACACGTGCGCATCGTAATCCGAAGCATATCCGCCACGCACCATCAGGTGAATCGCCATTTTCGCCGCGGCCAAAAACGATTCCCCCAGCACCTTGATCTGCGTCGTCTGCGCGCCCTCCTGCCAAGAAGACGCACCAGGCTTCCACCCCGCTCGCACTAGCGCCAGTGCTGTCTGTTTTGCATCTTCCACCAGGCGATCGCGGTTCATCGAGTACCCATCCGCGCGCCGTAAGTACCCCAGCTCGCGGCACTCTTCCGCGCTAGTTCCCACTTTTGCCATGGCGATATTTTCGAATACCGGCCGCAACGTGTGAAACAAGTCCAGATCATCACCGGATCCCGCGTTCTCGTTCGCCCGAATCATCATCTCCTTTGTTCCGCCACCCCCTGGGATCAGCCCCACGCCCGCTTCTACCAGGCCGATATACGCTTCCGCCGCCGCATGAATCTTCGCCGCGTGCAAACTGATCTCGCATCCTCCGCCGAGAGCCATGCCCTGCGGTGCCGCTACCACCGGCTTCGGCGCATATTTGATGGCCAGGTTCACGTTTTGGAATTGCTTCACCGCCAGATGCAGTTCGTCCCACTCCTGCTCCTGCGCACCGATCAGCACCAGCATCAAGTTGGCACCGACCGAAAAGTTCGTCGCCTGGTTCGCAATCACCATGGCATCGAAATCCGTCTCCAAACGTTTCAGACCCTTGTGCAGCATGGCAATCAAGTCCGCCCCGATGGCATTCATCTTCGCGTGAAACTCACAACACACCACGCCGTCGCCCAAATCGATCAGGCTCGCTCCGGTGTTCCGTTCAACCTCTTTTCCTGCATCCTTAAAATTCTTCAAAAGCACGATCCCCGCCGGCTCGTGAACTCTCTTCATCGAGCCACTGCGAAAATCGAAAACGCTCGATTCTCCCTTTTGCGATTCGTAGAAACTCTGACGCCCGCTCGCCAGCGCCGTCTCAAAGATTGCGGGCAAGTTCCTTCGCTCTTTCTTGATCTGCTCCGCAAAAGCCGGCAATCCGATCGCGTCCACGCTCTCAAACGGCCCCAGTTCCCACGCAAATCCCCACCGCATCGCGCGGTCGACATCCTCGATATGGTCAGAAATTTCCGGCATGCAACGCCCTGCGTACAAACACATTTCGGAAAGCCCTCTCCAGATAAACGCCTGCGCCTTGTCGGTCTTCTGCCCTTCAAAAAGGGGGGTCACAAACCCGCGCAAGCGCTCCCGGGTGTCCTCCACGGCTTTTCCCGCCTCGATGGAAGGAAACCGAGCCTTCTGCCTCTGACGGTAATCCATCGTAGCCAGATCGAGTGTCAAGATCTCGCGTTCCCCCGTTGCGCCTTTCAGTCGCTTATAAAATCCTTGACCCGTTTTGTCGCCCAGCCACTTTCGCTTCGCCATCTCCTCCACAAACGCCGGCACCTTATACGACTCCCGCGATTCGTCGTGCGCCGCCGTTTCGTAAATATTTCTCACCACGTGCATTAACACGTCTAATCCGACTATATCGGTGGTTCGAAATGTCGCGGATTTCGGCCAGCCCACCGCCGGTCCTGTGCACGCATCCACTTCCTCAATCGTCATTCCCAGTTCCGTCATCAGTCGGAACGCGTTCAGCACCGAGTGTGTCCCAACGCGGTTGGCGATGAAGTTCGGCGTATCCTTTGCCACCACGACGCCTTTGCCCAACCGGCGATCGCAAAAGTCCCTCAACGTCTCGAGAACATTCCGCGAAGTCTTCGGACCAGGGATAATCTCCACCAGCTTCATGTATCGCGGCGGATTGAAAAAGTGCGTTCCTGCCCAGTGCTGCTGGAACTCTTCTGGCAATCCCTCCGCAATCAAATGCACGGGCAAGCCCGATGTGTTCGTCGTTACAATCGCTCCCTGCTTTCGAAACTGAGCCACTTTTGCCAGCAACGCTCTCTTGATTTCCAGATTCTCCGCCACCACCTCGATGATCCAGTCCGCATCGGCAATGCGCGCCAGATCATCCTCGAAATTCCCTATTGCGATTCTCTCGGCCAATCGCGGAATAAAAAACGCTGCAGGCTTAGACTTCTTCGCCGCATCGATTCCCGCCGTCACCAATTTGTTCCGGTCAGCTCCGGCTGCGCCGCTCGGTACGATGTCCAGCAGTAGGCAGGGCAGGCCCGCATTCGCAAAATGCGCGGCGATGCGCGCGCCCATCGTTCCTGCGCCGAGCACGGCGGCCTTCTGAATCCGTTGTGTCATGGCTAGCCTTCGAGAATGAGTTTGGGACGGCAGAACAGGTTACAAAATGGCATCCCGCGGGTCAAACAGCCGTTTGGTAAGCTCTCTGCGTCGTAGAATAGGTGGATATGCCTTCGGAGAAGAACGGCGACACCCAGAATTTTCTGCGCACCGCGAAAGAGGTTTTTCGTGCATTCGCTTACGGCGGCGCACCAAAGGGAGCCAAACGTCCACGTGTCGGCATTGCCCTCGCCGGCGGATTCGCCCGTGGAATCTCGCACATCGGCGTACTGCGCGTTCTGCGCGAGGCGGGCATCCCCATTGACGTCGTTGCCGGTACCAGCGTCGGTGCGCTTATCGGCACCGGTTACTGCGCGGGCGTTCCTTTCGAAGACATGGAACGCATCGCCTACCAGACCAAATTTACCGACTTCGGCCGCTGGACTCCCTCTTGGCTGGGTCTCGCCACCAACCTGCGCCTTGAGCAATACGTCGCCCGCATGACTCCTGCGAAACGGTTCGAAGAGCTACAGAAACCCTTGGCTATCTCCGCGACGGACATCAACCTTGGGCTGCCCGTTTACTATCACGGAGGACTCATCGGCCCGGCTCTCCGCGCTTCCTGCGCCTATCCCGGATTATTCGTTCCCGTGAAATATGAAGGCCGCACTCTGGTCGACGGCTTTGTCACTGCGCTCGTGCCCATCGAAGGCGTCCTCATCCTTGGCGCCGAACTCATCATCGCGGTCTACCTGGAAGCCGGCTCCGTCGAGGAACCTCGCACCTTCACCGACGTTCTCAGTCGCTCCTTCACCGTCATTCAGAAACACGCTGACCTCGAATGGCGCAAGGAAGCCGATGTCGTCATCGAACCCGACGTCACTCCCTACCTCTGGGATGATTTTTCGAAAACCGCGCAACTCGTCCGCGCTGGTGAAGAAGCTGCGCTCAAAGCTCTACCAGCGATTCGCGCGGCACTCGAGGCAAAAACCGTCATCACTTCCGAATGAACACAAACCTTTGCTTCTAGGCGCAAGTCACTTCCACGCGAACCGCCTCGCCTTCTCCTTTTCCTCGTTGCGTCAGCCAAGCTCCCAGTCCTTCCGCAAATCGGTCTGGCGTTATCCGAAAACTCGCCTCCACCAGTCCATCCGCTATCGGCAGCGTATCGTCAAAATCCGCCGAGTTCGTGAAATTCCTCATACAAAATTGATCCAACCATTCCAGAGGACAACCCCTCTGCTGCCCCCGAATCCACAGCTGAACTCTGAATTTCTGCACGTACACGCAGCAATCATAACACCAGTGGATCTTCTTCGTTCCCCGGGAGCGTCTAGAGCAAGGAATTGAACCAGTGACTCCCTACCTTGCTTCTCGTCAGATCTCTACCTTACACTGGCTAAGCGAACGGAGCCGCCTCCCGCCTGGCTTCGCTGTCTCCAGGGCTGGTTATAAGCGGCCCCGATTTGTTTTTTGCATTCATTGCATCCGAATTGTTGGGGGTCAAACGTGGGAACGCCGATGGAAGCGTGGGTGGAGGAAGCTGCCCAGCTCACCAAACCGGACCGCATTCACTTCTGTGATGGGTCCGAAGCCGAAAATCAGGTCGTTCTCCACGAAATGCTCAAGCACTCAGATTCCTTCCAGCTAAACCCCTCCAGCTACCCCAATTGCTATCTCCACCGCAGCAGCCCCAGTGATGTCGCACGTACCGAACATCTCACCTTCATCTGTCTGCCTGATCGCGACGACGTGGGCCCCACCAACAACTGGATGGATCCCACCGCGGCGAAATATAAGGTCGGCCATCTGCTCGAAGGAGCCATGCGCGGCCGCACGATGTACGTGGTTCCTTACATCATGGGGCCGGTGAACTCCCCATTCAGCAAAGTCGGCGTGGAAGTTACCGACAGCCCCTACGTGGTCGCCAGCATGCGCATCATGGCCCGTATCGGCAGAGTGGCTACGGATCGCGTCGGCGACTCCAACGATTTCGTCCCAGGTCTTCATTCGCTCGGTGATCTGGATCCTCTCCGCCGCTATATCGTGCACTTCCCCGAAGAACGCCTGATCTGGAGTGTCGGTTCCGGCTACGGTGGAAATGCTTTGCTCGGTAAAAAATGTTTCGCGTTGCGTATCGCCAGCTACATGGCCCGCCATCAGGGCTGGATGGCCGAGCACATGCTCATTCTTGGATTGGAGTCGCCCGGCGGCAAAGTCACTTACATGGCTGCAGCCTTCCCCAGCGCCTGCGGCAAAACCAATCTCGCCATGATGGTGTCGGCTCTCGGAGATCAGGGTTATCGTGTGTGGACCGTGGGCGACGACATCGCCTGGATGCACGTCGGCTCGGACGGCTACCTCCACGCCATCAATCCGGAAGCCGGCTTCTTTGGAGTCGCGCCGGGCACTGGCATGGAAACCAACCCCAACGTGATGCACGCCCTCAACCGCAACACCATCTTCACCAACGTTGGCGTCACTCCTTCCAACGAACCTTGGTGGGAAGGGATCGGAACTCCTCGGCCCGAAGGTCTCGTCACCTGGCGCGGCGAAAAATGGGACAGCTCCAAAGGGGCGGCAGCTCATCCCAATTCCCGCTACACCGTTCCCGCCGGGCAATCTCCAAGCATCTCCCCCAATTTTGAAGCGCCCGATGGTGTTCCTATTTCCGCGTTTATCTTCGGCGGGCGCCGCGCCCGTCTGGCTCCCCTCGTTTACGAAGCCTTCGACTGGCAGCATGGCGTTTACGTAGGCGCGACCATGGCTTCCGAAACCACCGCGGCCGCCACCGGAGATGTGGGCATCACCCGCCGCGATCCCATGGCCATGCTTCCTTTCTGTGGGTACAACATGGCCGACTACTTCCAGCACTGGCTCGACATGGGCCAACGCATCCCGCATCCTCCCAAGATTTTCCATGTGAACTGGTTTCGCAAGGGTGCCGACGGCAAATTTCTCTGGCCCGGATTCGGCGAAAACGTCCGCGTGCTTAAATGGATTCTCGAACGCGTCGAAGGTACCGGTAAAGCTGAAGAAACCCCGATTGGTTTCGTTCCCACGCGCGACGCGCTCACCCTCGACGGATTGAACATCGCTCCGGAAGCTTTGCGCCAATTACTCCGCGTCGATGCCGATGACTGGGAACTCGACCTCGCCGATACCCGCGAGTTCTTCGCCAAATTTGGCAATCGCCTCCCGGAAGCGCTCCGAGAGCAGTATCAAGGCGTGGTCCGTCGTTTCGAAAGCACCATGCCCGCGTACTGACCCACGAATTTTCCACATCATTCACAGATTTGCACAGGAGATCTTCCCTAGTCCTCTTGCGCTCTTTCTGGCTTCTGCCTACACTGGCTCCAGATTGAGCCGGTCAGCCTAAACAACTAACCAGCACAATCAAACGAGGGCGCGAGAGCCGCAAGGTTCCAGCGCCCTCAATTTTTTCTCCTCCCACCGATATTCCTGTTGCCTAACCTAACTGCTAGCCAATGCTATTGATTCAAGGTACACTCCCGCCCCCCACCTGCCCAATCCATGCCAGAATGCCCTATGCCTTGCCGTATCCTTCTCCTCGGTTTGGACGGCTTCGACATCGATCTCGCGGAACAGTTCATCCGTGAAGGTATGTTGCCCAACTTTGCTCGATTAAAAGGCCGGGGTGCCTCCTTCGACCTCGATCACGGTCGCGACAAATACTCCGGCTTGGCTTGGGAACATATCAGTTCCGGCATTCGTCCCAGTGACGGGGCGCGTTGGTCGGCGGTGAACTT
>Ga0335080_10009760_pt1 | contig 10045 bp, 8 predicted proteins | sample Lox_Sample_34_FD_206720 | JGI IMG/M metagenome (GOLD analysis project Ga0335080, IMG submission 206720) | Soil microbial communities from Loxahatchee National Wildlife Refuge, Florida, United States - Lox_Sample_3.4 | ecosystem: Environmental > Terrestrial > Soil > Wetlands | place: USA: Florida... | reverse complement strand
CGGGAACTTCCACGCCAAGAACGCCCGGCTGTACGAGGACTTCGGCCTGTTCACGACCGATCGGGAGATCGGACAGGAAGTCGCGAACCTGTTCAACACACTGACCGGGTACAGCCACCCGGCGCGCGAGCATAAGGTCCTCGTCGCCCCCCACTCGATGCGCGGACCGCTGATCGAGGAGATCGACCGCGTGATCGCCGCGCACGAGGCCGGCGAGAACGCCCGGATCGCGATGAAGATGAACTCGCTCGTCGACCAGCAGTGCATCGAGGCGCTCTACCGTGCCTCACAGGCCGGCGTCCCGATCGACCTCAACGTCCGCGGGATCTGCTGCCTGCTCCCAGGGGTTCCGGGCGTGAGCGAGACCATCAACGTCGTCTCGGTCGTCGGGCGCTTCCTCGAGCACTCCCGGATCTACTCGTTCCACGGAGGCGACGAGAGCACGTACTACATCGGCTCCGCCGACCTCATGCCTCGCAACCTGGACACGCGGGTCGAGCTGCTGGCGCCGGTCGAGGATCCGGAGCTTCAGGCCGACCTCGAGGACACGCTCGAGCGATGCTTCGCGGACGACACGAACGCGTGGACGCTCGACGCCGACGGCGTGTGGAGCCGGCGGACCGGCCGGACGCGCAGCGTCCACCGGGAGCTCATGGAGCGAACGCTCCAGCAGGCTGCTCTGATCGCGGCGACTTAAACAGCCGCGGCCGGCGCTCGGGCCGGCCGCGGCAGTGCAGTTGTTCGCCTGCTTGTTGTGGCTAAGGAATCCCGAAGCCCTGGCTCTGCTGGCTCTGAGTGGTCGCGTTCGCCGGCTGGGATCCGAGGGTGAGCTTGATGGTCTTCGTCTGCCCGCCGCGGTTGACGGTCAGCGTCACGGTGTTGCCCGGCGCGTAGTTGGCGATCGTGGCCACGAACTGGTTGACCGAGTTCACCGGCGTCCCGTTGACGGCGGTGATCAGGTCACCCGCCTGGAGCCCGGCCTTGGCCGCCGGCGTTCCCTGCTGGACCGGCTGGGCGCCGTTCGAGTTCGCGCTCTTCGAGATCGCCGCGCCGCCCGTCACCGTCGGGTCGAGGAGGACGCCGACGTAGGCATTGTGGGCCTGGCCGGTGGCGATGATCTCGCGGGCGATCCGCGCGTCGCTGTTCGACGGGGTCGCGAAGCCCACGCCGGAGCTCGAGCCCTCACCCTGCCCGTTGGTGTTGTTGGTCTCGATCTGGTCGTTCAGCCCGATCACCTGGCCGGCGGCGTTCAGCAGCGGTCCGCCCGAGTTGCCGGGGTTGATCGGCGCGTCGGTCTGGATCGCGTTCGGGATCGTGAACTGATTCGGGGAGTTGATCGTCCGGCCGACCGCGCTGACGATGCCCGCGGTGACCGTGTTCGGGAGGCCGAACGGGCTGCCGATGGCGATCACGCTGTCGCCGACCTGGACCGCGCTCGAGTCACCCATGGTCAGCGGATGCAGCTCGGACTGCGGGACGTTCTGGACTCGGATGACCGCCATGTCGGCGCCCGTGTCCGAACCGACGACGGTCGCCGGCGCCTTGGTCTGGTCAGGGAAAGTCACGGTGATCTTCGAGGCGCCCGACACGACGTGCTCGTCGGTCAGGATGTCGCCCTTCTTGTCGAAGACGACGCCTGCGCCCTCGCCCTCGGTCTGCTGGGACTGACCGAAACCGAAGACCCCACCGGTGTTCTGGGTCGACGAAGTCGTGATGTCGACCACGCCGGGGCCGACGGAGCGGTAGATCTGATTGATCGTCTGAGCTTTCCCGTTGCTGAAGCTGGTTGGCAGCGTGGGCGAACCCGACGGCTGCACCACGGTCGTTGTCGTGACCGAGTGCGTGGTAGTGCTCCCGTTCGCGACGGCGAGCGCGATCGCCCCTCCGGCAATTGCACCGGCGATGATCGGAAGCAGACGGCTCAAGCCTTTCATGGGTTTGGTTTCTCCTAGCAAAGCGTGACTGTGGTAATCCCAGTACAGCAGGTGGCTATGAGAAACCAGTCAGAAATGGATGAGAGCGGCGTAAGAAGCCCGTAGGCCGTTTACGCGACAGGAACCTGCACGGCCGGCCCCTGTGGCCCTGCAGCGCCCGGTGCGGGCACGGCCTGCGGCGTTGCGAAGGATCCGGGCTTTGCCGGCGCCTTCGGGCTCGTCGGCGGGCCGAACTTGGGTCCATACGGACGCGCCGGACGCGTCTTGAAGAGGCGGAACAGCGGGGACGGCGGCATGCCAAGGCCCTTGCTGTTGACCCGTTGGCTGAGATTCGCTGAGAACCGTTTCAAGACCTGGTTCTCCTGGGCCTGGGTGAGCGCCTTGGCGGCGACCAACCGATCGAGGCCCTTCTTTTCGGCGGCCGTCATCGCCTGCTCGAGGCCACTGACGCTCTTGCCCTTGGCAGTGGCGATCTGCGCCAGCGACTTGCCGCTCGCGAGCTGCTGGAACAGCTGAGTGTCGGTCAGTCCGAGGTAGCTCGCGGCGGCGGACTCCGCTCCGAGGGCCCGACCGCCGAACCCGGGCCCGCCGAACCCGGGCCCGCCGAATCCGCGCCCGCCGAATCCAGGAGCCGGGACGCTGAACGGCTTCTGGCCTGGCACGGCGGAGCGGCCGCCGGGGCCAAACGGCACGGGACTGCCAAACCGCCCCAGCGGGGCGAGCGGGAACGCCGGGACCTGGCCGTTCTTCAGCCGCTGCGCGAGCGCGTCCGCCTGGGCCTGCGTCAGCTGCCCCGCCTTGACGGCTGCCTGGAGCTGATCGACGGTCGCGCCGTTCAGCGCAGCGCTGAGCTGTTGCGGGGTCACGTGCAGCCGCTTGGCGACGTCATTCAAGAACGCCTGGCGTGTGTTCGGACCGGAATTCTGGGCGGCGGCGTAGGCCCCACCTGCGAACGCGGCCACTGCCAGCGCCGCGAGGCCGATCACGAGGTTTCGCTTGAGACTGCGATGCACCGTGCGCTCCTCAGTTGGCCGGGCGCCCCGACGTCGGCGCGCCCGTGGGCGGCATCCTTCCACCGAAGTTTGAGAGAAGCATAAGAACCGTGTCAGGTTATGCCGCGCGCCGGCGCGGGCGCTGGCGCGGGCGAGCGTCGAGGATCTTGCGGAGGCGGGCAGCCTCCCGCGCCGGTCGTTGCTTGAGGCGCTCCCAGGTGATCCGGACGGTCACGTACCCGAGCGCCAGCAGCGCCGCATCGCGATCCCGATCGCTTTCGAAGACGTCCCGATCGAGGTGGAACTCCGCGCCGTCGAGTTCGACGATCACGCGCTCCTCGGGGAACAGGACATCGGCCTCGTACCCATGCACGTGCGTGTTCGTGATCGGCGCCGGCAAGTCGTATCGGCGCGCGAACTCGAGGAAGGCGTCCTCGAACTCCGACCGCGTGGGGCCGCCGGCGCGTCGCGGATCGAGAAAGGGCTCCAGTCGCTTGGTCGCCGGATGGTGGGGGTGGCGGCCGAGCACCTCGGCCAGATCCCCCAGGTGGAAGGTGTACGTCAGCCGGGCGTCCATGACGAAACGCCTGAGGGCTTTGTCGGTCGTGAGGCGTGGAGTCATATCGAACACCGTTCGAGCGGGGCTCGTGACGGGTACGCCCAGCTGGCGGGTGATGTCGCGGCGGCTAAGGGTGGTGGCGCGATGGACGGTGATTCCGGGGCGCCGGCGCTTAGAGCGTGCTGTCACTTCAAACGGCGGCGGCGTCCAATGCTTCGCGTACTTCCAGAGCCCGGCGGCCGAGCCGTGGCTGAGGACCGCGCCGGCGCCACAGGCGAGCACGGCGGCGTGGGAACGCGCCTCCCGCCCTATCGGCACGTGCCCGACCGCGTACACGCCGCGATAAACGGGGATCAGGCGGCCGATCTTGATGCGGTACTCGATCGCGCCCACGCCCATGCCGAGCGCGAGCAACTGGGACCGCGTGATGTAGCCGTGCTGCGTTCGAGCAACCGCGGCAATGAGCTTGTCGAATAGTTCGGCCACGCTGGGGGCGTGGTCGATTTCCCATCACTATGAAGGGAAAACGACCACGCACCCTTCAAGAGTCCGTAGCCGGCTGGTTTTCTCCCCCCAGCTCCACGAAATAATCGAGGGCCGCGGGGTTTGCCAGCGACTCTCGGGAGGCCGCTTCATCCGGTGGCGTGCCCATAAGGATCCGCTTGACCGGAACCTCCAGCACCTTCCCGGAGAGCGTGCGGGGAACCTCGGCGATCTGGCGGATCTCATCCGGCACGTGGCGCGGCGAGCAGTCCTCGCGTACCCGCCGGCGAATCTCCGACACGAGCGAGTCGTCGAGCGACAGCCCCTCCCGGAGCACGACGAATAGCGGCATCCACGCCTCGGACCCCTGCCTCGGCACGTCCACGACCAGCGCGTCGGTGACGTCGTCCACCGCCAGCACCGCCCGGTAGATCTCCGAGGTGCCCATCCGCACCCCGCCGCGGTTGATCGTCGAGTCGGATCGGCCGGAGATGATCGCGGTCTCGCGCGAGGTGATCTCGATCCAGTCGCCGTGCCGCCACACGCCCGGGTACACCGAGAAGTAGCTGTCGCGGTAGCGCTCACCCGAGGAATCGCCCCAGAAGAACACCGGCATCGACGGCATCGGCCTGGTGATCACGAGTTCGCCGACCTCTTCGATCTGGGGACGGCCTTCGGGGTCCCACGACTCTACCGCCGCTCCCAGAGCCCGGGCCTGCAACTCCCCGAGGTACACCGGCAGGGTGGGCACGCCACCGACGAACGCTGTGCACAGGTCGGTGCCGCCGGACGTCGAGAACAGCCACGTCTCCGATCCGAGCTGGTCGTAGATCCACTGGAACCCCTCGGGCGACAAAGGCGACCCGGTCGACCCGACAGATCGCAGAGCGCTCAAATCGCGATCTGAAGAGCGCAGCGTCAGCCCATCGTCCTTCATACAGGCGCCGATGAACGCCGCACTGGTACCGAAGCACGTCATCCCGCTGTCGGCGGCCAGATCCCACAGCGTCGCGAGCGACGGGTAGCCCGGATTCCCGTCGAACAACACAATCGAGGCGTCGCTCAGCAGCATCCCGACGATGAAGTTCCACATCATCCAGCCGGTCGTCGTGAACCAGAACAACCGATCGCCAGCCTGCGCATCGAGGTGTAAACAAGCCTTCTTCAGATGCTCGAGCAGGATCCCGCCCTGCCCGTGGACGATCGGCTTCGGAAGTCCGGTCGTCCCGGATGAGTACAGAACCCAGAGCGGGTGATCGAAGGGCAGCTGCGCAAACTCGAGCGGTTCCGAGCCCGAGCCAAGGAACCCGGGCTCCCACCCGCTTCCATCCAGATACCCCAAGCGGACAACCCGTGCCAAGGATGGCATTTCGGCGGCGATCCGATCCACCGCTTCCCGCCGGTCGAAATCCTTGCCCCCGTAGCGGTAGCCATCGACCGCCAGCAGGACCTTCGGCTCGATCTGCGAGAACCGGTCGACGACGCTGCGGACGCCGAACTCGGGCGCCGCCGAGGACCACACGGCCCCGATCGACGCGCACGCGAGTAGGGCAGCCACGGTCTCGGGGATGTTCGGCATGTACGCGGCGACCCGGTCGCCCTCCTCGACCCCGGATGCCCGGAGTCCGGACGCAATCGAAGCCGTCAGCGCGCGCAGCTCCCCCCAGGTCATCGAAGCCAGCTCACGCGACTCCGACGCGTGCTGGATCGCGAGCGCCGAAGGGTCCTTGCCGGCGAACATGTGCTCGGCGTACGAGAGCCGCGCACCGGGGAACCACTTCGCCCCCGGCATCGCGTCGTTGGCGAGCACGCGGTCGGGGGGCTCGGCGAACCGGACCCCGCAGAACTCAACCAGCGAGCTCCAGAAGGCCTCGATGTCGTACACCGACCACCGCCACAGGTCGTGGTAGCCGTCGAACTCCAATCCGCGTGTCTCCGAGAGCCACGATTGGTAGCGCGTCAGCGTCGTGCGCTCGATCCACTCCGGCGAGGGCGTCCAGAGGAGCTTCGGCTCGGTTGCGGCCACCATCGGAGTATCCCGTAGTACCGTTGCCCTCGCATGCCCGCCGGCCGCAAACCGATTCCGCCGAAACGCGCGGACGGACTCGCCGACGTCGTCCTTCCCGACCACGAGTGCCACGACGTCCGGCTCGGCGACCTGTGGAGCGAGCGCCCGGCCGCGCTCGTCTGGTTGCGCCACTACGGGTGAATTTATTGCAAGGACCACGCGGTGCAGTTGCATCGCGCCCGAGGTGAGTTCGAGAACGCGGGCGCGACGCTGACCCTCATCGGGCAGGCGACGCCGCGCCACGCCGCCCAGTTCCGGCGGCGCCAGGGGATCCAGCTTCCGGTGCTCGCCGACGAGGAGCGGGTGAGCTATGAGGCCGCCGGTGCCAAGGTCGCCGGAATCACCGACCTGTTCGGGCCGAAGGTGATCGCCAAGGGCGCGGTCACCGGCGTGCGCAACAAGTCCATCCAGACCCGGACGATCGGCAATACCGCCCAGCTCGGTGGCGTGCTCGTCGTTCGCCCGGACGGAACCGTCGCCTGGTCGCATATGTCGACGGACGCCGGCGACAACGCCTCGCCCGAGGAGATCCTCGAAGCGATCAACGCCGCGGTCGCGTAGCGTTCGGGACGTGTCCGAGACCGTGCCCGTGCTGGCGCCGTTCGCCGGCACCGTCGTCGCGATCGCCCGGGGACCGGATGACCACGTCAGCGCCGGCGACGCGCTCGTCGTGCTCGAGGCGATGAAGATGGAGCACGAGATCCCGGCCGGGGTCGACGGCGTCGTCCATAGCGTCGACGTCGGCGTCGGCGACGCGGTCGACACGGGTCAGGTACTCGCCGCCGTCACGGCCGGGAGCCCGCAAGAAGACCGCCCACGAGCGGACGCGCCGACCGCCGAGACCTCGAGCGACGAGCTCGAGGCGGTCAAGGCCCGTCACGCCCAGACGCTCGACGCCGCCCGCCCCAACGCGGTCGCCAAGCGCCGCGAACAAAACAAGCGAACCGCTCGCGAGAACCTCGACGAGCTGATCGATCCCGGCAGCTTCGTCGAGTACGGACCGCTCATCTTCGCCGCCCAGGAGCGCCGGCGCCCGAAGGAGGAGCTGATCGAGCGCACGCCGGCCGACGGCCTCGTCGCCGGCACCGCCACGATCGACGGCGCGCCGGCGATCGTCATGTCCTACGACTACACGGTCCTCGCCGGCACCCAGGGGATGCGCAATCACCTGAAGAAGGATCGGCTGTTCGAGATCGCCGAGCGCCGCCGCGTGCCCGTGGTCCTGTTCACCGAGGGCGGGGGCGGTCGTCCCGGAGACGTCGACGTGCCGCACGTCGCCGGCCTCGACGTTCGCGCCTTCCATCTATTCGCCCGCCTGAGCGGCCTCGTCCCGCTCATCGGGATCGCGTCCGGGTACTGCTTCGCCGGCAATGCCGCGTTGCTCGGTTGCTGCGACGTCGTGATCGCGACCGAGGACTCGAGCATCGGTATGGGCGGCCCGGCGATGATCGAAGGCGGCGGGCTGGGCGTGTTCGAGCCGGTCGAGGTCGGGCCGATCGACGTACAGGACGCGGCCGGGGTCGTCGACCTGCGAGTCGTCGACGAGGCGGCGGCGGTCGGCGCCGCCAAGCGCTACCTGTCGTATTTCACTCGGCGCCCCGAGCCGCTCACCCTCGGCACCCCGGACGATCTCAGGGACCTCATCCCGCCGAACCGCAAACGCGTCTACGACGTCCGCACGGTGATCGACAAGCTCCTCGGCGACGTGCTGGAGCTGCGGCGTGGCTTCGGCGCCGGCATCGTGACCGCGCTCGCCCGCGCCGAGAACGGCCGCCCGCTGGGTGTGATCGCCAACAACCCGACCCACCTCGGCGGCGCGATCGACGCGGACGCCGCGGACAAGGCCGCCCGCTTCATGCAGCTGTGCGACGCGTTTGGCCTACCGATCCTCTTCCTGTGCGACACCCCGGGCTTCATGGTCGGACCGGATGCGGAGAAGACGGGGACCGTGAGACATTTCTCCCGCCTGTTCCTCACCGGCGCGAACCTCACCGTCCCGACCGGGACGATCGTGCTCCGCAAGGGCTATGGCCTGGGCGCGCAGTCGATGGCCGCCGGCGGCTTCAAGGCGCCGCTGTTCGTCGTCGCGTGGCCGACGGCCGAGTTCGGCGGGATGGGACTCGAGGGCGCGGTCCGCCTGGGGATGCGCCGGGAACTCGACGCAATCGACGATCCGGATGAACGGGAGCGCGCGTACAACGCCGCGGTGGCGGCCGCGTACGAGCGCGGCAAGGGGATCAACATGGCGGCGTACTTCGAGATCGACGACGTCATCGATCCCGCCGACAGCCGGCGCTGGATCGCGACCCTGTTCGACGACGACCGCCCCGCCGACTGGCGAGTCCGGCCATCCAAGCGCCGCCCCTACGTCGACGCGTGGTGACGGGTCTGTGGACCGGCCGGCGACCCCGGGCGGGAGTCACGACCCGGGGCCGCCGCCGGTCCCCAGCTGCGGGGTTCGGGGAACCCGTCCGCAAGCGACGAGGCGCACATTCGTCGCGTCCGCCAGCCTATGCCCCGCCCCGTCAGTTTTCTGTAAGCGATCACGGAACGAAGCCGGGCACAGCCCGAGACCGCGGGTAGTACTGGTAGTCGTACGGACTGGTCACTCCCGGACCAAGCTGCGAGCCCACGCCGGCACCTCCATCGGAGGGAACAGTCGGAATCGCGGCGGCGAACAACCGGGAGAGCAGGAGCACCAGCACCGCCGCGCCGGCGACGACCCACGCCACCGCCACCGCGCGCCGTAGCCATGCCGCCCCGGAGACCTGCGACCCCGACCACGCTGTCGGAACGATCGGACGAGGCCCCACCGCCCTCGCAGGCGCCGCAGCCGAACGCGCCGCGGGCACCGCGACCGAATGCGCCGCAGGGAGCGCCGCTCCCACCGCCGGCGCGGCCCCCGCGACCGCCGGCGCGGCCCGCACGACCCCCGGCGCGGCCCGCACGACCCCCGGCGCAGCCGGCGCGACCCTCGGCGCAGCCCGCACGACCATCCGCGCCGGCGCCGGACCGGGATAGCGCTCGTTGAGCCGTCCTTCCGCCAGCAACCCGCGGAGCGCTCGCTGCCACTCCCCGGCCGGCGGCCGGTTGACGGCGTCGGGAGCCAGAGCACGGGCGAGCAGCCCGCGTAGCTCCGCGGGAACGTGCTGCATAAACGGCCCCGCCGCGCGCGCGTCGTGCGAGCGCGCGAACAGCCGCAGGATCACGAGTCCGAGCTTGTAGGCGTCGGCCGCGCGCGTACTCGGAGGTTCGCCGAACGCCGGCGGAATGTCCCAGTCGCCGGTCTGCACGGATACCAGCGCCTGGCGTCCATGGAACACCATCGAGTCGCAGTCGATGAAGCACACCTCGGGCTCGTCGCCGACGCCGAACGCGACCAGCAGGTTGTTGGGGGCGATGTCGCTCGCCACGATCGCGTGGCGGTGCAGGAAGGCCAGCGCGTCGCAGATCCGCTCGGCGACCTCTGCGCGCGTGAACGTGTCGAGGCGCACTCCCAGTCCACGCGTCTGCAAGAACGAGTCGGACCCGAGCAGGTGCTCGAGCGTCAGCAACACGGGCTCGCGCCGACCGCTCGGCATCACGAACGGCGCCGAGAAGCGGCCGCTCACGTCGCGCATCACGATCCCGGCGGCGATCGAGCCGTGGCGCACAACCGCCAGCGGCCACGCCGCAGTGCGGTCCAGCGCTCGGCGCAAATCCGCATCGAGCAGATGACTCCACGCCACCATCTCCACCAGCACGCGATCGGCGCCGGCCGGAGGCGAGCGCCGATACAGCTTTACGACGACCGGACCGGACCCGAGCCCGGCGGGCACCACGGAAGGCCGGTACGCCCGCCCTTGGCCGCCGAATCGGGAGATCGGCACGAGCTCGCCGAACTCCTCGACCCCGAGCACGCGACGCTCGAGCCCGGCCGGCCCCACGACAGCGCTCACGCGGCCGCTCCCCAGACCGCGATCAGACTCCGATCGTCGTCGTAGGTGCTGCGACTGAAGTCGAGCAGCCG
>Ga0335080_10009758_pt1 | contig 10046 bp, 8 predicted proteins | sample Lox_Sample_34_FD_206720 | JGI IMG/M metagenome (GOLD analysis project Ga0335080, IMG submission 206720) | Soil microbial communities from Loxahatchee National Wildlife Refuge, Florida, United States - Lox_Sample_3.4 | ecosystem: Environmental > Terrestrial > Soil > Wetlands | place: USA: Florida... | reverse complement strand
CCGGCCGCGACGAGGTGCGGTCCGACAACGAGGCAGTCGCGCGAGCCGTCAGCCGTGCCGCGGCGCATCTTCACGGACACTGGCAGTGACGTCGCCTGGGCGACCACCTCGACGATGCGCGCAGCGTGATCGGGATTGTCGAGAAGCGACGCGCCGGCGCCGGTCTTCGTCACCTTGCGGACCGGGCAGCCGAAGTTGATGTCGACGATGTCGGCGCCCGCCGCCTCGACCATCCGGGCGGCCTCTCCCATCATGACCGGATCGGAGCCGAAGATCTGGATGGCGAGCGGGTGCTCGTCGGAGGCGACCCGAAGGTAGCCGAGCGTGCGCTCGTTCCGATGCTGGATGCCCGCGACGGAAACCATCTCGGAGCAGACGAGTCCGGCGCCGAAGCGGCGACCCTGCCGACGGAACGCCTGCACGCTGACGCCGGCCATCGGAGCGAGCACGAGCCGCCCCGGGATGTCGACGCCGCCGAGGGTCCAGTGCTCGTGGAGGTCGATCTCCATGGCTCGATGGTAGCCGTGCCCTTGCGGGGATTCGGTTGCATAGCTACTATGGCCGCCCGCTTCGCGCGCTCTCCGGGAGCGCATTCGAAGCATCGAGGAGGTTGCTTTGAAGGAAGTCATACTCACCGCCCAGGGCTACGAGAAGCTCAGGCAGGAGATCGAGTATCTCCAGACCGAGAAGCGCCGCGAGGTCGCGGAGCGCATCCGGGTTGCGCGCGAGTTCGGCGATATCGCCGAGAACGCCGAGTACGACGACGCGAAGAACGAGCAGGCGATGCTCGAGCATCGGATCGCCCAGCTCGAGGAGCGGCTGCTCTCCGCGCGCGTGATCACGAAGAAGGAGATCTCGAAGGACAGCGTCTCCGTCGGCTCGACCGTACGCCTGCGCGACATCGCTGCCAACAAGACGGTCGAGTACCACATCGTCGGCTCGGCAGAGGCAAACCCGGCCGAGAACAAGCTCTCGAACGAGTCGCCGGTCGGCAAGGCGATCATGGGCATGAAGAAGGGCGACACCGTCGAGGTAGCCGCCCCACGCGGGTCGCTGAAGTTCAAGATCCTCGAGATCAAAGCGGCGTAGGCCGCGCCCGATCCCTCGTCTCGTCGACTCGTCAGACCGGCGCACCGCCTGGATGTTTAGGGTCGCCTGGAATGGAGATCGCGAGGCTGGAGTCCGGGCGGGTCGAAGAGGCGAGCGCGATGCTGGCGCGCGCCTTCCACGACGACCCGGCGTGGGAATGGGTGGTTCCGAGCGCCCGGCGGCGGGCGTCGCTGCTGCCGTGGCTCTTTCGTGTCAACTTCGAGGTCACGGAGGCGGACGTCTGGGCGACGGTGGGGGAGATCGTCGGGTGCGCACGCTGGCTGCCGCCCCCCCGGCCGCAGATCCACGTCGGCCCGATGCTGCGTGCGCTCGTCGCGACTCCGCTACGGGCTCGCGAGGCGACATCGCGCTTCCTCGCCTACGGACGCTCGGTCGAGGCGATGCGAGCGGCGGCAGTCCCCGAGCCGCACTGGTACCTCGCTGGAATCGGGGTCGACCCGCCGAGCAGGCGCCGTGGGATCGGGACGCAGCTGATGCAGCCTGGGTTCGACGCGTCTGAACGGGATGGCCGGCCATGCGCCTTGCTCACCAACAACGAGGAGAACCTCGAGTTCTACGAGCGCCGGGGCTTCGAGATCGTGCACGAGGGCCGGACGCCCGACGACGGCCCACGCGCGTGGATGATGAAGCGGGCGCCGAAATGAGTATTCCGCGAGCTCGTGCATCCGGGCAGGCGAGATCGTGGAACTACTTATCTAGGCTGGAGCGATGACGCCCAAGCGCTTCCCCGACCGCGACGAGATCGCCGCCGTGCGTGCGGAGGCGGAGGAACTCGAGGCGGGCGGCGAGGCCGGCGTAGAGCGCCGCCTCGCCGGGCGGGTGCTCGCCCGCCGTGACATGGGGAGGCTGACCTTCCTCGATCTCGTCGACCGCTCCGGCCGCATCCAGCTGCTCTGCGCGGCCGACCGGGTCGGCGAGGTCGACGTCCATCTGGGGGACATCGTCGGCGTCACCGGTCGTGCGGCGAAGTCGCGCCGCGGGGAACCGTCGCTCGCCGTCGACAGTCTCGAGTTGCTCGCAGCGATCCGGGCGCCGCTTCCCGACACCTTCCACGGCCTCACCGACGTCGAGCAGCGATATCGCCGACGCTACCTCGACCTGCTGATGAACGAGGAGACACGCGCCGACTTCATCCTCCGCTCGAAGATGGTGACGGCGATCCGGCGGGCGCTCGACGACGACGGCTTCCTCGAGGTGGAGACCCCGGTCTTGCAGCCCAGGTACGGCGGCGCGTTCGCCCGGCCGTTCGAGACCCACCACAACGAGCTCGACCAGACGCTCTACCTACGGATCGCCACCGAGCTCTATCTCAAGCGGCTCATCGTCGGCGGCCTCGAGCGCGTCTACGAGATCGGCAAGGACTTCCGCAACGAGGGCGTGTCCTACAAGCACAATCCCGAGTTCACGATGCTCGAATGGTACGAGGCCTATGCCGACTACCGCGACACCATGGACCGGATGGAGCAGCTCGTCGCGAGGGTCGCAGGCGAGACGCTCGGGACCACGACCGTGACGTTCCGAGGCCACGAACTCGATCTCGGAAGCTGGAGGCGGGTCAAGCTCACCGACGCGCTCGACGAGTACGGGCTCTGGACCCGGGACGAAGCCGAGCTACGGGCGCGCTTGCAGGAGCGGGGCGTCGACACGACTCACGATCGCACGTGGGCCCAGCTCGTCGACCACGCGCTCTCGCATTTCGTCGAGCCCGGCCTGATCCAGCCGACCATCGTCCACGACTACCCGGTCGAGCTGTCTCCGTTCGCCCGCCCCTCCGACGAGGAGGGGCTCGTCGAGCGCTTCGAGTACTACGCCGGTGGCATGGAGCTCGGAAATGCCTTCACCGAAATCAACGATTCCGAGGAGCAGGCGGCGCGGTTCGGCATGCAGGCGACGGAGGGCGCAGGCGGCAACGTCGAAGCCGAGCCGGGCGATCCCGACTACGTGGAGGCCCTCTCGTACGGGATGCCCCCGACGGGCGGGCTCGGGATGGGCCTCGACCGGCTCGCGATGCTGCTCCTGGCCAAGGATTCGATTCGCGATGTGATCCTGTTTCCGGCGCTTCGCGAGCTGCCACGCCGGTCGTAAAGGAGGGCGCTCAGGAGGCCGATGGAGTGGATACGGGCAAGATGCGCAGGTCGGCAGCCGTCCGCACAGCCACACGCCCGGGTACCATTGTCTGCGCGGGTAAGGGGAATCGGTGGACGCCGCCACCGAGGCGGCAGAGAGGTCGAACGTGTTCGAGAGGTTCACAGAGAGAGCTCGCCAGGTCGTCGTTCTCGCACAGGACGAAGCCAGGGCGCTGAAGCACAACTACATCGGCACCGAGCACATCCTCCTCGGACTGCTGCGGGAGGAGGAGGGGCTCGCCGCACGCGTGCTGGAGTCGCTCGACATCACCGTCGAGGAAGTGCGTGCGCAGGTGGCGCGGATCGTGGGCCAGGGCGACGAAGTCACGAGCGGTCAGATCCCGTTCACGCCCAGGGCGAAGAAGGTGCTCGAGCTCGCGCTCCGCGAAGCGCTCTCGCTCGGCCATAACTACATCGGCACGGAGCACATCCTGCTTGGGCTCGTGCGCGAGAACGAAGGCGTCGCGGCCCGGATCCTGCTCGACTTCGACGCCGACGCGGAGAAGATCCGCAACGAGATCATCCGCATGCTCTCCGGTCCCGGCCGGCGCGGGCAGGCTCAGGGCGGGCCGCCAGGTGAGAAGTCGAAGAGCTCGAAGCTGCTCGACCAGTTCGGGCGCAATCTCACCAAGCTGGCCGCCGAGGGCAAGCTCGACCCGGTGGTTGGAAGGCAGACCGAGATCGAGCGCGTGATGCAGATCCTCTCTCGCCGCACGAAGAACAACCCGGTGCTGATCGGTGAGCCCGGCGTCGGTAAGACGGCCGTCGTCGAGGGCCTCGCGGCGCGCATCAGCGCCAACCAGGTGCCCGACATCCTCAAGAACAAGCAGATCTACACGCTCGACCTCGCGGCGTTGGTAGCGGGCTCGAAGTACCGCGGCGAGTTCGAGGAGCGGCTCAAGAAGGTGATGAAGGAGATCACCCAGCGCGGCGACATCATCCTGTTCATCGACGAGCTGCACAACCTCGTCGGCGCGGGTGCCGCCGAGGGTGCGATCGACGCGGCCTCGATCCTCAAGCCTGCGCTGGCACGCGGTGAGCTCCAGACGATCGGCGCCACCACGCTCGACGAGTACCGCAAGTATCTCGAGCGCGATGCGGCGCTCGAGCGGCGTTTCCAGCAGATCCGCGTCGAGGAGCCCTCGACCGACGACACCGTCCAGATCCTGCGCGGCCTTCGCGACCGCTACGAAGCGCATCACCGCTGCAAGATCACGGACGACGCGCTCGTCGCTGCCGCGACGCTCGCCGATCGCTACATCCAGGACCGCCAGCTCCCCGACAAGGCGATCGACCTGATCGACGAGGCTGCGTCGCGAATGCGTATCAAGACGATGACCGCCCCGCCACGGTACCGCGAGCTCGAGGACGAGATCGAGCGAGTCCGCAAGGACAAGGAAGAGGCGATCGAGAACCAGGAGTTCGAGAAGGCGGCTTCGCTGCGCGACAAGGAGCGCAAGCTGACCCAGAAGAAGCGCGAGCTCGAGGACGAATGGCGCAACCAGGAGCCGTCCGAGCAGCCCCAGATCGGCGAGGACGAGATCGCCGACATCGTCTCGATGTGGACCGGCATCCCGGTGTTCAAGCTAACCGAGGCCGAGTCCCAGAAGCTGATCCGCATGGAGGAGGAGCTCCACAAGCGCGTGATCGGCCAGGATGCCGCTATCGTTGCCGTCTCCAAGGCGATTCGCCGCGCCCGCGCAGGGATCAAGGACCCGAAGCGCCCGACCGGCTCGTTCATCTTCCTCGGCCCGTCGGGCGTGGGGAAGACCGAGCTCGCCCGCACGCTCGCCGAGTTCCTGTTCGGCGACGAGGAGGCGATGATCCAGATCGACATGTCCGAGTACATGGAGAAGCACGCCGTCTCGCGGCTCGTCGGCTCCCCGCCCGGATACATCGGCTACGACGAGGGTGGCCAGCTCACCGAGTCGGTGCGGCGCAAGCCGTACTCGGTCGTGCTCTTCGACGAGATCGAGAAGGCACACCCGGACGTCTTCAACATCCTGCTGCAGATTCTCGAGGACGGGAAGTTGACCGACTCTCAGGGCCGCAAGGTCGACTTCCGCAACGTGATCGTGATCATGACCTCGAACATCGGGTCGACCTCGATCTCGAAGAACCAGGCGCTCGGCTTCAACCTCTCCGACGAGCAGGGCCTCTCCTACGAGGACATGAAGGGCCGCGTCATGGGCGACCTCAAGAAGTCGTTCCGGCCCGAGCTCCTGAACCGGATCGACGAGATCATCGTCTTCCCGAAGCTCTCGAAGGAAGAGATCCTGCAGATCGTCGACCTGATGCTCAACCGGCTCCGCGTCCAGATGGCGGAGCATGAGGTCACGATCGAGCTCTCGCCCGAGGCGAAGGAGATGCTCGTGGAGAAAGGCTACGATCCGGCGATGGGCGCCCGTCCGCTACGGCGGGCAATCCAGCGCCTGATCGAGGACCCGCTCGCCGACTTCGTACTCGGCCGCTCCCTCGAGCCCGGCTCGACGATCGTCGTCAAGCGCCGCAACGAGGAAGAGGTCGACATCGAGGTGATCCCGCCCGTCGATGCACCCGAGCCGGCGAAGGTCGGGGCGACGTCGCCCGCTGCGAAGTCGGACGACGACCCGCCGTCGGACGACTGAGCTACCCGGGAGGGCGGCCGGCGCTCACCAGTCCGGCGTATCCACGAACCTCAGGGCGTGCAGCTGTTTCGTGAGTTGCTTGACGCCGGTGCCGGTCGCAGAAACGACCGTGATCTGGGTCCCGCGTACGAAGACCAGCTGACGGCCGTCGGGTGACCACGCGGGGGCGGTGCTCTCGGTGCCCGTCGTCAGCTGCTTGCGGCTGGTTCCGCTCGAGCTCATGAGATAGATCTGGAACCGGCCTCCCGAGGCCGGGTCCGGGAAGACCGCGGCGATCCGCTTCCCGTCCGGTGACCACGCGGGGTCCTGCCCGCCGATCGTCAGCCGTTTGAGACCCGTTCCGTCGGGCCTGATCGTGAAGATCCCGGTGCCCGCGCCGGAGTTGCTCTTCGTCCGCTGGAAGACGATCAGCTTGCTATTCGGCGACCAGTCCGGGTTGAGTGCTCCAATGCTGTCGGGATCCGAGGTGATGTTCGTCGGCGTCCCGCCTGCGACCGGGATCGTGTAGAGGTCGAACGTCTTGCCGTCGGGCGAGTCGGCGCGAAAGACGATCGTCTTACCGTTCGGGGCCCAGGCGGGCTCGGTCGCGATCATCGTGCCCTTGGTGATCGGCTTCTGCCCGCCGCCGTCGGCGTTCATCACCCAGATCGCATAGGAGAGGCCGTTGTGGGACTCCCTCACGAAGGCGATTCGCGTGTGATCGGGCGACCACACCGGGTGTGAGTCACTGAACGCACCGCTCGAGAGGGGGCTCGAAGGAAGACCGATCACGGCGATCCTGCGGATCCGGTCGTGGTAGAGGGGCTTCAGGAAGCAAGTCACATGTGCGGGGCACTGGACGCCCTGCACGTAGAGGATCGGTGGGTACGACCGGCCCGAGGCCGATCCTGCGTCCAGCCGTCCAGCCGAGGCTGCTCCGAGCAGGGCAAGAGCAAGAATTCCAGTCCGACACATGACTCCGATCCCGTGCGGCCCCATCCAGCGCATGTTTCCTATTCGGACATCAGAGTCGGACGTCATGTGTCGGTCGGCGTCTCGGCCCAGCTCTTCCCCCCTCCGCACAGCCATTCGAGCGCCCGGTGCCGTTCGTAGGCAATCGAGATCACCTCGGCACGTTGCATGGCCGACAGCTCGCGGTAGCCCGTCCCGAAGGCGGGGAAGTCGCCCCGGACCGGTGAGGGCAGGAGGCCACGCTCATAACCGCGCATCGCGGCGACGGCCACGAGCTGCTCGTAGGAGTCCCAGCTCTCTGGAAGCTCGGGCGGCTTGCCCGCACGGAGCATCTCCGTCCGCGTGCGCCAGTGCCAGAGGCGGGATGTCTCGAGAGCGTGCTCGATCTCGGCCCTCGCTCTGAGTGTGCCCGGCGCCGTCGGCGTGGCGAGGAGCCATTCCGCGTCGAAGGTGCGGTCATACGGCTCGAGCTCGACGAGGCCGAGCGACCAGAGGAGCATCCCCAGTCCCTCCGCCTGCCAAACTGCCTCGATCACGGCCGGGTCGTCTGCGCTCTCCGGGAGGATTGTCAGCGCAAGCTGCAGCGGCTCGGAGAGCTCATGCACCCGCTCGAGCACCTCCCGGCGGCTCCGGAGCTTCGTACGGCTCACGGGTTGAGGCTAGTACACGGCGCCGTCGTCGACGCCGGCCGCGCCGTCCCGTGCCACACGTACACTTGTTCGCCTCATGGCGAAGCCGGCTTCCGCCCAGCACCACTGCACCGAATGCGGGACGATGTCCGGGCGCTGGCTCGGGCGCTGCCCCGGCTGCGGCGCCTTCGGAACGATGATCGAGGAGGCGGCTCCGGTTCGGAGCCTCGCAGCGGCTCCGGCGCGGCCGCTTCTCCGGCTGGTCGAGGTCGAGGCCGAGGAGGGTGATCGTATCTCGACCGGTATCGGCGAGCTCGACAGGGTGCTGGGCGGCGGGCTCGTCCCGGCATCGCTCGTGCTCGTCGGCGGCGAGCCGGGCGTCGGCAAGTCAACATTGCTGCTCAGCGCGCTCCGGGCGATGAGCAGCAGCAGGAGGGTGCTGCTCGTCACCGGTGAGGAGTCGCCGGCCCAGGTCAGCCTCCGAGCCGCCCGTCTGGGCGGCGCGGAGGCTGTCGAGGTGCTCGCCGAGACCGACCTCGACGCCGTCTGCGCGACCCTCGAGCGCGAACGACCGGATGTCTGCGTGATCGACTCGGTTCAGACGCTTCATGCCCAGGAGGTGGGCTCGGCGCCCGGATCGGTCGCGCAGGTGAGGGAGGCCGCAGCCCGGATCCTCCGAGTCGCGAAGGAGGTCGGGGTGGCGACGTTGCTCGTGGGCCACGTCACGAAGGACGGCGCGGTCGCCGGCCCGAAGGTGCTCGAGCACCTCGTGGACTGCGTGCTCCAGTTCGAGGGCGATCGGTATCACGCGCACCGTGTTCTGCGGGCGACCAAGAACCGGTTCGGCTCGACCAACGAGCTCGCAGTGTTCGAGATGACCGCTCAGGGGCTCGTCGGCGTGCCCGACCCCTCGGCGCTCTTCGGCCGGAGTGAGCCGGGAGAGATCGGGGCGGCCGTCACCTGCGCGCTCGAGGGCAGCCGGCCGCTCCTGATCGAGATCCAGTCGCTCGTCGCGCCGACCGATCTGGCGATGCCGCGTCGGGTGGCCACCGGGGTCGATCCGAAGCGGCTTGCCATGATCGTCGCGGTGCTTGCACGGCACGCAGGGCTGCCGCTCGGGGGTGCGGACGTCTTCGTCAACGTTGCCGGAGGTGTTCGCATCGACGAGCCGGGTGCCGACCTCGGGATCGCGCTCGCGATCGCCTCGGCTGCTCGCGGCGCGCCAGTCCGCGAGGGGCTAGCGGCGTTCGGCGAGATCGGTCTGACCGGGCGCTTGAGACCGGTGAGCCAGGCTCCGAGGCGGCTCGAGGAGTGCCGCAAGCTCGGCCTCACGACCGTCGTCGCGCCGGCCGGAACGGGCGGGGCGCGCCTGGGAGCCGACTCGCTGAGGCAGGCCGTCGAGGTCGCGATCGGAAAGAAGGGCGCCTGAGCAGGGCTTTTCCAAAACCCCTGCAAAAATGCTGCTTTTATGCGGGTTCTTGCTAGACTTGACCGTCTTCGCCGGTAGTCCTCGTGACCGCCGGCGCTTTCACGCCACGGGAGAGGGAGTCAGCTTGTACAAGGTCGGCGACAAGGTGGTGTACCCGCACCACGGAGCGGGCACCATCGTGAAACGTGAACAGCAGCTGGTCCTCGGAGAGACCCGCGAGTACCTCACGATCAAGATCCTCCACAGCGACATGACGGTCAACGTGCCGCTGGACAACGCCGAGAGGGTCGGCTTGCGGAAGGTGATCGACGAGGAGGCCGTCAAGAAGGTCGTCAAGTACCTCACGAGCGGCGGCACCGAGATGCCGAAGAACTGGAACCGGCGCTTCAAGCACAACCGGGACAAGATGAAGACGGGAAACATCTTCGAACTCGCGGAGGTCGTGCGCAACCTGTCGCTGCGCGACGGCGAAAAGGGCCTCTCGACCGGTGAGAAGCAGATGTATGTGAAGGCGAAGAAGATCCTCGCGTCCGAGCTCATGTACGCGAAGAACCTCTCGGAGGATGACGCGGTCACCTGGCTCGAAGGAGTCCTGAGCGGACCCGAGACGGCGCCGAAGCGGGCGCCGGCGAAGCGGCCGGCTCAGAAGGCGACGCCGAAGACGCCAGCAGCCGCGTAGCGTGAGCGTTTGGGCCGTGCTCGTCGCCGCCGGGCGAGGAGAGCGGCTCGGGGATGAGCGCCCGAAGGCGTTTGCGCGCCTCGGGGCTCTTCCCCTGCTCGCCGAGCCGCTCAGGCGGCTGGACGAAAGCGAGTGGATCGACGGCGTCGTCGTCGTGGCGCCGCCCGGGTGGGAGGAGCCTTCAATCCTCACGGCCGAGGAGCTCGGCGCGACGAAGGTCGCCTCCTGCGTTCCCGGTGGAGCGACGAGGTCGGCTTCGGTTCGGGCCGGGCTCGCCGAGGTTCCGGAGGACGCGGCCGTCGTCCTCGTCCACGATGCCGCGCGGCCGATCGTTCCCCCGGAGATCGTCCCACGCCTCCTGGACGCTCTCGGGGAGGGCTTCGATGGGGCGGTTCCCGGTCTACCTGTCGCCGACACGGTCAAGCGGATCCGAGACGGTGTCGTGGTCGAGACGCCCGCGCGCGACGAGCTCGTGGCCGTGCAGACACCGCAGGC
>Ga0335080_10009757_pt1 | contig 10046 bp, 5 predicted proteins | sample Lox_Sample_34_FD_206720 | JGI IMG/M metagenome (GOLD analysis project Ga0335080, IMG submission 206720) | Soil microbial communities from Loxahatchee National Wildlife Refuge, Florida, United States - Lox_Sample_3.4 | ecosystem: Environmental > Terrestrial > Soil > Wetlands | place: USA: Florida... | reverse complement strand
AGTGGGCGCAGCCGGTAGATAAGATTCACAAGCTCTACAAAGTCACCAGCGACGTCAAGGACCCCAACGGGAACATCCTTGTAACCGCCTACGCCCTCGAGCGCCCCGATGGACATCGTGCGCGAGGGAAGCTCGCAGATGCCACCAATAACGCAAAGCCCCGTGGGGCCGGCTTCAGCCGGCGCCGGACTTTCAGTCCGGCAAAACGAGCGCTGGCTAAAACCGGCCCACAGAAGGAATTCTTGCCGCCTTGTAACATAATAATCGGAAGGAGTTACAAATGACATCAAAGGACGACATCACGCGCCGCGATCTTCTGGCGCCCGCGGCAGCCGGCTTGGCTCTCACCCTGGTTCCCAGGCACGTACTTGGTGGACCTGGATACGTCGCGCCCAGCGACAAACTTACTCTGGCCTACATAGGTTGCGGCACGCAGGGTACCCGCGAAATGCTGCGCCTCGTCGCCACCCCGGAAGTCCAGATCACCGCCGTTTGTGATCCCGTCAAAGACGGCACCAACTACGTCGACTGGGACAAGACCGGCATCCGCGACAGCGTGCGCAAGACGCTGGAGGACCCCAACTGGGGCGCCGGCGTCACCGGCATCCGAGCCGGCCGCGACATGGCGAAGGAAATCATCCAGACCTACTACGCCAAAAAGCGGGCCTCCGACGACTTCAAAGGCGTCGCCAGCTACGCCGACTTCCGCGAGCTCCTCGAAAAAGAGAAGGACCTCGATGCCGTCAAGATCATGACCCCCGACCACCTCCACGCCACCATCTCCATCGCCGCCATGAAAAAGCACAAGCACGTGCTCATGCACAAGCCTCTCTCCAACCGCGTGGCCGAAGTGCGCATGGTCGTGGATTCCGCGCGCAAGACCGGCGTCGCCACCCACCTGCTTGCCTGGCGCGCGCCGCTTACCGCCGTGCGCCAGATGATCCTCGACGGCGCCATCGGCAACATCCGCGAGGTCCACAACTGGACCGACCGGCCTTTCTGGCCCCAGCAGCTGGCCCTCCCCACCGACCGTCCCCCGGTTCCCGCCAACTTCGATTGGGACCTCTGGCTCGGTCCCGAGCACGAGCGTCCCTACCACCCCAGCTACACTCACGCCGTCTTCCGCGGCTGGTACGATTTCGGCGGCGGCAGCATCGCCGACATGGGCAACTACAGCCTCTGGCCCATCTTCATGGCCCTCGACCTGCCCGTCCCCCACAGCGTCGAGGCCCAATCCAGCTCCAGTTGCGAGATCAACGACCAGGTCAGTACCGTCAAGATGAACGACTTCGCCTTCCCCTACGCCAACCGCGTCTGCTTCAAGTTCGCCGCACACGGCCAGTGGCCGGCGATGAAACTGTATTGGTACGACGGCGGCATGCGCCCATTTACTCCTGACGAGTTATCCCAGGACGGTAAGTCCATCCCCGCCACCGGCAGCCTATTCATCGGCGACAAGGGCGTCATCCTCAATAACGAGCTGATTCCGGCAAAGAGGATGTCCGAGTACCGCGCCGCCAAAGGCATCCCCGAGCCGCAGGGCGGGCGCGGCGGTCGTGGAGGCCGCGGCGGTGGCAGTGGCGAGACCGAATGGGTGGCCGCGTTCAAGGGCGGCCCGCCATCCGCCGGCAACTTCCTCAACGCCGCCAACTGCTCCGAGGCCATCGCCCTCGCCGGCGCCGCCATCCGTTATAGCCGCGAGATCTTCAACGAGAACCGTTGCGCGCCGGCGCTACAGTGGGATAAAGATACGATGAAGTTCACCAACGTCGCTGAGGCCAATCAGTATCTGGTCCGCGAGTATCGCGAAGGTTGGAAGCTGGTGAGCGCATAGGGAGGAGCACATGAGTGCAATGTCGAGACGAGGTTTTCTGAAGAATTCGGCGGCGGGGGCGGGCATGTCCGCCCTCCTGCGCGGCAATCCGCTCGGACTGCCCATCGGGAGCCAGACCTATCCCCACCGCCAAAGGATCAAGGACGGCGACCTCGCCGGCCTCTGCAAGGACATGAAAGATCTCGGAATCGGGATCATCGAGCTCTGCTCCCCTGGCTACAGCGAGTTCTCCAGCCTCACCGACGGGAAGCAGACCCGGAAGATTATCGAGGACCACGGCCTCAAGTGCCCCAGCGCCCACTTCGAGCTCGGGGAGCTGCGCAACAAGCAGCAGCAGGCCATCGCCTGGGCCCACGATATCGGCATGACCCAAATGGGCACCGCCAGCCTCAACGGCCACGTCGAAAACGGCGAAGCCACCATGGACGTCGTGAAGAAGGCGGCCGACGAATACAACCAGATCGGCGAGAACGCCGCCAAGGCCGGCATCCAGCAGTTCCTCCACGACGAGCGGTTCGAAATGTCCAAAGTCGAGGGCCGCGTGGTCTACGAAGTCCTGCTCGAGCTCCTCGATCCCAAGCTGGTCAAGATGCAGTTCCAGATGTCCGCCATGCGCGCCGTCGGCGATCCTGTGATGTATTTCACAAAATACCCCGGACGGTTCGTCTCCATGCACCTGCAGGGCGTCGACACGAACGCACCTGCGCCCGGATCCGGGGGAGGCCGTGGCGGGCGCGGGGCGCCGGCTCTCGCCGTAGGAAAAGATACACTCGACTGGCCCAGGATCTTCGGAGCCGCCAAAAACGGAGGTGTGAAAAACTACTTTGTCGAGCAAAACTGGGACCTGACAGTGCAAAGCGTGGCGTATCTGAAGACACTGACCAGCTAGCCCTCTCGTTACCCGGTTGGCTAGCCCTGGTACTGCTTTTACTCGTCGTAATTGATGTGGTAAGGTGGCCCACATGGCGAGCCCTGCCTTGGTAATCCACGGACGATACCAGCTCAGTGGGAGGCCCGTCGGCCAAGGCGGGATGGGCCTCGTCTACAAGGCCTACGACACCGTCACCAAACGGCACGTCGCCGTCAAGACGATGCGTGGCTCGCTCAGCACGGCGGCGCTGGAGCTGTTCTCCAAGGAATGGACAGTCCTGGCCCAGTTGAGCCATCCGAATATCGTCGACGTCCTCGATACCGGCGAGTTTGAGCAGGACGGCGAGACGCGGCCGTTCTTCGTGATGCCCTTCCTTCCGGGCTCCACGCTCGAACAGCTCATGCAAAACGCCAGCCCGCGGCTCACTCTCGAACGCGTCGTGGGCATTGCCGTTCAAACGTGCCGGGGCCTCCAGGCGGCCCACGAACGCGGCCTGATTCACCGCGACCTGAAGCCCAGCAACATCTTCGTGCTGGATGACGATTCGGTCAAGATCATCGACTTCGGCATCGTTCACCTCGCCGGGGACGAGTCCATCAAGGGATTGAAAGGAACGCTTCACTACATGTCGCCGGAACAGATCGAAATGAAGGCCTGTTCCGCCGCATCCGATGTCTTTTCCCTGGCCGTAGTGTGCTACGAAGCCCTCACCGGCCGCAAACCCTTCGCGCGCAAGAACGAGCTCGAAACCGCGGACGCCATCAAGCGCCACATCCCGCCGCCGATCTCCGATCTCAATCCGCTGGTCAGCCAACTCGTCAGCCGGGTTATCCATAAGGCGCTGGCCAAGGAGCCGTGGCACCGTTTCTCCACCGCCCGGGAATTTGGCGACAATCTCCAAAAAGCCTTGAACGGAGAATCGACCGATCGGTTTGACCGCTCCAAGATTCAGCCTCGCATCGATCGCGCGAAGAAGGCTCAGGCGGAAGGCGATCATCAGTTCGCGTCGGACATCCTGACCGAACTGGAGGCCGAGGGCAACATCGATCCGGAGATGAGCCTGCTGCGCATCCAGATCGATCACGCCATTCGGCAAAAGTCGATCCGGCAGCTCCTGGACAGCGCGCGGACCCGTCTGGAAGAGGACGAGTTCCCGCTGGCGCTCCAGAAGATCCAGGAGGTGCTCGAAATCGATCCGGACAACGCCGACGCCATCGGCCTGAAGACGCAGATCGAGAAACAGAGGAGCCAGAAGCAGGTCGAGAACTGGTTTCGGCTGGTCGAGCAGCACATTCACAACCAGTCCTTCGGTCAGGCCCGCCAGGGACTCGAGGAGATCCTCAAGCTCAATCCGAAAGACACCAGGGCGCGGGAGCTGATGCAGGACGTGGAGAGGAAGGAGCAGGAGGTCAGCCGGCTGCGCACCGAGAAAGAGCAGCTCTACCAATCGGCCTTGAGCTGCTACAACCGCGGCGAAGTCAGCTCCGCCCTGACCAAGCTGGAGCGGATCCTGGACCTGTCGCGCCGGTCTCCGGATACCGCCGTTCCCGACCGCGATGCGCAGTACCAGAGCTTGTACAACCAGATCCGGACCGAGCGGGACGCGGCCAGAAACGCTTACGCCGAAGGCCGCCGGTACCTCGCCGACCGCACCTTTGTCAAGGCACTCGAGATCTGCAACGAGTTTCTAAAGAAGTCCCCTGAAGATCCCCTCTTCAAGGCCTTGAAGCTGGAGGTGGAGGAACACCTCCGGCAGGAACAGTCGGCCTTTATCGCCGACGTATCGCGGCGGGTCGAGGCCGAACCGGACCTGGACCGGCGCGTGAACATCCTCAAGGAGGCTGTCGAGCGCTATCCCGACGAGGCCCACTTGCAGCAATCGCTGCGCCTGGTGCGCGAGCGCCGCGACCTGGTCAACTCCATTGTGGGCAAAGCCCGGCAGTACGAAGAGCGCGGGCAATTCAACGAAGCGCTCAGCCAGTTCGACATCCTGCGCAATATCTACTCCCAATATCCAGGGATCGAGTTCGAGACCGAGCGGCTGAAGCGTCGGCGCGAGCAGCAGGTTCGCGACGAGTCGAAAGGCCGGTGGGTGGAGCAGATCGACCGGCATATCGCTTTGGGCGATTATGGGCGGTCGCTGGACCTGGTGCACACCGCCATGGCCGAGTTCCCGGACGACCGCGAGCTCACCGGGCTGGAGCGCCTGGCCGAATCGAACGTGAAGCGCGCGGCTGAGGCCGAGGAGTGGCTGCAGCGCGGCCAGAAGCTCTGCTTCGACCGGCAGTTCGGCGAGGGACTCGAAGCTCTGCGAAAGGCCGCCACGCTGGACAACCGCAATGCGGTGATCCGGGCGGCGCTGCTGAATGCCTTGGTCGAGCAGGCCCGCTCCGTCCTGGGGCAGGATTGGCGTGCTGCGGAGCCGTTGATCGAGCAGGCGCTGAGCATCGACAGCGGGCACCCCCTGGCCCGGAGCGTTCAGGGTCTGGTTCTGGATTACAAGCGCCAGGAGATCGTCAACGAATGCGTCTCGCAGGCGCGTGAACTGCAAGCCGCGGGCGATCTCTCCGCTGCGCTGGCGCAGGTGCAGGAAGTCCTGGCGGTATATCCGAACGAAGTGCGGCTGGTGCAGCTTCGCGCGACGCTTCTCAACCTGGGCGCCGTACCCCCTCCCTCGCCCGCCGCGCCGCCGGCCCAACCGCAGGCGGCCGCCGCTCCGGTGAAGCCGGAAGCGCCGCCGGCCACTTCGGACTCGTCTTTGGCGGAAACCGTGGCTTTGTCCCACGCGCGCCCCAGTGTCTCCGATTACCCGTTCACCATCGACCAGAGCATGGTGAAGGACTCTCCGGCGGCGCCCTCCACGCCACCGCCGAAGCAGAAGAAGCAGCCGCCGCGCAGCGCCGACGTGTTGGCGGATGTCCGTGTCCGGTTCGAGGAGCTCAAAAACGCGCTGCAGCGCTTCGCGGAGCCTGCGGGGCACGGTCTGACGAAGCTTCAGTGGGGAGTCATCGGTGTCGCTTCCGCAATAGTGGTGCTCGCCCTCGTGGTGACGCTGTGGAAGAAGCCGAAACCGGTGGTGGCACCGCCGGTGAGCGAATACGAAGTCGCGCTGGAGTGCAGCGTGCCGGGCACTACGTACCTGGTGGATGGCACCCCACCGGCCTCACTCCTCCTGCACCTGCGGGCAGGCGTACAGCCGCACAAGATCGAGGCCTCTGCTCCCGGCTACAAGACAACAGTTCACGATTTGGCTTTGACGGCAGGCACGCCCAAGTCCTCCAAGCTCTCGTTTCAACTGGAGCCGGAGTTGGTGAGGCTGCGCTTGAATTCGGACCTCAAGTCCGGCAAGGTGTCGATCGACGGACAATCCTCAGAGGACCTCCAGGAGGATGGCAGTTACTCCAGGGATGGCCTGGCACTGTCCGTCGAGCACACCGTTTCCCTGTCGCAGGCCGGCCAGGAATCACTGGCGTTCTCTTTCCGCGCGGAACCCGGCGGACTAGTTACGCTTCCCTCGCCCATGAAATCGAAGGACCTCAGCACGGTGCTGATCGCCAGCCTGGCATCGCGGGCCATGGTCTACGCGACGGACCACTCCCTGAAGGGCGGGCTGAAAGATGCATCGCCCGCGCCGATTACGGAGGAGGGTATGCCGCTCGGCGCATTGAGCGGGAATGCCGAGTTCATCGTGGACAATGGCAAGGCGACGCGGCCCCTGACGATCGAGGCGAGCAACGCGCCCACGCTGGCGGTCTGGCTGGTCAGCGATCCCAGCCTCGGAAGCATCGAGGTGACCGCGTCCGAGCCTGGCGGCGAGATCGCGATCGACGGCAGGAAGCCGTCGCCTCTCCGCGCTGGGACGAACCGCCGCAGCCTGCAACCCGGCAAGCACACGATCCGGCTGTCCAAAGAAGGCTTCGAGCCACTGCAGCAGGTGGTCGAGGTCAAGAAGGGCGAAGTAGTCCCATTGGCCTTCGCCTTGAAAGCGCTGCCCCGAACCGCATCGTTAGCCATCGACGGGGCCACCAGGGATGCCGAGGTTCTGCTCGACGGCCAGCATCTTGGCACGGTAGGAAGCGATGGCTCCTTCCGGAAGGACGGTATTCCGCCTGGAGACCACGCAATCGTGCTGCGGCACGCGGATTATGAAGATCGGCCGTTTCCAAGGCCTTTCACATCCGGCCAGACAGTGCGAATAGCAGACGCACAACTGACGCCTTTCGGAACACTCGAATTCCATATCGTGCCGGCGGCTGCGCGTATATCGTATATGCGGTCGGACGAGTCGCAACCGCACGAGGCGGAGAACGGGAAATCAGTTCGCGTGAAGCAGGGGAACTATCTGATATCCACCCGTGCCACCGGATATCGAAACCGTGACGATCACTTTATTGTCGGATCAGGCCAACTCACGCAGGTCGCCTGGACCCTGCCGTCCATCGTGACTCCGGTAGCCCCGCCTCCGCCGCCCAAGCCAGTGCCCGTCGAGTACTTCGCGGTTCCGAGCGATTGGGAGGCGGACGGTTCATGGAGAGTACACAGAAGCGAAGGCATGGGCTGGCTGCGCGTGGCCCAGGGCCGGTACCGGATTGAATTCAGGCGCCAGACGACCAAGGTGTTCAAGAAGGCGAAGCGCGTCGAGTGGGTGATCGATTCCACCGACACCGGCCGCGTCGACTATACCTTCGACTTCAGTAATCTGACCCGCCGCGCGACAGTGGCGGGCAAACAGCAGCCGGGGATCAAAGCGGCCGTAACCGGTGCGGGCGAAACCTATGTACTCGACATCGACATCGGGGCTCAGTCCATCGTGATCCGCGACGCGCAAGGGAAGGAACTGGACCGATACGAACGCGCCAACTCCGGCCAACCGACCGGCCGGTTCGGATTCAAAGGCGAAGTGGCACTGACGATCAAGGGCGGAGGATAGTTCACTCGAGGACGATCAGCACCTCCATCTTCGGATCGACGATCTCGCCCGGCGCATGCACGGCGATCTGGCGGGACAGCATGATCGCTTTCCACAGGTCGCCTCCCTGGTTGAGCACGAAATACTGGTTGTCCAGTTTCATGGGAATAGCCGAAGGCGGCACCGGCGTGTGCCGCAGCGTCAGACCCTGGAGCGCGTTGCGGATGATCCGCTGGATATCGTCGGGCGCCGAGATCTTGACGAGCTGCGGCACCTTGCGGATGACGTCGTCCACGCCCATCTTGGCGCTGACGGCCAGGTAGAACTGCGAGTTGTGGAAGTATTGGTCCTCGGTCACGGTGCCGCCCCACAGGAACCGGTCGCGGACCTCCAGCGGCACGGCCACGAACTTGGATGGGATCACGGTCTCCATCAGGTCGCGGATATTCTGATCGAGGAGCGTGAAGCAGCGCCCCAGATCGTTGTGATCGTAATCGGGGAGGTTCTCCGGCTGCGCTTCGAGCGAAAACGTCGCCAGCGCGCCGGCGAGCCGCAGCATCGACACGTAGGCTGCCTCGGGGTGGCCCTTGCGCACCTTCCAGATGTGCTTGAGCTCCGGGAGGTAGGAATTGACGGTGTGCAGCAGCCAGAAGTTGGCGGTCTCCGAAGGCGAGAACTCGGCGGTGATCTTGCCGCGCTGCCGGCGCGGGCCGGACAGGGCGGCACTCTTGGTCGCCAGGATCTCGATCTGGCGGCGCAGCAGCATGTTCAGATAGGTGCTGGACGCGAGATTCAGGCACGGCGCGACGAACTTGGGATTGAGGATCGGAATGCCGGCGGCGTTGCGTGTCACCTGGGCGATGCGGAGGGTCGAGAAGCCGTCGCGGTACTCGTCCTCAAAGAGAATGCGGAAGATCCTTCGCGCCACCTGGACGGGTTTCTCTTCGTTGCCGGTGTTCTCGTCGGTGAACATGCGCGTCTCGGCGAGGTAGCGAGTCGCGGGAAGCGCAGTGGAGGGCTCCGCCTCCTCGGTCTCCGGAATGCTGACGTTGCGGGCGCGCGGACGGCGCTCCGGGATAGCGAGGAAGACATCCAGCGATTCGCGCGACGGCGGGAAGTGCTCCGTGACCGCGCGCGAGGGCGGCAGGTCGTCGATGTCGGGCATGTCGAAGGGCTCGCCATCGGGCATGACGCCGGAGCATTTCGCGAGACGGAAGAGGCCGTTGCCGAGGGCCTCGGAATCGATATCGAGCTCGGTGAAGCCCCAGTTCGCAAACTGGGAGGCCGCGAACCGGAACTGGAGCGCGTCCTCGAAAAACTGGTCCTGCGTCTGGAATTGCTGGGGGGTGAGGAACATTCCCTTGGTCCAGACGACGCGGTGGCGGTTCCTCATGGCGAGTTAGAGCTCCTGCCCGTGACTGCGAAGAATGGCGGCGACCTGCTCGCGCAGCGGGTCCTTGAGGTTCTGGACGGTGGCGAGGTCCAGCACTTCGGCGAAGCTGGTTCCGCCCGCGAGGCCGGCGGCGACGGCGACCAGGCTATCGGGCGGCCGGATGGTGGAGAAGGGCGCCGAGATGGTTACGAAGGGAAGGTCGCCGGTTTCCGGGGCGTAGCGGACCTCGACCTTGTAGCGAAGCCCGGCGAGCAGCTCGGCGAGGGCCGGGAAGCGCTGGAAGTGGAGATGAATGAGGCAGGCGCGCAGCACAAACGCGCGAACGGCATCGGAATCGCGCTTCTCCTGTCCCGAGAGGACCTGGCGGACCATGGAGAGCGAGTACGTGGAAGAATACGCTACGACCCAGGTGAGCGGCGAAGTGACGTTGATGCTGCGCCAGCCGCGGTCGGTCTTCGACTGATGCAGATACTCCCAATCGTAGAGCTGCATCTTGGTGGAGACGGCCTCGAGGGGAACGCTGAGCTCGGGGCGGAGGTCGAAGGGCCGCAGGGCGACTTTGCGGTAGAGGTCGCGGAGCTCGGCGAGGGTGCGCTCGGAATCGCCGCCGGCTTCGGGTTCGGCGCCTTCCATGGCCTCGCCGAGGATGCGCCGGGGGCGGAAGAGGAGCGCCATGGTATCGAGGTAGCCGCGGAGCTGCTTCTGGCAGGCTCTGGCGACTTCCTTGGTGAGCGTGTGGAGTTGGAGCAACTGCTCGACGTTGAGGCCTTCCGCGGGGGCTGCGGGGTTATCCATATGATGCTCCTAACGTTAAAACATCCTGGAGTGACATTGTAGCTGATCCGCAGGCGCACTGCTTCTGTGTGAAGTATGGGAAGAGAGGCGAGTGTCCGAAAATGGGATTAGGTTCGTTTTGTATTCCGGCGTGCGCTCCGGGTTTGGTTGCGTGGCCGAAGAAGCGGCAGGCGCCGAACAGCGGGAACGCGCGAAGGCGAGTGTGAAGAAGCTGGTGCGTGGCAGCGGCGAATGCGAGTTGGTA
>Ga0335080_10009755_pt1 | contig 10047 bp, 8 predicted proteins | sample Lox_Sample_34_FD_206720 | JGI IMG/M metagenome (GOLD analysis project Ga0335080, IMG submission 206720) | Soil microbial communities from Loxahatchee National Wildlife Refuge, Florida, United States - Lox_Sample_3.4 | ecosystem: Environmental > Terrestrial > Soil > Wetlands | place: USA: Florida... | reverse complement strand
AGCCCCACGAGGATGCTTTACGGGGGCAATCGCGGCTTCTCCGGCTTGGGAAATGCGGTCGGAACTGGTGTCGCGCTTCAATCTCTTCAGTTCGGCGCGAATCTCAGCGGCACTCTGGAAGCGCACATCGCGATCTTTTTCGAGGGCTCGGCCGATGATGTGGTTCAGTTCATCGGGAATGGACGGATTCAGTCGCGGTACTGGAATCGGCTGTTTGTTTAAAATCGAATCGAAGATCGCTGCGGTAGTGCTCCCAAAGAACGGAGCGGCGCCAGTGGCCATCTCATAGAGTACGGCGCCAAAGGAAAAAAGATCGGAGCGAGAATCGAGTTCTTTGCCCAAGGCTTGCTCGGGCGACATGTAGCCAAGTGTGCCCATGACGGTGTCGGGACCGCTGAGCGCGTCGTGAGAAATTGTGGTGCCCGAGGTATCGGAATCACCGGACGCGTATTTGGGCGTGTTGATTTTTGCAAGACCGAAGTCAAGTAGCTTGGCTTGTCCGCGTGGCGTGACGAAGATGTTAGAAGGCTTGATGTCGCGATGGAGAATGCCGCGAGCATGAGCGGCGTCGAGCGCGTCGGCGATCTGCATGCCCAGGTCGAGGATCTCGTCGAGCGGCAGGGGATGGGTGGCAATGTGGGTACGCAGGTCGCGGCCTTCCAGGAGTTGCATGGCGAGGAAAGCCCGCCCGTCCACTTCGCCTACATCATAGATCGTGCAGATGTTCGGATGATCGATGGCCGAAGCGGCACGCGCCTCGCGCTCGAATCGTTCCAGAGAGCGGGGGTCGGATGCTACAGCCTCCGGCAGAAATTTCAGAGCTACATGCCGGCCCAGGCGAAGGTCCTCGGCTTCGTATACTTCGCCCATGCCGCCCGCGCCAAGTTTTCGAAGAAGGCGGTAGTGAGAGACCGCAGCATTCACCATGGCACACCTACTCGGGGTGAATACTAATCATGAGAGGACAAGGCGTCTGTGATGTGCGGCTTCAGCGTGGTGAGACTCGTCACCGCGAAAAGAGCTCAGTGGGCTTTGGCTTGAGGAACTTAGACTTATGCCGAACGGAGCAGACGCGCCGCTCGCATACGAAAGGACGGCGCAGCCACCGGAACGGTTTGCGTGGGTGTAGTTGCGCGCCGCGCAAAGGGGAAGAGCTTCTCAGCCAGGCCTTCGGCAGACTGCATTCGGAATTGCGGCTCTTTCGTGAGGCAAGAGGCGACGATTTCATCGAGAGCGGAGGGCACGGAAGGGGTCGCGTGCGACGGAGGAAGCGGCTTGGAAGAGAGCACCAGGTTACAGGTGCTTTGCAGGGAATCACCGGCAAAGGGATTAATGCCGGTTAGCATCTCATGGAGCACGACGCCGAGTGAGAAGATGTCGGAGCGAGCATCCTGAGCGCGGCCAAGGATCTGCTCGGGGCACCAATACGCCGGCGTGCCCTTGAGAGAACTGTCGGCGCCCGAGTGGCTGGCCAGGCGTGCCATACCGAAGTCCGTCAACTTCACACGGCTCTCATTGGTGATGAGGACATTGGCGGGCTTGACGTCGCCATGAATCACAGCGCGGCGGTGAGCGACACCGAGTGCGACAGCAATGTGCGCGGCATATTCGCAAGCGCTGGGATAGGGAATACTGCCTTTGGCGATCAATTTGTCGAGTGGCTGACCTTCGACCAGCTCCATAACCAAGTAGGGAGTTTGCGTAGCTTCTTCGATGCCCAGGTCGTGTAGCGTGACTACTGCTGGATGGGAGAGTTTGCCAACGACGCGCGCTTCGCGCAGGAAACGATTGCGGGCTTCGCCGCGCGCCAATTCGGGGGAGAAGAGCTTAATGGCGACGGCACGATCAATGAGCGGATCGTAACCACGGACGACGCGGCTGTGGGCTCCAGTGCCCAAGGTTTCGTGAATTTGGTAGCGGCCAACTTGCACGATGGCTTCTCCTCAGTGAACGCCGACGAAGCGACGCCCAGGAGTCAAGCATAGAGAATGAACCGGAACAGGGAAATGATGCGGGAGTCACGCCAGCAACAGTACGTTCGTACTAGGAGAAACAGTGTGTTTTCAACGGTCCGCGGACGGAAGGGAGAGCGCAGCGGATTCGTGGGATGTGCGGTAAGGTGCGAGCGCCTCGGAGGTCGCCAAACGATGGGGAAATTCGTGAATATATTTTTTCATCGCCGGATGCCAGAACGATTTGAAGTGAAATTCGTGCATTTCCGCCAGGGCCTGGTCGGGCGTCCAGTGATCGAAGGCGATGCGATACGCGGCGAGGAACACTCCGGTCCGATCACCGCCCAGCCAACAATGGATGAAGATGGTGCGGCGCGGCTCATGGGCAATTTCCGCGAAAAATTCGGCCATCTGCCTATCAGGAGGAGGAGACCAGCCGTTCCCCGGAAGTAAAATGTATTTCATTCCGAGCTTTTCTGCTTCGCTTTTTTCTTTTTTGTGGTTGTGCGTGAATTCACCGCGCAAATCGATGATCGTGGTGACGCCGAGTTTGTGCAGTTGTTTTAAGCCTTGTTTGTCCGGCTGCGTACCACGATAGAGATGATCATTCAGTTTTCCGGCGTCGTTGATTCCTTTGATGTGAATTTTCTCGGCGAACGGAGGATTTTTGTGGGAAGCGCGCGCCGTTTCGGGAATGTGCGCGGAAATCTGCGGAGGAAAAATGAGGAAAACTGTCAGCGCGATGCTGGCAACAAAACGCTTCATACAGAATTGGATGCAAAGAAGTTAGAGAGGTTCACCGGAGAAAACTGTAGAAACGATTCCTGAAACACCACCACAAGATATAGACGCTTTCAATAAAAACTTGGCCAGATTTTGCGATTTTCTCTTGACAGCAATGTTGCACGGATTGATACTTCGATTCCAGATTCGGGGGACGTGGAAGCGCCAGACGGTCCGAGTCGGGGATGCTCCTTGGACCGCTAACCACGAAGCCAGCCCGTGATCACCGAAAAAACACGAGCGCGAAGTTGATGGCTCCGCGCAGTACGTAGCGAGGCGCGGAGAATCAGGCTGTTCGGCCATGTGCACAACACAGGCTTGGGACAGTCCATTCGCATTTTTGCTTTTTTCGGCGTCACGGACCACTTCCACGTAGCCAGGAATCAACCATGTAGGGCCAAGAGTGGGGCTCTGCATCCCTGCTGTGCAGGGGAGTAAAATATTAAGGTTCCTCCCTCGGATCGTCGGGAACCTTTTGGCGGGAGGAATCGGGATGGCTACGGTGAAGCCGGCATTGAATGGCAAGACAGTTGGCAAAGCGGATTCCGTGAAGGCGGCGGGACTGGTGTTCCCGCGCTACTTCACGGACGGAAAGGTTTCGCCGTTCGATAAGCTGGAATGGGAAAAGCGCACCGCGCTGATCGGGAACGAAAAGGGCGTAACGATCTTCAAGCAAGAGAACGTGGAAGTGCCGAGAAGCTGGTCGCAGACGGCGACCAATATCGTCGCCAGCAAATATTTCCACGGGAAGCATGGCACGCCGGAGCGCGAAGGTTCGGTTCGGCAACTCATCGGCCGCGTGGTAAACACGGTGGTCCGCTGGGGCGAAGAAGGCGGCTATTTTGCGGACGCGGCGTCGCGCGATGCGTTTAAAGATGAACTGACGCACCTGCTCGTCGAGCAGAAAATGAGTTTCAATTCGCCGGTGTGGTTCAATGTCGGCGTGCAGCCGAAGCCGCAGTGCTCGGCCTGCTTCATCAATTCCGTGCAGGACAGCATGGAATCGATCATGGGATTGACCCGCACAGAGGGCATGCTGTTCAAGTGGGGTTCGGGCACAGGCACGAACTTCTCCACCCTGCGCGGCAGCAGGGAAACACTTTCCGGAGGAGGTATTGCGTCGGGACCGGTCAGTTTTATGAAGGGCTTTGATGCGTTTGCGGGCGTGATCAAGAGCGGCGGCAAGACGCGGCGCGCGGCCAAAATGGTCATCTTGAACATCGACCATCCGGACATCGTGGAATTCATTGAATGCAAGGTGAAGGAAGAGCGCAAGGCGCACGTGCTGATCGAGCAAGGTTACGATTCATCGATCGACGGCGAAGCGTACAGCTCAATCTTCTTCCAGAACGCCAACCACTCGGTGCGCGTGACTGACGACTACATGCGCGCCGCCGAAGAGAACAAGGATTGGTGGACGAAGAACGTCACCGACGGTCAGCCGAACGAGAAGTTGGGCGCCCGCGAATTGCTCCAGAAGATCTCCGAATCCACATGGCAGTGCGGCGACCCTGGTATGCAGTACGACACTACGGTGAACCGTTGGCACACCTGTAAAAACACAGCGCGGATCAACGCCAGCAATCCTTGCAGCGAGTATATGTTCCTCGACGACACGGCCTGCAACCTGGCGTCGTTGAACCTGATGAAGTACCTGGGTTCGAATGGCCAGTTTGAAGTGGACGCGTTCAAGCATGCTGTCGACGTGACCATCACGGCGCAGGAAATTCTGGTGGACAATGCCAGCTATCCGACACCGAAGATCGCCGAGAACTCGCACAACTTCCGTCCGCTGGGTTTGGGCTATGCGAATCTGGGCGCGCTACTGATGTCGATGGCGCTGCCGTACGACTCCGACGAAGGCCGGGATGTGGCCGCTTCCGTAACCGCACTGATGTGCGGCGAGGCTTATGCGCAGTCGGCGCGCGTGGCTGGACAGATGGGGACGTTCCCCGGATACGACGTGAATCGCGAGCCAATGATTGATGTAATTCGTATGCATCGGGATGCAATGCGTGGCGTGAAGCCAGAACACGTGCAGCCCGAACTGTACATGGGCGCCCAACAGGCTTGGGATGACGCGCTCGACCTTGGTGAAAAACACGGCTACAAAAACTCGCAGGTCACTGTGCTCGCCCCGACCGGAACGATCGGCTTCATGATGGATTGCGACACTACCGGCATCGAACCCGATCTCGCCCTGGTGAAGATGAAGAAGCTCGTGGGCGGCGGCGTTATCAAGATTGTGAACAACACCGTGCCGCAGGCGCTGATGAAGCTCGGGTACACGCCAGAGCAGACCAGCGAAATGGTCAGCTACATCGACAAGAACGGAAAAATCGATGGGGCACCATTCATCAAAGCGGAACACGTACCGGTCTTCGATTGCTCGCTCGCAACCACTGGCGGCCGCTCCATTGCCTGGCGCGGTCACGTCAAAATGATGGCGGCGGCCCAGCCCTTTCTCTCCGGCGCCATCAGCAAGACCATCAATATGCCCGAAGAGTCGACGGTCGAAGACATCATGAGCGCGTATATCGAATCGTGGAAGCTGGGGCTAAAGGCCGTGGCCATCTATCGCGACAATTCGAAGCGCTCGCAGCCGCTGAATGCTGCGGGCAATAAGAAGGACGAAAAGAAGGCGGAGGCGGCAATAGTGGCGGAAGCGGTGCAGCGCGAGCTGTTTGCGCGGACGCAACGCGAAAAGCTGCCCGTGGAGCGCGATTCGGTCACGCACAAGTTCAGCGTGGGCGGCCATGAGGGCTACATCACGGTCGGCATGTATCCTGACGGACGTGCGGGAGAAATCTTCATCAAGATGTCCAAGGAAGGTTCGACGCTCTCGGGTGTCATGGACGGGTTGGCGCTGACGCTTTCCATCGGTCTGCAATACGGAGTGCCGCTAAAGGTGCTGGTCGACAAGCTGCTCAACACGCGCTTCGAACCCAGCGGCATCACGGCGAACCCCAATATTCGCTTTGCCACTTCAGTGCTCGATTACATCGCGCGCTGGCTCGGCGGACGCTTCATTTCCGCGGATTACCTGAAACTGAACGGCGGAGCGCCGGCCGAAGGCACGGTCGTTGCCGGTATAACCATTCCGGCTGCGGTCCCTTCCCTGACTGGGGCGAGGCCGGTTATGGAATCCGTGCCGGTAAGCAATGCTCCGCGGGATGCGCACGAAGGCGCGCCTACCTGCTCGGAATGCGGCATGCTCATGGTGCCGAACGGGGCGTGCTACAAGTGCGAGAATTGCGGCAGTACGAGCGGGTGCAGTTGATGCGGAAAAGGCGAGAGGAGGACACGCGATGAGCGCACTTCCCAGCGGTTCCGCACTACATGCAAAGCTGGCGTCGAACCAACCCAAGACCAAAGGGTTTCTGCATATCGTGAGGCATGGCGCAGGCCTGAACGCATTCTACATCCTCACCTACCACCGGCTGGATCGAAGTGGATCGCGCCCGAAAGCTATGCTGGCTGAAGGCGCGCAGTCGCTCATCGATTTGCTGGAGAAAATTGGCGTGGACTTCCGGTTGCGCGAAGTGCGCGGCGCTCTAGAAGATATCCTGCGGCTTGGCTCAGCCAATATTCCGGACTTGTGGCTGAGCGACGAGGAACTACTCGAAAAGGGCATGATCCAGACCTGATATTTTTGAGTTCCAGGGAAGAGCCGGAGCCGAGAGTTCCGGCTCTTTCTATTTTGGGTTGCGCGACGAATAGATCAGCGCATCCTGCCGCACTGAACCGTTCCTATCGAACCTGAAGCGGCAGGGGAATAAAATATGCTGCGCGACCAGAGCCGTAAACACACCACAGAGCGGAGAGCGGTTCCGCCGGTGGTGCGTGGGCGGAGCTGGTTAGCGCGGCCGCAAAGGCGGACGCGAAGGAGCCGGGCGAGGACGCAAATGGTGGCGGGGCATCAACGGCGGGGGAACAAAACGCAACGATTGTCCACAGGAAGGGCAATTCTCCGAGCCGACCTGCTCAATGCGAAGCCAGTTTCCCTTCGCTTCGCAGGACGGATTCATACACTGCACCGTTGATCCCGGCATAAGTGCCATGAGCACGCTCCTTGTGTGGCCCTTCCTCACCAGCGGAAGTGAGTCCCTGAAGAGCCGACCAACCGACCGAGCCGAGAAAAAAAGATGGGAAATTGTGTTCTTGCTGCGCGGTGGCGTCAATGGGAAAGCGTCGCAAACTGTGGAAAAAGCGTGAATGTTAAGAGGAAAAGCGCGATGGCTCGTATCGTCATTCCGAAGTCTGAAGAGTCAGGAATCTCTCCTGTTTTGCGTCTGCGAAAAAGAGAGATTCCTCGCTTTGCTCGGAATGACGCTACAGGTAATAGTTTGTGACGCTTAAGGAAAACTAGAACGGCGGCTACTGTTCGGGCGGCGGCGCGTTCTGCGTGATCGATTCTTTTTTTGCTGGTGGTTTCGCCGGAATGTTCACACCCAGGCCTTCGAGTTTCGCTTTCAGATCCGCCATTTCCTGCTGCATGCGGTCCAGATCGGCCTTCTCGCCGTCGATCTTGGCCTTGCCTGCTGTGTCGTGGACGTAATCCGGATTGCTGTAATAGGTGTTCTGGTCGAGGGCAAGCAGACCTTGCTGGGTAGTGACTTCATCTTGCTTTGCGGCGATGAGTTTGCGCAGAGCCTCGATTTCTTGCTTCTTTCTTGCGTCATCTTCGGGAGATTCCGCTTTCTTCTGTTCACTGCTTGCAATGCCATCGTTAGCTGCGGGGACGTTGCTGTCTGCGGGAGCCATCGGCGCGGCAGAATCGTTGGTGCCCGCGGCCGGTTGCGGAGCGGGAATCGAGTCGTTGGTGATGATTTTCGCTGGCTTGGAGGCTTCCTGTTTCTGTTGACGTGCGCGGCGGGCGGCTTCAGCAACGGACGGAGCATCTTGGGCGGCTAAGCGGAGCGAAGCAGCCGAGGCAGCAACAAGAGCAAACGCCAGGATTCGCACAATGGTTTGTTTGGACATAAATCCCTCCTCCCCACGGGTGAACAGGCGCACAATACCGTTCCCCTACAATGGAGGATTCCTCTTAAGGATACGACCGGGCGAGCCAGCGGCTCAATGGGGAACGGAAAGACGCGGCGAATCAGGCAACTGGCGGTATAAGTATAGGGAGGAATAAGGGTTACTCGAACGCATGTCGACCATTCTTCGAATGCCGAAAGTGTTCTGCCTCTCGATTCTGATCGCCATAGGAATTTTCGGCTTGGCGCCACGCTGTTGGGCGCAAGCGCATGAGTCCGCACCGGTGCCCGCAGCGACCGCGCAACCTGGTCCAGACAGCAACTCGAAACAACCTACCAGCGAATTCCGGTTGAACAAAGAAACTTACCGGAAAGCGGTGGCCTACTCGCGGGCGGGCTACACGTTGTATTTCATTTCGGTGGCATGGGGAATCGTTGTGCTGTTGGCCATGTTGCGCTGGCGAGTTGTTGCACGGATTCGCAACGCGGCGGTCGGTGCGGGGAGCAATCTTATTCTGCAGGCCGCGATTTTTGTCGGCCTACTCACGGTGATCACCGGCGTGCTGCGCTTGCCCATCAGTATCTACTGGCATCACCTGTCGCTGAGTTACGAGCAATCCGTGCAAGGGTGGGGTTCGTGGTTCTGGGACTGGACCAAAGGAGAATTGCTCGGGATTGTCCTTCGGACCATTGTCGCGTTGATCCTGTTTGTAGTGATTCGTTGGAAGGCGCGCACATGGTGGCTGTATTTCTGGTTCGCGTCGATACCCTTAGTGCTCGGACTCGTTCTGCTGGCTCCGTGGGTGTTCGATCCCATGTTCAACAAGTTCACGCCGCTTGCCGAGAAACATGCGGACCTGGTGAGCTCGATCGAGCAACTAACACAAAAAGCCGGCATGCCGATTCCGCCGGACCGTATGTTCCTGATGGAAGCCAGCGCCAAGACCAATGAGATCAACGCGTACGTTACCGGTCTCGGCGCCTCTAAGCGCGTGGTCGTCTGGGACAACACCATCAAGAAAATGGCGCCGGACGAAGTGCTGTTCATCGTCGGCCACGAAATGGGGCACTACGTTCTGGGGCATGTGGTGAAGGGAATCGTGTTTGGATTGGCAGGGATTTTTGTTGCTCTCTACGTTGCCTATCGCGCACTGCAATGGTCGTTGGCACGTTGGGGCGAAAAGTGGGACGTACGAGACCAACACGATTGGGCGGCTCTGGCGGTTCTTGCGTTGCTTTTGAACATAATCGGATTTTTCGGCGAGCCCATCGGCAACGGCTTCAGCAGAATGATCGAACATGATGCCGACGTCTTCGGGCTTGAAGTCACGCACGGCATCGTCCCCGACTCGAATGAAACGGCGGCACATGCATTTCAGGTGATGGGCGAGCTGGATCTGGCCGACCCAAACCCTTCGCCCCTCATTACGGTCTGGCTCTACAGTCATCCTCCACTGGCTCAACGGCTGGAGTTCGCGCATAACTACAACCCCTGGGACAAGGGTGAAGCCACAAAATATGTGAAGTAAGAAGAGGCAAGGAGGTAAGGAAGTAGAGAAGCGAGCAACGAGACGGAGTGCCGATTTCCAGTCTCTTTACCTCCTGGAATCCTTGCTTCCTCTGTGCTGCCTCTTTAGAAATGCCGCGACCTTGTGCCTGTTCCCGCAGACCGCCATGGAACACCATCGGCGCCGGCGGGTGCGCGAATCGTCGTAGAAGAACAGCCTGCAGTTCGGATTTGCGCATCGGCGTATAGGGGCAAGCCTACCTTCGACGAGGAGCTCCGCGGCAGAACGCGCAATCGCGGCGAGCAGCCACTCGAGTCCGCCCTCGCGCGCAACGTATTGAAGAGACCAGCCGCCATTGTGGGCCACAAGCTCGTCGTGGCCTTCGGTGATTCGCAATATCTCATTGACGGGTTCGACCCAGGAGGCGGGGAACGGCTGTTCGTTGACGATCGAGCCGAAGACCGAGCGCAGACATTCACGAAGCCGCAGAATGCGCAGGAGCACGGCGTCTACCGCGTGTGGCTCTGACACCAAGAGGGGCCGAAGACGCGCGGCGCGATCTTCTGTCACCAGCTGCGCATCTATTAGGAAGGAGACAAACTCGTCCCAGGAAAGATCGTGAGCAGTAGGGGCGAGGTTGGCAAAGTCGAGAGCCAGGCGGCCCGCGACGAGCGCAGAAGAGGGATGAGGATTCGGCATAGCAGAGCTAAAGATAACCTCTATCACAGCTCTCGCTGGTTATAGCACGAATCGCGGCCGTTGGATTATCCCGCAGTTGCTTGCTAAGGTGAGTTGAGCCGAAAACCATGGCGGAACCCGACA
>Ga0335080_10009754_pt1 | contig 10047 bp, 7 predicted proteins | sample Lox_Sample_34_FD_206720 | JGI IMG/M metagenome (GOLD analysis project Ga0335080, IMG submission 206720) | Soil microbial communities from Loxahatchee National Wildlife Refuge, Florida, United States - Lox_Sample_3.4 | ecosystem: Environmental > Terrestrial > Soil > Wetlands | place: USA: Florida... | reverse complement strand
TTTTCTGGTCAGGCGCAGCTTCTGGAAATCGGGGTTGGAGATCACGTAGAACCAGTCGGCGAAGCGTGCGTTGAGATCGCGGGACGATTTTTCACCGGCGCCGGTGGTGTCGGCGTAGCGCGTGGCGCGGGCGGCATCCCAAGTCGTGGTGACGAAGAGGTAGCGGTCGCCGCTGGAGGAGATGTCGCCGAAGCGGACCTGGTAGGCGACGCCGTTGGCCATCTCGACGGTCATCTCGCCGTCGGTGGACAGAATGCGGCCGGTCTGGGTGAGAAGGAAGCCGAACTGGCGCAGCGAGAGCGCGGTTTCCATGGATAGCTGCATCTGGCCGGCGCGGAGATCGCGGGCCATGTCAGCGGGCTTGGGACGGGCGTCGACGATCTTGAGCGTGTCGAGCGTGGCGGCCATGGCTTTGGCGGCATCCTCTTTTACTGCGCCGGCAGGCGATTTCCATTGGCCATTTTCCTGCGTCAGGACGATCTGTTCCCCCTGGTCGAGAGTGCCGTTCGCCGGGTTGACGGCGTAGCTGGCGATGGACACCCGGCGGATATTGGCGGTGGGAATGCGAAGGAGTCCGGAATTGACCCAATCGGCGAAGCGGGCGGATGGATCGGCGTCGGTCTTGACCGCATATGTGCGGTTCTGGCCGGGGACGCGGACAAAGCGCCAGCCGAGCTTGGACTCGACCGCCTTGCCGAGGATGAAATCGGCGAGCACGTTCTTCCGGGCGTCGCGGAGGGTGACGCGCTTGCCGCGGCCCTGAAGCGAGCCGTTCTTTTGATCGAGAGGGTCGATGACGCCGTACTTGGCGTGGTCCTGGACGAGGTTGGAGCGGACCTGGTCTTTCTTGAGGTCGATGAGGGCGGCGGAGGTTTTGACGAGGCGGTCGCCGATGTCGATGGGGTAGTCGTTGTTGGAGGCGACGACCCAGCGGGATTTGCGGAACTCGACTTTGAGCGGGCGGGCAGTCGCGGTCGGCTCGTCGTAGTCGACGACTTCGATGGCCTTGACCGATTGCGGATCGTGGAAGTCGGGGTAGAAAGGCTGGCCTTCGTCGCTGAAGACGGAAGCGGTACGGCGCTCGGGCGAGGTGAGCGAGGCGGCGGCGACCAATGCTGCGGCAATGAGAAGGAAGCTGGCGGTGATGGCCAATTCGCGGCGGGCGGGATGGGAGGTCATCGGGCCTCCTGGGTGAGTCGCTCGCGCGTGAGGCGGCGGACGGAGACGAACAGGAAGAGGACAAAGGCCGGGATCGGAGGGAGGACTACGGCGAGCAGCTTGATGGTGTTCTGGATGCCCCGGATGGAGTCTTCCATGTCGGCGCGGCTGATGTCGATCTGGCGCTGTTTTTCGTCTTCGATCGTCGTGCGGGCCACCTGGAAGCGGCGGCTTTCGACGGCCTGCACGTTGGCGATCATTACCTGCTTGGATTGGTCGTCGAGATCCTTGCGGTCCTCGATCTGCTTGACGGCTTTGTCGAGGCGGGCCTGGGCTTCCTTGAGGCGCGCGTCGGCGGTGGCTTCGGCCTGGCGCATTTCTTCGAGGCGCTGCGTCTCGTAGGTGCGCGTGCGGGCTTCGACGGCTTCGAGCGTGCGATGGCGCGGGCGGCGCTTGCGCAGCGCAATGAAAGAGGTGTCGCCGGCAAGCTGATCGACGGCGTTGAGCAGAAAGGCGACGTTGTCGAAGTTGAGGTTCTCGATGCCGCGGCGGCGGAGCTCGAAGAACTGCTCGCCCATGAGGTCGACGTCGGCGGCGATCACGGCGTTGACCGGGCCTTTGACGAGCATGGCGAGCACCTGCTTGCCTTCCTCGGGCGTGTGCTTGACGTCCTGATTGACGGCCACGCTGCCGAGAAGACTGCGCTGGACGAGATCTTCCCAGCGGACGGTGCCGGAATCGCCGCTGGTCTCAAGGAGCGGAATCACCTGGCCGGCGAAATCGGAACGCGACTTGAGCACGCCGGGATAGAGGAGGACCATTTCCTGAAGGCCGGCCGTGATGGCTTCCTTCTGGTTGAAGCCCTTGGCGACGAAGACGAATTCCTTGGGCAGGCTCTTGAGTTGCGGGTGGGGATTGTAGTCGTCCCAGGCGATGCGGTTGGTTGGCCAGGTGACGCCGGCAGCTTCGAGCATGGGACGCAGGTTTGCCTTCGGCGATTGCGGCGGCGGCTGCGTCTGAAACGGCGATGCCTGCTGCTGGATATCCTGCGGAGCCAGCTCGAGATTGAAGGCGGGCATGGGGTCGAGCAGGAGGAGGACGGGCTTGCCGGACTTGAGGTAATCGGTGAGACGGTCAGCCTGCGGCTGGGTGAGGGCCGAGGGCTGGGCGGCAAGCAGGACGTCGAGATCGGCGGGGTAGGCGGAATCGGGCGGCACCTGAACGACCTCGTATTGTTTGCGGAGCTCGGCGACGATCGACCACTCCTGGTTCTGGCGTTTGGACTGGAAATCGAAACCGCCGAACAACTGGACCGGCGTGTTCAGGACGCCAACCTTCTTGCGTTTGGCGCGCGAGACCACGCGGATGGAGCGCATCAGCTCGTACTCGGCGGGCAGGCCGCGATCGAAGAAGGGGATGACGAACTCCTCGGAGCCACAGGAGAACACCAGCCCGAGGAAGATCTCGTTCACCGTGCCGGCGCTCTCTTCGGTGGCGGGGATGCGATAGGCACGGATGTTGTAGCGCTCTTCGGCTTCGCGCGCGGCGGGCGAGTACTTGACGGTCTCGATGATGCGGGCGTGGACGGCATCGCCACCAGCGGCCTCGAATTCGCGGAGCATGCCGACCAGGTTGTTGCGCGCGTCGACGTAGGTGCGCGGGACGTCGGGGCTGAAATAGGCATAGATGAAGACGGGCTGCCTGGGATCGAGGTGGTGGAGGAGGGCGACGGTTTCCTGCGAGAGCGAGTGGATCTTTTCGGAAGTGGCGTCCCAACGGATGCGGGTTTGCGCGACGAGCAGAGTCAGGCTACCGACCGCCGCAACGAGCGCGGCGGTGCGCAGGAGGTAGTGCCGGGCGAAGCGCGGTGCGGCGGGTCCGGTGGGCCAGCGGCGCCGGCCAAGCAGAGCGGTATTGAGATAGAGCGCGGCGATGGCGATACCGGCAAAGTAGGCGAGGGCATTGAGCGTGAAGGCTCCCGAGAGGGGATCGCGGAGCTGCTCGACCACCGAGAGCTTTTCGGCGAGTCGCTGAATACCGCCCCCGGAGATGGCGCCGGCCTGATCGAGAAAGACCAGCGCGGCGCAGAAGAGCCCGCCGAGAATGAAGGCGACGGTGAGGTTATCGGTGAGCTGCGAGGCGATCATAGCGACCGCGAGCAGGGCCGCGCCGGCCAGCCAATATCCGGCGTACGTGGCGGCGATGAGGCCGGGATCGGGGTTGCCGAGCCATCGCAGCACTACGACGTGGCTGAGCGAGAAGAGAAGCGAGACCGAGTAAATGGCAACGCCGGCAAGATACTTGCCGAGGACGATCTGGAGGTCGGTGCTGGGCAGGGTGAGGAGCAACTCGTCGGTGCCCTGGCGGCGCTCGTCGGCCCAGAGGGTCATGGCGATCGCGGGGATGAAGAAGACCAGCAGGTAGGGGAAGAAACGATTGAGCTGATCGAGATTGGCCAGGTTATCGGCGAAGAAGCGCTCCTGCCAGAACGCCGCGACGGCGCTGAGGAAGACGAACAGGGAGATGAAGACGTACCCGGTGGGAGTGCTGAAGTAGCCGGCCAGCTCTCGGCGGACGAGGGCGGCGATCACATGCCCGCGGCTGCGCATGCGCCTCCTTCGGTGAGAGCGGAGAATGCCTCGTCGAGCGTAGCGTAATTGCCAAGCATTTCGCGCGGGGGGCCATCGAAGACGATACGGCCGCGGGCGATGAGGATGACGCGGTCGGCGACGGCTTCGACCTCCTGGAGGATGTGGGTGGAGAGCAGGATGGTGCGGGCGTTTTCTCCGCCGCCGGCGATCTCGCGGATGGTGCGGCGGACCTCGCGGATCTGGTTGGGGTCGAGGCCGCTGGTGGGTTCGTCCATAATGAGGACGCCGGGCTCGTGGAGCAGGACTTGGGCCATGCCGACGCGCTGGCGGTATCCGCGGGAGAGCTTGCGGATAGGCTTTTCGAGAACGGATTCGAGGGCGCAGCGGCGCACCACGTCGTCGATGCGGGCGGCGAGGCGTGCGCCGGTGAGGCCGCGGGCGTACCCGAAGAAGCGGAGGAGCGCGAGCGGGGTCATCTCGGGGTAGAGCGGGCCATTTTCGGGCAGGTAACCGAGGCGTTCGGCGGCGCGGATGCGGTCGGTGACGACGTCGAGGCCGGCGATGCGGGCGGTGCCGGAGCTGGGCGCCAGGTAGCCCGTGAGGATCTTCATGGTGGTGGATTTGCCGGCGCCGTTGGGGCCGAGGAAGGCGACGACCTGGCCCGCCGGGATGGAAAAAGTGACGTCGCGAATGGCGGCGAAGTCCCGGTAGAACTTGCTGAGGCCGATCGCCTCGATCATGGGGGAAGGGGTAGCTACCATGGTCCGAGGGGTCGAGTCGATTGTCTAAAATCGCAGTGTACTACGGAATGGGAGTGCCAGGGCGGTCCGCAGCCGGCGCTAACCAACACGCGTCATTGATAACCACTGTGTGCTAGATCCCGCCCGGACGATCGGGTTATGGGTGTGTAGAGGAAAGGAAGTGTCACGACTCCGGGTAGCCTCGCTCCTGCTTCTTGTGCCGCTTGTGCCGCAATTGGTATGGGGAGAAGACGCGTCCGCCGCGCAGGTGCAACAGTGGGTAGCGGGACGCAACGTTGCGGCGATCCGGGCGCTGGGCCGGCCAGTTCTACCAAAATTGGTGCACCTCTATGAAAGCGCGAGCGACGATGGGTTTAAGGCCCGTGTTGCCCAAACTTTTTACGAACTCGGTTGGGAGTCGCCGGAAGCCAAGCGGGCATTGATGAAAGATGTACACACTCAGAATCAGGATCTGCGCCTGCAGGTCCAGTGGGCGCTCGGCCGGGTGAGCAACGATCAGGATGTAGTGGACACGCTGATCGCCAACATGAGGAGCGATTCCAATCCGTTGTTTCGCGACAAGGCCGCCTGCGCGCTCGCCTATGACCAGATCCATCTGTCCGAACAACAGAAGGTCCGATTGTTCGGAGCGCTGATCGAAGCGCTGCGCGACGAGAAACTCGACGTTCGGCGGATCGCGCTGACGGCCCTGCAAATTCAGACGGGACAAACAAAGGGCTTCGAGCCGGGCGCTTCGTGGGCCGATCGGGAGCAGAAGATAAGGGTGTGGCAGAGTTGGCTCGCACAATACAAGGCGGGTTTGTAGGCTCACTAGTCGTCTTCGGCTTCATCGGCGGCAGCGCCTGGGCTCAGGCCCAAGGCGCGGCCGGCGCGCTGGTGCGGTACAGCTTCGACGACGATCTGGTTGACACCGGGCCCGACACGTTTTCCGTGTCCCAATTCGGTCGAGGCTCGGTGCGGCTGAGCACGGTGTACCGCTTCAGCGGATACCGATCCGTAGAGATTCGCGATGTCGCCGGCGACAGGAATTTTCCAGAACTACAAGGCTACTTCCCAATTCGCACAGAAGGGAAGTTGTACTTGCACTTCGCGATGATGACGACAGATCCGGGCGAAGAACTGAACATCGCGTTGGCCGGGCCGCAGTGGTTCAGGCTTCGGAAAGATGGAATCGCATTCTGGCTCAAGACCGCCAACGGTTATTTGACCGCAATCTCGGACAGCATGCCGAAGAAGTTATTCTGCATGCGCGCATTCGTCTGGTATGTTGTCGATGCTACTTATGACATCGACGCCGGGACCTATGATCTGACGATCCGCCAAGAGGGCTTGGAATCCCCGGTCGCCGACATGCGGGGTCAGGCGAATGCCGCCAGTCAACCGGGGTCGCGAGTCGACAAGTTCTCGTTCATTGGAGATCACGACACGGACGCATCGAACGTCGTCTACTACGTGGATGACGTGCTGGTAGGCGTCGACGAGGCAATTGTTCACCAGCCGTTTGCGGCTCCCGGCCGCCGCAAGCTCTTTGTAGATTACTGGAACTCGGCGCGGCGGGCACGCGCGGCCCATCCAAAGCCATTGCCCATGATGAGCCTGGCCGACCTGGGAATCGGTTCGGCCGAAACCGCGGCGCTGCGGCAGAACGGCGCGGGCGAACTGCTTGGGCAGATACTCTCCGGACGACTGCCGGAGGTCCCGGATGACCTGCCGGATCCCAGCCGCTCCATCCTGCAGTCCGTGATCGCGTGGCGCGAGGGAGCGAGGGCACTGACAGACGGAGACGCAGAGCTCGCGTTGGCCCGGTTCGATCGGGCATCCCAGCTCTCACCTTCGGCAGCGCTGTCTCAGATGGATGCGGTGATGGCGCTGGCCAATCTGGCTCGCTGGGACGAAGTGGACCGGCGACTCGCCGGAATCGTGCCTCAGTGGCGCGACGACCCGCGGCTTCCCGCGACGCTCGCGATCATCGGTTTGGCGCGCGGGGATCTGGACGCTGTGGAACATCAGCTCCGGCCAAGCGCGGAGTCGAGCGGGCTTTTGGCCGAGGAGTATTTTCTAACCTTGCTGTGGAAAGGCGATGCAGCGAGAGCCGAGACTTTTGCCCACACGATGCTGGCGCGCGGACCCGATTCCGAGAGGGGCTTGTGGCGCGAGCGTCTGGGAGACGCCGCATTCCTGAGCGGCAGCATTGAACGGGCGCGCGATTACTACGAAGCTAGCCTGGCCGAGCATCCACGTCCTAACTCAGTCTGGTTGAAGTTGTCGGACGTCTACTTCAAGCTGGGAGATTTGGAAAAGGAGCGCGCCTTTCGCGAACGCGTCTACGGCAGTTTGCGGGAGCGATAGAATCGTCGGCCTGCCTATGTTTGTACGCGCTTCCAGCCTTCGAAATCTTTGACGGTGGCGCAGTTCGGGCCGCCGTCGCGGCCTGTGCCCGGAAGGCGGGTTTCGAGCACACCGCCCATCGCGACCATCTTTGCCGTGATTCCGCCGAGCGGTATCTTCAGCCTTCGGCTCCAGCACGAGTCGCGTTGGCCCGCGTACGTCCCGATATCGATATAGACGAAGCGCTGCGGCGGTGGCCCCTGTTCGAATGGGCCGCCCAAGGCTGCGGTGGTGTTCGAGACGCCCTTCCGAATGACCGCCTGGAATTCAAAGACCAGGTCGTTTCCCTTCGAGCGCTGCTTCCGGACCGTCTCGTAGAGGCTGCCGCGTCCTTTCTGCAGCGCGAAATCGACACCCGGCGGCGGCTGCTCGACAATGATGCGAAGGGTAAGTTCACCTTGCATACCATGGAGTTTACGTCAACGCTTCCGATGTGTCGCTCACGCTCCGGCGCAACATCGCGGCGAGATCCCCGCGCTTCTTCACTTCGATTCTGTCCAGTGCCAGCCACGACTGCATCTGCCGAAGTTCGCCGGCCAGTTCGGGAGCCACTCGACGCGCCGCCTGCCCGGGCTCCAGGAAGGCACCCTGCACGATTAGCGTCTTCCGTTCGCGGTCGGCTTTGAGGTCGCAGCGGGCGACAAGCGTATCGCCGAGCAGGAACGGGCACACGTAGTAACCGTAGATGCGTTTGGCCGGCGGCGTGTACATTTCAATGGTGTACTTCATGCCGAAAAGCCGCTCCATGCGGCCGCGCTCCCAAACCAGCGAGTCGAACGGAGTAACGAACGCGCGAGCATCGACGGACCGAGGCACACGGGCATGCGGGCACAGGTAGGCTTGCTCTTTCCAACCTTCCACACGCACCGGCAGCAGGCGTGCTTCTTCGATTAGCTCCGACATGAGACGCTTCACGATCGGCCTCGAACGCTGGCCGTCGGGACCTTTGGGACGCTCCCATCCTGGTCCGGGTGGCAGCCGATCGCGCCAGCCGTCGACATCGAAGTAGCCGGCGAGGTCGGCGGACGTTCCGACGCCGCAGGCTTTCGCCGCGAGACAGATCAATCGCTTCATCGCCTCCTCGCGCGGCGGCGGTTGGGCATCGAGAGCGGCCCGAGGTATGACGCGTGGGGTGATGTCGTAGAGCCGCTCGAAGCCACGGCGGCCGGCGATAGCGACCATCCCGGCGTCGTAGAGGTGTTCGAGCGTCGCCTTTCCATTGCCCGTTCCCCACCAGCCCCACCAGCCTCCGGAACGCTTGCCGGGATTCGACAACTCCGCGGCGGTAAGGGGTCCGCGCTCGGCCACCTCGGCATAGACCTCTGCCATGTAGCTGCCACGCTCGGACCGCATGTGGTCTTGTGTCCGCTCGGCGTGCTTGTGCATGCGATAACGCACGAGCGGATAAAGCGAGACGGGCAGGAGGCACGCCGCGTGACCCCAATATTCGAAGAGCTCGCGCTTTTGGTAGGCCAGGGCATCGAGCGCGTCCATGGGATACGGACCGAGCCGTGCGAACGCGGGAACGTAATGAGCGCGGGCGAGCACGTTCACCGAATCGATCTGGAATGCGTGCAGCCGCGCCGCCAGCTTGCGGAGGTGCGCGATCGAGGTGGCCGGCGGTTTCTTGCCGAATGCTTGCGAGTCGATGGCGAGGCGGCGCGCCTCGGATAACGATAGAGTGACGCGCATCGCGCTCTTCCCGGCCGCACAACAGATTCCACCGCCCTTGGCCGCTCAGGATCGCGCGGTGCGAGGGCTGGCGTCTCTAATCATATGATGGGTGCCCCCATCGTCCATAGCTGGTCAGCCCACGTCAGGCGCAGATCTTTTTGAGGAGCCACGCCATGTTCCGGCCGAGGACTCTCATGGTGCGGATGCCCTCTTCGTCCTTCTCGACGTCCCCCGGCTCGCGCCCGATGCCGATGTTCCAGTAGCAGGAACCGGGAACGATCATCTCCGTGATCAGGAAAAAGTGATTGATAGTATCGAAGGCGTGGATCGCTCCGCCCCGACGCACGGCGACTACCGCGGCGCCCACCTTGCGGCGGAAGATGCCGCCGTTGGCCCCGGACACCATGCAGGCACGGTCGATGAGAGCCTTGAGCTCGGGCGAAACGTCGGTCACGTAGGTCGGGGAACCCAGTAGAATGCCATCGGCGCCCTCCATTTTCTCGATGCAGACGTTGCCCATATCGTTAGCCTGCGAGCAGCGGCGGTCCTTCCTGGACGAACACTTGCGGCACGCCAGACAGCCGTGTATCGACGCGCCACTGAGCTCCACCAGTTCCGTCTCGATGCCTTCGGCCTGCAACTCGCCCATCACATAGCCGAGGAGAATAGCAGTGTTTCCGCCTCGCCGGGCACTGCCGTTGAATGCGACTACTTTCATGTCTATTCAGAAGACCGAATTCGGTCCTGCAATTCCAATTCTTGCGCAACTCGAGCGAGCCTAAAAGCTCAGAAGCACGTGCCAGATGTAGAGATAGGCGAGCCCCTCGGCGTCGTTCCAGACCCGCTCGAGAAGCTGCGGGTCGCCTGAGATGGGAGGCAACTCGCGGAGCTTCTCTTCCCACGGAAAGCAGATGCCCGGGCGGGGACGCGGCGATGTCGCCCACGCAGGCAGGCCGGGTGTGGCGCACGGTACAGGCAGAGGCGGCGACGGCGACGAGGGCGACCGGTAGACCCCGTATTCGAGCGTGGCATCGGTCATCGCCCGCAGGTTCTCGAGCCTGGCGTCGTTCTGCATGATGGCGCTGGCGTCCATGATGTACCCGCCTTCGGCGCCGATGGTCTCGATGAGCTTGCGGCAGTGCGCCTTGACTTCCTCGGGCTGCCCGAACGCCAGCAGCGCGTTGGGGACGCCGCCCGAAAGACAGAACTTCCTGCCCAGAACCTCGTGGGCCCGCTGCGGATCGTCGCGGTCGATGTGGTAGATGATGCATCCCGCCGGCAGCTCGGCAAAACGCTCCAGGTGCGCGCTCCACTTGCCTTCGGCGTAGAACAGGGTCTGGTTGCCCTGAGCCCACAGCGCCTCGACGATGGGCTTCAGAGTGGGCCAGAAGATGGTCTCGAAATGTTCGCGCGAGATGAAGGGAACGCAGCCGCGATGCATCCAGATCGGAATCGGGATGCGGCGTTCGGGATCG
>Ga0335080_10009753_pt1 | contig 10048 bp, 10 predicted proteins | sample Lox_Sample_34_FD_206720 | JGI IMG/M metagenome (GOLD analysis project Ga0335080, IMG submission 206720) | Soil microbial communities from Loxahatchee National Wildlife Refuge, Florida, United States - Lox_Sample_3.4 | ecosystem: Environmental > Terrestrial > Soil > Wetlands | place: USA... | reverse complement strand
GGCAACCTGGGCGACCGCCCGCCGCTCCTGGGTCGCCGGCGCGATGAGCCGGCGCCGGGTTTGAGTCGTGAAATCGTGACGCCGGATCTTCACCGTGACGCATCCGGAAGCGAGGCCGCTGCGGCGCAGCCGCTCGCACGCCAGATCTGCGAGCCGGGCCAGCTGCGCGTGCAGCGCACGCGGATCGGCGAGATCGCGGGCGAAGGTGTCCTCGGCACTGATCGACTGTTCGCTGCGCTCGGCGACGACCGGCCGCTCATCGATGCCGCCGGCACGATCGCGCATGCGTGCCGAGTCCCGGCCAAACAGTGGCCACAGCAGCGCATCGGGTGCCGCGTGCAGCTCAGCCAGAGTGCGGATTCCGGCCGCCTCGACCCGCGCGCCCATCTTGCGGCCAAGACCAGGCAGGCGGCGCACCGAGAGCGGATCGAGCACGGCATGCACGCGCTCGCGAGTGACGACGGTGAGACCGTCCGGTTTCGAGAGCTCCGAGGCGATCTTGGCGATGAGCTTGTTGGGCGCGACCCCCACCGAGGCCGTCAGGCCCGTGCTCGCACGGATGCGCTCCTTGATGACGGTTGCGATGGCCTCGGGTGCGCCCGCAGTGGCCGTCACATCGAGAAAGGCCTCATCGAGCGAGAGCCCTTCGACGAGCGGCGTGATGTCGCGGAAGATCCCAAACACCACAGCCGAGACTTCCTTGTAGCGCTGCATGCGCGGGTGCACGCACACAGCGTGCGGACACAGCTCGAGTGCGGTGCGCATCGGCATCGCCGAGCGCACACCGAACTTGCGCACCTCGTAGCTGGCGGCCGCGACGACGCCGCGGCCGCCGGTACCGCCGACGATGACCGGACGGCCGCGCAGGCCCGGGTCATCGTGCTGCTCCACGGATGCGTAGAACGCATCCATGTCGACATGCAGGATCGCGCGTCCCTGCGCTGGCCCGGCTGCGCTTCGCGTAGGATTACCCGGTCACGTTGATCGTGATCTTCTTCGAGGCGAGCGGCGGGCTGTGCGGCACGTGGTTCTCATCGCCAACCACGAGCTGCAGTGTGTGCTTGCCGGGCGCGAGCTTCAGCTCCGTCTCGGTCTGACCTTTGCCGAAGTGCAAGATCTTGTCCGGCACGGTCGGCAGCGGCGCATTCAGATCCGCCGGCAGATCCGTGTCGATGAGCAGATGGTGATGACCGGTGTTGTCGAACTTCACGCCGGCCGGCGCGACCCCTAAGCCTTTGAGGCCGAAGCGCACCGTCACCGGGCTCTTGACCGAAGCGCCATTCTTCGGACTGATGATGTAGACCTCGGCACCGGCGGGCCAGTGACTCGCCTCATCCGACCAGGCCAGGGTGGCTGCAAGCAGAAACGCGACGAATGCAATGGCACGCATGCGGGCTCCTTCCATCGGGGGTTCAGCGTTGTTGGGGGGCGGCTAAGCTTATTACAGCCTCAGCATGTCACGCGACGTGAATGCTGCTCGCCAGCGGGCCCTGCGCATCCTCGCGCTGCACGGCAGCGGCGAGCTCGGAGGGCGCGAAGTCATCCACATGCACCAGCTCCATGACCTTGCGATCGTAGTCCTTGAGCATCGCCGCCTCCGTCTCGGAAATGATCCCGGCGGCGAGTGCCTGCTGGATGCGGCCGGGCAGGTCGAGTGCGGTGACACGGCCGCTCTTGACGCCCTCGACCCGGATCCGCTGCTCGATCGGCTCGGCAGCTGTCGCGAGCGTGAGCGCCTCCTGCAGCAGACCGAGCGGATTCGACGGCTCGAGCGTGGTGTAGACCCCGGCGCACAGGCGCTGCCGTGCGGCGGTCGCCGTCGTTACCAGCTCGGCGACCTTGCGGCCCAGGCGGTCGGCCGGTGCGGAATAGGTGAGCCCGCGCGGGAAGATGAGACCGCGCATGAGCGCGGCCATGAAGCGGTTCGGAAAGTTTCTCAGGAACCCGTGCAGACATTCCTGCGCCTGGTAGAGCAGATGCCGGCAGGCCCATTCGACCACGACCAGATCCTCCGCCGGCTGTCCCTGGTTGTCGAAATGCTTCAGCACCATGGAGGACAGATACATGCAGGAGAGCACATCCCCCAAGCGCGCCGACAGGTTCTCCTTCTTCTTCAAATAGCCGCCGAGGGTGAGCATCGCGACATCGACAGCGAAGGCGAACGAGGCACTGAAGCGCTCGATGTGCTGGTAGTGGCGGCGCGTCGGACCCTTGTCAGGCACGCTCTGGAAGCGCGCGAACGTGAGCGCCATGACGAAGGAGCGCACCGCGTTTGAGATGGCGAAGCCCATGTGCGCGAACAGTGCGCGATCGAAGGCATCCACGCCGGCGCGCCGGTCGGGATCGCGTGCGGCGTTCATCTCGCGCAGCACGTAAGGATGACAGCGCACAGCACCCTGCCCGAAGATGATGAGGCTGCGCGTCAGCACGTTCGCGCCCTCGACCGTGATCGCGATCGGCACGCTCTGGTAGCCGCGGGCGAGATAGTTGCGCGGGCCCATGCAGATGCCCTTGCCGCCCTGGATATCCATGGCGTCGTTGGCAACCTGCCGACCCATCTCCGTGACGTGATACTTGAGCATCGCCGATGGCACCGAAGGCTTCTCGCCGCCGTCGATCGCACCCGCGGTCACTGAACGGGCCGCATCCATGGTGTAGGTGAGCCCGACCATGCGTGCGATGACGGACTGGATCGCCTCGAAGCGCCCGATCGGCGCATTGAACTGCCGCCGGATGCGCGCATAGGCGCCCGTGGCCCAGACGGCCGCTTTCGCGCTGCCCGTCGCGTTGGAGGGCAGCGAGATGCAGCGTCCGACCGAGAGCTGCTCGACCAGCATGCGCCAGCCCTGCCCCGCCATCTTCGCCCCGCCGATGATGCAGTCGACGGGCACGAACACATCCTCGCCCTGGATCGGCCCGTTCTGGAACGGGATGTTGAGCGGGAAGTGACGCCGGCCGATCGTGATGCCCGGCGTGTCGCGCGGAATCAGCGCGCAGGTGATGCCGATATCGGTGCGCTCGGAGAGCAGCTTCTCCGGATCGTACATGCGGAACGCGAGTCCGATGACGGTGGCGATGGGCGCCAGCGTGATGTAGCGCTTGGAGAAGTTGAGCCTCAAGCCCACGACCTCGCGTCCCTGCCACATGCCGCGGCAGACGATGCCGGTATCCGGGATCGAGGCGGCATCGGAGCCCGCGCGCGGACCCGTGAGCGCGAAGCACGGGATCTCATCGCCGCGCGCCAGCCGCGGCAGGTAATGCCGCTTCTGCTCCTCCGTGCCGTAGTGATTGAGGAGCTCGGCTGGTCCGAGCGAATTCGGCACGGCAATGGTCGAGGAGGCGGTCGTGCTGCGGCTGGCCACTTTGGCGAGCACGCAGGAGTGGGCATAGGCGGAGAACTCGAGTCCGCCGTACTGCCTGGGAATGATCATCGCGAAGAAGCCGCGCGTGCGCAGATAGCGCCATACCTCCGGCGGCATGTCGGCGCGCCGGTGCGTGATGTCCCAGTCATCGAGCATCCGGCACAGCTCCTCGCACGGCCCATCGAGGAACGCCTGCTCCTCGGCGGACAGACGCGGTGCCTTCGCCGCGAGCAGCTTCTGCCACTTGGGTGCGCCGGTGAACAGCTCGCCATCCCACCACACGGTGCCGGCCTCGAGCGCTTCGCGCTCGGTCGCGGACATCGAGGGCAGCATGCGCAGGTAGGCCCGCATGAAAGGACGGGTGATCAGGATCTTGCGCAGCGGCCGCACGTTGAGCAGCCACAGCAGGAGCAACGCGATGCCGAGCAGCCCCTTCCACACGCCGGCCGGTGCGCCCAGCCAGGTGTAGGCGGCGAACAGCACGGTGAACGTCGCGGTAAAGACGATGAGGCTCAGGCGCTGATAGGCGAGGAACAGCACCGCCGCGATGAACGCCAGCGTGATGACGCCGCCCACCTGCGTGAGTCCATACACGATGGCGGCGATCAGGGCGATTGCAATGACAGGTCCCAGCATGGGCAACCTCAACCGAGGAGGTCGGCGACTCCCGCCCGTTCCTCGCGCAGCTCGTTCAGTGTCGTGTCCATTCGAGCGCGGCTCGCCGGTTCAATCGCGAGCCCCTGCACGATCTTGTACTCCCCGCCGCTGCACGTCACTGGATATGAGTAGATGACGCCATCGGAGATGCCGTAGCTGCCGTCAGCGGGTACGGCCATGCTGACCCAGTCGCCCGCGGGGGTCCCCAGCACCCAGTCGTGCACGTGGTCGATCGCGGCGGAGGCGGCAGAGGCCGCGGAGGAGGAGCCGCGCGCCTTGATCACGGCCGCGCCGCGCTGCTGCACGGTCGGGATGAAGATCTCATCGAGCCACTTCGCATCGACGAGTGTGCGCGCGGGCTTGCCGTCGACCAGGCAATGGCTCACATCCGGATACTGCGTCGCCGAATGATTGCCCCAGACGCTCATGCGCCGGATTGCCGTCACATGCGTGCCGGTCTTCCCGGCGAGCTGGCCCAGTGCGCGATTGTGATCGAGGCGCATCATGGCGGTGAAATTGCGCGGGTTGAGGCTCGGGGCGTTGGCGCGCGCAATGAGCGCATTGGTATTGGCGGGATTGCCGACGACGAGCACTTTGGCATCGCGCGCCGCCACTTCATTGAGCGCCTTGCCCTGAGCCGAGAAGATCTGCGCATTGGCCCGCAGCAGATCCTTGCGCTCCATCCCCGGACCGCGCGGCCGCGCGCCGACCAGGAGCGCCACGTGGCAGTCACGGAATGCGATGCGCGCGTCGTCCGTCGGCACGATGCGGTTCAGCGTGGGAAAGGCGCAGTCGGTGAGCTCCATGACGACGCCCTGCAGCGTCGGCAGCGCCGGGGTGATCTCCAGCAGATGAAGGTTGATCGGCTGATCGGCGCCGAGCATGGCACCGGAGGCCACCCGAAAGGCGAGTGCATAGCCGATCTGGCCGGCCGCGCCGGTGATCGCAACGTTGACAGCTTTCTTCATGAAGGACTCCGCTTCGCGAGAGCCCGCCATTCTAACGAGGCTGGGGAGGAACGCGGAATTTGGGGTAGGTCTGGCGCAGCAGGGTGAGCTGTCGGTCGGCCTCCTCGCTCTGCCCGGCCGCGCGCAACGCATCGATCTGGCGCATCCATTGCTGCGGCGACAGGCGTTTTGCGGCCGCGCTGCTGCGCGCGGCCATGAACGCCGGCTCCACCTCGCCGGCCGCTTCGGGCGGCGGCGCAACCGCGGGCGGCGCCGCAACCGCGGGCGCGACGGCGACGGGGGCCGACTGCATGGGCGCCGCCGCCTCGCGACGCCGCCCGGTGACTGTCACCTCTTCGCTCAACTGGCTCGAGCTCGCCGGAAGGGGTGCAGGCCGGGAGCGCTGCAGGAATACGACGCCGATGGCGATCAGCACGGAGGCCGCCAGCGCAAAGGGCGCGGCCCAGCGCATGGGCGTGAACACCGGCGCGGGGCTCGGCGCTTCGATCGCATCGCGTGCCTTGGCGAGCACGAATTCATCGACCTCGGCCGGAGGCTCGAGCCGGTCGAGCTCGGTCAGATGCCGCTGCAGCGTCGAGCGGCGCTGCAGATGCGCATCGAAATCATCCGTGGGATCGAAGCCGCTCACGTGCCTGGCTCCTCGAGCGGCACGCGGCGCTCGGGCGCGCCACCGCCGGATGCCGTCAGCGCACCGCGCAGTTTCGCCAGCGCGTAGCGCAGCCGGCTCTTCGCAGTCTCGGTGCCGACTCCGGTGATGTGCGCGACTTCCTCGAGCGAAAGGCCCGACTGCTCGTAGAGCAGGAACACGTCGCGCTGCTCGGCAGGCAGAGCCTCGAGCGCCGCGCGATAGCGCAGCAGCAGCTGCGTCTGCTCCGCTCGCGAATCCGGCAATTCGCCCTCGGGCACGCGCAACGTGTCGATCCAGTCTTCTCCGGGCATATCCACTGAAACGCTGTGGCTCTGCTTGCGGGTCGCCGCGCGGCGGTGATGATCGATGAAACAGTTGTGCGCGATGCGAAACAGAAAAGTGCGGAATTTCGCGCGCGGCTCGTAGCGCGCGCGATGCTCGATCACGCGGCTCCACACTTCCTGGAACAGGTCGTTCGCGGTATCAGGATCGTGCGTGTGGCGCGCGAGATAGCGGTACAGCGCGGCGCGGTGACGCGCGTAGAGCAGGCGAAATGCAGCGAGATCGCCGCGCGCGTAACGCAGCATCAGCTCCGCATCATCTTCAGTCGTCACGCGGAGAAGTGTACTGCGCTGCCCTGCGCGCGCCGGGCTGCAATGGAGGAGGTGAGGCCCCCTTGAAGGACCCCCCATGTAGGGGCTTCGGGCCCCTCAGTAGAAAGGGCTTGACACTCTGCTAGTGTTGTAGTTAAATACAACACCATAGAGGTCGCGGCATGGTGCCGCACTGAAGAGCCCGAAAGGAGATGGTTATGAACGCCTTCGTGAATTCCAAGGTTCTGGTATGTGCCCTGGCAGCCCTGGCCCTGACCGGTGCCATGTATGCCGGCGGTGTGGCGGACACGGCCAAAGTCCCGGCGGAGCGGGGAGTTGCGGCGCAGGAGCTGGCGGCCTACCAGGCCGAGCAGACGCAGTCGGCCGAGCGCCAGGCGCGGACTTTGTCAGCTGCTCTGGTAGAGTAGTCCGGTAAACCGCCCAAAATGGGTAAGCCCGGAGCATTGATGGACCCGCAGTGGGACGACGGCTCGCCGATTTACCGGCAACTGCGGGACCGCGTCGTCGCGATGATTCTCGAGGGTGTCCTGAAGGAGGGCGACGCTCTGCCCTCCGTCAGGAGCGTCGCGGCGGAGTTCCGGTTGAATCCCCTGACCGTCCTCAAGGGGTACCAGCAGCTCGTCGATGAGAATCTGGTCGAGAAGCGCCGCGGACGCGGAATGTTCGTCAGCACCGGCGCCAAGGCGGCGCTGATGACCGATGAGCGCCAGCGCTTCCTGGTCGATGAGTGGCCCAAGATTTTTGCAACGATCCAGCGCCTCGGGCTTACCGCGGCCGAGCTGCTGCGCCGTGGCGCCGCGCCGGCCCAGGTTCCCTGGCCCAGCACTCCGGGACAGACTGATGACGAACATCATTGAAGCGCGCGAAGTGACCAAGCTCTACGGGAGCCAGCGCGCGCTCGACCGGGTGAGCTTCAGCGTCGAAAGCGGACGCATCGTCGGCCTGATCGGCCCGAACGGTGCCGGCAAGACCACCGCGCTGAAGGCGATGCTCGGCCTCACGCCCTTCGACGGCCAGCTCACCGTGCTCGGACACGATCCACGGGCCGACCGCGGTGTGCTCATGCGCGACGTGTGCTTCATTGCGGATGTCGCGGTGTTGCCCCGCTGGCTGCGCGTGAGTCAGGCAGTGGAATACGTCGCCGGCGTGCACCCGCGGTTCGATGCGGCGCGCGCGCGTGAATTCCTCGCCAAGACCAACATCAAGATGAAGAGCCGCGTGCGCGAGCTCTCCAAGGGCATGGTGACGCAGCTGCATCTGGCGCTGATCCTCGCCATCGATGCGCGTCTGCTGGTGCTCGATGAGCCGACGCTCGGCCTCGACCTGCTGTATCGCGCCAAGTTCTACGACACGCTCCTCAATGACTACTTCGACAAGGAGCGCACCATCGTCCTGACGACTCACCAGGTGCAGGAAGTCGAGAATCTCCTCACCGACGTGATCTTCATCGACAAGGGACGCATCGCGCTCGCCTGCAGTACCGAGGCGATCTCCGAGCGCTACGTCCAGGTCAATGTGGCGCCGGATCAGGCGGCACGGGCGCGCGAATTGAAGCCGTTCTTCGAGCGCGAAGTCTTCGGTCGCGTCGCGATGTACTACGAGGATCGGCCGGCGAGTGAGCTCGGCACGCTCGGGGAGATCCGTACTCCCACGATTGCTGACCTCTTCGTCGCCAAGATGCAGGCAGCGTGAAGCCATGAGTGAAATTCCCCTCTCCCGCACCATGCTGACTCTCGTCCGCCGCGAGTTCTGGGAGCACCGCGCACTGTGGATCGCCCCGCTGATCGTGGCCGGACTCCTTCTCATCGGCGCCTCGTTCGGCAACATCAGTGCCGGTAATGCCGCCGAGGGCGCCCGAGCCATGGCGAGCGGCTTCGCGGGTATTGCGATGTGGGGCTTCAATCTGGTGCAGATGGTCGTCCTCAGCATCGTCATGTGGTTCTATCTCACCGATTGCCTCTACACCGAGCGCAAGGATCGAAGCATCCTGTTCTGGAAGTCCCTGCCGGTGAACGACACGCAGACCGTGCTCTCCAAGGCACTGGTCGCGATCATCGCCATGCCGCTGCTGGTGATCCTCGTTTCGACCGCTACCAACCTCCTCGTGTGCGTCATCTGGAGCGTGCGGGCCGGATCGCTGGCCGCTGCGGGCAAGGTGTGGGATCCGCAGGTGCTGCTCGCGGTCGAGAGCCACCTCGTTGTCTCGAATCTGATCATCGCGCTGTGGGTCGCACCGGTGACCGCCTACCTGCTGCTGGTCTCGGCCTGGGCGCGCCGCAATGTGCAGCTGTGGGCCATCCTGCCGCCCGTGCTCCTCATCCTGATCGAGTGGCTCGGCTTTCGGACCCACTACGTATGGACGATCCTGTGGTACCGCATGGGCGGCTGGTGGCAGGGCCGCACGGCCAATGCGTTCTTTGACGGCGATCAGATGATGCACATGGCGAACTCGAGCTCCCCGTCGCTCGACTTTCTGAACGCCATGCACATGAGCGTCGTGCTCACCAACCCGGATCTGTACATCGGGTTCGCGGTGGCCGCGCTGCTGCTCGCCGCCACCATCCGCATCCGCCGCTACCGCGACGACACCTGAGCGCGCACAATTCCCCCATCCCGCATCGGCGCCGTGGAGGAATCATGCACGAGACCCGCAACGACCTGTCCGCGAAGACACGGCGCAGGGCCGTCGACCTGCTGAACGCCCGGCTCGCGGACGCCATCGATCTGGCGACGCAGACCAAGCACGCGCACTGGAACGTCAAGGGTCCGAATTTCATCGCCCTGCACGAGCTGTTCGACCAGCTCGCCGAGAACATCGAGGAGCATGTCGATGCGATCGCCGAGCGCATCACCGCCCTGGGGGGCACCGCCTACGGCACGCTCTCGCTCGTGGCGCGCGCCACCAGTCTCCCCGAGTATCCCGACGGCATCATCGAGGGCATCGAGCATGTCACCGCACTTGCGAATGCGCTCGCGGACTTCGGCCGCAAAGTGCGCAAGGGCATCGACACCGCCAGCAAGTTCGGCGATGCGGATACGGCGGACCTGCTGACCGGAATCTCGCGCGACGCGGACAAATACCTGTGGTTCCTCGAGGCCCATCTGCAGGCCCGGCGCTAGATCCGACATCGTGTTCGTCACGGCCCGCAGAAGCGGGGAGTCCATTGAGCTCGAGTTGACCGGCGAGTGGCAGCTGCGGGAGCTGCCCGCGCTGCAGAGCGAGCTCGCAAGCATCGATCTCACGGGCGCGCGTGCTGTCAGGCTCTCGGCTGGCGAGCTGCGCGCGCTCGATGTGTCCTCGGCGTGGGCCCTGCGCCAGTTCATGGAGCGGGCGCGTCAGGCCGGCGCCCGCTGCGAATTCCGCGGTGCGACGCCTCCGCAGCTCGAGCTCATCGAGGAGGCTCTGAGCGTCGGACGAGCCGCCGCCGGCGCGGAACCCACCGTGACGGTCGAGGCGCCGCGCCAGGAAGTGCCGGTCGAAGCCCTGGGGCGGCACGTCGTGCACGGACTCAGAGAGACGGTGAGCGGCCTTGCCTTCGTCGGCCGCATTGCAGCCACCGCGCTGCACGCCACTTCCAGCCTGCGCCGGCTGCGGCTGCGATCCGTCGCGCGCCATGTCTACGATACGGGCATCTCCGCCGTGCCGATCGTCGCGCTCATCGCCTTCCTGATCAGCGTGATCATCGCCTACATGAGCGCCCAGCAACTGCAGAAGTTCGGCGCGGAGATCTTCGTCGTCGACCTGGTGACCATCGGCGTGCTGCGCGAGCTCGGCGTGCTGCTCACCGCCATCATCGTCGCCGGCCGCTCCGGCAGCGC
>Ga0335080_10009752_pt1 | contig 10048 bp, 8 predicted proteins | sample Lox_Sample_34_FD_206720 | JGI IMG/M metagenome (GOLD analysis project Ga0335080, IMG submission 206720) | Soil microbial communities from Loxahatchee National Wildlife Refuge, Florida, United States - Lox_Sample_3.4 | ecosystem: Environmental > Terrestrial > Soil > Wetlands | place: USA: Florida... | reverse complement strand
GCGCACCTTGCGGCAGAAAGGGCACGCCTCGAAGTCGTACAGCTCGAGCGGCCGCTCGGGGCGCGCGCCGAGCGGGCCGACGCGGGTGCCGGCGCCCAGTCGGGCGAGGGTGGCGGCAAGCGACGAGGCGATGTCGAGGGTTCGGTTCACGGGGGTCCTCCTGCGGCTCAGCCGCGCCGGGAATCGCGCTCGGCGAGCACGCGTTCCAGATAGCGCAGCACGTACTTGCCGAGCACGTCGCCCTCGAGATTGACGCGATCGCCCGGCGCGCGATCGCCGAGGTTCGTCTCGCGCAGCGTGTGAGGGATCAGGGCCACGTCGAAGCCCGCCCGCTCCACGTGAACGAGCGTGAGCGCCACGCCGTCGACGGTGACCGAGCCCTTGGGAATCAGCAGCCCAGCGAAGTCGGGATCGCAGTCCACGGCGAGGCGCACGTCCTCGCCCTGGCGCTCGAGCGACCGGATGCGTCCCGTGGTGTCGACGTGGCCCTGCACGATGTGACCGTCGAAGCGCCCGTCGGCGCGCAGCGCGCGCTCCAGGTTCACGCGCGCGCCGACCGCGAGATCGCCGAGCGCGCTGCGGTCGAGCGTCTCCTTCACGGCGTCGAAGGCGAGCGCGCCGGCGCCGGCCTCGGTCACCGTGAGACACGTGCCGTTCACGGCCACGCTGGCGCCGATCGGCGTGCCGGGGGCGAGCGCCGGCGCGTGGATCCGCATCCGGGTGGTCTCGCCTCGCGGCTCGAGCGAGGCGACGCGGCCGACCGACTCGATGATCCCGGTGAACACGGGCTAGCGCCCGAACCGCTGCTCGATCTGACGCATCATCTCGTCGCGCACGGTCTGATAGCGCGCCGGCAGCTCGATCGGCGGGTTCGGGAGCTCGGGGTCGATCCCCTCGAGGGTGCGCGAGTGGTAGCGCACCTTGAAGTCCGTGAACTTGAGGCCGTGCGCGGTGGAGATCACCACCACGCGGTCGCCCGGCCGGATCGTCCCGCGCTTCGACAGCTTGGCCGTCGCGGCCAGCGCGACGCCGGTGTGAGGGCAGTTGAAGAGCCCGGTGCGGTCGGCGTGCGCGCAGGCCTCGGCGAGCTCGGTCTCGCTGGCCTGCTCGACGATGCCGTCGTAGCGCCGCAGCGCGTCGATCGCCTTCTCGATCGAGACGGGATTCCCGATCTGGATCGCCGAGGCGAGCGTCGGGCGCGCCGCGATCGGCTCGAACACCTCGAAGTCCCGCTGGTAGGAGAGGTACAGCGGATTCGCCTCGGCGGCCTGCGCGCACGCGATGCGCGGCCGCCGGGCGACGAGCCCGAGATCGACCATCAGGTCGAGCCCCTTGGCGAGCGCCGAGACGTTGCCCAGGTTGCCGCCCGGGATCACGATCCAGTCCGGCACCTCCCAATCGAACTGCTGCACGATCTCGACACCGACCGTCTTCTGCCCCTCGATGCGGAGGCTGTTCATCGAGTTGGCGAGGTAGATGCCGTCGCGCTCGGCGACCTTGCGCACGATCTCCATGCAGCCGTCGAAGTCGGTGTCGAGCGCGAAGACGATGGCGCCGTTGGCGACCGGCTGGATCAGCTGGGCGACCGAGATCTTTCCGCGCGGCAGGAAGACGACCGCCGGTATTCCTGCCGCCGCCGCGTAGGCGGCGAGCGCCGCCGAGGTGTCGCCGGTCGAGGCGCACGCCACCGCGGGAATCGAGCGGCCGCGCGCGATCATCTCCTTGACCATCGACACCAGGACCGTCATACCGAGGTCCTTGAACGAGCCCGTATGAGAGTTCCCGCACTGCTTGATCCAGAGGTCCTCGACGCCGAGCTCGCGGCCGTAGCGCTCCGCCCAGAACAGGTTCGAGTGGCCCTCGTACATCGAGACCACGTTCTCGTTGTCGAGCTCGGGACAGACCCATTCCTTCTTGCCCCAGACGCCGGAGCCGTAGGGCCACTCGTTCTTGTGCGAGCGCTCGCCGAAGAGCTGCTTCCAGGCCTCCGGCGGCGTCTTGCGCAGCTCGCCCAGATCATGGACCACCTGCAGCAGGCCGCCGTCGCGCGCGGTGTAGACCACCTCGTCCAGCGCGTAGCGCTCGGACGGATCGTGCAGCGACTCGAACCAGGCGCGGTAGCGCGGCTTGCGGCCCGCGGAGGCGGTGGAGCCCTTCGCCATCAGAGCTCCTCCTCGATGCGGATCAGCCGGGTCGGCCGCGCGACCTCGGGCAGCGCGTCGATCGCCTCGAGCGCGCGGCGCACCGCCGCCTCGCGCGCCGGGTGCGTCAGCACGACGATCGGGAGCGACTCGCCGCCGCCGCGGCCCTGCTGCACCACGGACTCGATCGAGATCTCGTGGGCTCCGAGGACGCCCGTCACGTGCGACAGCACGCCGGGGCGGTCCGCCGCGGTGAAGCGCAGATAGCAGCGCGCGTGGAGCTCGCCCAGCGGAACGAACGGCCTGGGCACCAGCGACTCGGGCAGGTACGAGAGCGGTGCCACCCGGCCCGCGCTGCCGCGGCGCACCTCGCGCGCCAGCTCGATCAGGTCGGCGACCACTGCGCTCGCGGTGGGCTGCTCGCCGGCGCCGGCCCCGTAGAAGAGGGTCGGCCCGACGGCGTCGCCGTGCACGGCGATCGCGTTCATCGCGCCGTCCACCTTTGCGAGCAGGCTCCATGCCGGGATCATCGTCGGGTGCACCCGCACCTCGATCCGCTCGCCGCCCGCCTCGTCGCGGCGGAGCTTCGTGATGCCCAGGAGCTTCACGCGATAGCCGAACTCGCGCGCCGATGCGAGATCGATCGGCAGCAGGTCCCGGATCCCCTCGGTGGGCACCTCCTTCGCGGTGATCTCCGCGCCGAAGGCCATCGCGGCCAGCAGCGTGATCTTGTGGGCCGCGTCGATGCCGTCGACGTCGAAGCTCGGGTCGGCCTCCGCGTAGCCGAGCTTCTGCGCGCGGGCGAGCACCACCTCGAAAGGCTCGCCTCCCTTCTCCATCTCGGTGAGCACATAGTTGGTCGTGCCGTTGATGATGCCGTGCACGGACTGGATGCGATTCGCCGCCAGCCCCTCGCGCAGCGAGCGCAGGATCGGGATGCCTCCGCCGACGCTGGCCTCGAAGGCGACGTCGGCGCCGCCGCGCCGGCCCGCCTCGAAGATCTCCTTGCCGTGCTCGGCGAGCAGCGCCTTGTTGGCCGTCACCACCGGCTTGCCGCGCTCGAGCGCGCGCAGCACCAGCCGCCGCGCCTCCTTGCAGCCGCCGATCAGCTCGACCACCAGCTCGACCTTCGGGTCGTCGATCAGCGCGTCGGCGTCGGCGTCGAACCGGGCGCCGCCGAGATCGACGCCGCGCGCCCGCGCGGGATCGAGGTCGGCGACGCGCACCAGCCGCAGCGGCTCGCCGAGCCGGCCGGCGATGACGTCGGCGTTGCGCTGCAGCAGCTTCGCGACGCCGACGCCGATCGTCCCGAGACCGATGAGCCCGACGCCGAGCCCGCGGTCCTTCGCGCGCGAGGACCGGCCGGCCGCGCGGGCCTGGCGGTTCATCCGCCGTGCTCTCGCAGGAAGCGGCGGATGCCGCGCACGGCCTGCCGGATCCGGTGGCGGTTCTCGACCAGGGCGAAGCGCACGAAGCCCTCGCCCATCTCGCCGAAGCCGAGGCCGGGAGAGACCGCGACCTTGGCGTCCTGGAGCAGCCGCTTCGAGAACTCGAGCGAGCCCAGCGAGCGCAGCGGCTCCGGGATCTGCGCCCACACGAACATCGTCGCCAGCGGCTTCTCGATCTTCCAGGCGCCTTCGCCGGGCGCGCCGAGCCCGTCGATCAGCGCGTCGCGGCGCTCCTTGTAGGTGGCGACGGCCTCGGCGACGCAGTCCTGGGGCCCGCGCAGCGCGACGATGGCGCCGATCTGGATCGGCTGCGGCATGCCGTAGTCGAGGTAGCTCTTGATGCGGCCGAGCGCGTGGATCATGTCGGGGTTGCCGGCCGCGAAGCCGACCCGCCAGCCGGCCATCGAGTGGCTCTTGGAGAGCGAGCCGAACTCGATCGCCACGTCGCGCGCGCCCGGCACCTCGAGGATCGAGGGCGGCCGGTAGCCGTCGAAGCAGATCTCGGCGTACGCGAAGTCGTGCACGACCATGAGGTCGTTCTCGCGCGCGAAGGCAATGATCCGCTCGAAGAAGGCCCGGTCGACCACCTGCGTGGTCGGATTGGCGGGAAACGAGAGCACCAGGAGCTTCGGCTTCGGCCAGGTGCGCCGCATCGCCGTCTCCAGGTTCACAATGAAGTCCGAATCCGGCGTCAGCGGGACCGTGCGAAGATCGCCCCCGGCGATGATCACCGCGTACTGGTGGATCGGATACGCGGGGTCGGGACACAGAACCACGTCGCCCGGGCCCACCGTCATCAGCACGAAGTGCGAGAAGCCCTCCTTCGCGCCGATCACGGCGATGGCCTCGCGCTCCGGATCGAGCTCGACGCCGTGATGTCGCGCATACCACTCGGTGATCGCGGCGCGCAGGTTCGGAAGCCCGCGCGAGGCCGAGTAGCGGTGGTTGCGGGGGTTGTGAGCGGCCTCGCAGATCTTCTCGATGACGTGCGGCGGCGTCGCGAGGTCGGGATTGCCCATCCCGAGGTCGATCACGTCCTCGCCCGCCTTGCGCGCCGCCGCGAGGAGCGAGATCACCTCCGCGAATACGTAGGGCGGCAGCCGGTTCAGCTTGTGGAAGTCGTGCCGGATCGCGCTCATGGTCGGGTGGATCCCAAGGGGAATGCTCTAAACCCCGAACGGTATTGGACAAATCGCCACCGGGCAAGCCGGAGCCGAGCCGCGGCCGCCCGCTACGCTGCACGCATGTCGCTCCGCCTGCTCGCGATGACCTGCGGCTGGATCGAGATGAGCCTCGGGATGCTCCGCGCCGGCGAGCGCGGGCGGCTGCGCGTCCCGGTGCCGAGCTTCCTGCTCCTCCACCCGCGCGGCGCCGCGGTCTTCGACAGCGGCCTCCACGTCGAGACCCAGCGGGACGCCGAGGGCCGACTCGGCGCGCTCGCGCCCCTCTTCCGCGTCCACTTCGCGCCGGGCGAGGAGATCGGCGCCCGCCTCGCGGCGCTCGGCATCGACCCGCTCGAGGTCCGCTGGCTGGTGAGCTCGCACCTGCACTTCGACCACGTCGGCGGGAATGCACAGCTCCCGAATGCCCGCTGGGTGGTGCAGCGCCGCGAGTGGGAGGCGGGCCGAGATCCCGAGCGGCGCGCGCGCCTCTCCTACGACCCGCGCGACTACGACCTCGGCCACGACCGGCTCCTCGTCGACGGCGAGCACGACCTCTTCGGCGACGGCTCCGCCGTCTGCCTGCCGAGCTTCGGCCACACGCCGGGACACCAGTCGCTGCGCGTCCGCCTCGCGTCGGGCGACGTCGTGCTGGCGGCCGACGCCTGCTACCTGCGCCGGACCTTCGAGGACGGCGTCCTGCCTCCGGTCGCGCACGACCCCGACGAGCAGCGCGCGTCGCTCGCCCGCCTGCGCGCCCTCGCCGGCGCCGGCGCGCGCATCGTCTTCGGACACGATCCCGAGGCCTGGACCGCGGTCCCGCAGGCACCCGCCGAGATCGCCTAGGCCCGACGCCTCCGGCCGATGCGCACCAGCGTGCCGAGCGCCGCTGCGGCGCCGAGCGCGGCGTCGGGCTCCGGGACGAGCTGGCCCTGGTCTCCGGCGAAGTTGGTCGGCTCGGCCGTCACGACGGCCGGCGCGGCGGCGGCCATGAAGCGCAGCGCGTGCACGCCGTCGGTCGGCAGCATCGAGGGGTCGAAGAGGAAGGCCGCCGTGAAGGCGCCGACGAGGTCGATGCGATTGGTCGCGCCGAGATGGATGAAGGTCTGGCCCTGGCTGAACGTGTAGTCCGGGTCGATGCCCGACACGGCCTTGAAGCCGGGCGTGGCCACCAGGAAGAAGTGGTCGAGGGTCGTCATGCCGAGGTCGCTGCCGAGCGTGAAGCTGTCGAGCTGGGTCGAGGTCTGCACCGACCGGATCACGTGGTCCATGAGCAGGTTCTGGCTGTCGGAGGAGGTGAAGAACTCGACGTACTGGATGCTTCCGTCGGCGTTCGAGAAGACCTCCTCGACCTGCCACAGGTGGAAGTTCGCGCGCGCAGGCGACGCGGCGCAGAGGACGATCCCCGCCACGAGCGCTGCACCGCCTCGAGCCCGCCGCATCGCGCCGCCCTCCTCGCCTGGCTGCGCGAGACGATACGTCGACCCGATCGATCTGGATGGCGGGTGCGATGGCGCCGGCGTCACGCGGACGCGCGGGCCGCGCGGCGGAACCAGCCGTAGAAGGGGAGCCCCGCCGCGAGGATGGCGAGCCCGATGCCGCAGTCCCTGGGGTTGCCCCACAGCATGTTCACGGCGATCGCGGCGTTGGCCACGATGTACAGCGCCGGCACCGCCGGATACCCCCAGGCGCGATACGGGCGCGGGCGCGCCGGCTGGCGCCAGCGCAGCGCGTACAGCGCGGCGACGTCCGCCATCGTGGCCAGCACGATCGCGAAGGTCGTGTAGTCGAGCGCGCTCGGGAACGAGCGGAGCAGGAGCAGGATGGCGATCGACGCGGCCGCCTGGAACGCGATCGACACGGACGGCGTCCGGAAGCGCGCGTGCGCCTGGTCCGCGCCGGCAAAGAAGAGGCCGTCGAGGGCCATCGCGTAGGCGATGCGGGGGCCCACGAGGATCGTCGCGTTGAGCGTCCCGAGGATCGACCACAGCACCAGCAGCGCGACGCCCGTCGCGGCCGCGGCTCCGAACAGCACGCGGGCGCTCGCCTCGCCGGCGTTGGCCACTCCGCGGAGCTCTCCGACCGGGAGCGCGTAGAGATACACGACGTTCATCAGCAGGTAGATCGCGGCGCACAGCCCGAGCCCGAGGAAGAGCGAGCGCGGCACGTTGCGCACGGGATCGCGGATCTCGCTCGCCACGTAGATCGAGGCGTTCCAGCCGAGGTAGCTGAAGAGCACCGGCGAGAGCGCCAGCCCGAACGCCGAGAGGGGCGCTCCGGCCGATCCGGAGGGCGCGGTGAGGTTCTCGAGCCGCCCGTGCCCGGTCGCGAAGCCGGCGCCGGCGAAGAGGAGCAATGCGACCACCTTGACGCCGGTGTTGAGGTTGTTCGCGCTCGCCCCGCGGCGTACGCCGAGGTAGTTGAGCGCCGAGCAGACGACCACGAGCGCGACCGCGACGGCCAGCCCCGTGCCCGGCCCGAAGCCGACGAGCTCCCCGAGCGCGGAGGCAAAGCCTGCCGCCAACGTGGCGATGGTGCCGGCATAGATCACGAAGAAGCTCAGCCACCCGACCAGGAAGCCCGCGATCGGATGGAAGGCCTCACGCAGGTAGACGTAGTCGCCGCCCGCGTGCGGATACATCGCCCCGAGCTCCGCGTTGGCGAGCGCGCCGGCCAGCGAGAGCAGCCCGCCGACCGCCCAGACGCCGAGGATCAGGCCGGGATGCGGAAGCCGGTCCGCGATCGCGCCGGGAGTCAGGAAGATCCCCGACCCGATCACCGAGGCGACGACGAGGCCGGTGGCGTCGGAGAGCCGGAGGTCGCGGGCCAGGCGATCGCGCGGATGCTTCTCGGCGCCGCCCGCCTCGAGCTCGCCTCGGGCCCGCGCGTCGCCGCCGCTCCGCTCGCGCTCGCCCGGGGCCAACTAGGTCAGGAACGGAATGAGGATCAGCGCCACGATGTTCAGGAGCTTCAGCATCGGGTTGATAGCCGGGCCCGCCGTGTCCTTGTACGGGTCGCCGACCGTGTCGCCGGTGACCGAGGCCTTGTGCGCGTCCGAGCCCTTGCCGCCGTGCGCACCCGCCTCGATGTACTTCTTGGCGTTGTCCCAGGCGGCGCCGCCGGTCGTCATCGAGAGCGCGACGCACAGGCCCGACGCGATCGACCCGATCAGAAGGCCGCCCAGCATTTGCGGCCCGAACAGCAGGCCCACCACGAGGGGCATCGCCACCGGGATCAGCGCCGGCGCGATCATCTCGCGCAGCGCGCTCGCCGTCACGATGTCCACGCAGGTGCGATAGTCGGGGCGGGCGGTGCCCTCCATCAGGCCCGCGATCTCGCGGAACTGCCGCCGCACCTCCTCGACCACCTTGCCGCCGGCGCGCCCCACCGCCTCCATCGCGAGCGAGGCGAACAGGAAGGGGATCATCGCGCCGACGAAGAGCCCGGCCAGCACGTTCACGCCCGAGAGCTCGAACGTCTCGTGCACGCCGGCGGTGCGCAGGTCCTGCAGATAGGTCGCGAAGAGGACGATCGCGGCGAGACCGGCCGACGCGATCGCGTAGCCTTTGGTCACCGCCTTCGTGGTGTTGCCGAAGGCGTCGAGCGGGTCGGTCACCTGGCGCACCGCGTCGCCCAGGTTCGCCATCTCCGCGATGCCGCCGGCATTGTCGGTGATCGGGCCGTAGGCGTCGATCGCGACCACGATGCCGGCCAGCGAGAGCATGCTCATCGCCGCGGTGGCGACGCCGTAGACGCCGGCGAGCCCATAGCAGGCGAGCATCGCCGCCACGATCACGATCACCGGCGCCACCGTGGCCTGCATCCCGACCGCCAGACCGCTGATGATGTTGGTCGCGTGCCCGCCGACCGAGGCGTCGGCGATCCGCCGGACGAAGCGCGATCCGTCGCCGGTGTAGACGTCGGTGATCCACATCATCGCGGCCGTGACGGCGCCGCCGACGGCCGCGCAGAGCCAGAGCCGGAACCCGGAGATCACCTGGCCTTGCGCCGTCGCGGCCGGGATGTCGACCACCCAGTTCACGATCACGAGCAGGACAAGCGAGATCGCGGTCGCGACGCCGAGCCCGGTGTACATCGCGCGCATGACGGCGGGGCGCTCTCCCGTCGAGGGCTCCTCGATCTGGACCGTGAAGAGAGCCGCCAGGCTGCCGAAGATCGACACCGCGCCGATCACCAGCGGGTAGAGGAACATCGAGCGGCTCTCGGGGAACAGCAGGTGCGCCAGCAGCATCGCCGCCACCGCCGTCACCACGTAGGTCTCGAAGAGGTCGGCGGCCATGCCGGCGCAGTCGCCGACGTTGTCGCCCACGTTGTCGGCGATCACCGCCGGGTTGCGCGGGTCGTCCTCGGGAATGTTCGCCTCGACCTTACCGACCAGGTCGGCGCCGACGTCGGCGCCCTTGGTGAAGATGCCGCCGCCGAGGCGCGCGAAGACCGAGATCAGCGAGCCGCCGAAGCCGAGCCCGACGAGCGCCTCGATCTTCTCGCGGCTGATCGCGGCGAAGCCACCCTCGAGCATCGCCGAGGAGAAGAGCGCCAGCGCGAGCAGGCCCGCGCCCACCACCATGAGGCCCGTCACGGCGCCGCCGCGGAACGCCAGCGCGAACGCGCTGCGGAAGCCCTGCCGCGCCGCCTCCGCGACGCGCACGTTCGCCTGCACCGAGACGCGCATGCCGATGATGCCGGCCGCCGCGCTCGCGGCCGCGCCGACGGCGAAGCCCGCGGCCATCCAGAAGCCGAAGACGATCCAGAGCACGAGCGCGATCGGGACGCCCACCATCGCCACCGTGCGGTATTGCCGCGCCAGGAAGGCGCTCGCGCCCTCGGCGATCGCGCCCGAGATCTCGAGCGCGCGCGGGTCCACGGCCGGGGCAGAGCGAACCGACGAGTACAGCGCGACCGCGGCGCCGAGTGCCACCAGCGCGGCCAGCAACGAGACGAAGATCATGCTGCGCTCTCCCCCAACGCTTCGAGAAGACCGGTCGGCGACCGGAAAGGCGGGCCGCAGAAGGAGAGCGGGCTCCCTCGGGGGCACCAGATCGGCCGGACAAGCTAGTCGGCTGGGCGCGAGCCTGCCAGCCCGCCGCGTCACGCGACCCGCGCGAGGAGCTCGACCATGGCGCCGCGCTCGGGGCCCGGGAGCTCCTCGGGGGCGCGCCGATCGCGCTCTCGCCACGCCGCGAGAACGCGGCCCGCGACGTCGGGGTCTCGAAGCATCGCGTCGGGTGCCGCGAGAAGGTTGAAGACCCGCAGAAAGGCGCGCACGACCATCACGTCC
>Ga0335080_10009750_pt1 | contig 10049 bp, 8 predicted proteins | sample Lox_Sample_34_FD_206720 | JGI IMG/M metagenome (GOLD analysis project Ga0335080, IMG submission 206720) | Soil microbial communities from Loxahatchee National Wildlife Refuge, Florida, United States - Lox_Sample_3.4 | ecosystem: Environmental > Terrestrial > Soil > Wetlands | place: USA: Florida... | reverse complement strand
GATCTGTTGCTTTACGGCGAGCCCACCCCGATTAGCGGAGCGGTCCGTATCCGGTGCCTGACCTGCGGTAATGTCAACGCCTACGACTTCTACCTACCTGGAAGCCAGAGGATGTGCCAGCATGGCCACCCGCTCGACCCGGACCTGGACTGACTAAGTGAACGGACTGCTCGACACCGCCAGCGCGCTTGTCGGGCGCCGTCTGCTGACTACGACCTGGTTCCTCGTCGTCGTCTTCCTCGCGCTGATGGGCGTCCTTGCGATATCCGCGACCGGATGGTCCCACACCCGCACTCAATGGGAGGGATTGTCCGCTGACCTCCGCGGAATGGCAATCGGGCTGTTCCTCGTGGTGACCATCCTGCTCACGCAGCTGCTCGCTGCGTTCAGGCCGGGCATCATCCGACTGTACGAGGGCTACTGGAGCGCGCTTCCGTACGGCGACCGGATCGCTGACCGGCTGAGGGGCCACCACGACAACCCGGCCGTGCGCACCGAACGGCCATGGTCATTGCCCACACCGGACCGCCTGCTGCCTACCAGATTCGGCAACATCATCCGTGCTGCCGAACAGGAGGCCCAGCGCTACGGAATGGACGCGGCCACCGCTTGGCCCCGGCTGTATGTGACGCTACCCGAAACGTTCGTCACCCACTTCGCCTCCGCTGGGGCCATGCTGGACCTGACGGTCACCATCAGCTTCCTCGGTGCGGTGTTCGCTATCGCCGGCGGCGCGTTCGCTGCGGCCACGCTGCCCTGGTACGCGATCCTGCTCTGCGTGAGCGGAGGGGCGCTGACGGCATGGCTGGGGTACCGCGCGGCAGTGCGCGCGGCGTTCACGCACGGCGAGTTGATTCGCGTTGCCTTCGACGTCCACCGCTGGCGGCTCTTGGACGCGATGGGACTGACACGGCCTACCAGCCTCGGCGCGGAGCGCAAGCAATGGCAGCAGATCCACCAGGTCTGGCAGCGCGGCGTGCCCGACGCCGACCAAGCACACCTGCTCGGCTACCCGACGCGCACTCCGACCCAGAACCCGGACGCGTAATCCCATTTCCGCAAGGCGATACGTGTCGCCGCGGGAGCAAGCCCGCTGGATAGCAGACGCAGGTGGACTTACCGTTGCTTTCACTATCGCTGTCATCGTTGCTGGTGACATAGCCGGGCAGGTGCATGCGCTCCAGCTGACCGTACCCCGCTGCGGCATCTGGTTGACGACATCGGTTCCGCCCGTTACTAAGGCGTCTCGCCCATTGGCATTGATCGTGAGACGATTCAGAATGCTTTGAAGGACGTCGCACTGGCGTCCGAGGACGTGATAACGGTTCGTTATCCCTCCTACGGCGCAGAATCAACTCCGGCGCGCAAAGCGCTCCGGTGACGCTAGGTTACATCCGGGAGTCGGGGTACTCGCGCACCGTGTATCGGGAAGGCCGGGCAGATCAGGGCTTCTGCGAGCCCCACAAGCCTGCGACACGGTAGCCGATCCCCACAGGAATCCCACGGACGAAACGGCACACTCCGGTACACTTGTTATGCGTGTTAAGGTACGGAAAATAGTCGGTCGGCAGCGTCGATGCGCGTGAGCTGGGCTGTTGGCGTCTTTCCAGGTAAGCGCTCTCGGGATGACAGAGCTCCTGAAAAGCGGAAGCTCAGGGCAACGTCAACCGCATCAAGATGGTCAAACGCCAGATTGGCGAGCGCAGCCTGATTATCACTGTCCATGGGCAAGACACCTGCGTGGTGTACCCCTGGCGCGGACTCCGGTCGTAGAAACGGCGCGCTGCCTGCTGCCGCCCTTCAGCCGAAGATCTGATCCATTACCTCGGCCCCCTTGACCAGGACCGGGCGGAGCTCCTTCCGGTAGATGACCTCCGTCGTGCGCGAACTCGAGTGGCCAGCCAGCCTGGCGATCTCCTCCACTGGGACGCCCGAGGCCGACAGCAGGCTGACGAAGCTGGTGCGCAGCTCGCGGGGAGCCCAGCTGTCCTCGAGGCCGGCGGCTCTGCAAATGGACCTGAATGACCGACGGACGTTGGCCGCATCCAGCTCGGTGCCGACCGTGGTGGTGAAAACCAGGTTGTGATCCCGCCAGAGCTCCCCCGCGGCCAGCTTCTCCTCGCCTTGCCGCACGCGATGCTGCCGCAGCGCTTCCACGGCCGCCTGAGGCAGTCCGAGGGTCCGCCGGGACTTGGAGGTCTTGGTGTCACCTCCGAGACGCACGGACCGCCACACCGCGATGCTCGCGGCGTCGAGGTTCACGTGATCCCAGCGAAGCGCCCGGGCCTCCTCGGTACGGATACCGGTCATCAGGCACAAGACCACGTAGGCACCGAGCCTGGAATCCTCGGCCGCCTTCAGCACGGCGGCAGCCTGCTCAGCGGTCAGCGCCTTACTCGGCCTGCCCGGCTGGCCGCTCGGGGTGTCGACCAGCGCGGCCACGTTGTGCGCGACATGGCGGTTGGCCTCGGCGTGGCGCAGCGCCCGGGTCAGCGCGTTGTGCGCGAGCGTCACCGTCCGGGTAGAATTGCCCGCCGCCAGCTGCACGAGGGCCCGGCGCACGTCGTGCGCGGTCAGCTTCCGCAGCTCGATGCCGCCGATGACCGCAGTGACCAGCTTGAGGACATCGTGGTTGAGCCTCACGGTTCTGGCCGAGCGGCCGTCCAGCCCTTCGGCGAGCCAGTCGCCTACGGCCCGCTGGACCGTGTAGGCACGGTCGGGCTGCACGCCGGAGTCCTGCTCGGCCTGGAGCTGCTTCAGCTTTTCGGCAACCTCGGCCCGCGAGCGGCCGGAGACCTTGTGTCGCCGCCATGTCGTCCCGTCAGGGCCGTAGCCGAGGGAGACCGCGCCGTACCAGCGGCCCTTGGCCTCGTCCTTGTAAATCGATCCTTCGTTGCGCCCGCGACGCCGGGCAGCAGTGTGACCACCCATGACTACAAGGATAGCGAGCCGCTTGCTCCCCTACTTGCTCCCGGATGATCAAGAACCGGTCTCCGCAAGCCTCTGACCTGGTGGAGCTAAGGGGATTCGAACCCCTGACCTTCTGCATGCCATGCAGACGCGCTACCAGCTGCGCCATAGCCCCTTACGCACGCCGCCGGAGAGTGTCTACCAGCGCCGCAGAGGCATAGCTTAGCACCTGCCTCGTACCGACTCGGTAATGACCTCACAGCCCCGTCACTCCGGCATCGCCGCACCAGGTCCCGTTGATGCGGATGCCCATTCATGCATCCAGAGGCCGCTGTCGTGCCGTTCAAGCTGATCATGTTCGGGCGAGGAACGCCTCAGGCGGCAGCCCCTGGTGGCCCTGCGTTCCCGGGACGTTCCCGTGACCGGCGTTTCCTGGCTGCCTTCCGCTCCGGCTCGGCGGATACGGCGTGGATGTCCCAGCCATGTCGCTGGAGCTGCATGAACGCGGCATCCACGCCGTATGACCTGGTACGGGCGGTGTTAGAGTGACGGAAGCTCGCTGCGGGTCCGCAAGCTGGCTCTCCGCAGCAACAAGCCGGGCGGCGCGGGGCTAGACCGGGCGGCGCGGGGCTAGACCGGGCGGCGCGGGGCTAGACCGGGCGGCGCGGGGCTAGACCGGGCGGCACTACAGTTAACGGAGCAGAATCCGCCGTCCATGGGCTTCGCGGCGGAAGGGCGGCGCGGGTGCTGGTGACCATCGGGGCGGGCGAGCAGATCGGGTTCGGGGATCTGGTGAACCCGGCCCGTTCGGCCCGATCCGGCTAGGAGGGAACCATGAGGGACGGACCTCTGGCCGGGCGGGTGGCGGTCGTCTCCGGCGGCGGGCGCGGGCTCGGGCGGTCGTTCTGCCTGGCCCTGGCCCGGCAGGGCGCGAAGGTCGTGGTCAGCAACCGCAACCGGGTGACGGACGCGGGCGGCCGCGGGCCGGCCGACCACGTGGTCGAACAGATCACGGCGGACGGCGGGGAGGCGGTGGCCGACTACTCCGACGCGGCCGATCCGGCCGGCGGGGACGCGATCGTCGCGGCCGCCGCCCAGCGGTGGGGACGGCTGGACATCTGCGTGGCCAATGCGGCGGTCGGCGCGGGCGGCATGTTCCACAAGCAGCCGGCCGAGCAGTTCGGCGAGGTGCTCGAGATCAACCTGCACGGCAGCGTCCGGCTGGCCCGGGCCGCGATGGCGGTGATGCGCCCGGCGGGCTACGGCCGGATCATCCTGGTCGCCTCCACCGGCGGGCTGCACGGCGACGTCGGGCTCTCCGCCTACGCGGCCAGCAAGGGCGGGCTGATGGCGTTCGGCCGGTCGCTGGCGGCCGAGGGCGCCGGGAAGGGCGTGCTGACCAACATGCTGCTGCCGTACGCCCTGACCCAGATGACAGAGCCCCAGATGACAGAGCCCCAGATGACGGAGGAGGGCAGGCCGGCCGCGGTCCGCAACCTCATGGAGCCAGACCTGGTGGCGCCGGTGCTGACCGCGCTGGCCAGCCCGGAGTGCCGGCTGAACGGGGAGTACATCGTCACCGGCGGGGGCAGGCTGCGCCGGGCATCGGCAGTGGAATGGGGCACGGTCCTGCTGCCGAACGGGCCGGGCTTGAGCCCTCATCAGCTGCACGCCTTGCTGGCGGAGAGCGGGCGCGGCGAGCCGCGCGAGTTCCGGGTGGCCGTGGACGCCTTCTATGACCTGATGGAAGGGGACGCGTCATGAGCTGGGGGCCGCTGCTGGTGAACCTCGCGGTCACCGCCGGGCTGGTCGCCGTGCTGATGCTGGCGACCTTCCTGTACGCGATGCGCACGCGGGTGCACGCGATCATGGACACGATCTGGCCGCTGGGGTTCGTGCTGACCGCGCTGGTGTCGTTCCTGCTGTCGGCCGGTTCCGGCGTGGCCGGGCGGCGGGTGCTGGTGCTGATGCTCACCCCGGTCTGGGGGCTGCGGCTCGGCGCGCACATCTATCTGCGGAACCGCGGGCAGGGCGAGGACAAGCGGTACGCGTCGCTGCTGCGGCGCAACCGGGGGAACCTGGCCGCGTTCGTGCTGCGCTACATCTACTGGATGCAGGGCCGGGTCATGTGGTTCGTGTCGCTGCCGGTTCAGGCGGCCATGTACGAGCACGCGCCGCTCGGTCTGGTCACCTGGCTGGGCACGGCGGTGTGGGCGGCAGGGTTCGGCTTCGAGGCGGTCGGGGACGCGCAGCTGCGGCGGTTCCGGGCCGACCCGGCCAACGCCGGGCGGGTGCTCGACCGCGGCCTGTGGCGCTACACCCGGCACCCGAACTACTTCGGCGACGCCGTGGTCTGGTTCGGCCTGTGGCTGCTGGCGTGCTCGCACTGGCTCGGCCTGCTGCTGGTCGCCTCGCCCGTGTACATGACGAACATGCTGGTCAGGCACACCGGCAAGCGGCTGCTCGAGAAGCACATGGCGCGGTCCAAGGGGGCGGCGTACGCCGATTACGCATCGCGCACCAGCGGCTTCATCCCCTGGCCGCCGCGGTGACGGCGCCGTTCACCGTCCGGCCGGCGGTGGCGGCCGATGGCCGGGAGATGGCGGAGCTGTTCGCGGCCGTGGCGGAGGAGCGTACCGGGATCGCGACCGAACCGCCGGTCGACGTCGGGGAGCGGGCCGCGCAGTTCGCCCGCACCACGGCCGGGTCGGTCGTGGCCGTGGCCGGGAGCCAGCTCGTCGGCATCCTCCACGTCGAGGCCAGCCGGCACGGCTTCGGCGAGATCGGGATGCTGGTCCACCGGGACTGGCGGGGCCGCGGGGTCGGTTCGGCGCTGATGCGGGAGGCGATCAGCCGGGCGCGCGACCAGGGGCTGCACAAGCTCTGCCTGGAGGTGTTCGCGCACAACACCGCCGCCATCGCGCTGTACCGCAGGTGCGGGTTCACCGAGGAGGGGCGGCGCGCCGGGCAGTACCGGCGGGCCAGCGGCGAGCTGTGGGACTCCGTCATCATGGGCCTGCCGCTGTAGGAAGGTGTCCCGCGGGCCGCTCACGAGGCGGGATAGTGCGCCGCCGCCGCGGGCTGCACCCCGTTCCGCTGCCAGTTCCAGACCGGTGCCAGGCCCGGCTCGGCGGCCAGGACGGTGACGAGCAGCCGGAGCTGGCTGGCCGGCAGCGGCGGTTCCAGGCCGTCCGGCGGGCGGAAGGTGCGCTCCCCGTTGTCCTGCTCGACCGAGAACGCCTTGAGCAGGTCGGTCGCGGTCCTGATGCCGACGCGCCTGAGGTTCAGCCTGGCCTGAGCGCCGGACAGCGGGGCCTGTCCGGCCACGGCGAACTGGCCGTCTTGCCGCAGCTGGCCCAGCTCGGCGCGGTCGACCGGCTCCAGGTGGGTCAGCAGGAACGCCTGGTCGGTCCAGTCCACCAGGCGCCCGGGCGGGACCCTGGTGTGCAGGATCACGTCGACCAGGTTCATGGTGGTGAGGTTCTGCATGTCCTCGACGCCTTCTTCGGTGAGCCGCGCCTCGTACCAGAGGTTGAACCCGTCGAGCTGGTCGAGGGGGTAATCCGAGGTGACCGGCGGGACGAACTGGCGCAGCGCCCGGGACGTCACGCGCTGCAGGGCCTGCAGGCCGACGAGCGGGAAGAAGCCGACCACGAAGGCGATGGCCAGCTCGGCGCGGCCGGGGACCGCGGTGATCTCGCTCAGGACCTGGTGCAGCACCGTGACGATGAGCAGGACCAGGGTGATGCGGTACACCGCGGTGGCGTAGGCGCTCGGGCGCAGGTCGCTCTGGAAGAAGCGCCGGATGAGCATGCTGGTCACGAACGCGTAGGCGCCGAGGAACCCGTACTTCAGGACGTCCCACGGGCCGGACGGATCGGTGACGAACCGGGTGTCCCACAGCACGGCGGCCCAGCCGACGGAGAGCACCGCGGTCGCCAGGAACACCGGGAACAGGGACTCGCTCCTGACCCTGTAGTTCGCGTCCGGGGCGGAGCTGGTGATCTGGCGCCCGTAGTACGCCTCGAACTTCTGCCGGTAGATGTTGTCCGCCGGGCGGCCGTGAGGTCCGGCCCCCCACTGGTCGTAGAACCCCGACGCGACCGGGGGCACCGGCAAGTGCCACGGCAGGTCCCAGCCCAGCCGGTGCAGGCTGAGCACGTACTCGCTCCACAGTGCCTTGGCCCGCAGGTCGAGGAACCGCACGTAGAGCCAGCCGGGCAGGAACGCCAGGCACCACAGCGCGAACAGCTTGAGCGCGCTGACGCCCCAGGTTACTCCCGGCCCGGGCCAGGGGCGCCCCGACGTGATCCCCGCGGTCACCACGGTGACCGCCGCGGTGCCCGCGATCAGGACGTTCATCCAGGCCGCGACCGCCCGGCGGCGCAGCCAGGCCCGCGTGCCGCTGTCATCGTTACGCTGGCCGGGGCCCTGGTCCGGCGCACGGGCAGGCTCCGGGGCCCGGCGACCCGCTTCCGCCCCGGCTCGATCTGGTGCCAGTGTGGTCATCCCGCACCCCCCACCTCGTTCCTTAGTAGGAAGGAGCAGCTAGCGCGCACGCTGATACAACCAGTTGACGGGTTGTAGCGGTGGCGCTGCGCGGGGCTGATAACTACGGTTATGCTGCCCGTGCCGGGTTCGTGGTGATCTGGCCCGTGCGACGCCGTGCCAATCACAGCGCGAGGGAGGGCCCATGCCTTACCGGGTGGTCGTGGTGGGGGCCGGGTTCGGCGGTATCGGCATGGCGATCGCGCTCAAGCAGGCGGGCATCGAGGACTTCGTCGTGCTGGACCAGGCGGACGACCTCGGCGGGACCTGGCGCGACAACAGCTACCCGGGCCTGTGCTGCGACGTGCCGTCGCAGCTGTACTCGTACTCGTTCCGGCCCTGGCGCTGGAGCCGGCGCTTCCCGCCGCGCGAGGAGATCCTGGCCTACCTGCACGGGCTGGTCGCCGAGCGCGGCCTCGGCCCGCACCTGCGCTTCGGCTGCGGGGTCGCGGCGGCCGATTTCGACGAGAGCCGCGCGGTCTGGAACCTGACCCTCGACGATGGCGGCACGCTGCAGGCGGCCGCGGTCGTCTGCGCGGTCGGCCAGCTCGGGCGTCCCGCTCTTCCGGATATCTCCGGCCGGGACGAGTTCGGCGGCCCGTGGTGGCATTCCGCGCGCTGGAACCACGACGTCGACCTGGCGGGGCGGCGGGTGGCCGTGGTCGGCACCGGGGCCAGCGCCATCCAGTTCGTGCCCGAGATCGCCAAGGTCGCGGGGCACGTCGACGTCTACCAGCGGACCGCCCCCTATGTCCTGCCCAAGGCCGACCGGCCGTACGGGGAGGCCGAGCAGGCGCTCTATGACCGGCTGCCGGCGGTGCGCAAGGCCGACCGGCTGCGCGTCTTCCTCTACGGCGAGCTGCTCACCAGCGGCTTCGTCATGTCGCCGAAGCTGCTGGCCGGGCCGATGCGGCTGTGGCGCCGCCAGCTCCGAACCCAGATCGCCGATCCCGGGCTGCGCGCCAAGTGCGTCCCGGACTACACGATGGGCTGCAAGCGGGTGGTGTTCTCCAACGACTGGTACCCGGCGCTGGCGCGGCCGAACGTCGAGCTGGTCACCGAGCGGATCGTGCGGATCGTCCCGGACGGCGTGTTCACCGCGGACGGCACGGCCCGCGTCGCGGACGTGATCATCTACGGCACCGGGTTCCAGGCGACGCAGTTCCTCGCGTCCATGCGGGTGTCCGGTCTGGGCGGGCGGCGGCTGGAGGAGGCCTGGCGGGACGGGGCCCAGGCCTACCTCGGGATCAGCGTCTCCGGGTTCCCGAACTTCTTCATGCTCTACGGGCCCAACACCAACCTCGGCGGCAACTCGATCATCTACATGCTCGAAGGCCAGGCCGGCTACGTGCTCGGCGCGCTCCAGGCGCTCGAGGCGGAGCGCCTGGCCTGGCTCGACGTGCGTCCCGAGGTACAGGACGCGTTCAACGCCTGGGCCCAGGCCGCCAGCCGCACGTCGGTGTGGGAGAGCGGCTGCCACAGCTGGTACACCACCCCCTCCGGGCGCAACACGAACAACTGGCCGGACCATACGTTCATGTACCGGTACCGGGTCCGGCGCTTTGACCTCGCCGCGTACCGGGTCATGCCGTCGCAGCCGGCCGCGGCGGACAGCGCGGCATGACCGTCCCTCGCGCTCGCCCGCCGCTGCGGGTGCCGCCCGCGGTGATGCGGGCCGGCGCGCGCCAGCTCGGCAGGCGCTGCCTCGACCCGGCCCTGCCCTGGCGGGTGCAGCGCACGCGGCTGGACCAGCTCACCCGGCCCTTCCTGCTGCCGCGCGGCACCATGGTTACCGAGCAGGCGCTGGGCGGGGTACCCGCCGAGGTGGTGTCGGTCCGGGCACCGGGCCCGCAGCCGACGGTGGTCCACTTCCACGGCGGCGGCTACTGCGTCGGCTCGGCGCGCACGATCCGGGGATGGGCCGCGCACCTGAGCGCCCGGGCGGGCTGCCGGGTGGTGCTGCCCGAGTACCGCCTGGCCCCGGAGCATCCCCATCCGGCGGGACTGCGGGACGCCCTCGCGGTCATCGCCGCGCTGGAGGGCCCGGTCGTGCTGTCGGGCGACTCGGCAGGCGGCGGCCTCGCCCTCGCCCTGGTCCTGTCGATGCGCGACGAGGGGAAGGCGCTGCCGGCCGGCTGCATCCTGCTATCGCCCTGGCTCGACCTGGGCCGCGACCGCCGGGCCGATCCCGGGCTGGTGCGCCGGGACGTGCTGCTCACCCCGGACTGGCTGGACGCCTGCGCCCGCGCGTACGCCGCGCCCGCGGCCTGGGCCGATCCCTCGGTTTCGCCGCTGCTGGCCGCGCACTCCGGGCTGCCGCCGCTGCTGATCCAGGCCGGGACCAGCGAGCTGCTCGCCCCGGACGCCGAACTGCTCGCCGCCAGCGCCTCGGCCGCCGGAACCGACGTGACCTATACCCGGTGGCCGCGGATGTGGCACGACTTCGCGCTGCAGCCGGGCCTGCTCGCCGCCGCCGACAGCGCGCTGGCCCAGGCCGCCTGGTTCGTCGGCAAGGTCACGGCCGGGCTCGCCTAGACCCCGTCGAGGAAGGCCTTGGCCTCGGGCCCGGCGAACTGGGCGCCGTAGCCGGC
>Ga0335080_10009749_pt1 | contig 10049 bp, 4 predicted proteins | sample Lox_Sample_34_FD_206720 | JGI IMG/M metagenome (GOLD analysis project Ga0335080, IMG submission 206720) | Soil microbial communities from Loxahatchee National Wildlife Refuge, Florida, United States - Lox_Sample_3.4 | ecosystem: Environmental > Terrestrial > Soil > Wetlands | place: USA: Florida... | reverse complement strand
GTCCGCTGGCGCCGGGCAGCAGTTATCCGCTGCTCGGGTGGACCAGTGGTTCAGCCCCGCCGGTCAGTCTGGGAATTCTCAACGGTTTCATTGGCAATCTGTCCACCAATGGCAACCGGATCCAACTCAATGTCACGGCGACGGCCTACAAGTGGACTGGTAACAACAACGACGCATGGGACCTGGTTACCCCGAATAACTGGCAGCAAAATGGCGGGTCGGTCGTCTTCGCCGGCGGCGGACCGGTGCTGTTCGACGACACCGCTGCAACGAACCAGGTCACCATCGATGCCTTGGTCCAGCCCACGACTGTGATCGTAAGCAATAACAGCATTGCTTATCACCTCATTTCCTCCGGCGGGAATAACCTCGCCGGAAGCGCCGGCTTGACCAAGCAAGGCAGCGGCAGCTTGACCCTTGCCGGCGGCGCGAACACTTACACCGGTATAACCACCATCAGTGGCGGCACCTTGAGCGTGGGCGCGCTCGCCAACGGTGGGACGGCCAGCGACATTGGAAGTTCCGGCAGCAGCGCGTCCAACCTGGTGTTGGACGGTGGGACGCTGCAATACACCGGCACCGGCGCGAGCAGTGATCGCTCATTCACCCTCGGCATCAACGGTGGCGCGATTGACGCCTCTGGCTCTGGCGCGTTGAGTCTCAGCAACCCCGGCTCACTCAACTACACCGGCGGCGGCGCACCGCGCTCTTTCGCCCTGACCGGCACGAGCATGGACGACAATATCCTGGTCGCTTCCATCGCAGACAATGGCGGCGCGACAACTTTGACCAAAAGCGGCCCGGGTAAGTGGGTGTTGACCGGAAGCAACACGTATTCCGGCGGGACAACGATCGCTGACGGCACATTGCAGGCGGGTGCCGGGGGCACGAGCGGTTCGCTTGGCAGCGGCAGTGTGACCAACAACGGCAGACTGATCTTCAATCGCTCGGACAATCTGACCAACAATGGCGCGATCAGTGGCAACGGCTCCCTGGTTAAGGACGGCGCAGGAACTCTGATCCTCCCCACTGACAACAGCTACGCGGGCGGTACCACGATCAGCAATGGCACGCTCCAGTTGGGTGTGAACGGAGGCACCGGCAAGTTGAACGCCAACGGTGCCATCACGAACTATGGCGCCCTCGTTTTCAACAACTTCGGCTCCTTTGCCTTGCTCGGCCCCATCAGTGGCACAGGTTCGTTGACCAAGTCAGGATTTGGATCCCTGACGCTGGCAGGTGCCAATACCTACACTGGCTCCAACATCGTCAACGGCGGCACGTTGCTCGTCAATTCGGACAACCATGCGATCGCCACGCTGGTAAACACAACCACTCCGCAGAGTGGGTTGGGAGGAACCGGCACATTGTATGGACCCGTCACACTCAAACAGGGAGCCGCACTCTCGCCGGGCGGCGTGGGCTCAATCGGAACTCTGACCGTGAACAACGACATGAGCTTGACCGGGGGCAATCTCAACGTCAAAGTAAACAAGTCACTTTCACAGTCAAACGACTTCGTGGTCGTCACCGGCCTTTTGACCAACTCCGGCCCGGGACTCATCTCGGTCGCAAACCTCGGCCCGGCGCTCCAGGTAGGAGACAAGTTCACGCTATTCAGCCAGCCCCTGCCAAACGGCGGAGCGTTTAGCTTCAACGGGGGCGCCAACAGCGCCGGCGCGACCTGGACCAACAACCTCGCGGTAGACGGCAGCGTCAGCGTCACGAAGATCACCCGGCCGACGTTGAACTTCACTCAAACCGGCGGCAACCTGCAATTCTCATGGAACACCAGTTTCGGAACCTACAGGCTCCAGTCGCAGACCAACAACCTGGCTGTGGGGCTGAGCACCAACTGGTCGGATTATCCAGGCGGCGGCACTGGTCTGGTCACTGTGCCGATGGACGCAATGCAAGACGCCGTCTTTTTCCGACTCGTTTCCACCCCTTAATTGCAATTGTCGCATGGCATCCCGTTCAACGTCTATCCTTTTTGAGTTGCGATTTATGATTTGCGCGGCGCGGCAAAATAGTAAATTATAAATCGTCCGCCGTGGATCATTCGGAGCGTAGCTCAGCTTGGTAGAGCACCAGCTTTGGGAGCTGGCTGTCGCAGGTTCAAATCCTGTCGCTCCGACCATTTCTTTATTTCGCGCCAGTTTCAGCAGGTTGAAAGTGGCAGTATGACACTGCCGGACCGCTCATAACTTCCACCGTAAACCGCTCGGTTTGCTGATTTCATGCAAACTGTTGCGGCTGAGGCTAATTCAAATGAAGATTTTTTGAAAGAATCATCCTGCCGTTCACGAGTTATCCACGAAGCGCAAAATATTTTTAAAAACTCAAATCCCCCATATGAAACGCTCATTGAACCAGTGGCGATCGTCAGCCGTCGCGACGGTCGTTGCGTTGATTGCTTTTCCGGCGGCGGCCTCTTTTATTCAACTGGTTTCGCAGCACGATAGTTCCTTGCCGCCAGTCGCTGGCGGCGGTGGTTCTTCCCAGATGCCCATTGCCAGTCATGACGGACGTTACGTGCTCTTCGCCAGCACAGCGAACAATCTGACGCTACTAAGCAACGGCGCGCCGATGCCGGTGGCAACGATGCCGTGCCTGAATGTGTACCTTCGCGATTGCGCCAGTAACACCACGATGTTGGTCAGCGTCAATCTGACGGGAACGGGTGGTGGTAATAGTGATTCACTCCCGGTCGGCATTTCCGCCAACGGCCAAAATGTGCTCTTTGAGAGCGCCGCCAGTAATCTGGTCGTCAACGACACGAACAATGCCAAGGACATCTTTGTCCGCGACCTGGTCAACTGCACGACCGCACTCGTCAGCGTCAACACAAATGGTTGGAGCGGCAGTGGCGCATCGCACGATCCGGCCATGACACCGGATGGACGTTACGTGGCATTTGTCAGCGCCGCCAGCGATCTTGTGCCGGGTGATACCAACGGCATTCCGGACATATTTGTTCGCGACTTGCAGGCGCAGACGACGACGCTGGTCAGTGTCGGCGCAATTTCCAGCAGTTCAGTCAGCAGTTCCGAGTCGCCCGAAATCACGCCGGATGGACGGTACGTTGGATTTTACAGCACCGCCACTAATTTGGTTCCGGGCGTAACCACAACGGGCGAAATCTGTCTCCGTGATTTGACTTCCGGAACCACTACCTGGGTCAGCGCCGCGGCCTACGCCATCTTCCAATCTTTGACCGGTGGCACGAACGAGGTTTCATGTAATTTCGGCCTCAGCGCTGATGGACAATTCGTCGGCTTCGAAACTTGCTCCAACCCGCCGTCAGGTTCGGGCAGCGGAATCATTCTCCGTTACAACGTCCAGACCGCTGCGACCGATCTGGTTTATTCGAATGCCGCGGTCTTCGTCGAAAATTTCGCGAATGTCCACAACCTGGCGATGACGCCTGACGGACGATTCATCGCGTTTGTGGCGAATGTGGGGAGTAACTCCCTGACCAATACCGCGATTTATCTTTGGGACGCGCAAACCGGCTCCAACACGCTGGTCAGCCCGGATCAGAACACCGCCGGACCGGCCATCGGCATTTGCGATTCACCGGTTGTCAGCACCAACGGCCAGTTCGTGGCCTTCCTTTGCAGTGGCACCAACCTGGTTCCGAATCCGTTGTCAGGCCAATATCATTTGTATCTCAGAGATACGCAGGCAGGTACGACGGCCCTGCTGGACGTGGACACCAATGGCATGGGTGCGGGAGTCAACGCCGCCACCGTTCCAAGCCTGAGCGACGATGGCGGCGTGGTCGCGTTCGATGCGCCTGATGGCAACCTCGTGGCGAATGATCACAACCGTGATAACGACATTTTTGTCCGCCAACTGGCGGCACAAACCACCGAAATGGTTTCCGACCACGATCCGTCTCTGCCGTCCGTGACGCCGAGCGGCGGGGCCAGCGCCCTCACGGCCAGTTCGGTCAGCGCGGATGGTCGTTACCTCGCGTTTTTCAGCGACGCGGACAACGTGACGCCCAATGACATGAACGGCTGCCGGGACGTTTTTGTGCGCGACCTGATGACCGGCACGAACATTCCCGTGAGTCTGAACACGAACGGTGTGACCGGTGATGGGATTTCCACTGACCCTTCCATCAGCGGCGACGGCCGGTATGTCGCGTTCACCAGCAGCGCCGACGACCTGGTTCCGAACGACACGAACAACGCGCAGGATGTGTTCGTGCGGGATGTGCGGTCCGGCACGACAACCCTGGTGAGCGTGAGCACAAATGGAGTTAATTGCGGGAACGGGAACTCTTTCTCACCCACCATCAGCGCCAACGGGCGTTATGTTTTGTTCCACAGCAGAGCGTCCAACCTTGTTGTGGGTTCGGACGGCCGTGGCTACGAGAACCTGTTCTTTCGTGACTTGCAAAATGGGATCGCGTACGTGCTCACGTCGGGTGGTATCTATGGTTACGCGGCAACCATGACCCCGGACGGCCAAAATATCGCCTTCTGCGGATCCCCACCTGGAATACCGGTGCAACGCGTGTACATTTGGAATTCAGCGCTGGCCAAGCTCACTTATACCAACGCCTCATCTTCTGCATTTGTGTTGGCCCTCAGCCCCGACGGGCTGAAATTGGCATACTTGCAGGGAGGGGCGCCAGTGACACTATATGCGGCGGATGCGATCTCCAATATCACTCGGGTCGTGCAACCCTACGGAACGTTTCTGTCGCCATCGCTCGGCTTGCAGTTTAGTGGCGACGGACGTTTTCTCACTTACGCCATGGCATCGAATTCCATCCCTTGGCCGACTCAAAACGTGTATCTCTACGATTTTCAAGCCGGGACCAACTTGCTCATCAGCCAGAACCCGAATACGCTTCTGCCTGCCAGCGGCTCTTCGGATTCTCCCACCATCAGCGCCGATGGACGGTTCATCGCATATCGCAGTGCCGCCACCGACCTGGTCGCCGGCAGCACCAACGGCGTTCCGCAGTTGATCGTTTATGACCGATTGTCCGATACAAACATCCTGCTAAGCACCTCCGCGACCGGAATTGCCAGCGGGGACAACCGTCCTCTGACACCGGTGTTCAGTGGCAACAGCCGGACGCTCGTTTTCGCAAGCTGGGCTTCCAATCTGGCTGCCGACGATTTCAACCATTTCAGCGACCTGTTCGCTTACGCGTTCTTTTACCTCGATATCACCCTGGGCGCTCCGGGCCAAGGACCGACCCTTAGTTGGCCGTACGTTCCTGGGTATAATTACCAGGTCCAATACAAGAACAACCTGAGCGACAGTACCTGGCAGCCTATCGGCGGCACCGTGAACAACAACGGGAACCAGGCTTCCCTGACAGATCCGACTGCTCTTTCCGGCCAGCGATTTTACCGGGTCGTCGCGCAATGAACCGACGCCAAGAGTTGCGCCCGCGATGTCAGCGCGGCGCCCAACAAAGAGAAAGGCAGATAATATGAAACAAAACAAAATTCACTACGGGTTTTTGAACCGAACCAATCCGTGCTTCGTACCGCCGTTGGTCGCAAAACAAAAAAACAGCGGAAACGGTTTCACCCTGGTCGAGCTTCTGGTGGTCCTGGCCACACTTACCGTCCTCGCGCTGTTGCTGTTGCCGGCGCTTGCCCAGACCCGGCAGAACTCCCAGGTCATTCAATGCCAGGCCAACCAGAGGCAGTTAATCGTCGCGTGGACGATGTACGCCCGCGACAACAACGACAAACTGGTGCCAGTTGGCAGCTTGGGGTATCAACCAGCTAATCTCGCTGAGAACCCGTTGACCGATTATCAACTCCAACCCGGAGGGTATTTGGCGCAATTTTGTCCGGGAAACTTGCAGAATGGTCAAATGACTCTCGGCCATTATTACACCAATTGGATTAAGGCGGGTTTGATTTATCCGTATCTCCAGACGACGGCGGTTTACAAATGTCCGGCTGACCTGTCTGTGTGTCCCTTTGGCGCGCCATCAAAGTTCTCTGTTCCTTCCGAACGCACCTATTCGGTGAATTGCTACGTGGGCGGCATGGAGTGGTGGGGGGATCACAGCTACAAACGCTACCTGAAGCTGTCAGAGATGAACCAGCCCGGCCCGGCCAGGACGTGGGTGTTTATTGAAGAAAGTCCAGCCACCGTTGATGACTGCTTTTTTGCTAACGATCCTGCGAAGCCGAATCTTTGGTATAATAGTCCGGCGGTTCTGCATGGCAATGTCAGCGTGCTGGCGTATGCCGATGGACATTCCGAAGCCCATCGGTGGACGGACGGCAACATGATCGGCGATAAGAATCCACAGTTTCCACCGGGAGGCAATGTTCCGGCTGATCCCAATTCCGGCGATTTGGCGTGGTTTTTTTCTATAACCACAACTCACAATTAGCCGGTTGCCATCAGCGGGAATTTCCGAAGGGCGCTTGGTCAATTAGGTTGTCGGGTTCCTTGCCGTGAACGCCCCGGTCGCGGCTATCTTGCTTCCGAGGGTCTTCGGTCAAACTGGCCGGTAACCACAGCCCAACATCTTTCCGAAAATGCTGGCGAATATTTTCTTCGCTGCGCAAATCGCAACAGGCTTTTCCACGCCGACGATTTTGGAGCAATTTAATTTTCACCAATAGAATCAGGCACTTAGGCGTTTTCGGTGACCTTAAAATTTCTGCTGGCATTGCCGTTGCTTAGCGCGTCGCAACGCAGGCTGGCTCCGGCTTCCGCCGGAGTGTGGCCTGATTACACTGAAAAAATATGAAGAAAATTGAAGCGATCATCAAACCGTTCAAACTCGAGGAAGTGAAGGACGCCCTCAGCGAAATCGGCATCGAAGGCATGACCGTGACTGAGGTCAAGGGGTTTGGCCGCCAGAAAGGCCACACCGAAATTTATCGCGGCAGCGAATATACCGTGGATTTCCTGCCGAAGATAAAAATCGAACTGGTCGTGGCCGACGGCCAGGCGGACGCCGCAGTGGGCGCCATCGTCCGGTCCGCCAAGACCGGCAAAATCGGCGACGGCAAGGTGTTTGTGGCCGCCGTCGAACAGGCCGTGCGGATCCGGACCGAAGAGAAAGGCGAAGCCGCCGTTTGAGTCCCTAAACCAACTTGAATCTCATCCAAATCAAAACCATGAAACGATATCTTTTAACTATCGCTTTAATTGCCACCACTGTGTCTGGCTCTTTGTCGTCTTGGGCCGATGGCACGAATGCCATGGCAATGGCTACCAACGCTATGGCGTCTGCGGCTGCACCGGCCACCAACGCGCCCCCGCTGCCCGCCGCTTCGCTGGATCAGCGCGTTTCAGCGCTGGAAGCTTACATTGAAAACGGTGATCCGTCGGCTCCTTTGAAGGACACGAACGGAAACATTACCGTGCAGGATCCCATCATGAGCAGTCTCGTAAACAGCACGGGGGGCGCGGCCCCTTATCCGGGACCCGGGCACAATGCTTGGCTGCTGACCAGCACGGCGTTGGTGTTGTTCATGACCCTGCCCGGTCTGGCATTGTTCTATGGCGGTCTCGTCCGCAAAAAGAACGTGTTGTCCGTGCTCGCCCAATGCTTTCTGATTACCGGCCTGGTGACCATCCTCTATGTCATCTGCGGTTATGGAATGATCTTTGGCGGCACCGGCGCGGCGGCGAAGGAAGACTGGATTCCTGCCATCATGGGCAGCCCGTTCATCTGCTGGATGATGAGCAACGTTACTTCCGCCCCGAATGGCAACTATTCCTATTGGGTTTCCGAAAACGTTTTCGCCATGTTCCAGATGATGTTTGCCATCATCACCCCGGCGCTTATCGTGGGTTCGATTGCGGAACGCATGAAGTTCAAGGCCATCCTCGTGTTCATGACCCTGTGGATGTTGATTGTGTATTTCACTCAAGGCCACATGGTCTGGGGCATCAACGGCCTGATGAACGGCTGTTGGAACGCCAACGCGAAAATTCACGGTCTTGACTTCGCCGGCGGCACGGTCGTGCACATGTCCTCCGGCTGGTCCGGTCTGGTCTTGTGCATCATCCTGGGCAAACGCCTGGGGTTCCCGAAAGAACCCATGCCACCACACAGCATCGTGCTGACTTACATCGGGGCGTCGATGCTCTGGGTGGGTTGGTACGGATTTAACTCGGGCAGCGCAGTGGCGGCGGACATCATCGCGGCCAATGCGTTCACCACCACGACGATTGCCACAGCGGTCGGGTCCTTTGTGTGGCCGATGTGGGATTGGATTGTCAAAGGCAAGCCCACGGTGCTGGGCTTCTGCTCCGGGGCGGTCGCCGGACTGGTGCTCATCACACCGGCTTGCGGTTACGTCCTGCCTTCGGGCGCCATCTGGATCGGTATCGCCGCCGGCTCCATTCCGTGGTTCTTCTGCTACAAGGTCAAGGGCTGGCTGGGGATGGACGACGCGCTGGATGCGTGGAGCGTTCATGGCATCGGCGGAATGTGCGGGGCCATTATGACCGGCATGTTCGCCCGCAACGCGGCCAACCCGAACATGGCCACGAACCTGAAGGCTTATGTCACCGACAAAATCTTTCAGCCGCAGTTGTGGGAACAGTTGAAAACCGTTGGTGTTTCGCTGGTGTTGTTCATCGTGGGCACGATTGTCATTGCTTTCATTACCAAGGCGCTGGTCGGTTTGCGCCCGACCGAGGAGGTGGAAGTCGCGGGCCTCGACATCAATGAGCATGGTGAGGAGGGCTACGTCGGTTAAACGAAAAAAATGCTCGACGCTGCGCCGGTTGTTGGCGAAAGTCACGTCCGGCGCAGCGTTCGGTTTCGACTGCAATTAACAGACAGATAAACAATCAACTACCGTTTATTGAAATATGGCAACACCCAAGAGCGTTATTGAAATGGCAAAAAAGGCTGGCGCGAAAATGGTGGACATCAAGTTCGTGGACACCTTCGGCACCTGGCAGCACTTCAGTTCTTCCATCAACGAATTGTCCGAGGAAACTTTCGCTGAAGGCATTGGTTTTGATGGTTCATCCATTCGTGGTTGGAAGAGCATCGAGGCCAGCGACATGCTCGCCATGCCCGACCCGGATTCCGCGTTCATTGATCCTTTCATGGCTGTGCCGACGCTTTCTCTCACCTGCACCGTTGCCGAGACCGGCACGATGGAGTCGTACAGCCGCGACCCGCGCGGCATTGCACAGAAGGCGGAAAAATATCTTGTCTCCACCGGCCTTGGCGACCAGGCCTTCTTCGGACCGGAAGCCGAATTTTTCATCTTCGACAACGTCCAATTTGATTCCAAATGCAACGGCACGTTTTACAGCATTGATTCCGACGAAGGCATCTGGAATACGGGCCGCGACGAAATGCCCAACCTCGGCAATAAAATCCGCCACAAGGAAGGTTATTTCCCGGTCGCGCCGCTGGACACCCAGCAGGACATTCGCACCGAGATGGTGCTGACGATGGAACAACTTGGCGTGGTCGTGGAGAAGCAACACCACGAAGTTGCCACCGCCGGCCAGGCGGAAATTGATTATCGTTTCAGCACGCTCGTGACCGCGGCGGACTGGATGATGATTTACAAATACGTCGTCAAAAACATCGCCCGGAAGCACGGCAAGACCGCCTGTTTTATGCCCAAACCGCTCTTCGGCGACAACGGCTCCGGTATGCACACCCACCAGAGCATCTGGAAAAAGGGCAAACCGCTGTTCGCCGGCAACGAATACGGCGGGCTCAGCAAAATGGCCCTCCATTACGCCGGCGGGCTGCTCAAGCACGCCAAGGCCCTGTGCGCCATCTGCAATCCCACCACGAACAGCTACAAACGCCTCGTGCCCGGATACGAAGCGCCGGTCAATCTGGCCTACTCGGCACGCAATCGCAGCGCCGCCGTCCGCATCCCGACCTACAGCGAAAGTCCCAAGTCCAAACGCCTCGAATATCGTCCGCCGGACCCGGCAGCCAATCCGTATCTCGCCTTCGCCGCGTTGCTCATGGCGGGTTTGGACGGCGTTGAAAACAAGATCAATCCCGGCGAGCCGCTCGACAAGAACATCTACGAGTTGCCGCCCGAAGAATTGAA
>Ga0335080_10009748_pt1 | contig 10050 bp, 7 predicted proteins | sample Lox_Sample_34_FD_206720 | JGI IMG/M metagenome (GOLD analysis project Ga0335080, IMG submission 206720) | Soil microbial communities from Loxahatchee National Wildlife Refuge, Florida, United States - Lox_Sample_3.4 | ecosystem: Environmental > Terrestrial > Soil > Wetlands | place: USA: Florida... | reverse complement strand
TATAGCTCCGCCGCCACCAGGCTCGCGATGCAGCCGAGCACCCGGCCCCAGCCGACGATCGCGGCAATGCGCTCCTCGTTGATGCAGTTCTGCAATGAGACGACATAGCCGTCCGGGGCGAGATAGGGCTTGATCAGCTGCGCCGCCCACTCCGTGTCGTACGACTTGACGCAGATGAACGCGATGTCGACCGGCTTTTCGCGGATCAGGCGCTGCACGTCGGTGATGTGCAGGATGGGAACCGCGATTGAATGTGTCTCCTGCGGCGTGACGCCGGAGAGCTGCAGGCCGTGTTTGCGTACGTAATCGACGTGCTCGGGCCACGCGTCGACCAGCGTCACATCCTCGCCCGCGCGCGCCATGAGGCCGCCGGCGTAACCGCCGATCGCGCCCGCGCCCACCACCACGATGCGCTTCTTGCCCATCCCTTCACCCTTCACTCTTCACCCTTCACGATTTTCTCGAGGATGGCCCCGGTCATGCGCCGCGTCCCCGCATTGCCGCCCAGGTCGCGCGTCACGTGCTTGCGCTCGCGCAGGACGGCGCTCACCGCGCGCTCGACGCGGTCCGCCGCGTCCGCGCGCCCGAGGTGGCGCAGCATCATCTGCGCCGACAGTATCATGGACAGCGGATTGGCGACGTCCTTGCCCGCGATGTCGGGGGCCGAGCCGTGCACGGCTTCGAACATCGCGCAGTCGGGACCGATGTTCGATCCCGGCGCGATGCCAAGCCCGCCCACCAGCCCCGCTCCCAGGTCGGACACGATGTCGCCGTAAAGATTCTGCAGCAGCAGGGCGTCGAAGCTCTCGGGCTTGATCACGAGCTCCATGCACAGCGCGTCGATCACGCGGCTGTCGAGCGCGATGTCGGGGTAGTCGCGCGCGACCTCCTGCGCGACCTTGAGGAACATGCCGTCCGTGAGCTTGAGCACGTTCGACTTGTGCGCGACCGTCAGCCGCTTGCGGCCGAGCTTGCGCTGGTTTTCAAAGGCGAAGCGCGCCATGCGCTCGCAGGCGCCGCGCGTGGTGCGCTTCACCGCCTCGGCGGTGTCGGCGTCCACCATGCGCTCGATGCCCAGATAGAGATCCTCGGAATTCTCGCGATAGATGACGAAATCGACGTTCTGGTAGCGCGATGCGACGCCCGCATAATTCTTGACCGGCCGCACGGCGGCGTAAAAGCCAAGCTCCTTGCGCAGCGCAATCGCGACGCTTGGATAAACGCGGTCCGCGACGCGCACCGGATAGGGATCGCCGAACGGCGTCTGTGTCGGCCCTTTGAGCGCAACGCGGTTGCGCCTGACCGCATCGATCACGGATTGCGGCAGTGGGGTTCCCTGCCGCTCGCCGGCGCGCATGCCGGCCTCGACCACTTCCCACTCGGTTCCCGCGTCCGCGGCGCTCACGACCTCACGCGCCGCCTGCGTCACTTCCGGGCCGATGCCGTCGCCTGGAATCAGCGTGATGCGTTGCATTTCAGATCCGTCTCGCCGCTCACGAGTCGACGTCTTCCGGCGCCGCCTTCAGCTCGCCCATCTTCGCGAAGAACACCGGCGCGAGCAGCAGCAAGACGGCGGCTGCGAGCAGCACGATGCAAATCCCGCTCTGCACGAATACCACGGGGTTGCCGCCCGAGATCGTCATCGCCTGCCGGAACGACTGCTCCATGATGCCCCCCAGCACCAGCGACAGCACCAGCGGCGCGAGCGGGATGTCGACCTTGCGAAACACGTAGCCCATCACGCCGAACCCGAGCGCCATGTAGAGCTCCAGTGTGTTGCCATTGAGCGAGTAGACGCCGATCGCGCACACGGCGAGGATCAGCGAAAGCAGCACGCCGGTCGGGATGTAGAGGATGCGCACGAAGATGCCGATCAGCGGCAGGTTGAGGATCAGCAGCATCACGTTGCCGAGGTACATGCTGTCGATCAGCCCCCACACGAGATCCGGCCGCTTCTCGAACAGCAGCGGGCCGGGCTGGATCCCGTACATGATGAACGCGCCCATCAGCACGGCGGTCGCGCCGGAGCCCGGCACGCCGAGCGTCAGCAGCGGCACCATCGCGCCGCAGGTGGCTGCATTGTTGGCGGCTTCCGGCCCCGCCACGCCCTCGATCGCGCCCTTGCCGAATTCGTGCGGGTGGCGCGAGATGCGCTTCTCGATGGTGTAGGACATGATCGTCGAAATGGTCGCGCCGGCGCCGGGCAGCACGCCCTTGACGAAACCGATGATGCTGCCGCGCACGATCGGCATCACCGAGCGCCGCCATTCCTCGCGCGTGAGCCACAGCCGCCCCTTGATGCGCACGAACTCGATTTTGCCCTTCAGATACTCCTCGATGCTGCTGAAAACCTCGCCGATCGCGAACAGCCCCACCACCGCGACGATGAAGCCGACGCCGTCCTGCAGCTCGGGGACGCCCAGCGTGTAGCGCGGCTGCCCGCTTTGCAGATCGATGCCGATGGTCGAGATCATCAGCCCCAGCAGCGTCGACAGCACGCCCTTCGCGATCGACTTGCCGGTAAGCGAGGAAACCGCCGCCATCGCGAATACCATCAGGCAGAAATACTCGGCCGGGCCGAATTTGAGCGCGAATGCGGCGAGCGGCAGCGACAACAGGGTCAGCGCCACCACGCCGGTGGTGCCCGCGATGAACGAGCCGATGGCCGACACGGCGAGCGCCGCGCCGGCGCGCCCCTTGCGCGCCATCTGGTGGCCGTCGATGGCGGTCATCACGGACGCAGCCTCGCCGGGCGTGTTGATGAGAATCGAGGTGGTGGATCCGCCGTACATCGCGCCGTAGTAGATGCCGGCCATCATGATCAGCGCGGAAGTCGGATCCATGCCGTAGGTGATCGGAATCAGCAGGCCGATGCCCGCAGCGGGCCCGATGCCCGGCAGCACGCCGATCACGGTGCCCATCAGCACGCCGATGAACGTGTAGCCGATGTTGGTCCACGTCAGCGCGACGCTGAAGCCGTGCAGTATGTGCTGCAGCGTATCCATCTAGGACAGCACACCGTGCACGAACGTAACGACCAGCCGCACGCACACGTCGATCCCATCGGCCAGGCGGCTGAAGGGCGGCATGCCGGCCGCCAGCGCGACGCCGAAGACCTTGACGAACAGCACGTAGCTCACGAGCGCGAACAGGACACTGGTGAGCCCATTGGCGACCGGCTTGCCGCGGTGAAAATAGGACGTCAATCCGATCAGGTACAGCGCCGTGGAGAACACGTAGCCCAGCGGATCGAATGCTGCGTAGTAAAGTGCGGTCCATCCCGAAACGCCGGCAATGACCCACAGGTGCCGGTGCTCGGCCGCACTCGCCCGCGATCGCTTCGCGCGCGGCGATTTTGGCGCGCGCCTGATCTCGAAGAACAGGATGACTGCAGTAATCAGAAGCCCGACGCCGAGCAGGCGCGGAAATGCCTTCGGCCCGAGCGGATCTCCGATCTCGAGCGTCGGGATCTGCGCGGTGGCGTAGAAATAGACGGCCGCCAGCACGACGATGCAGGCAAGGATGACGCGATCGGCGAGCACGGTTCCCTGCCTCTACATCTGGTGGTTGTACTCGGCCGGGTCGATGCGTGCCTCGATCAGCGTGAAGCGCTTGGCCGGGAGAGCCGCGCGCGCAGCCCGCTTCAGTTCCGGCACGCTGTTGACGACAAAGCCATTGCCGCCGTAGGCCTCGGCCAGCATCACGTAGTCGGGACTGCCGGTCACAACACCCGTCGACGGCAGCTTCATGCGCTGCTGCTTGAGCCGGATCAGGGACAGCGTGTCGTCCCGGAACACCACGAGCGTCAATGCAAGCTTGTGGTGAGCGAGCAGCGCCATTTCGCCGATCACCATGTCGAGGCCCGCCTCGCCCATCATCGCCAGCACCGGACGCTTCGGAAACAGCAGCTTCGCGCCGATTGCAGCGGGCAGCGCGTAGCCCATCGAGCCCAGGCCGTTCGACTGCAGCAGGCGCCGCGGCTCGTGCGAGCGCCACACATGATTGATCAAGATGCGGTGCGACCCGGTGTCAATGGTGGCGATGGTGTCGCGCGGGAACACGTCACGCAACGCGGCCGCCACCTGGTAAGGCCCCAGGCCGCGCTGCGGGTTGTCCGCGAGCGCGTGCTGTATGGACAGGCGATAGCGTTCGAGCTCGGGGTCCGCCCAGCGCGACGGCGCGCGCTTGGGGGCCGACTGCGAGAGGACCTGCAGGCAGCCGCGGATGCTGCCCGCGTATTCGATAGCGCTGCGGTAGACATGGTGCGTGTTTGGCGCCAGATCGATATTGACGGTCGCCTTTTTCTCGTCCCACGGCGCGATCCAGTCGCTGCGCAGCTCGATCGGGTCGAAACCGATCGTCAGAATCAGATCCGCCTCGCGCACGTGCGCCATGTGGATCTTGTCGACGACCGGGCTCAGCCCCGTCGCGCCGAGGCACAGCGCGTGGTCTTCCGCCACTACACCCTTTGCCTTGTAGGTCGCCACGAACGGAATGCGCCAGGCTTCGATGAAGCGCTTCAATTCCCGCTCGGCGCGGTCGAGCTGCACGCCCACGCCCACGAAAGCGAGCGGCTTGCGCGCCTTGCGCAGCCAGTTCTCGACTACCGTCAGTTCCTCGCGCCGCGGCAGGGTGCTCACCGCGACCGGCGCAAAGCGGCGCGCCTCCGCCTGCTCCGCTCCGGCGACGTCGGTCGGCACGTTGAAATGGACCGGCCCCGGCGGATGCCCTTTCGCGATCGCGATGCCCTTGCGGACCTGGTCGAATGCGTTCTTCGGCGCGATTGTGGTCGACCATTTGACGATGGGCCGCAGCAGCGACTCCTGATCGATCAGCTGGTGCGTGTAAATCGGCTTGAGCGAGGTCGCGATCTCGCCGGTGATGACGATGAGCGCCGAGCGATCGAGCAGCGCCTGCGCAACTGCGGTTGTGGTATTGGTGATGCCGGGTCCGAGCGTCGCGACCAATACGCCGGGCCTGCCGGTCAGCTGGAAGGACGCCTCGGCCATGAAGCCGGCGCCGAGCTCCTGCTTCGTCAGCACGAACTTGATGCCGGTCTTGCGGAACGCTTCGAGCAGCTCCAGCACTTCGCCGCCCGGAATGCCGAATGCGTGCCTGACTCCCTCCTCGTGCAGCGCCTGCGCAATGATGTCGGCTGTTTTAGGCACCGCCTTCGCTCCTCGGGGCGCTAGTTTACAGGAAAAGCGCTAAGCGGCTAAAATTCAAGGCTCTTTCCCACCCGCATCCAGCGCGGCGCCGGCGGCGCCCATCGAGGAGTTCACGCATGAGCCACAATCTGTTCAGTTCGCTGCAGCAATTCAAGTTCGGCAACAAGAGCGGCCAGTACTACTCGCTGCCGGCTCTCGAAAAAGCGGGCCTCGGCAGGATTTCGCGGCTGCCGGTCAGCCTGCGCGTCGTGCTGGAATCGGCGCTGCGCAATTGCGACGGCAAGAAAATCACCGAGGAGCACCTGAAGAGCCTCGCCGGCTGGAAACCGCAAGCCCCGCGCACGCAGGAAGTGCCGATCGTCGTCGCGCGCGTGCTGCTGCAGGACATGACCGGCGTGCCGCTGGTCGTGGATTTCGCCACCATGCGCGAGGCCGCGAAAGCGCAAGGCAAGAATCCCGAGATCATCGAGCCGCTGTGCCCCGCGCACCTGATCATGGACCACTCGGTGCAGATCGACACCTACGGCACTGCGGACGCGCTCAAGAAGAACATGGAGATCGAGTTCAAGCGCAACCGCGAGCGCTACCAGTTCCTGAAGTGGAGCGCGCAGGCGTTCCGCACCTTCCAGATCATTCCGCCGGGCAACGGCATCTGCCACCAGATCAACCTCGAGTACGTGTCGCGCGTGCTGTGGCAGAAGGACGGCATGTACTATCCCGACAGCCTGGTCGGCATCGACTCGCATACCACGATGGTGAACGGCCTCGGCGTGCTCGGCTGGGGCGTCGGCGGCATCGAAGCGGAAGCCGCAATGCTCGGCCAGCCGATGTACTTCCTCGAGCCCGACGTGGTGGGCGTGCACCTGACCGGCAAACTTTCCGACGGCGTGACCGCCACCGACCTCGTGCTCGCCATCGTCGAGCTGCTGCGCAAGAAGAAGGTGGTCGGCAAGTTCGTCGAGTATTTCGGCGCCGGCGCGGCGTCGCTGCCGATCCCGGACCGCGCGACCATCGGCAACATGTCGCCCGAGTACGGCGCGACCTGCGGCTTCTTCCCGGTCGACGACGTGTCGTGCGAGTTCCTGCGCATGACCGGCCGCGGGGACATCGTGCCGGCAGTCAAGGCGTACTACCAGGCGCAGGGCATGTACGGCATGCCGAAGGACGGCGACATCGACTATAGCGAAGTGGTTGAGCTTGATCTCGGCTCCGTGAAACCCGCCGTGTCGGGTCCGCGCCGCCCGCACGACCGGCTCGACCTGCCCGCGCTCAAAGGCAAGTACCGTGAATTGATGGGCAAGGCCTTCACCGACGGCGGCTACGGCAAGGGCAACGAGATCGGCAAGCGCGTGCCGACCAGCAAGGCCGGCATCGACATCGGCCACGGCGACGTGCTGATCTCCGCCATCACTTCGTGCACCAACACGTCGAACCCCGGCGTGCTGCTCGGCGCCGGCCTGCTCGCGAAGAAGGCGGTCGAGAAAGGGCTCAAACCGCACCCGCGGGTCAAGACCTCGCTCGGACCTGGCTCGCTTGCGGTGACCGAGTACCTGAAGAACGCGGGGCTTCTCACCTATCTCGAGCAACTCGGCTACTACGTCGCGGGCTACGGCTGCACGACCTGCATCGGCAATTCGGGGCCGCTCGATGCGCATATCGACGAAGCCGTCACCAAGAACGACGTCGTCGCGGCTGCGGTGCTGTCCGGCAATCGCAATTTCGAGGCGCGCATCCACCAGAACATCAAGGCCAACTTCCTGATGAGCCCGCCGCTGGTCGTTGCATTCGGCCTCGCGGGCACGGTGGACATCGATCTCACCAAGGACCCGCTCGGCAAGGGCAAGGACAGCAAGCCGGTCTATCTGAAAGACATCTGGCCTTCCACCGCCGAAGTGGGCGCGGTCATGAAGTACGCGACCGATCCGGAAATGTACCGCAAGCTGTTCTCCGCGTTCGGCGAAGGCAATCCGATGTGGGACGAGATTCCGTCGTCAGTGGGAGCCACCTACAAATGGGATCCGAAATCGACCTACGTGCGGCTGCCGCCGTATTTCGAGGGCTTCTCGATGAAGCCCGGCAAGGCGGCCGACATCAAGGGCGCGCGCGTGCTCGGCATCTTCGGCGATTCCATCACGACCGACCACATCAGCCCTGCGGGCGGCATCCGCGCCACGGCTCCGGCCGGCAAGTACCTGCAGGACCACGGTGTCGCGATCGCGGACTTCAATACTTACGGCGCGCGCCGCGGCAACCACGAAATCATGATGCGCGGCACCTTCGCCAACGTGCGCATCAAGAACCTGATGGTGCCCGGCAGCGAAGGCGGCGTCACGATCCATCATCCGGGCGGCGAGCAGACTTCGATCTACGAGGCGGCGATGCGCTACATGAAGGACGGCGTGCCGACGGTCGTATTCGGCGGCGACGAGTACGGCCAGGGCTCCTCGCGCGACTGGGCGGCGAAAGGCCCGCAGCTGCTCGGAGTCAAGGCGGTGATCGTGCGCAACTTCGAGCGCATCCACCGCGCGAACCTGGTATTCATGGGCGTGCTGCCGCTGCAGTTCAAGGACGGCACGAGCGCGCAATCGCTGAAGCTCGACGGCTCCGAGGTGATCGACATCGCCGGCATCGGCAAGGGCATCACGCCGATGCAGGACGTGACCATGACGATCACGCGCAAGGACGGCAAGTCCGAGCAAGTGCCGTTGAAGCTGCGCATCGACACCCCGATCGAAGTCGACTATTACGTGCACGGCGGCATCCTGCCGTACGTATTGCGCGAGCTGCTGGCGGCCGCCTAGCAAACCGATAACGAGGAGAATCCAATGAAGCTTTTCCGACTGCCGGCCGCGCTGGCTGCCGCGGTCATCGCGTGCGCGAGCCCGTGCGCGGGCGCCGAAGTCACCGAAATCAGGCTCGCGCAGCAATTCAGCATGGGCTACATGCAGTTCGCGATCATGGAGCGCGACCGCCTGATCGAGAAGCACGCCAAGGCGAGCGGCCTCGGCGACGTCAAGGTGTACTGGGACCGCTTCAACGGCCCCAACTTCATGAACGACGCGCTGCTCGCCGGCAAGGTCGACTTCGTCTCAGGCGGAGTCCCCGGCCTGATCACGCTGTGGGAGAAGACGATCGGCACGCCGCAGGAAGTGCGCGGCGTCTCGGCGCTGTCCTCGCAGCCCTTCCTGCTCAATTCGCGCAGCCCCAACATCAAGTCGATCCGCGATTTCACCGACAAGGACCGCGTCGCGGTGCCGAGCGTCAAGACTTCGGTGCAGGCGGTCACACTGCAGATGGCGGCCGCGCAGCTCTACGGCGACGCGGGCTTCGGCAAGTACGACAACCTGACCGTGTCCATGTCGCCGCCGGACTCCACCACCGCGCTCATTTCGGGAGCCAGCGAGATCAACAACGTGTTCAGCGTGCCGCCGTTCCAGTACCAGCAGCTCGAGCATCCGGGCATCCACACCATCCTCAACTCGTTCGACGTGATGGGCGGCCCGCACACGTTCACGGTGATCTGGACCACGAGCAGGTTCCGCGACGCCAATCCCAAAGCGTACAAGGCCGTGCTCGCCGCGCTGCAGGAGGCGACCGAGATCCTCAACAAGGACAAGCGCGCGGCCGCGCGGGCCTGGATCGAGCAGACCAAATCGAAGCTCGACGCCGATTGGCTCTACAAGATCGTCTCCAGTCCGCAGGTGCAGTACACGCTGGTGCCGAACAACACCATGAAATACTCCGACTTCATGTACAAGGTCGGCTCCATCAAGAAGAAGCCGGCTTCGTGGAAGGACCTGTTCTTCCCCGAGATCCACAACCTGCAAGGCAGCTGAGCGCCGGCGACACCGACGGAAGCGCAACCTTGGCCGAGCTCACGCACGAGGACGTCAGGCAGATACTGGAGATCATCGACCGCATGCAGGATTGCGAGGTGCGGCTCGAAATCGGCGATTTGAAGCTGCACGTATCGCCGCGCGCGCAGGCCGCCGCCCCCGTCGCCGTAGCGCCCGTTCCCGCCGCCCTTCCCCAGCCATCGCCGAAGGCAGCGCCGGCTCCTCAACGCCCGGCACCCCAGGCGGTTCCTGCGGGCCAGGTCGCGGTACGCGCACCGACGGTCGGCACGTTCTATCGCGCATCCTCGCCCGGCGCCAGGCCGTTCGTCGAGGTCGGCGATCGCGTGGGGCCCGAGGACACGGTGGCAGTGTTCGAGGTCATGAAGCTCTTCAGCTCGCTCAAGGCGGAAGTGGCGGGTACGGTTGCCGCAATCCTCGTCGCCAACGAGACGCTGGTCGAGGCGGACCAGCCGCTGATCCTGATCGCCCCGGCCGCTTGACGCTCGGTGACGCGCGCAGGAGCATGACGCATGCCTGAAATCAAGGTCATCGACACTACGCTGCGCGACGCGCACCAGTGCCTGTGGGCGACGCGCATGACGACCGCGATGATGCTGCCGGTCGCCGAGAAGATGGACCGCGCGGGCTTCGAGGCGATCGATCTCATGAGCGCGATCCAGTTCGACGTCTGCGTGCGCTACCTGAAGGAGGACCCGTGGCAGCGCCTGCGGCTCATGCGCGAGCGCGTCACGCGCACCCGCATGCAGTCGGCGATGCGCAGCAAGAGCCTGCTGTCGTTCGACGTGCAGCCCGACGACGTCAATTTCCTGTGGCTCGAGTGCCTCGCGAAGAACGGCATCCGGCGCGTGCGCGTGATCGACGCGCTGTCCGACCTCGACAACATCGTCGATCTGCTGCGCCGGGTCAAGGAGCTCGGCATGGAATCGGTCGGCTCGGTCGTGTTCTGCGAGAGCCCCGTGCATACCGACGAGTTCTATGCGCGCAAGACCAAAGAGCTGATCGCGCGCGCCGGCATCGACGTGATG
>Ga0335080_10009747_pt1 | contig 10050 bp, 8 predicted proteins | sample Lox_Sample_34_FD_206720 | JGI IMG/M metagenome (GOLD analysis project Ga0335080, IMG submission 206720) | Soil microbial communities from Loxahatchee National Wildlife Refuge, Florida, United States - Lox_Sample_3.4 | ecosystem: Environmental > Terrestrial > Soil > Wetlands | place: USA: Florida... | reverse complement strand
CAATCTGCGCAGCACCACGCGATCAACTACATCGAATTCACCACGACCGACATCGCGAAGACGAAGGCCTTCTACGAGCGCGTTTTCAGCTGGAACTTCCAGGAGTATGGTCCCGAATACGTCAGCTTCGACAAAGACCACGCCGGTATCGACGGTGGTTTCCGAAAAGGCGACCCGGGGCAATCGCAGAGCGACACAGCGCCCCTCATCGTTCTCTACTCGCAGGATCTGAAAGCCACGCAGGACGCGATCATCGCGGCGGGAGGATCGATCGTCGTCCCCACATTCGAATTCCCCGGGGGCAAGCGCTTCCACTTCTCTGACGGCCAGGGAAACGTCCTAGCCGTTTGGTCAGAGTAGCTCTGTCCGACTGAAAGCGCGGCATCAAAAACCTTCAGCCGTTAGCCTGATTGCGGCACCCCCCTCCCCCTGCGGCGGCGGGAGCACGCTGCCTGAAAAGCACCTTGTTAGCGGGACCCCATCTGGAACTTACACGATTACCGTTACGCCCACCTCGGGCAAAATCTCGCACTCGACATCGGTCTCACAGTGGTATAGTTCAGGCGATTTGCGGATTGCTCTCAGGCTCTGCTGCTTGTCTGGGTTAACCCGCGAACGCTGGCGGTAGATCATATTCACTAGATTTCACGCGGTGCAGTGCTGAGCTGAGCCTCTGAGCCAATTACCGCCGACTCGGACCTTAACAGAAATGAGGCGGCGTTTCGGCAAAGTTCTAAGTGGGCGACGACGACTCACTTGGAACTCAGTCAGTGGTTATTAACCTCGGGAAAAGGAACGAGTACCATAGCCGAAGCTGCTTCTTCTCGCGTCAAACGATTACCGAAAAGGACGGGGACACTCATGGGTCAAGCAACGCTGATTGTCCGTCGCGGTTCTCTTTTATATGCGGCTTTGTCACTCTTCGTCCTGGCAGGATCGCTTTCGGCGCAGGAGCTCCCCTTTCAAGCCGCCGCCAGCTCAGCACCGGAGGTGCGGCTTGAAACTCGTGACGGCAAGAGGCAGTTCTACCTTGGCGATCGCATTGAACTCGAGTTGGTGTTTCGCAACATCACACCCCCGTACGCAGTGAATAACACCGACTACGGCGATATCGCAGACGTGGTCGAGATCGTTCCCGCCAGTGGATGGACGCAGTGGCAGGGTCGAAGCGCGCATGATTACGAAAGTGAGACGGCGCCTGGTTCGGCAGAGTTTCGAATCCCGATCGTGCTGAACGTGGGGTTCGTCTTCAGAGAGCCCGGGCACTATGAGATCCGTGTAAAGACGAATCGGTTGCGGCCAGTAGGCGACCATCTGGTCACCACGAATGCCGTTGGAATTGATCTCGCGCCGATGGATGCAAATGCGGAGGCGGAACAAGTAAAGAGCCTGATGTCGGAGATTGGTTCTGCCCGGACCGACGCGCAAGGATCATCTCAGGCTCGGCATGAGGCCGTCGAACGTTTGGCAGCCCTCCAAGGCGATGTTGCCCTGATCGCCAAGGTTCGCCTGATCCTGGCTGAAGACTTCGAAATGCGGCGGGTCACGCGGGAAGCGCTCGCGTCCACACGCAATCTCCCGCTGCAGCTTTCGCTCCTGGAGGATGCCTGGAAAGATCCAACGATTTCTCCTGTCTACGATATGCCGGCTGCACTACAGGAGGCGCGCTTTGATGCGCGGACAAACTCTTCCGGGGTGGGTGATGGTCGTACCACTCCCGGATTCGAAAACCGCGGATGAGCACACGGCTGATATGGAAGATCTGCTTCGTTCTTTGCCCATGCGCAAGGGGCAGAACCGTGCGGACGCAGCTTACTACCTGATGATGGATCGCTCTCTGCCGGCTTCCGACCGTTCAGCTGCCAAACCGGTGGCTCTCGAGGAATTCGCCAACATGAGCGATGACGAGCAGCACATGCTTCTCGAGGCTGCCTGGCCGGCGATCCGCGATGTCTCATTGAAAACGGCATTACGGGCCATCTTGGATCGGTCTCCGGCAGATAAGGATGTGATCGAACGGCTCGACGATTTGGAAGCGCAAAGTTTAACGCCACACCCCTGATGTTTGGTTTCTAGTTCGTCGACCACCAGTCCCAATCGTGATGATGGCTCCTTCGTAAGCGAATGGACCTTGACCTGGCTTCGGAAACGATCGTTGTTGGCCCGGAATGACTCCCATCACTTCTGCGCTTTCGATCACAGGATCCGACATACCGGTTTGGCCCTCCCGTCAGGCGACTCAGAACAAAACCATGGAGTGCCGGTCGCGGGGCCATTACGCTTTGATTTGTGAAAACAGTTTTCCTCCCCCTTCTGCTGGCATGTGCAGCCATTCCATCAACGGGACAGCAACTCTTCGTCAATGCTGCTTCCGGCGTCGATACTAACTCCGGAGCGCGTGAAAGCCCTCTGAGAACGCTGAGCGAGGCCGCGCGGCGGGTGAATGCCGACACAACGAGCAAAATGTCAGAAGTGGTTGTGGCTCCAGGGCTCTACGTCCTCTCACAGACTGCCCTGTTCCAGAACAGCAAGCAATATACCGCGACAGACCGGTTGATCATTCGTGCCGAGACGCCGCCCGATGATCCCAGCTGGCATCCGCAATTGATGCCAACAATCGTGACTGCGGTGCCGCTGGTAGCTGACGACGCAGGCGAAGCCGGGAGCGGGATCCGGATCGAAGTGAGCCATGCGACGATTCAGGGTTTGCGCTTCACGGGGGGACTGGACTACTTCTACAAGGGGCCAAAGCAGATTCGGCGGACCTACCCGATCTGGCGCGGAGGCAACGACCTCGACGACCTTCTAGTAAAGCAATGTGTCTTCATAGGAGACGAGCAGGTCATGCCGCTTCACGTTGGAGTGATCGCGAATGGCAATGGCCTGGCGATCGAACACGACGTTTTTTACAACGTGAGGAACGCGGTGGTGTTTTGGAAAGCGGAGGGGGGAACAAGTCACGGAAACGCCATGCGCAATTGCCTGGTCTACGGAGCAAGCATGAGCGGCATCTGGACCGTCCAAACGGATGGCGATGATTTCGATTTCCGTAATAACGTGATTGCGAACAGCCGCGTAGTCTGGATGCGCGAGCGAGGGGGGACGCGCCACTACAAAGCGGTTTCTTCCATGTTCGCCGGTGATGAAAACCTGGCAGCCTACGGAGCCGGGGCTACGGGGTCGATCACGCAGACCGACTCGAATTTCCTGAGCCTCCAGGACATGCGCCTGGAGGGCAAAGTGGACCTCGTGATGGATCGCGGCGAGCGCGACTATCTCCATATTCGGAAGGGTTCAACGGGCTCAGAGGTCGGAGCGGGTCTTTTCACGAACAATTGAAGTTAAGCCGACCGTCGCTCAGACAACTTGCAGACCTCGCAGGCTGCGCATCGAATCCCTGATCGCTGTTTTCAATTCATTTCGGGCGCGGGCAGCGCCTTCCGCCTTCTTAGCTCTTCGCGCACCAGCGATAACCCCAGGATGCATCGCTCGAAGCCATCGGAAAGCCGTGCGAACAGAGGCGCTTCCTTCTCGTACTCGAACATGTTGAACTGGCTCACGATGAAATAGCTCTCCTTGCCGGCGTGAATCAGCTCTGACAGACTTGGGTGCGGAGAACGGCGTCGCGTTCCTGGGACACTCGCCTCCGGATACAATCCGCCGACAAAAAGCGCGTAGTCGCCGATGTACTTGCGCATAGCGCGCTCTGCGTCGAATGACCTCGCAAATCCGTTCACTGGGTCGGCGGCCTTGATCATCGCCTCCAGCTCCTCGATTGGATGTCCCGTGGAATCGCGGACCTGGTAGAGCTTGTCGGTCTCGGAGAACTCGCAGAGCAGGTGCGCCACATAGCCGGTGACGTCAGGATCGTTGAGTCCCAGCCTGCCTTCGTAGCTATTGCGAACTACTTGCCTGAAGAAGGGCTCAAGGGGATGAGCCTCGCTCGGATGATTCTTGCCTTGCATGCGGACCTCCACAGCGCACTGCGCGCAATCGGCACTTGCTGTTTGCAGTGGCCGGTTCCGCGTGTCGTGCAGCTCCTGGGTTCCGGGCCACCAACCTTATTTACATGGTGTTGACACAGAATGTAGCGAAAATGTTGCTCTTTCCGGAAGAGGGTGAATCAACTTAGTTGGCAGTAGGGATCGGTGATTGCAAGTGGTGAGGCCGCAGATCGTTGACCCCAGGGACATTGTGCGATGCCCCTGGGGTACGAACCACCAGACCTGCTTTGTAGTACTGCTCATATGACCGCGTTCTAGAAATATGCCTAATGTACCGGCGCTGGCGGATTTATTGTTCGCCACAAGTCCCTGCGGGCGATGGCGAGACCAAGAATGCAATGCTCAAACACTGACGAAAGCTGACCGTACAGCGGCGCTTCGCTTTCATACTCAAATACGTTGAACTGGCTGACGATGTAGTAGCTCTCTTTGCCCACGCGAATCAGCTCAGCGAGCGTTGGCTTTGTTGAGCTCGCGTTCGGGTTCGACTCGATCGCCTCAGGGCACATGCCTGCAAGGAACAGCGCGTAGTCGCCGATGTACTTGCGAACGGATCGCTCAGCGATGAACGAACGCGCCGTGCCGTGGATCGGATCGGAGGCGCGTATCATCTCATCGAGCTTATCGATTGGCCTTCCCTTTGGATCGCGCAAACGAAAGAGACTCTCAGGCTCGGAGAATTCGCAGAGCATCCGCGCTACGTAGCTGGTGATTTCTGGACCGAGCCCGAGCCGGCCTTCGTAACTGCTCCGGACTGCTTCCTGGAAGAACGGTTCGAGCGGATGAGATTGCACCTGCATACGAATCCCCGGGAAATTAGCGAAGCTGAGACCGCCCGAGCTGGATGCAACTTGCGCAGTCCGGACGAGATCCCGGCTATCGCTGGATTTTGCTTGCTTGGAAAGAACTTTAGACGAAATTGTAGCACTGAAGATGTGAGGCAAATCACTTCACTAGCGGCTCGCCGAACATTGGTAACCAAGGCCTTAACGAGCAAAGGGCAGCCATTTGCGGCTGCCCTTTTGGGATTGAGATCTGAATCCTGATTAGACTGCAGCGGGAGCTCGAGACTCGAGTTCTGCAAGTCGCTTGGCAAGCATTTGCTCGAGGTTTACCAAAGCAGCAGAGAAGCCTTCAATTCCTTCCTTCAACTTGTCCGTCGCCATGCGATCTTCGGCGTGCATTTTCTTGAACGCGGCCTTATCCACCACGATCCGTTCAATCTGCATCGTCTTCGCCTTCTCCGGATCCAGGTTCCGCGGAAGGACGCCCTCGGTCTTTTCCAGTTCGGCAAGCAAGTGCGGAGAAATCGTGAGCAGGTCGCAGCCGGCCAGTTCCTTGATCTCGCCGATGTTGCGGAAGCTCGCACCCATCACCTGCGTCTTGTGGCCAAATTTCTTGTAGTAGTTGTAGATTCGCGTCACTGATTGCACGCCCGGTGTCCTTCTTGTACCAGTCGAGGATGCGACCCACAAAGGGCGAAACGAGCGTTACTCCGGCTTCCGCCGCGGCAACTGCCTGGTGGATGCCGAAGAGAAGCGTCAGGTTGCAGTGAATGCCTTCTTTCTCCAGGACCTCTGCGGCGCGAATGCCTTCCCACGTCGAGGCGATCTTGATCAGTACGTGGTCACGGCCAACTTTCGCTTTGTCATATTGCGCAATGATGCTGCGCGCCATGGCAATCGTTCCCTCGGTGTCGTAGGAGAGGCGGGCGTCCACCTCTGTAGAGACGCGTCCCGGCACAATGGCCAGGATCTTCTTACCGAATGCGACGGCCAGATTCTGAAACGCCAGGTTTGCCACGTCTTTGTCACTGGCTCTTTCACCTAGCTCCTTTTTCGCATCCATGATGACACTGTCGACGATCGGCTGATACTGCGGCATCTGGGCGGCTGTCGTAATCAGGGACGGGTTAGTCGTTGCGTCCGTTGGGCGGAACTGTTGCATCGAGTCGATGTCGCCGGTATCAGCCACAACCGTGGTGTAACTACGCAATTGTTCGAGCAGATTCTGTGGCATTTTTCCTCCAGGGAAGGGGCCCGGACGCACGATTTGGGCGCGCCGGCTCCAGTGTACCGCTCTTTTTTGATTCCTCGCAGCGGGCGAGGTTGCATCCTCTCACGCCCGCTTCGGCGCCATTGCAAAGGTGTTCGATAGCACGCCAAGTCCTGATATCGAGACGTCTACCTGGTCTCCAGCGTTTAAAGGCCCGACCCCTGCAGGAGTACCCGTCAGCAACAGGTCGCCGGGCTCAAGAGTAATCGCTGCCGTGATATAGCTGAGCAATGCCGGGATCGGAAAGATAAAATCCAGTGTCGATCCGTGCTGTTTTAACTCTCCATTCACACGCGTCTCGACTACGAGACCCTTCTCCGGATCCACCTCATTACTCACCACCGGTCCCACAGGGCAGAACGTATCGAAACCCTTTGCGCGTGTCCACTGCCCATCCTTTTTCTGCAGATCGCGAGCTGTCACGTCGTTGGCGATGGTATAGCCGCGAATGTAGCTGCGCCAGTCCGCATCGGCTGCAAGCCTGCCGGCGTGCTTGCCAATCACCAGCGCCAGCTCCCCTTCAAAGTCCACGCGCTCAGCCTGCGGCGGCATCAACACAATCCCTTCGTGCCCGAGCAACGCTGAGCGAGGCTTGAAGAAGAGCAGCGGTTCCTGCGGAACTTCGTTGCCAAGTTCCTTGGCGTGCTCGCGATAATTGCGGCCAACGCAGACGATTTTCGATGGTGTTACCGGCGCCAATAATTCCACGCCGCTAAGCGGCATTGGATCGAAATCGAAGGCTGCAAGATCGGTGACCACGTTCTTCTTTCCGCGAGCGTGCTCCAGATGAAACGCCAGATCCTCCTCAGGCGCCTGCGCCAGGTCTACGATCCACGGCTCGCCTCCGCGAGCCTCCACCGTGCCATACTGAATCTCATTTTCGAAACGAAAGCGGCAATACTTCATGGTCGTACTCCTTTGGCCGTGGAATGCTACGGTTGCGGAACCGTATCCTGTGCTTCCGCGGACCGCGCGCTCTCATGGCCGCCTTTGTCTGTAGCGGTCACAGCATAGTGATATGTGTGCCCGGGCTGGACCTGTGTATCGTGAAAGGCAGGCTCAACCACCGGGGTTTCGGGAGATATCCGCTGCCACTCCCCGCCCTCTTCACGGCGATAAATAATGTAACTCGCCAGGTCCGGTTCCGCATCCGGTTGCCAGCTCAGATCGATTGCGGGTGCGCCACCGTTCTCTCCAGCGGTCGCGATGGCAACGAGTCCCATCGGAACCGCCGGCGGAAAGATGTCTTTGACTTCTACATCCACCGGTTCTGAGAACGCGCCGTCCAACTCCAAAGTCTTTCCATTCACGTCAACTCGAATCACGCGTTGAGCGCGATACTCGTAGGTCTCCGCGAAGCGAACGGTTTTATCGATCGCATGGGTCTGGTCACCGGCAGAGACCAGAAGATCCTGATTCACCTGCTCCGGTTGCGGGGCCAGCAGACCCTGCTCAGACTTTGCAGGCGGCGTCAGCAGCTTGCGTTCAATCCTGACGACAGTGCTCTCTGCATCCGGTGTCCAACTCAGAACCACCCCCTGCTTGCGCACCTCGGTCTTCAGTCCTTCAATCCGCGCGGGTGCTTGTCCGGCGAGCACAATCGCCCCATTTGAGAAGCCTGCCGAGCGACCCTTGTGATTCAGCAATTCCACAAAATAGCTGACAGGACGTGGCGCGCCCGATGCCAGAGGGGCCGGCAGTATCTCTGTGTAGCGTCCGGGCAATCCCGGTGCAATCAACTGATTGGGTTCGGCCGAACTGCACGGCCCGTCGCCTTCGCGCCGACAGACATGCACCGCAACATTGCCTTTGATTGCGGTTCGATCCGTATTACGCTTTGGAGTCGTCCACGTCAGCGTCACTTGGCCGCCTATTCGTGTTGCTGATAGATCGCCCACCGCATCTGGCAGATTCAGGGATGGCGGCTGGGGCGCGCCCGGTGTTCCGCAGCTGGATAGCCACGCAGAGAACACAATAGCCACTCCAGCCCAGGTCTTTCGTTCCAACGAACTCATCGCTCTCAGTCTAATGGAGAGAACAGCAGCCCCTGATTGCGCTTACACGCGACCCCATTTGTGTTCTCGATCACCGAATGCCGATGAACCATTCGTGAATCATTTGCGTATTCAATGGTTAATTCTCATCCAGAGAGTTTGATGTGAGGTAGCCGGTGAAGAACATCCAGCACGATCTCCGGTACGCCTGGCGAACCCTGCTTCAGATGCCCGGGTTGGCTTCGGTGATTATTCTCTCCATCGCACTTGGAGTAGCCGCAAACACGACAGTCTTCAGCGTAGCCAACGGACTGTTGTGGGGTCTGCTGCCGGCCAGGGATCCGGACCGTCTCGTCATGTTCTCAGAGGGCCGTTCCTTCTCCTATCTGGACTACCTCGACTATCGCGATCAGACTGCGGATGTCTTCGAGAACGGCATCGCTGCACACGATCCGCTCATTCCAGCGAGCGTCGGCGGCTCCGGAGCTCCTGAGCGTGTCTGGGGCCAGGCTGTCACTGGAAACTACTTTGCCATGCTCGAACTCAGGATGGCTGCCGGCCGCCCCATTCTGCCGCAGGAAGACGCCGCGCTGGGACGTGATGCCGTTGTTGTTCTCGGTCACGGCCTCTGGATGCGTCGCTTTGGCGGCGATCCGAAGATCCTGAACCACGAGATCGCATTGAACGGAAAGCCCTACACTGTGGTCGGTGTGGCCCCCCCAGGGTTTGAGGGAACCGATCGTGGAATTGTTTCAGAGTATTGGGTCCCTTTGGCGATGGCCGAGACGATCATGCCCGGCATCGTGACCGCCGGTGAAGACCGAAGCAATCGCAATTCCCACTGGCTCATGCTGAACGCGCGGCTGAAACGGGGCGTCAGCCTCAGAAAAGCGGTGGCCGCCATCAACGTCGTCGCAAAACGGCTCGACGAGAAGTACCGGCCCAGTGAGAAGCATCACGAAACGGTCACGCTCCAGACTGCCGGCGGGCTGATCGCGGGCTCTCAGACTCCTGCCAATCTGCTCATGATTGTGCTGGCGGTGATCGTTGCGGCACTGCTGCTGGTGGTGTGTGCGAACGTAGGCAATCTGCTGCTGGCACGCGCCGCGGGGCGCCAGAAGGAGATCGCAGTTCGCATGGCTTTGGGAGCGACACGGCGCAGGCTGGTCGGCCAATTGCTTACCGAAAGCGCTCTCCTGGCCTTGCTCGGAGCTGGGCTGGGGCTGTTGCTGGCTGCTGGCGCGGCGCATGCTCTTTCAAGCGTCCAGCTTCCCATACCGTTGCCGATCAAGTTCGATTTCAACGTCAACCTTCGCGTACTCGCCTTCACGGCCTTGCTCACGCCCTTGACAGCGCTACTGTTTGGGCTCGTTCCCGCCCTGCGTGCAACGCGTCCCGATATCGCCGCTGTTCTCAAATCAGGTCCGGGCGATCAGGGGGGCGGGAGGCGGTTTGGGATGCGGAACACGCTCGTTGTGCTCCAGGTAGCCGTCTCCGTGGTTTTACTTGCAGCGGCCGGGCTCTTCATCCGCAGCCTGCGCAATGCCTCCCTGATCGAAATCGGGTTCAAGCCCGACAACATTCTGATCGCAGCCATCGACCCCAAACTTCACGGTTACTCCGAAGAGAAGACCCGGGACTTCCTCACCCAGCTTCGCGAACGGGTAGGAGCAATGCGAGGCGTGAACTCGGTGAGTTTCGTTGACCTTGTTCCCCTCAGCATTGCGGAAACCAACGACGACTATACAGCCGATGCTTCCGGCAACGTTTCCGCACAGACTGTGAACGCCGACATCTTCTCGGTGAGCGACGGCTTCTTTGAGACGATGGGAATACCACTTCTGCGCGGCAGAGACTTCCAGCCCAAAGCCGAACTGAACAGCGCGGTCGTGAATGAGCGCATGGCCGCACAACTCTTTCCGCAACAGGACCCGATCGGCAAGACTATCCGGCACGGGAACATGCGCTACACGATCATCGGCGTGGCACGAAACTCC
>Ga0335080_10009746_pt1 | contig 10050 bp, 6 predicted proteins | sample Lox_Sample_34_FD_206720 | JGI IMG/M metagenome (GOLD analysis project Ga0335080, IMG submission 206720) | Soil microbial communities from Loxahatchee National Wildlife Refuge, Florida, United States - Lox_Sample_3.4 | ecosystem: Environmental > Terrestrial > Soil > Wetlands | place: USA: Florida... | reverse complement strand
GCGCCGCCCGGGCCGTCCGTCCCACTGTAAGCTCGCACAACACGATCGGGTGCGGCTGCTGCCAGATCAGCAGCGGACCGATCGGCGAAGGACTGTCGGTGCCGCTTGGGTCGGTCATCTTCGGCCAGCGCGCGCCCTTGTATCCCTGGCTCCGCGCCTTCTCGCGCGCGCTCGGCAGGATGCGGTTGTACCACCCGAGGCTGCGCTCCAGCAGGTCCCCGCGCCCCCAATGCGCGAAGTGTGCCGCGTGCCAGAAGTGCATCTCCAGGTGGAACTTGCCGAACCACGAGTTGCACGTGAGCCCGGTCTCCTGCGGTGGCAGCGATCCGGCGCACTGAATCGCGGTCAGATATTGCGACAGCACCACCCGGCGTTCCAGTTCAGGTGAAGCGGAGAGATCGATCGCAGCGCCCGACGACCAGAACCGCGCCCAGTGCCGCGCCGATGCCGAGAAAGTCTCCTCCGGACCTGCTGTCTCCGAGCCCTGATCGCGAAACGCCACCGCGAACCGCTCCATGCCGCCCGTCATCCGGACCGGGTGTGCAAAGTCGAACACTACCGCTAGCGGCCCGCCCTCTACCCTCACCGCAACCTGGTCGAGTTTCGGATGACAACAGGTCTCCACGAGAACCCGACGGCCGCGCCATTCGAATTCGCTTCGTAGGATGCCGGTCCACAGGTCCAGCGTCTGCCGGATCACCCGTACATCCTCCGGCCGGTCGATCGCGAAACCGAGCCGACCGAGGTTCAGCCGATGCGGATTCTCGCGCAGCCAGTTGAAGAGTGCTTCCTGTCCCGCGGAGTTGGTAGGGTATCCGACCTTGCGCCCGTAGGTATCGTATTCGGCGAAGTGCAACTCCCCGGGAGGCCGGCCCGGCGAAGTCTCCCACCCCCATTGCGACATCGTGCCGAGCGGCAGCGCCTTCTCATACAGCAGTGGAAACGTCTGCAGTCCCGTACAGTCCGCCGTGAAGCAGAATTCCCCGTTGCCGACCGAGAGCGGCGAGCGCGGGTCGAAGCCTCGCAGCGCGGGATTATGACGTGAGACGATCGCCCGTCTATCCAGCGTGGCTCCCTGAGCGGCAAGCGCGGCGGGAACCGCGCCCAGGAAAGCGCGGCGAGTGAGTGCCATGGCCCCAGAATAGTACGCCGCGCGCGCTACCGCCGCAGCGGATACGGCGTCACCACTGCTGGATCCAGGTCGGCCTGCACCAGCCATGCCCGTCGATCGCGAAAATATCGCATCAATGCCTCATCGCTGGCCTGATCCATTTCTCTGGCCCACACCACTCGGGCCGAGTCGATCGAGGCCTGGTTATACACCCACTCCTCGAGCGGATTGTGATTCGCTCCGTAGTGCACAACCGCGAGTTGCAGCCCAGGCTGGTTTTCCAACCAGGCCTGGACGCGCGCCCGCCGCATATCCCCCGGCCGCGTGTAATACCAGGTCATCGGCCAATCCGCCGGCATAAATAAACTCAGCGGCTGCAGGCACACCCTGAGAAGCACCATTCCCAGGCATACGGCCGGAATCGAGCGCGCAACCAACAGGCCGCTGGCGACATTGCGCCGCCACACCCGCAGGTGGCGCATCCCCTGCAGCACCACGCCGTAAAGCGCACCCGTAAAGGGCGCCACATAATGCGGATAAAACCAGGTATTCAGGCTCAACCCAACCAACCCGGCCGCGCAAACCACCACCAGCGGCCGCACGCGCCGATCTCGCACAATTCGGGGCAGGAAGATCAGCGGCAGGGCCAATGCCGGCCCCAGGAAGAACAGCCAGAACTCGACGGCTTTCTCGAGCGAGTTTTTTACCAGCCCCGGCAGAGTCTTGGCTTCCAGGAACTGGGGCAATTCCCAACCCACGTAGAACCGGCGCATCGCGGCATCGGGATAAACCGGAATCGGAATCGGCCGCTCCCAAAGAAAAATCCGGGCCGGCGCATACCGCTTCCGGACCACCTGATAGGGCATGCGGAGCGGGCTGCCGGTGACCGCCCGGTAATAGTAAGCCGTTCCACAGCCTACCACTGCCAGCGTCACAATACCGGGCAGCGCGACTCGCAAGAGCGTCCTACCGATTTGCCCCCGCCGCCACAACCACAACGCGAGCAGGGCGCACACCGCCAGGCTGAGCACAAGGCCTTCATACGGCCGGCTGTTGGCCAAAATGCCCATACCCGCCGCCATCAGGACGGAATGCCCCACCCTGTTGCCGCGCATCAGCCTCGGCAGGGCACCCAGGACCAGCAGGCCTCCGATCGCCGCCGCCGCACCACCCCAATAACTGTTGATCCAGTATCCGAAGAGTCCGAGGCGAAGAACCGCGATCAACCCGCCGAGCAGCGCCCACTTCGGCGGCAGCCAGCCCTGCAACATCCAGCAGAGCAAGGCGCACATGACCGCGACGCTCGCATACACGCCCCACCACGGATGGCCCGCGGCCAGTTTGCCGGCCGCCAGAATCAGCCCCTGCGCCGCGTGGTACATCGACATGTAGGTCGGCTGCTGAAGAATGTGCATGCTCTCGAAGTGCCGCCACATCGGATGGGCCGGATTGGTCAGCCTTCCCGAGGCGAACGTGTCCGCGGCCAGAAGGTAGCTGAACTCATCCGTGATCATCGGGACGCGAATCGGAAGCAGCGGCAGCAGGGCGGCCCGCGCGGCAAGCGCCGCAAGCCCGGTCACGATCACCGCCAACCAGCGCCGGCGGGCCAACGCGGAGAACCGGCGCTCCACCGCATCCCAGGTCCGGTGGCCCCACTCGGGCACCTTCAACGCGACCTCGAATACCGCCACCAGGATTATGGCTTCGACGAGATACAGAGAATACCGGATGGTGTTGACCACCAGCCAGGAAGCCCCGTTCTTCATTTTGCCGGACTGGAGAAAATCTGCGAGAGATGATTGTCCATGTGCCCGAGGTAGTCGCCGATCACCGCCTGCAACGTGACCGGCGGCCTCCCCGCAATGCAGATTTCATGCCCGAGCACATCCTCCGGCATCGCACGCACGACGTGAAGCAGGTGCCGGTTCAGCAGCAGCCACAAATTGACCAGGTCGGGCCAGGGCTCGGTCAAATAGCCCTGCCGCTCCACCCAGAATTCTTGTTCATACGTGGGCAGATCGATGCGTGGAACAAGCTGCGCCCGTACGAACCGCTGATGATTATTGGCCGCGGAATCGATCAGGTGCCCGAGCACCTCTTTCTTCGACCACCGCTTCGGATCGGGCTTGCGCGACGCGTCCGCTTCCGAAATGTCGACCAGCTTTCGAGGAGCCGTGGCCAGGACAAGCTCGAATCTGGCGATCGTGTCCTTCATTTCAAGATCACCTTGACCGTGCCGGTGTTGTTCGCGCTGTCGGCCGCCCGCACGATCAGCAGGTGCTCGCCGGGCGTAAGGTTCGACAGGTCCAGCAGGAATTTCTCACGTGGCGAATCGATCACTCCGTCGGCAGCCTCCATGGGCACCCAGGGATTGGCATCCAGCGAGTACTCGCACCTCCGCAGCGCGCTTGCGGCATCGGCGGCCTCCAGTTCCACGTGCGCGTTCTCGCCGTTGCGCCGCACAAGGCCCACGGTGAGCACCGGCGGCGTGTTGTCGATCATCACCGGCGAGCTGACCAGCGTGGCCTCGCGCGCGTAGGCCGGCGGGTTTGCCTCGCGGTCGCTCGCCACCACGCGGAAGAAATACTTGCCGTCGGCGAGCACGTCGGCGTCGAAGGTCAGAGTGCTGTCGTGCAGGTTGGCGCGCAAGAGCTTCCACTGCGATTCGTCTTCCCCGCGGAAATAGACGCTGTACACCAGCCGGTCGCCGTCGGGATCCTCCGCAAGCCATGTCAGCGTGATCTGCTGCGCGGCCGCTCGAGGCAATGTCTGAGTCGCGGTTCCGGCCGACGTCGAGGACGTATCGGTGTCGGTCACCGTCACCGTGTATGCCGAACCGGTCGGCGCGCTCTTCACTCCCGCGGTCACCGCGGCCGCCTGCGCAATCACATTGATCGACTTCACCACCGGCGGCGTATTCTGCGGCAGATAGGCCAGCGTCACGCTGTGCACCGCCGGCGTGATGCCGTTGGCGCCGGTCATTTCGAGCTTCCACTGGATGTAGCGCGAATTCGGACTGGTGATGCGGCTCGACGACGCATCCTTGAGCGGATCCGACCATTCGCTCCAGGTGCGGTCCGGCTTGGCGGAGTTGCCCGAGCGTGTCCGCAACTGGATCGTCGCGCCAGAGGGCAGGTCCGCGCGCCAGCTCAGGCTGCCCCACCGCGACGCCGTTCCGGAATCGTGCACTGGCGCCTCGTAGGAACCCGTCGCGCCCGGCGTCTCACCCAGCCGGTAAATGCGCCCGAGGTTTCCGGTTGCCGCCAGCACCGAGTGGTCGCTGGGCAGCAGCCGCACCGTCTCAGCGTCGTTGGTCTGTATGACCAGGGTCACCCGGCGGTCGGGCGAGAGCCCGTAAATGCGCCCGCTTTCATCGGTCGAAAACAGGATCTGCTTTTCGAGCGCCAGCAGGTCGTACACGTTCTCGTCCTTCGAACTCCACAGCGTCTCCACCGTGTTGTCGGGGTTGATGCGGTACACGGCGCTCTTGTCGACGCCCGTGGCCTCCGTGAACGGGGTGAGCTGCGACGTGACCTGCGGCGTAACCACCGTGGTCTGCGGCGCCTGCTGCTGGGGCCTGGTCGGATCCGGCGGCTTGACCTCCGCCGCGTTGGCTTCCACCGTGATGCTCGTCACCGTCGAAGTCACCGACGTCCCGCCGGCGCCCGCGCCCTGCGCAGCCTGGTTCGCGCTTTGGGCCCGCTTGGCGATGCTGCCGCCCAGCGCCGCCGCGTAGACAGTGCCGTCGGGCATCGGAACAATCGCGCGGATTTCCGGCAGGTTCGCGTCGTACAACACGAATGCCTTGTCCTTGGCGCTGATGCGATATAGGATGCCGTTCGGCTCCGTCCCGGCCAGGAGCCGTTTCTGGTTGTCCACCGCGAGCCCGGTCACGTGCGATTGCCCGGTGTCGTACCACAGCTCGCCGTGACCCGGGGAGTCCACCCGGAAAATCTTGCCGGTATCGCCTGTGCCGACATAGAGCACGCCGTCGGCACTGCCGGCCAGCGACCAGATGTACCGCGAGTGCGGATTGAAATACTCCGCCGCCTTGCCGTTTTCGATCCGGTACACCTTGCCGTCGGGCGACGTGCCCGCGTACACTACGCCAGAAGTATCCACCGTGATCGCGAAGATCTCCGGCTGCTCCGCCGTCCAGTAAAGGCTGCTCTTGCCGGTCTTATCGATCCGGTAAATCCGCCCGCGATGGCCGGTGGCGGCGTACAGCGTACCATCGGAGGCCTGCGCCACCGCCCAGATCACCGGCTGATCGCTGGAGAACACCGTGTCGATTTTCGGAGCCAGCGTGAGCCGGCCCTCCCTGCTCAGCGAGATCCCGGCGAACTTGCCTTTGACAAAGTCGGCGTAGGAGGTCATCTCCCATGTGGCTGTGCCGCTGGCAGAGAGCGCTGGAAGCAGCAGGAGCCAGAGCACCGAGGTGAGACCGGCTCCCGACCTGCCCCGCATCAAGAATTGGCCCAAACCTTTCCTCATTCCTTGATTTCCACCTGCACGGTCTTCGAGCCCGTGACCACCAGGTCGCCGGCATCCACCTCGAATGCCGCTACCTTCGAGTTGCGGGTCTGGGTGATCCCGCCGGAGCTGGTCTGTTGCCCCGCCAGAATCAGCGCCACCGAAGCGGGGGGATCCGGCAGATCCACGCCCTCGAGCTGAAAGGCGGGGTCGGCCCGCCACACGCGCACGTATGCGCGCGTATTCGGATGCAGGCTATTGACCGTGCTCAGCACCTGCCCGGCATTGCGCGGCGTGGCTGCCAGCACCTGCCGGAAATCCGCGATGTTCGCCGTCGCCGCATCCGCGACTGTAAAGAAGAGCGTACCGGGCTCGGCGCCGATCGGCACCTGGTACTCTACCGTGCGCTCGATCTCCAGCCCGTTGTCGCCCGCCAGGTTGATATGGAGCTGCACCTTCTCGCCGGGATGCACTTCGCGCCGCGACGTTGTGATTCCGTCGATCGCCACCTCTTTTTTCTCGTCGAAAGACTCCAGGTTCAGAGTGACCTTCTTCAGCTTCAATCCATCAAAGCCGCTTTGCATTGCGAACGCCACCGGCACTGCCGCGGACAGCGAAACCTGCATCGCACTGCCGTTGTCCGAGGCGTACAGGTTGTTGACGCGCAGCGGGGTGGGCGCGTTCTGAAACTCGACCTCTCCGGTGATCCGGATCGTGCTCGCGCCGACCGTCCTCTCCGTCTCATCGATCGCGCTGTATACGGCCATCTGCAGCAGCAGGGGCGAAAGCAGGTCATCGTTCACCATCTGCATCTGGTAGCTGTCCAGGGTGCGGCCCCTCCGCGAAACCTGGATCGCGAGCGGCACCATCGGAGCCTTGCGCCCGAGCTCGCCCGCGATGGCCGTGTTCCGATCCTGGTTGATCGTTCCCATCCACTCGCGCGCGGACGAAATCTTGAACGACGTATTGGTATTGGCGAGCAGCGTGAGCACTTCGGCCCGCGCGAACGGCAGCGCCGTCGAGCCGATGTCCAGGAACCGGTGACCGAACGCGTAGACCCGCGCGCCGTCCACGTACGTCACCGTGCCGTCCGCTCCCACCGTGAGATCGCCGGCCATCAGCGCCACGCTGATCATGGAACCCGGCCGGATATCGGCCGGATTGCCCATCCCGGGCTCCAGCTTGCCGCCACTGGTCACGCCCTGCCGGGGCTCCAGTCCGAGGGCGCGCAACTGGGGCGTGAAAGCATCCAGCGTGGCCCGGCTGAATCCACCGAACGAAATGGGCGTAGCGATATCGACGAGCCGGGCGTCGCCCGTGGAAACCGCCACCGGCCTGGAAAAGAAGCGCGTGAGATCGCGCTCTCCGGGCACCAACGCCGCGCGCTGCGCCGGCACCGAATTCGGCAGGGGCGCGACCGCATTGGCGGAGCGCACCATGGCCTCGATCGGCCGGATCCCGGCCACGGGGTCCTTGGCGAACGGAAACGCCATCGCCACCGCGCCCACCAGCTTGCCGTCGATATAGACCGGACTCCCGCTCATTCCCTGCATGACCCCGGTATGTTCGAGCGGTCCGCCTGACAGGCGCCCGATGATCAGGGACTCCTTGGGGCCGATGTTGTCCAGCACGCCGAGAATCTCGACCTGGAATTCCTCGATTTTGTTCCCGGAGAATACCGTGCGCCCGGTGCCTCGCATCCCCGGCTTCAAGTCTTTCAACGGAAAGAAGGAACTCTGTGCCGAAAGAGCGGCGGCGAGCGCGAGCGCCGCCGGTACTACGAGGCGAGCCACATTCCCATTGTACCCGGACGGCCGCATGCCCATTAGACGCCTTTGCCACGCCACCCGGTTTCCCGCTGGCAGCGCAAGGGAAACCGCTTCCCGCCCGTCCCGGTCGCGATCGTGGATCGCGTTATACTGGCCTAGAACCCAGAGGATGACGAGGTACCCCCCGATGAGCCCGGCCCATGCGCCTGTCGCCGAAAATCCCGCTGCCACCCCGGAGGGCGATCTTGCGCGCAAAGCTCTCTACTACCTCCTCTTGATGCGCGAGGTCGAGGACCGCATCGAGCGCAAACTCTACCGTCAGGGCAAGGTCCTGGGCGGGGTCTACGTGGGCCGCGGCCAGGAAGCCATCTCCGTTGGCAGCGCCCTCGCCGCCCGACCGGAAGATGTTCTCTTCCCTTCGCATCGCGACATGGCCGTCTTCTTCGTCCGCGGCACGCCGGCCCGGCGGGTCCTGGCCCAATATATGGGCCGCATGGGTGGCCTGACCCGCGGACGCGACGGCAACATGCACATGGGGGACATGAGCATCGGCGTCGGCGCCATCATCAGCGCCCTCGCCGCCACGGTGCCGGTCGCCGCCGGCGCCGCCCTGGCCATGCGTTACAAAGGGATCGACGGTGTGGTCTTCAGCTATTTCGGCGACGGCTCCACCAGCCGCGGCGATTGGCACGAAGGCGTCAACTTCGCCGCCGTGCAGAAGCTCCCGGTCGTCTACCTCTGCAACAACAACCAGTACGCCTACTCGACCCCACTCGATTTGCAGATGGCCTGCGCCAATGTTGCCGACAAGGGCCCGGCTTACGGCATCCCCGCCGAGATCGTCGATGGCAACGACGTCTTTGCTGTTCACGAGGCGACGAAGCGCGCAGTCGCCCACGCCCGCTCCGGCAGCGGACCCTATATGCTCGAGTGCAAGACGTTCCGCATGACCGGCCACTCCGCTCACGACGCCGCCCACTACGTCCCCAAGCAGCTTTTCGAGGAGTGGGAGAAACTCGACCCCATCGTGCGCGCCGAGCGCCGCATACTCGAGGAAGGCTGGTGCTTGCAATCCGATGTCGATAGCCTCCATGCCGCCGTGCGGCACGAGGTGGACGACGCCGTAGCCTGGGCCGAGCAGAGCCCATACCCCGATCCAGCCACCCTCGAAGAAGACGTGTACGAGAGCCGCTGAACCATGCCCACTACCTATCTCGAAGCCATCCGCGAAGGTCTCTGGGAAGAGATGGAGCGCGACCCCAACGTCTTTTGCATCGGCGAGGACATTGGCGAGTATGGCGGGGCCTTCAAGGTCACCGACGGTTTTCTCCAGCACTTCGGCGCGCGCCGTGTCGTGGATACGCCGATTTCCGAAGGCGCGATCGTCGGGGCCTCCATCGGTGCCGGGCTCATGGGCCTGCGCCCCGTGGCCGAGATGCAGTTCGCGGATTTTATCTCCTGCGGATTCGATCAGATCGTCAACTTCGCCGCCAAGTGCCGCTATCGCTGGAACGCGCCGGTGCCGATCGTGGTGCGTGCCCCCTCCGGGGGCGGCGTCCACGGCGGACCTTTCCATTCGCAGAATCCCGAGATGTGGTTCGTGCGCACGCCCGGCCTGAAAGTGGTCTGCCCCGCCACCGCCTACGACGCCAAGGGCCTCATCAAATCCGCCATCCGCGATAACGACCCCGTGCTCTACTTCGAGCACAAGGCTCTTTACCGCAGGATCAAAGAGGACCTGCCGAAGGATGACTACACCGTCCCGATCGGCAAAGCCAGGGTGGTGCGCGAAGGCCGGCACCTGAGCATCATCACCTACGGCGCCATGGTCTGGACCGCGCTGGAAGCCGCCGACAGACTCGCCGCCGAAGGGGCCGATATCGAAGTCGTGGACCTGCGTACTCTCGCCCCTCTCGATCGCGAAACCGTGTGCGCCAGTGCTCGCAAGACCTCGAAGGTCCTGCTGCTGCACGAGGACACGCGCACCGGCGGGATGGCCGGAGAACTCGCCGCGACGCTCACCGAATCCGTCTTCGAATACCTGGACGCTCCCGTGGTCCGCGTTACCGCGCCGGACACGCCGGTGCCCTACAGCCCGCCGCTGGAGGAGGCCTTCCTGCCCAATGTGGACAAGGTCGTCGACAAGGCTCGCTGGCTTTATCGCTATTGAGCTGGCCATAGCCGGCGCGTTAGCCGCCGCCGGATTCAAAGCCGGCACCGGCACGGCTCCCAGCGCGCGCGCGCTGGCCATCCAGGACAGCCGCGGGAGCTACGCCGTGATCGCGCAGACCGATTTCCGCATCACGCAGTCCATCGCCGATTTCGCCGCGGCTCAGGTCATGCAGGTGCACGAACTCGATCGTCCCGCGCTCCTGCTCCACTGGAGCGGGATTGCCAACCGGCCGCCGCAGCCGGACGAGCTGGTCTCTGCCATCCACGACGCGCTGGCCAACATGGAGCCTGCCAGCGTCCGCTACGGACACCGTACCGTATCGGTGGTAGGGGGCGAAGATCGCTGCATCGCCTCACTCAACCCCGACGGCGCACTCGCCTTCTCCGCGTGCACTCCCGGCGCCGAGATCGACGGCACCATCCGCTCCGCCTTCCAGATGGTCGAGCCCTCACATGCCCTGCTCAAGCGCGGCGAAACCACGCGCTCCTTTCCCGTGCAAGCCATCGCGGTAGGCAGGGAAGTGG
>Ga0335080_10009745_pt1 | contig 10050 bp, 10 predicted proteins | sample Lox_Sample_34_FD_206720 | JGI IMG/M metagenome (GOLD analysis project Ga0335080, IMG submission 206720) | Soil microbial communities from Loxahatchee National Wildlife Refuge, Florida, United States - Lox_Sample_3.4 | ecosystem: Environmental > Terrestrial > Soil > Wetlands | place: USA... | reverse complement strand
GACCGACGAGGATGACGACCATCGTCCGCATTGCGGACGCGGCATGGTGCGCACCAAGAATGGCTGCGTCGCCGCTCGCCACAAGCTTCCGACCATCACCGCCCCGCCCGGCCTTGCCGGGCCGCCATCCAATCTCAACAAGTATTATCGGACCTATCAAAACCAGGGCAATTCGGTGATGCCCCAGTGATCGCGCATGATCTTTTCGGACAACCGCTGCCGCGGATCATGCGCTTAGCGGCGAATGCGCCAGAACGGCAGGAATTTTGCTGACGCGTGCTCGACCTGCATGGCGAGCGCTGGTGGCGGCTCGTCCGGCGCCAGCGCGCCGGGTTCGCCCGGTTGCAGGACTTTCGGCTCAGCCGGCGTCATGCCTGCAGGTCTTGACTGGATCAGTTCCAGCACACTTTCAACAAGCGTGAGCTCTTTGCGCGGCGCCGCGGGAAAGCGCGAGCGCGCGATCTCCAGCGCTTTTCCGAAATCATCCTGGTTGAGCCATGCAAGCTGACGCGTGCGTTCGACGAGGCCATCTTCCCACAGCCGCGACACCTCGATATCGAACGCGCCCTTCAGGCGCTGGTCGACCGCCTGTATCCCGAGACCGGTGACGGCCCATTGTCTGCCGACCCAATAGATGTCGCGATGCAGGGCCATCGGTACTCGTTCCCATCAACGCTTCCGAGGGCGAAAATACCGGGAGACCGTGTCTTCGCAATATCGATCCGGGTGAAGCGCGACAAAAATTTAGCTTTCCTGCTCGATCACCTTCAGCCCGCCCATATAGGGCTGCAGCGCCTCGGGGACCGCGATGGAGCCGCCCTGCTGCTGGTAGGTTTCCATGACCGCAATCAGCGCGCGCCCGACCGCGGTGCCCGAACCGTTCAGCGTGTGCACGAAGCGGGGCTTGCCGTCGCTTGCGCGGTAGCGCGCGTCCATGCGGCGAGCCTGGAAGTCGCCGCACACCGAACAACTCGAGATTTCCCGGAAGGCGCCGCCCTCGCCCTGGCCGGGCATCCAGACTTCGATGTCGTAGGTCTTTTGCGCGGAAAAGCCCATGTCGCCGGCACACAAGGTCATCACGCGGTAGTGCAGGCCGAGCCGCTTCAGCACTTCCTCGGCACAGGCGAGCATCCGCTCATGCTCGTCCCTGCTGGTTTCGGGCGTCGTGATCGAGACCAGTTCGACCTTGATGAACTGGTGCTGCCTTATCATGCCGCGGGTATCGCGTCCCGCAGCCCCCGCCTCCGCGCGAAAGCACGGCGTCAGCGCCGTAAGCCGCATCGGCAATTCCTTCTCGTCGACGATCGACTCGCGAACGAGATTGGTGAGGGAGACTTCGGCCGTCGGAATGAGCCCGAGCCGTTCGCTGCTTAGTCGCTCATCTGGGTTCGCCAGCAACTCGCCCTTGAGGGCCCAGAACTGATCGTCCTCGAACTTTGGCAATTGTCCCGTGCCGAACATCACATCGTTGCGCACCAGCAGCGGCGGATTGATCTCGGCATAACCATGTTCGTTGGTGTGAACGTCGAGCATGAATTGCCCGATTGCACGTTCCATGCGCGCCAATTTCTTCTTCAATACGACGAACCGCGCGCCCGATAGCTTGGCCGCGGTCGCAAAATCCATCAGCCCAAGCGCTTCGCCGAGTTCGTCGTGCGGCTTTGTCGCAAAACCATAGTCGCGCGCCTTGCCAAAGACGTGACGCTGTACATTGCCGTGCTCGTCGGTGCCATCAGGCACATCAGGTGCGGGCAGCGGCAAATTCGGAATAGCGGCGAGCTCGCGGGCAAGCTCCTCATCGGCCCTCTTTGCCGCCTGCTCGAGCTCCGGCATGCCGGCCTTCAACTCGGCAACCTCCGCCATCAGCTTGGCTGCGCGCGCCTCGTCCTTTGCCTTCTTGGCCTCGCCGATCTCCTTCGACGCCGCATTGCGGCGTGCCTGCGCCTGCTCGGAGGCCAAGATGGCCGAACGGCGCCTTTCGTCGATCGCAAGCAGCCAAGCGGACACTGGCGCGAGCCCGCGTCTCGTCAGCGCGGCGTCAAAGTCGTCGGGATTGTCGCGGATCGATTTGATGTCGTGCATGGGCCAGGTCCCGAGGCGATGTTATGTAGACATTCAACTAGCTATGTTGAAAGTTTACATTGACGGCCACTACCATGCGCGGGGTATGAGAGGGAAGAACGTAACGGCGCACTACTCCGCCGGTTTGGCGGTCGGCGGGGTGCTGGAGGTCGAGGCTTTGGCGGCTGCCGCCTTCTTCTCCACCATGCTCACGGCGATGATCGAGCCCTCGTAGAGCGCTAGCAGCGGCAGCGCCAGCGAGGACTGGCTCAGGACGTCCGGAGGCGTCAGCACGGCCGCGATGACGAAGGCGACCACAATGAAATAGCGGCGTTTTTCGCGCAGCATCTTCGAGGTGATGATGCCAATTCGCCCAAGCAAAGTGAGGATCACCGGGAGCTGGAAGGCGACGCCGAAGGCGAGGATCAGCGACATCATCAGCGACAGGTATTCGCCGACCTTGGGCAACAGCTCGATCTGCGCGGTCCCGGCGCCGCCCATCTGCTGCATGCCCAGCGAGAAACGGATCAGCATCGGGAACACGACGAAATAGACCAGCATTGCGCCGAGCAGGAAGAAGATCGGCGTCGCAATCAGGTACGGCAGGAAGGCCTGGCGCTCGTGCCGATAGAGCCCGGGCGCGACGAATTTGTAGATCTGGGTCGCGATGATCGGAAACGAGACAAAGGCGGCGCCGAACAGCGCGAGCTTCAGCTGGGTGATGAAATATTCGAGCAGCGCAGTGTAGATGAATTTCGAGTTCTCGGCGCCCGCGACCCAGACGAACGGCCAAACCAGCACGTTGTAGATCTGCTTGGCGAAGAAGAAGCAGAAGATGAAGGCGATGCCGAAGCCGAGCAGCGCCTTGATGAGGCGCGCGCGCAACTCGATCAGATGATCGAGCAGCGGCGCCTTGCTGGCCTCGATGTCGTCATCGGTCATGACGCTTTGGCGTCCTTGAGGGTGTCGGCCGTTGCGACCGTGTTATTTTGCGGCAGTTCGCTCGCCTGAACCTCCGACGTGATCGCAAGCGGCTCGGTAGCAGCCGGCGTTTCCGTTGTCGCCGCGGCGGGAGGCTCGATCGCTGCAGGCTTGTCGATGTCCTCGATCTTGAAGGCGTCTGTAACGTCCTTTTGCAGCGAGGTCATCACGTTGCCGCTGGAAAAGCCGCTTGCGGCTTCCTTCACCTCGTCAAAACTCTTCTTGAGGTCGGCCATTTCGGCCTCGCGCATGGCTTCCTGAAACTGGCTCTGGAATTCGGCGGCCATCTTGCGCGCCTTGCCCATCCATTGGCCGACCGTGCGCAGCACGCCGGGCAGCTCTTTCGGGCCGATGGCGATCAGCGCGACGACGGCGATAAGGACAAACTCACTCCATCCGATGTCGAACATCAAAGATACCGCTCACGCGAAACCGCGGCCCACCGCCTGGTATCGGGGCCGCTCGCGTCTCCTTCCGGCGTTCGATTCAGACCGCCTTGCTGCCGACATCAGACCGCGTTGCCTGGGGCGACGCAGTGTTGTGATCGATGGACTTCACGGGCTCGGCCTTGTCGGGCGCGGTCTCGTCGTCGCGCATGCCCTTCTTGAAGGCCTTGATGCCCTGAGCAACGTCGCCCATCAGATCGGAAATCTTGCCGCGGCCGAACAACAGCAGGACGACTGCGATCACCACGATCCAGTGCCAAATGCTAAGCGAACCCATCCTGCAAACCCTCCAAAGTGACCGGCAATGGATCCGGCCCTGTCTTCAGCCGGAAAGTAGGCCTCCGGGGTGTCAAAAACAAGCACCCGCCGGCCAGCAAATCACTGTCGAGGCTACGTATTATTGCTAACCGTTAATCCACGGATTGGCGTTCATCCCCGCCCTTTTCATTTAACTGCCGCTGCCGTCACTTTCAGGCTCGATCGGCGGCACCAGCGCGAGTTCCAGGTCGCCAGGCTCGAGCGGCTCCTCGTCCTCGCGCAGCGTCGGGTCGTCGGATGGCGTCGGCACCGAAAAACCCGTCGGCAGACGGGAATCGAGCAGGCCCGTTCCCTTCAGCTCCTCCAACCCCGGCAGGTCGCTCAGTGCTTCGAGGCTGAACTGCGACAGGAAAGCTTCCGTGGTTCCAAAGGTCAGCGGCCGACCCGGAGTCTTGCGGCGGCCGCGCGGCCTGATCCAACCCGTCTCCAGCAGCACGTCCAGCGTGCCCTTCGACGTGATCACGCCGCGGATGTCCTCGATCTCGGCGCGCGTCACAGGTTGGTGATAGGCGATGATGGACAGCACCTCGATTGCGGCGCGCGACAGGCGCCGCGTTTCGGTGCTTTCCCGCGTCATCAGCCATGACAAATCGGCCGCGGTGCGGAATGTCCACTTGTTGCCGATGCGGACGAGATTCACTCCGCGCGGGGCATACTCCTCCTGCAGCTGCGTAAGCGCTGCCTTGACGTCGACGCCGTCCGGCATCCGCTTGGCAAGGGTTGCCTGATCGAGCGGTTCGGTCGAAGCAAACAGCAGCGCTTCCAGAAGCCTGAGCTCCTCGGGCCGCGCGTGCGGATCGACGGGCGCGTCTTCGGCGTCGTCCATGCGTTTCTCCGCCAGGCTTGCCATGGCACGGTCTCCTTCTTGCACTTACAGGTCCGGCACCGGCGCCGCACCATTGGCTTGCGGCGGACGCTTCCGGAAATAGAGCGGCGCGAACGCCTGCTTCTGATTCAGCTCCATCTCGCCTTCGCGCACCAGTTCCAGCGCTGCGGCAAAACTCGATGCAAAAACGGTCGCGCGCTGCGACGGTTCGACGACATAGCTCAGCAAATATTCGTCGAGGCAACTCCAGTCCTCGGCAAGCCCGATCAGGCGCTCGAGCGAGGCGCGCGCTTCCGACAGCGACCACACGGTGCGCTTGGCAAGATGCACGCTTGCGAGCACACGCTGCTGGCGCTGCGTCGCATAGGCGGTCAGCAGGTCGAACAGCGTTGCGGTGTATTTTTGATGGCGGATCTCGGCGATGCTTTCCGGATCGCCGCGCGGGAAAATATCCCGCTGCAATTGCGGTCGGTTCATCAGGCGGTTGGAAGCCTCGCGGATCGCCTCCAGTCGGCGCAGCCGGTTGGCGAGTGCGGTCGCCATCTCTTCCGCGCTCGGACCATCGGGGGTTGGCGGCTCGGGCAACAGCAACCGGGATTTCAGGAAGGCGAGCCATGCCGCCATCACGAGATAATCGGCGGCAAGCTCGAGGCGAATCCGCCGCGCCGCCTCGATGAACTGCAGATATTGGTCCGCCAGCGCAAGGATCGAGATTTTCGAGAGGTCGACCTTCTGTTGCCGCGCCAGCGCAAGCAGAAGATCCAGCGGACCTTCATAGCCCTCGACATCGACGACCAGCGACGGCTCGCCCTCGGCAAGCTCGGCCGGCCGGCCTGTCTCGAACGACAAAATCTCCGCGGTCATGCGTCGGCTGCTCCCAAACGGTCGATCAACGCATCGAGTTCAGCCCGAGCCGCCTTACGATCGAAGGGCACGGGGGCCCTGCGCGACGCCAATGCACGCCTGGCGCGCTCCAACGCCATGCCCGACAATTCAGGCGTCTCACGGGCAACATCCTGCATCTCGTCCATCTTGCCGTTGCAATGCAGGACCATGTCGCAGCCAGCCGCGAAAATGGCCCGCGTCCGCTCGGCGAGCGAGCCGGCCAGTGCGTTCATGGACACATCATCGCTCATCAGCAGACCCTGGAAGCCGATCGAACCGCGAATCACCTGCTCGATCATTGTCGCAGATGTCGTCGCTGGATGGGCGCCGTCATAGGCCCTAAACACAACGTGAGCGGTCATTGCCATCGGCAGGTCCGCCAACGGCCGAAACGCGGCAAAATCGGTCTTTTCGAGCTCATCCTTGGGGGTATCGACCACCGGGAGCCGGAAATGGGTGTCCGCAGTAGCACGTCCGTGCCCTGGAATATGTTTGAGCACGGGGAGGATACCACCCTGTTCCAAGCCCTCTGTCACCGCCCGCGCAATCGCGGCAACCTTGGTGGGATCGGTTCCATAGGCCCGGTTCCCGATCACGGCGTCAGCACCTGGCACCGGAACATCCGCCAGCGGCAGGCAGTCCACCGTCACGCCGGTCTTCAGGAGGTCGTCGGCGATCAGGCGAGCGCCGAGCCAAGCGGCGCGGAGACCAACCCGCAAATCCAAATCGTAGAGGCGCCCGAAGGCCGCACCGGGCGGATAAATCGGCCAATGCGGGGGGCCAAACCGCTGCACCCGCCCCCCCTCCTGGTCGATCAGCACGGGTGCATCGGGCTCACCCCGCGCGGCGCGCAATTGGCCGATCAGAGCAGCAACTTGAGTGGGGTCATCAATGTTCCGTTTGAACAGGATGAAGCCCCACGGCCGCTGCGAGGCGATGAACGTGCGTTCTGCAGCGTCAAGCGTCGTTCCAGCGATGCCCGTGATGAAGGCCTTTGTGCTCATGCCCGGCGAATAGCCTGCGCCCAAGTCGAGGGTCAAGGAAACGCGCGCTAATTCCTTGGGACGAAACACTGCCCGCCGGCAGCCTTGTAGTCGACGCAAAACTGCTTGGCCTCATCCGCCGTGGCGAAGGGTCCGACCATGGCGCGATAGACCACCTTGTCGCTGAGCTCGGTGCGCTTGATGACGGGGCTGCGCGATCCGAGTTGCGTCGGAAACTTGCTCTGCAGCGCGCGGAAGGAATTCTGTGCGTCGGCTTCGCTCTGCTGCGATGATACGCTCACCAGAAAGCCGCCACTTGAGGCTGCAGCGCTGGGCGCGACCGGTACAGTCGTGGGGCTGGTGGTCGTCGCGACGCGGGTTGCGGGCGCAGCCTGTGCCTGCGGCGGGTCAGGCGTCAGCGAAATCGGCCCGCCGCCCGAAGGCTGGCCGGTCCGCGAAGCTTTGGCGCCGGCGGCGGGCTTGGCCGGCACCGCAGCAGCCGGGGCCTGCGGAGGAACGCCGACGGGCACGGCCGCATTGCTGTCGGACTGCTCGCCCCGCACCGAGAAGGTCCTGATCTTGCGCGGCTCGTTGTTGGGCAGTGTGCCGTTGGTCGGCACCGCCGCGTTGCTCGTCGGCGGCACCGCGGTTGTCGCTACACTCGACGGCGTTGGCGGCGAGTTGGTGCTTGGACTCAGCGGCGGAAACACCACGCGCGGACCGGTGCTCCTGGTGTTGACATCGACAGGCGCCTCCTCACGGGATACCAGCTTCTCCGTGCCGTCTCCGGACGGCATACGGTCCGGCGCTTTGGCGGTGTTGTCCGCCGGTGCGGGCACGATCTTGGTCGGGCTATTGTCGGCCTTTATGATCGGAGGCTCGCCGCTGCTTTTCGACCCCACATAGCTGCGATAGGCCAGCGCAGAACCCGTCCCCACCACGGCAAGGGCGAGTAGCGCAGCGACCTTGAACAACGCGCCGCGACGCTTGCCGCCACGCTCATCAGCCTCCGTATAGTCATCGTCCTGATAGGCGTAAGGGTCGTCGGGATAGGCCGCCTCGCGCTTCAAGTCCCGTGCGCCCGCCTCGATCTGGCCGTACAACGCCTCGTCATAGCGCGACGGATCAAGCTGGTGCTCCGGCTCGTCGTAGGCCGGCTCGTCGAGATATTGCTCTTCCGCTCGCTCTTCCGCCTCGGGCGGCGCCGGCTGCGCATGTCGGTACAGCGGATGCCCTGGCGCGGGAAAATCCTCCTCTGGAGGGAGCTCGGGCGGCATGTCCCGTGCGATATCTCGCGCAAAGTCCCTGCTGGGTATCTCCCTCGGCGCTTCGCGCTGGACCGCCTTTGCATTGGCGCGCTGCATCCATGGCGGCGGGCCTGCCGGCGGCGTTTCGTCCTCAAGGCGCGGCGGTTCGGGTTCGTGTCGCTGCTGATAACGCTGGCGGGGTACAGACCGCGGCGGCGGCGCCGGGTTGGCGCGCCCCGTATTGCCGAATGGATCGGTCTGGCCAATCAGGCGGGCGAGCTCGGCCAGGGGGTCCGATCCATGGGGATCGCCGCCCTGATCGTAGTCAGCGGCTGGTAGACGTCGGTCCTGGTATCGATCAGCCATCGTGTCCCTTAGGGAAAAGCCGCCTCGAGCAGGCTACGACCCAGCGGTACCTTCGGATAGGCCCGGAGCCCGACCGGAGCTGGCGGCCAGTTCCCACGCTACCGCATTTGCTCGGGAGCATGGACGCCCAAAATTCCAAGTCCCGAACCCAAAACCAAGACCACGGCCTGGACCATGGCCAGCCGTGCCCTCGTCATCCCTGCATCATCTTTGATAATGAAGCGTAAATTGGGCAGATCGTGACCCTTGTTCCAAAGGGCGTGAAACTCGCTGGCAAGATCATACAGGTAAAAGGCGATTCGGTGAGGCTCATGTGTCGTCGCAGCCCCCTCGATCACGCGGGGGTAAAGGGCGAGGCGTTTGAGCAGGTCGAGTTCGGCCGGGTCGGTCAGCCGCCCGACCTCCGCCGCAGCCAGATAAGCGAGGCGCGCGCCCTCCTCCGGCGGCAAATCGGGCAGCACCTCCTCGCGCGCATTGCGGAAGATCGAGTGGCCGCGTGCGTGGCCATACTGCACGTAGAAGACAGGGTTGTCGCGCGACTGCTCGATCACGCGGGCGAGGTCGAAATCCAGCACCGCGTCATTCTTGCGATAGAGCATCATGAAGCGGACGGCGTCCTTGCCGACCTCGTCGACCACCTCGCGCAAGGTGACGAAATCGCCCGCGCGCTTCGACATCTTTACCGGCTCGCCGTTGCGCAGGAGCCTGACGAGCTGGACGATCTTCACATCCAGCGCCGCCTGATCACCGGTGACGGCCTTCACCGCCGCCTGCACGCGCTTGATGTAGCCGCCATGGTCGGCGCCCCAGACGTCGACGAAATCGCGAAAGCCGCGATCGAACTTGTTCTTGTGATAGGCGATATCGGAAGCGAAATAGGTATAGGAACCATCCGACTTGATCAGGGGACGGTCAACATCGTCGCCGTATGCGGTCGCACGGAACAAAAGCTGCTCGCGGTCCTCCCAGTCCTCAACGGGCGCTCCCTTCGGCGGCGGCAGACGGCCCTCATAGACATCGCCCCGCGAGCGAAGAAAGTCGATGGTCTCGGTGACCTTGTTGTCGCCGCCAGATATCAACGAGCGCTCCGAGAAGAACACGTCCTGCTTGATGTTGAGGGCCGCAAGATCGTCCTTGATCTCGGCCATCATCATGGCGATCGCCTTGTCGCGCACGATCGGCAGCCATTGCGCCTCACTCATCGCGCGCAGTCCATCGCCATGTTCCGAAGCAAGCGCCTGCCCGACCGGCCTCAGATAATCCCCGGGATAGAGCCCTTCCGGGATCGCGCCGATGTCCTCGCCCAGCGCCTCGCGGTAGCGCAAATAGGCCGAGCGCGCCAGCACATCGACCTGCGCACCTGCGTCGTTGATGTAGTATTCGCGCGTGACGTCATGGCCGGCAAACTGCAACAGGCTCGCCAGTGCGTCGCCAAAGACTGCGCCGCGGCAATGGCCGACATGCATCGGACCGGTCGGATTGGCCGAGACATATTCGACATTGACCTTCGCAGTCGACCCGGGCGCAATCCGGCCATAGGCCTCGCCATCGCGCAGCACGGTGCGGAGCGCATCGGCCCACGCCTTGGCCTTCAGGGTCAGATTGATGAAGCCGGGTCCGGCGATTTCCGCTTTTTCGATCAGATCGTCTGCGCGCAAGCGAGTGGCAATGGCCTCCGCGAGATCCCTGGGCTTGGCTTTCGCCTCCCTGGCCAGGACCATCGCCGCATTGGTCGCCATGTCGCCATGGCTGGCGTCGCGCGGCGGCTCGACCACCACGCGCGAAAAATCGATGCCGGCGGGCCAGTTGCCTTCCGCGGCAAGCCGTCCGCAGATCTCATGCACGCGCTTGAGCACGTCCGAGAAGAGATGGAGGGAGGTTGGTCTTTCGGCCATGCGGCGCCGCCTAACGCAATTCCGGTGTCGAGTCAAAAAGCC
>Ga0335080_10009744_pt1 | contig 10052 bp, 11 predicted proteins | sample Lox_Sample_34_FD_206720 | JGI IMG/M metagenome (GOLD analysis project Ga0335080, IMG submission 206720) | Soil microbial communities from Loxahatchee National Wildlife Refuge, Florida, United States - Lox_Sample_3.4 | ecosystem: Environmental > Terrestrial > Soil > Wetlands | place: USA... | reverse complement strand
GGGAATTGTATGCGCAAGACATCCCCAAATCCAAACGGCTGCTGCTGCTTTTCAAGCAGGGTATTCATTGAAAACGAGCTAAATCGCTGCGGGCACGGAGAACGGTCGTGTATGAAAAGAGGATTGAGGAGAGGAAAATGGAGAACTGAAGGGCTGCAACTGCCATCGCGCCATCTTCCATGTTCCATCATCTATCTTCGTCGCCAAAGAATCCGGATGGCCTCACGGTCAAACGCCATACGGTCTAATCTTCCGCGTCAGGCTCTTCCTGAATTCCGAGAAATTTGAAGGCTTCCTCTTGTGACCGAAAGACGCCGACGGTTTTGGTCCCTTCAGCCAGCAGGCTCCGATAGGTTTGATACATGCGGCTGACTCCGAATGCTTCATCGCCTGGCGCGACAATGGCGAATTTCGACGGGGTGAACGGATTGTCCATGTCGGCGGCCAGTTCGGCGAGCTGCTGGATTTTCTCTCCCGACGGCAGATCAATTTTCGTGACACCGGTAAAGTCCATCAATTCGTTGTAGCCGTCCACGTCCGGATTTGACCAGACTTCGTGCTGATACCTGAAAATTTGCTGATGCGTCAGAATGCCGTATCCCCGGGCCATGACCAGCCGTCGGTTGTGGTCTATCCGGAATCTGAGTGGCATATCGTTGTATAATGAGGCACGGGCTGTGGACAAAGTCAAACGGCGCCGTAAGCGGCATCTGGCGAGAGACGTTACGGCGACGTGATTAACAGACAGGCGAAGAGCATCGGCCGGCCTGACGGCAGCACGGCGATCAATGTCTGCGTCGTTGGGGTATAGGTTGCGTTGGTGGCGCCGGATATGGCCGTGCCATTGAACTGCCACTGATAAGTCAGGGTTCCAGTTCCGGTGGCAGCGACCGAGAACGTCGTGGCGGAGCCGGCATTGGTGGAAAGGCTGTCCGGCTGCGTCCCGATGGCCGGGGCGGCAAGAACCGAAGAGGGATTAAGTATCAAGGCGCAGGTTAAGACCAACAAAAGACCGATAAGCTGGGTTGGTTGGAATAATTTGGTCGGAATTTTAGTTATCCTCATAACCTTGTTTATAATATCTACTTAATGAAATGAAGTCAAGGGTTGAAGCTTTTCTTTGTCGCGCCTGATTCATCGGGGGGGCTGTTTTCTTCAAGTTCAACATCAACGCGAACGCACAACAGTTTGCGATTCCGGTCAGGACGCCACCAATACGGCAAATGGCTCCGCCGACCCGGTTTGTCGTCCGATTTAGAAGATGCGCTCCAGAGTTTCTGCGGCTGCCTTCACGCAAGCTTTGCAGGTTTTGTTCTGGAGGTCGTTCTCCTTGAAATATCGCTGACCTTCCGGCGTGTTCAGATCGCAGCCATTCAGCAGGGTGCGGCAGTTGCTCGTGCCGAGCCGGGATTCGAATTGCCACAGGAGTTCCCGCACTTTCCGGTACGTTTCCTCGGTGAGCGCCCGGTCCTGACCCTCGCCGCGTCCATGCTTGAGACCGATGGCGATGATGCCGCCGGTGACGGCGCCGCAGGTGCCCTGCTTTTTCGCCATGCCGGCCCCGAACCCGCTGGCCAGACGGAGGGCGGTATCCTTGTCGAAACGGAGATCATCGCAGAACGAGTACAGGACCGCTTGTGCGCAATTGTACCCGGCGAGAAATTTTTCCACGGCTATATCGCTTCTGGTTTTCATAGGTTTCTTTCCGGCGAACCACCTCAAAAATGAGTCGTAACCACCGGATGTCAAGCCCGCATCGCCCATCACGTTCTTCGCGCCGGGGCGTCGAACAGAACCGGCGGGAGAAACGCTTTTCCACCGTATGCGCCGGCTTGCGAAATTTCCTCCTCCGGCTTTAAACTTTCCCGGCCGGGGCTTTGCCCGCCGGGCAGCACGCCAGACAGGTTGAGCGCCGGTGTGATTTAACCGGAGAAATTTTGATGAACATGACCAATTTACCATCCGCCCCGGCGCTGGCACAGTTGCCCGGAACCGTCATGGGCCGCCTTTACAGCCATTTCACGGCGCAGGAATCTTCCCCCGGAACGCGGATCCTGCTCATCATCGTCCTGGCCGTGCTGGTGCATGTGCTGGCCAGGGTCATCCGGCACATCAGCGAGTGGTTCATCACCCAGGGCCGGGCACAGAAAAATCCGCTTGGGTTCATGACGCAACAACCGAAATTCATCACGTTGACCCGGCTCATCGTCAGCGGCGTCACGTTTGTCATCTACTTTCTCGCGCTCGGATTGATCCTGGAGGAACTGGGCGTCAATCTGACAGCTTATCTGGCCAGCGCCTCCATCATCGCGCTGGCCATCAGCTTTGGTTCGCAAGGCCTGGTGCAGGACGTCGTTATCAGCCTGACGCTGATTTTTTCGGACACGATGGACGTGGGCGATATGGTGGAAATTGTCGGGGCCACGATTGTCGTCGGGCGCGTGGAGGAAATCGGCCTGCGTTTCACCACACTCCGCAATTTTTACAACCAGGTGGTGTTCATTCCCAACCGCACCATCGCCAACGTCAGCCGGTTTCCGCACGGCGGAGTGTTTGCGTATGCGGACATCCAGATTCCGGCGGGCGCGGACCGGGACAAGGCCGTCCAGGCCATCGGAAACATCGCCCGGGGCATCTGGACGCAATTCAGTGCGATCATTCTCGGGGAACCGGCCATCGGCCCGGTGGAAACGGCATCGGGCGGCGGTTGGGATTTCGTCCGTGTCCATTTCAAAATCTGGCCGGGGCAGGGGAACCTGATCGAAACGACTTTCCGGCAGCAGATCATCGGCGCCATGAAAATTTTCAGTCCGAATTACGCCGAGTGGCAGGTGCCGGTGACCTATCGCGCCATGACTGCCGCCAAAAATGCGAAACCCCGCTTGGAATCAGGTCCCGGGGAACTGCCGGGCTGAAGAGGTTCTTAATCCGACTGAATCAGCTTCCTTTGTTTGCCTCGGTGGGGTTTGCTCCGTCCGGCGCTGCCGCAATTTTGTTTTTTCGCCTTGTTCGCTGACGGTTTGGCTTGGCACAGTGGCGGCGGCAGAATGCGAACGGCAACGAGCATGAACTGGATCCCGTTTCTCACCAGAGACAAAGCCCGTTTCCTCCAACGGAAGTTTGGGACACCCGTTTTTATATACGATCAGAAGACGTTGCAGCATCAGGTGCGTCTCGTGCTCGGCTTTCCCAACGCTTTCGGCCTGACGGCGCGTTACGCCCTGAAAGCCTGCCCGACCAGCGCCGTGCTCAAGGTGTTGACCGATGCCGGCCTGCACGTTGATGCGAGCAGCGGGCCGGAAGTCGAGCGTGCGATCCGGGCCGGAGTTCCTCCGGAACGAATTCAACTCACGGCGCAACAGGTGCCGGACAATTTGCCGGCGCTGGTCAAAAGCGGCGTCCGGTTCAATGCCTGTTCGATCGCGCAAATCCGGGTCTTTGGGACGCTGTTCCCCGGCCGCCAGCTTTCGATCCGGGTCAATCCCGGCCTTGGCTCAGGACACAACCACCGGACGAACGTCGGCGGGCCGGCCGCCAGTTTCGGCATCTGGCATGAGCATCTGCACGCGGCGCTGGCGGTCGGACGGAAGTATGGCCTCAAGTTCACCCGCCTGCACACGCATATCGGCTCGGGGAGCGACCCGAAAATTTGGCAGCGCGTGGCCTTGATGTCGTTGGACATCTGTTCGCGTCTTCGGGATGTGACCGTGCTGAACCTCGGTGGCGGGTACAAAATCGGCAGAGTCGAGGGCGAAGAGACAACCGACCTGCGGAAAATCGGCCTTCCCATTGTGAAGGCGTTTCGAGCATTTGCAGCCGAACACGGGCGCCGGCTGCAGCTGGAAGTGGAACCCGGCACGTATCTGGTGGCCAATGCGTGCGCCCTGATTACGACCGTCGTCGACGTCGTGGATACGGGACGTCGCGGTTACCGGTTTCTCAAGGTGGACGCGGGGATGACCGAGATGCTCAGGCCCAGCATGTACGGAGCACAACATCCCATTGAGGTCGTACCTGCCGCGACCGGAGAACGCCGCCGGGAAAAATATGTCGTCGTCGGGCACTGCTGCGAAAGCAGCGACGTGCTCACGCCCGCTCCGGGAAGACCGGAGTCCTTGCAGCCGCGGTTGCTGCCGGAAACCCGCATTGGCGACGTGATTGTGCTTGGCGGCGCGGGAGCCTATTGCTCGAGCATGGCCGCCAAAAACTATAATTCATTCCCTGAAGCCGCCGAAGTCATGATCGCTGAGAACGGGTCGGCCGAACTCATCCGAAAACGCCAGACCCTTGACCAAATCATGCAGAATGAGGTGATGCCCTCGTTTCTGAAACGCGGGAAACGGAAACGGGTCGGTTCCTGATAATGACGCATCGGGCAACCAAATCGGGTCTGGCGTCGGGAGAATGAGTCGCGTCACTTCGACTCCAGCAATCAAGCAGGGTTATTGTCGCCGGCCACGACCGGCTTCACGCAACCTGGGAGATGGATTGGATGGTTTACTTTTGGCGCGGGGCTGGTTGAATGAAATCATGTCCGCGACACTGGCTGAATTCAAAAAGACCGCCGTCACCAATTCCTTGCGGAATTGCCGGCTTTTCACCGGATTGCCCCAGCCGGACCTGGAGAAAATTGCGGACGTCTCGGTGGTGAAATCGTTCGGGAAAAACGATTACCTTTTTCATGAAGGCGATGCGGCCACCGGTTTTTACATCATCCAGAGTGGCGCGGTGAACGTCCATCGCGTCAATGCCGCCGGCAAGGAACAGATCATCCACATCTTCCGCGCCGGCGAATCGTTTGCCGAAGCGACGCTGGCGACCCGGGCCGGTTACCCCGCCGACGCGCGCGCCCTGGAATCCACGCAGGTGTTGCTGGTGCAGAAGGACGGGATGCTGGCGCTGCTCAAGCGGCAGCCGGAACTGGGGCTGCGCATGCTCGGCGCGATGAGCAATCATTTGCGGGCGCTGGTCGGACAACTTGAGGACCTGACGCTCAAAGACGTGGAGACGCGCCTCGCCAACTGGCTGGTCAAGCGTTGCCCCAATCCGCCCGGCGTATCGCCGGTAAAAATCGAGCTGACGATGACCAAGCGCGTGCTGGCGGCGGAACTGGGCACGGTCAGCGAAACCTTTTCCCGCACGCTCGCCAAATTCCGCGAACAAAAACTCCTCGCTGTCAAGGGCCGGACGGTCACCGTTCTTTCCCCGGCCCGGTTGAGCGCGCTGCTCCGGCGGAACCTGGGGGAATAATGGCTTTCCCCGGACGGTAGGGCCGCGCTGCTGCGCGGCCTGGCGGCACGGCAGCGCCGCCCTACCAAGCCGATAGTACACGTGAAAGTGGGCGGCTTTAGAGGTGGGGACGGCTCGCCGAGCCGTCCGGACGCCGCGGCGCGGCGTCCCTACCAATCAATTCTTCCGTTCCCGTTCCCAGAATGAAACCGAGAGTTTTGAGCCCGCGTAAGCGATGGGGGCCAGCAACGCGGCGAGAATCAGCCATTCGCGCATTTTGTCGTGCCGCATGATTTCCGTCCCGAGAATGAGCATCGCCAGTAACAGCAAGGACAGGGAAATTCCCCGGTGAAAACGGCGGAGTTCCGATTCCAGCCACGAATCCACGCGGCTTTCCAAATGGCGTCCGTCGTCGGAGTCGGTACAATTTTTCTTGATATGACAGCAATTGCATTTGTGGGCCGGGGCCCGGTAATGCGCGATGCGCTGCTCGAAGTCCGTATGCGTCCGCTCCAGATGATGCCCGGTGGGGCATTCCCAGACGTCGAGCTTGTGTTTATAGACAAACCCGGAGTTCCGATAATGTTCTGAGCGATGATGGGAGTGGCGCGCCAGATATTCCAAGACCACCGCCACGCCGACCAGGAAGAGGGCGTAGCCGCAGGCCAGAATGACTTCGATGTGAACGCCGTGAATCATTGGCCGAATTTTTTCGATTCCTGAATGTCAGTAAAGAGCACGCCGTCCGGTTCCTCCCGCGGCGGTTGGGCCTTCAGATGGCGCACTCCGAGCCACGCGAGGTAAAGAACAGGCAGCGTTCCGCCCAGGATGAACAGCACGTCGCCCGGCAGGCGCAGCCACTCCAGCAGGGCGTTCGTGCGCCCGGACAAAAATGCCAGGGATCGGGCGTCGAAGTATCCCGTGCTGACCGAATGATAGAGCTGGAGCAGTCCCAACGGGAACAACGAAGCGAAAACCATCCAGGCCAGCCCGAGATTGAGCGACCAGAAACTGAGGCTGGCCGCGCGGTCGCTCCACAATTTTTCCGGGACCAGGTAACGCAGGCAGAAGAGGGCCAGCCCGACCGCGAGCATGCCATAGACGCCCATCATGGCCGCGTGGCCGTGGTTGGCCGTAAGGGCGGTGCCGATTTCGTAGTACGAAACAATGGGGAGATTAATCAGGAATCCGAAAATGCCCGCGCCGAGAAAATTCCAGAACCCGACGGCGGCCAGGAACATGACGGCCCAGAAATGGGGAAACGGGGTGCGCGACTGCGCCCCCTGTTGCGCGCCGAGCTGGAGGAAGCTCCAGGCTTCGAGTGTGAGGAACGTGAGTGGAATCACCTCCGCCGCCGAGAAAAATGCGCCGAGGGCCATGTGCACAGCCGGTTCGCCCGAGAAATAGACATGATGCATCGTGCCAATGACGCCACCCGCCGAATAGAGCAATACGTCCAGGTAAATCAGCCGCAAGGCCACGCGCTGGTGCACCACGCCGATGAGCACAAAGATGTAGGCGACCATGACCGTCGTGAATAATTCCAGGAAATCCTCCACCCACAAATGCACCACCCAGAACCGCCAGAAATCCGTGGTCGTAAAATTGGAATTCGTCCGGGCGAGCAAACCGACGGCGTAAAACGCGGGAATGGCCAGCGCGGAAAAAAAGAACAGCCACGGCATGTTGCCCGCGTGCTCCACGCGCAGCCGTTCCCGCAGCCCCCGGAAAAGTATCACCACCCAAAAGAACAGGCCCACGGTCAGCAAAATCTGCCAGAGACGCCCCAGATCGAGGTATTCAAAACCCTGGTTGCCCAACCACGACCAGCCCTTCTGGATCCAGCCGTGAATGCCCGCGAATTCCCCGCCCAGACTGCCGAAAACGACAAGCGCCAGCGCGCCGAGCAGCGAATAGGAAAACCAGTGCTGCCCGCGCGGTTCCCGACCGGTGATCATGGGGACGAGAAAGATGCCCGCCGCCAGAAACGACGTGGCCACCCAGAAAATCGCCAGTTGCACGTGCCAGGTGCGGGCGAGGTTGAACGGCAGGATGCGCGCCAGATCGAAACCAAAAAAATTCCCGATCTCGGCGCGGTAATGCTGGGTCGCGCCGCCCGTGAGGGTTTGCAGCAAAAACAGCAGTGACATGACGAGGAAGAACCACGCGCACGACCGCTGCGCCGGCGTCAACAGCACCTCATCGGGCGGCCGGAACGTGATGCGCTGCTCCTCGCGCCCGTGCCAGCCGAGGAAATTCCAGCGACCAAAAGCGGCCAGTAACAGACCGATGCCGCCCAGCAGGGCGACCAGGGAAAGCACACTCCAGAGAACGGTGTCCGCAGTGGCATGATTGCCGGCCAGAGGTTCGGGCGGCCAGTTGTTCGTGTAGGAATGGTTCCGGTCGGGCCGCCGGGCCGACGCCGCCCATGCCGACCAACTGAAGAACGCCGTGAGTTGCCGGATTTGTTCCGGGTCGGTGATGGCTCCGGGTCGCAAGCCGAATTTGGTCGAGGGCGTTTCAAAAAAGTCGGCGTAGTATTTATTGAGCTTTTGGAACGCCTCCGTTTGCGCCGCGCTGTAGGCCAATGTGCCGGTCGCGCTGTCGTACCGGTTCATTTTGAGGTCCGCAATAGCCTGCTGCCGGGCTGAATCCGAAGCCGTCCCGCCGTAATAATCAATCGCCATTTCCGCCGCGCGATGCAAATAATCGGCGGTAAAATCCGGGCCCAGATAGGCGCCGTGGCCAAAAATCGAGCCGTACTCCATCAGCCCGTTTTTGAGAAATATTTCCTGGCCCGCTGTGACGTCCGCGCCGGTAAAAAGCACATTGCCATCCGGCCCAACCACGCGGGCCGGAATCGGCGGTTCATCGGTGTAGGTCCAATACGCCAGCAGTCCGAGCACGAAGAAGCCAAAGAGCATGACCAGCCCGACCGCCTGGATCCACCCTTTGGAGATCAACAAGCCTTGTTTTTCATTCATGGTTTCACCTCACCTGGTTTTATGACCTCATAATACGCGGACTGTTCCCCCACCTCCCTGGCCAACATTTTTTGCCTGTCCGGCGCCGTCGCAATTGTCCCGACCCTGACCGGGACAAGCTTTCTCAATCCGGCCATTGGCGACAAGCTAATAGGGTGAATTAATTGACCTGCGTCAAGTTTTCAAGGGGTTTTTGCTGTAGCGTCGAGACGGCGGGCCGAATGAATCGGCGCACAGCGCCGACACTACAATCCCGGCCGGTTCTGCCGCGACCAATGCATCGGCTGAATCCTTGACTTGAGTCAAGACCAGCCGCGCCATTTTCATGGATACTGACGGTGTGAAACCGGTTTCAGCAGCCAAACAGCCATTGCCACCGACCATCTCCGCCAGCCGGCGTCTGTTACGGGAATGGAAAACGATGGCGGCGATGGTCCGGTGCTATTGCCACGACCATCACGACGCAACCGCGGATCTTTGCCCGGAATGCGAGGGACTTCTGGATTATGGCTCGCTGCGGCTCAACCGCTGCCGGTTTGGAACGGAGAAACCCACCTGTGCCAATTGCCCGGTGCATTGTTATCAGCACGACCGGCGTGACCAGATGAAAACTGTCATGCGCCATGCCGGTCCGCGCATGCTCTGGGAGCATCCCATTTTGAGCGTGTGTCACTGGCTGGATGGATTCCGCAAAGCGCCGCCACTGAAGAACCACGAAGCCGCTCGCGCCGGCAATGTTTAATCACCACACCCAAAAATATGAATACAACAATATTCACTGCTCTCGCCGAACAATTGATTGGCCCGGACAAGGTCCTGGATGTGCGTGAAATTCCCTGCTCCCTCAAGCACGGGCTGATTCTGCGCACCTGTCTGGAACTGCCGGTCGGCGACTGTTTCATTCTGCTGAACGGCCGCGACCCGGCGCATTTGCGCGAAGAAATTCCCGCCTTATGGCCGGCAGCATTTGCCTGGGAATATTTGGTTCAGAACCCGGATGAAGTGCGGGTCAAAATCACCAAGCTCAAAGCGGTGCAGGCAGACACGGATTTGCCGGCGGGTCACACGTGTTCACATTGATGCCCCTGGAGAAACCCGAGAAAACGAAGATGGAAGATTGAGGATGGCGGATGGATGTATGCCGATAAATCGCGAGCGGGCATTCAACTCGCCATGTCGAATATCGGATAAAATGGATTAGAGGCCGGGTGCGGCGGGGGTGGCCATCCGGAGAACCAGGTCGTTCAGTTCATGCATGCGCGGCGGCTTGCCGACCACGGCGTCCACGGGCAGCGGAGTCTCATTTTCATCATCAATGAATGTGCCCCACCCGGTCATCATGATGACCGGCGTTTTGGGGGATTCGGTCTTGATCGCCCGGGCCACCCGCTGGCCGTCAATGTCCGGCATGCCCAGATCGGTAATGACCAATTCGTAAGGCTGGTTTTCCTGCGTGGCGGTGCGGAACATTTCCAAACCTTTTTTCCCGCCGGAGGCAACCATCACCCTGTGCTCGAAGTACGTGAGACATTGCGTCATAAAGTCCCGGACCTGGGCGTCGTCGTCAATGCACAGGATGCGCACGGAGCGCTTTTTTTTGGAATGTGGCGGGGGAACGCGGATGGAAGCATCGCCAATCTCGATACCGCCGACGTGCCGTTGTGTCAGATCACAGGTGGAAGAAACATTCATATTAATTGGTTATATTGATTGATAATTACGGCAATTGTGCCGGGGCAACGCCGCGATAAAAGCGGCTGGGATAATTCTTCGCGTCGGTGTCCACAAAAGTGAACAGCCCGCTGGCATCCGTCACATTCGTGCTCAGCGACGTCCAAC
>Ga0335080_10009743_pt1 | contig 10052 bp, 8 predicted proteins | sample Lox_Sample_34_FD_206720 | JGI IMG/M metagenome (GOLD analysis project Ga0335080, IMG submission 206720) | Soil microbial communities from Loxahatchee National Wildlife Refuge, Florida, United States - Lox_Sample_3.4 | ecosystem: Environmental > Terrestrial > Soil > Wetlands | place: USA: Florida... | reverse complement strand
CCAGACCCCTTCGCCCTCGTTCCAGAGGCGGCGCCGATGGAAGACCCAGAAGCGGTCGCCTCCCCCGGCCGCAGGCCCGTGCCGGTCGTTGAGCTCCCTTACCGCGGCGCGCGCCGCCGCGACGAGTGCGTCGTCCTCGGGCAGGCTCTCCGAAGGCGCGTCGGACCAGTCCGACAGGAGCGCGAACCGGAGCTCGGGATCCGGATTGGCGAGGTAGTGCACCTCCAACCGCTGCACCACCTCGCGAATCTCGGTGTCATCGGTCAGGAGCATGGGAATCACGATCAGTGCGCGCGCCTGTTCCGGCACGCCGGCGGCGAGCTCGAGCTTGGGCAGTCGCCGCGGCCCGATGAGCGCCGTCACGAACCGCTGCACGAGACCGGTCGCCAGGTCCGAGGCCGGTACCAACGCGAGGACGGCGAGCAGGCCCAGAGAGGCGCGGGAAGCGCCGGCCACATCGGCGAGCGCCAGAGGAACGGCGAGGATCGCGGCGGTTCCGAGGGCGATCGTGCCCAGGTAGCCGGGAGTCGCGGCAGCGAACCACGCGCGCCGCAGCCATTGCCGGACCGGGACGTGGAACTCGAGCTCGACCTCGAGCCGCGCGCGCCCCCGGGAGATCAGGTAGTAGCCGGGGTCGGCAAGACGCGGATCGGGAGCGGCCTCCGAATCCCCCGGCGAGGTCTCGGCGCTCCGAGCCATGGCGACGGCACGGCGCGCCACCTCGAGCTCGTCATGGACGCTCCCGCGTGACAGATCCTCGACCGCGTGCCGATAGCGATCGCGTGTCGCGAAGTCCATCTCGGCGACGCGCGTGCCCGCGGAGAGCGCTTCGTGAACGAGGCTCACGCTCTCGAAGAACTCCGCCCAGTCGGCCGAAGAAAGGAGCCGCATGCTCGTGATGACGTTGCGTACCGTCGCGTGGCTGGCGACCTGTGCCTGGTGCTCGAGATGGACGGCCTCTTCGGCCGTGGTCCCATCGCGGGCGAATCGGCGATCGAGCCAGGCGAGCGCCGGAGTGACCGCGGGATCCTGTTCGCGGAGTCTCCGGGCGAGCTGGACCGCGAAGGCCGAGGTGAACGGCAGTTGCTCCAGCATCTGAATCACGGCCGCCGGACCCGGGCTCGGGATGCCGCCGGTCGAGAGCTGCGTGTCGGCGATCGCGTCGGCCTGTTCCCGCGCGATGCCCCGCGCGGCGACGCGCTCGGCCAGGCGACGAAGATTCTCGACCAGAACCACGCGCAGCGAGATCGCCAACGCCCACAGCTCGCCGATCGTGAGAGGCTGCACGGCCTGGTAGGCGCGGACGAAGCGGCGCAGCGTGTCGAGATCGATTCGACTGTCCGTGTGCGAGACGAACGACCAGGCCAGCCCGTAGACGCGCGGGTAGCCTTCGAGCGGTCCGGAAGCGAGCTTGGGCAGCTCCCGGTAGAACCCGGGTGGCAGGTCCTGCTGGATCTCCCGGATCTGCTCCTCGACGATGTGGGAGTTGTTGAGCAGCCACTCCGCCGCCGGAGAGATGGCACGGGTCCTTCGGCTGGCCTCCGCGATCGCCCGCTGAGCCTGCAGAAGCACCCGCGAGTTCTCGCGCAGCCGCGGCAGCAACGGACGGCCGCGCCTTTGTCGGAGGTGGACGGGCTGTTCGGCGGCGAGCTTCGCGGCGAACTGCTCCAGATGATCCGCCGAAAAGAGCTCGGCGCGAATGGGGTCGCCGTCCGCGCGCATCATCCTCTTCTTACCACGCGGAAAGAAACGCCGAGCCGCGGGTCGGCTCGGCCGGGGGAAAGATACGAAGGGCTCAGGCCGCCGCGGGCGTCTCCTCCCGCAGGTTCTTGAGCGCGCGCATCACTCCGGAGACAGAAAGCCTCCGGTGCACCTTTGTGCGTTCTCGATCCATTGCGACCCGCATGGATTTCGTGTTCCCCTCGTACGCCTCACCCACCGGAGACCGCCTGAACTGCCGCGAGCAGGGTCGCCAGCCCGAAGGAGCTCTCGTGCCGGACGTTGTTGATGAAGAAGGCCGGCGCCACGGCGACACCGCTTCGGACGCCTCCCCGTCGGATGCCCCGGATCTTCTCGGAGTGGACGTGGGCGAGCATCTCGCGGCGGAACCGAATCAGGTCCAGGCCGACCTGCGCCGCATGCCGTTGGAGCCGGACCCGGTCCCTCGGAGTCTCGCCTTCGAACAGGGAGTCGTGCATCTCCCAGAACCTGCCCTGCGAGGACGCGCACTCCGCGGCCTGGGCTGCCTCCTCGGAATGCCGGAATTGCTCGGGCTGCGGAAAGCTGCGGTAGACGTAGCGCAGACGCGTGCCCATCTTCTTCTGGATCTTCTTGACGGTGCCGTACGCCTGCGCGCACGCCGGCGAAGCGAAGTCGCCGTAAGCAACCAGCGTCGTGCTTGCGAGGGGCGAGCCGCGAACGTGGTCCTTCGCCGAAACTTTCCGCGCGAGTCTTTGTCCCGGTCGCTTCGCGTTCACCGTTTCACCTTCCGGCCCGGCATGCGATCTCGAAATGATGTTCCGACATTCCGAGCGATCGATCGTGCACCGCCGGGCCCTCATCATGGCCGTCGGGTCGGCGCCGGGTCCAATCGTTTGTTTCGATCGAGTTCAGACTCGCGAGCGCTGGAGTCAGAACGCGTGTCGAGCCGTTCGCGGTGCATGCGACCACTCCGGGCCGCCCCGTCGCCCGCGGTGGCTCGGACGCAAGCGCTCACGGGGCCGCATACGTTCCTCCGCCGGTCGCGCCGGCGATGGGAGTCCGCCTGGGTGCCGCGCCCTCGCCGCGCGGCCCCGCCGCCGCGAGTATCCGGAGACGTGTCTTTTCGATCACGGATTCGGGTGTCTGCACGAGATCACGGGCGAGTCCGACGAGACTAAGGAGAGCGATGAGCCACTTTGTGGGATCCCACTGATACCAGCGCACGCCGTTGCGAAAGTCCGACGGGAACTTGTGATGAAAATTGTGGTACCCCTCGCCGTTCGTCACGAAAGAGAGAAGCGCGTTGTCGCGCCCGGAGTTCCCCCGCGTGTAGGGCTGACTTCCGTACAGATGCGCCACGGAGTTGACCAGGAAGGTCGTGTGGTGAATGAGCGCGATCCGGAGAAAACCGCCCCAGAGCAGCCCGCCGAGCGGACGGCCGAAGAAAGCGCCGATCAGGGTCGGAATCCCGAGACCTCCGAGAACGCCGATGAGACCGTTGAAACGGAATTGCCAGCGGACCAGGCGGTTCGCCTGGAGATCCGGGACATTGTCGTAGGTGCGCTCGGGCGGCTCCGTATAGAAGAGCCAGAGGATGTGCGCCCAGAGCCCGCCCCGCTGGATGCTGTACGGGTCCCAGTGCCGATCCACGTAGCGGTGATGGTCCCGGTGGTCCGAGGACCACTTCAGGGCCGAATTCTGAAGCGCCATCGACCCGAAGAAGAGATAGAAGGCCTGGACGGCCGGGTGACAGACGTAAGCCTTGTGCGAGAAGCAGCGATGGTAGCCCGCAGTCACGGAAAAGCTCACGAGGCCGAAGAGCAGGACGAAGAGAGCGGGCTCCCACCAGCGGATACCGAAGGCGACCGCATAGGCCGCAGTCCCCGCGACGCCGATCACTGGCGTCAGCGAGAGAAACAGGATGTTGAGCCAGCTCTTCTGCCTTTGCTGGACGGATCCAGAGGCGTCCGGAGGCTTCGCGACGACGGCCCTCCGAATCACGAGCCGCCCCCGGCCGTCTCGCGACGGCGCCTCGGAGACTGCTCCGAGTCGATTCTTTGGCCGATCTGCTCCATCGTCACATTGCGCCCCATCCACATCTGTCGATGATGCGGCCCCAGCGCGGGCAAATCCAATCGTTTGTTGCGTCGGCGTTGAGAGCCTCTTGTTCCTCTGCTGGCCGCTGGCGCTGCTCGCGCTCGTGCTCTACCCGTTCGTCTGGCTCTTCCTGCTGCCTTTTCGCCTGCTGGGAATCGCGGTCGAGGGCGTTTTCGGGCTGCTCCGGGCCCTGATCCTGTTGCCCGCCAGGGCGCTCGGGTCGAGACCCTAGCGTTCGCGCCCCGCCCCTGAGCCGCCTTCCTGCCGGCCCACGCCAGAGCCGCCGTGCTTGTCCGGAGTGGATCCCTTCGGTCCACTGGCGCCGTCGCGGGATCCCGATTTCCCGGGGCCCTCGTGCCTGATGCGATCGTGCGGACCTTTTCCATCCCGGTTCCGGCTCTTCGAGCCTCCGCTGCTTGGACTTCTGGTCATCACGCTCCCTTCAATGGATGATCCTTCATGTCACTGGGGCTCTTCCCGCAGAAACTGCTGTCGAGCTCTCGCCGCAATCTGGGGATCGGTCATCTTGTCGGCCGTCACGACCGCAACGATGCGGCCGGCGAGCCCTTCTTCGCCAAGCCGCTTTTCGAGCTGGTGCTTTGCTTCGCCCGGTCCGAGGATGAGGATCGCTTCGGCATCGCGGAGGCGGGAGATGACGGCGTCGAAGTACTTGCGCAGGTGCTCTGCATATCGTCTCTCGTATTGATCCTCCGCGCCATGCTCCTTCCTTATCGAGAACCGCGTGTGCTTCTCGACGTTCGACTCGAGCCGGCTCGTCACCTCGCCTTCACCGGTGAGCGTCGCGAACACGGCCTCTCGATGGTCGATCCATACCGTCACGTCCCGTCTCATCGAATCCTCCTGGCCCGGCACCGGCCCCGCACAAAAGCAGCGTGCGCGCCCGAACGGCGATCTGCGAATCTCACGAAACCCGTTTCTCGGGCGGCCGTGCCGCCTTGTTCTCGTGGTCTCTGCGCATCGTCCCAGAGCCTAGCACCCGGTTCACACAGAGCGGACGGGGCATCGGCCGCGTGAGCATCGTGAATGACCGGCGCAGTCTCAGGCGCGATGCCGGCGCTTCGGCTCTGAGCCGCGGCGATCGGGAGTCGATCGTCCCGGCCGAAAGAAGCGAATGCGCGGGAGTATTCTGACGACAAATGGAGGTCGCATGACGACTCGACGCGCGTTGATCCTCGCCGTCCTGGCTTCGCTCTCGACCGCGCTCGCCCCGGCAGCCGCCGAGAAGACCGGCGTGCTCGAGGTGACCTACTACTACCTGCCCGGCTGACCGATCTGCGCAAAGATCAAGCCCGCCGTGAGCGGGCTCGGGGAGGAGTACAAGGGGAAAGCCCGGGGCGAGAACCTCGACGCCACGACGCCCGAGAACCGGAAGGTCGTGAAGTCGCTCGGCTTCGACAATCACGGTCTCGTCATCCGATCGGCGGATGGCAAGGTCCTCTGGAAGGAGCCCGACCACGAGGTGAAGATGGAGGACGTGCGCCGGGAGCTCGACAAGCTGCTCGGTAAGTAGCGCCGGGGCGCGGCCGCGGCGGGCTCGCGGCGAACTCAGGTCAGAGCCAGATACTCGTGCGCGAGGCGCACGACCATGGAGCCTTCTCCGACGGCGGAGGCCACGCGGTTCATCGCTCCCGCGCGCACGTCGCCCGCAGCGAACACCCCCGCCACGCTCGTCTCGAGGGGAAACGGCTCCCGCTGTTCTTTCCAGGTTTTCGGATAGGCCTCGGCCGCCATCAGATCGCGGCCCGTGAGAACGAAGCCTTTCGCGTCGCGCAGGACGCCGGCCGGCAGCCAGTCGCTTCGCGGCCGCGTCCCGATGAAAACGAAAACGGCGTCGGCTTCTTCGGTTCGACACGAGCCGTCGTCGAGCGAACGCAGAGTCACCCGTTCCACGTGACCGGCGCCTTCGACGCCGGCGATCTCCGTCCGGGCGCGCAGATGGATGTTCGAGGTCTTCTCGATCTGCTCGATCAGGTACTGCGACATCGTCTCCTGCAGGCCTTCGCGGCGCACGACGATCTGCACATCCTCCGCATACCGCGCCAGGTGCATGGCTCCCTGGCCGGCGGAGTTGCCGCCGCCCACGACGAAGACTCGCCGGCCGCGGAACGCCGGCGCTTCTGTGGTCGCGGCGCCGTAATAGACGCCGGCGCCCGCGTGCTCCGCGACTCCGGGAGCCGGATGCTCCCGGTAGAACATGCCCGTGGCGGCCAGCATGGCTCGCGTGACGAGCTCGCGGCCGTCCGACAGCGCGAGACGCTTGTATCCGCCGCCGATCGAGACGCCCGTCACCTCGAGCGGCGCGAGGAACTCGGCGCCGAGGCGCTGCGCCTGCATGATGGCGCGGCGCGTCAGCTCGCTGCCGCTGACACCGGCGGGGAACCCGAGGTAGTTTTCGATGCGGGAGCTCGTCCCCGCCTGTCCGCCCGGGGAGTGGCGGTCGAGCAGGATCGTCCGCAGGCCTTCGGAGGCGCCGTACACCGCCGCCGCGAGCCCGGCGGGACCCGCCCCGACGACCACGAGGTCATAGACCTCGAAGGCGGCCGACAGCGGCCGGCCGAGACGTTCGGCCACCTGGCGCGGCTCCGGGTTCGTCAGGACGCTCCCGTCCTCGAAGAAGAGGGCCGGGAGCGCGTCGGTGCCGATGCCCGCGGCCTCGAGAAGCGTCCGCGCGTCCGCCTCGCGCTCGACGTCCAGCCAGCGGTACGGAACGAGGTTGCTCGCGAGAAAGTCCTTGATCTCGTGGGATCGCGTGGCCCACTGATGCCCGATCAGCCGCAGGCCGCACGCTTCCGGCAGCGACTCCGCCTGCCAGGCGTCGAGCAGGTCGTCGACGACCGGATAGAGCCGTTCCTCGGGCGGATCCCAGGGCTTCGAGAGGTAATGATCGAGGTGCGCTTCGTTGATCGCGCGGATCGCCGCTTCGATGTCCGAATATGCCGTCAGCAGGACACGCCGCGCGAGAGGGTACAGCTCGCGGGAGCGGGCGAGCACTTCCCCGCCGAGCATCCCGGGCATGCGCTGGTCGCTGATCACCATCGCCAGCGAATCGCCGCGGCTCTTCAGATCGCGCGCCGTCTCGAGCGCCTCCGATCCCGAGCCGGCGCTCACGACCATGTACTGGTCCCTGTACCGGGAGCGGAGGTCTCGCCGCACCGCCGCGAGGACCTGCGGATCGTCATCCACGACGAGGAGAACGGGTTTGCTCACGCCCGGCCTTCGGCGCCCTCGATCTCGGCAAGCGGCAGCGTGACCTGAAACTCCGTCCGGCCCGGCCGCGACTCGACCGCGATCTCCCCCTCGTTGTGCTGGACGAGCCGGCGGACGATGTCGAGGCCCAGGCCCGTCCCCTGCCCGGCGGCCTTCGTCGTGAAAAAGGGATCGAAGATCCGGTCGCGGATCTCGGCCGGGATGCCGGGGCCGTTGTCGGCGATCCGCACGACGACGCGCCGGGACTCCCGACCGGCCTCGACCTCGACGCGACCCGATTCGGGGACGGCGTCGAGCGCGTTGTCGATCAGGTTGCCCCAGATCTGGTTCAGCTCGCCCACGAACCCGCGGACGCGAGGCAAGCCAGGGTCGACTTTCACGGACACGGCGACCGACTTCCCGCGCGCCTTCGACTTGAGAACCGCGACCGTGTTCGCGAGGCTCTTGGCGAGATCCACCGGCTCGGCGACGGTTGCCTGGTCCATGTGCGTGAAACCCTTGACCGCCAGGACCAGCCCCGCGATCCGGGTCGCGGCCTCCTGGATCTCCGAGGCGAGCCGGCGGAGAGAACAGCCCGCGGCGGCCCAGCGCAACGCGGCATTGAGCGCGGGCCCCTGGACGGCGCCGGAGAGCCGATCGAGCGCTTCGGTCGTCACGGCGGTTTCGGCCAGGGCTTCGGCGGCGGCCGTATCGAGGCCGCGGCCGGCGAGCCAGCCGGTGATGGCCTCTTCGCGTTCGGCGTGCTCGATCGGCGACCGGACCCCCTGCTCGGGCGCGGCGGCGCACGCGTTGCGCACGCCGTCGATGGCGTCGAACTGCGAGACGGTGAGACCCGCCGTGGCGAGAGCGCGCGCCGCCTGCTCGGCGTCCTCGAGCCGGTTCGCGAAAAGCGCCGCGCTTCGTTCGATCGCGGACGCGGGGTTGTTCAGCTCGTGGGCGAGCCCCGCCGAGAGACGCCCGAGCGAGATCATCTTCTCGTCGTGCAGCTCGTTCGACGTGAATTCCCGCGCTCGATCGATCATCCGATGGACGAGGATCGACGTGAGCTCGTGGCACTCTCTGGCGAGGGCGTTCATGTGCTCGCGGGGCACGACGAGGACCTCCGAGGGCTCCTGGACGAGCGACCGGCCCGGCGCCGCCACGAGGCGGGAGTACGGAAGCAAGCCCGTCACGTCGCCATCCCGCCACTCCGCCAGCTTGTGAGGGCCCGAGCCGCGATCGATGAAGATGGCGATCCGGCCCGAGAGAACGACGAACAGACCTTCCACCGGCGCGCCCCGCGTCGAGAGCGTGTCGCCCACCTCCAGGCGCCGGAGGGTCCCGTGCGCCGCCAGCCACTCGAGCTCCTGGCGAGGCGCGGCTCCGATCGTCTTGTGGTTCGCGAGCCGATCGACGAGCTCGGTCGACGTCATGGGACTGACACCAGGGGCCGAATCCTACATCCGGCGTTCCAAGGAAGAAGCGCCGCACGGTACGGCTCGCGGCCGGGCCGTGTCGGGTGCGCCCGAACGGCCGCTCGCCTGGTCTCGTATCTGACGAACCCGGATGCGACTCACGCTCTCCCTTGCGCCCTCGAGGTCAAATCATCGGCCAGTCGAGTCTCGATGGCGCGCCTGCTTTCTGGTCGAGGCCGGCGATAAAGCGCCCGTCCGTTCGACGACAGCCTCGAACCCCGGTTGCGGGGCGAGGGATTGGCGGCGGCGCGGACGGCGGCCGTGCCCGCTCGGGTATTGACAAGAGGCGAATGTTGCATAAATATGCCTCCCTGTGAATGATAATTCTGGAAGCGCAATGCGGCGCCGCGAGGCCATTCGGCGTCTCGTCGTGGAGCGGACGGTGCGCTCTCAGAAGGAGCTCGCCCGGCTGCTGAGGGCCCGCGGCGTGGCGGCGGCGCAGCCGACGCTGTCCCGCGACATCCGGGAGCTCGGCCTCGTCAAGGGGCCCGCAGGCTACTCGGCTCCGGAGGCCGGCTTGCCGACGACGCTCCTGGCCGCCTCGGCCTCCATCGCGCATCGCCGACTTCAGACCTTCGAGCGCCTCGTCAACGACTTCGTGCTCTCCGTCGAAGCGGCGGGCACGCTCGTCGTGCTCCGGACGCCCCCCGCCGACGCCCAGCCCGTAGCCCTGGCGATCGACGCGGCCGCCCTCGACGGCGTCATCGGAACCATCGCCGGCGACGACACGATCTTCCTCGCCGCCCGCTCCGCGGAACAGGCCGAGGACCTCGCCCTCCGGTTTCGCAAGGCGATCGGCGCGCGGCCGGCCGAGGGGCCCACGCGCTTCCCCCGCCGCCGCAAGCCGGGCCGGCGCGCCTAGCGCCGGCACCCTTCCTCGCGCTGCGGGAAAGCCATCGAGCCATGTCGTCGAATTCGTGTCCAGCCGTTTCCGTGGTGGGCGCCACCGGCTACGCCGGATCGGAGCTCGTGGCCCTTCTCGCGCGGCATCCCCACGCCGCCTTCGCCGAGCTCTATTCCGGGCCCGGAGGAACGACCGTGCCCTTCGCCGCGCTCCACCGAAGCCTCGCGAGGCGCGAGGGCCCCGCCGCCCGGCCCCTCGACGTGGACGCGCTGCTCGAAGCGGCGCCCGACGTCGTCTTCCTGGCGACACCCAACGAGGTCTCCGCCGAGCTCGTGCCCGAGCTGCTCGACCGGGAACCGGGCCTGCGTATCGTCGATCTCTCGGGGGCGTTCCGCCTTTCGAGCGCCGACGACTACCCGGCGTGGTACGGGTTTCGCCATCCCCGTCCGGCACTGCTCGACGAGGCGGTCTACGGCCTGACCGAATGGTGCGACGGTGAGGGCGATCTCTCGAGGGCGCGGCTCGTCGCCAACCCCGGCTGCTATCCGACCTCGGTCCTCCTCGGCCTGAAGCCGATCGTTCCGCTCCTCGACCCGGAGGCTCCGGTCGTGTGCGACTGCAAGAGCGGCGTCTCGGGCGCCGGCAAGAAGACCGAGCTCGCGTATTCCTTCGCGGAGCTCTCCGGCAATCTCCGGGCCTACGGCGCGGGCACGCATCGCCACGAGCCC
>Ga0335080_10009742_pt1 | contig 10052 bp, 7 predicted proteins | sample Lox_Sample_34_FD_206720 | JGI IMG/M metagenome (GOLD analysis project Ga0335080, IMG submission 206720) | Soil microbial communities from Loxahatchee National Wildlife Refuge, Florida, United States - Lox_Sample_3.4 | ecosystem: Environmental > Terrestrial > Soil > Wetlands | place: USA: Florida... | reverse complement strand
AGGTACGCGGCCCACTTCTCGAGGGCGTCGCGCCGTTGCTCGAAGTAGCTGCCGGTGTCGTAGGTGCGGGCAACCGTCGGGAGGGCGTGCCCGAGGAGCCGCTCACAGAGGTCCCACGGGATACCGAGCTTCTCCGACCAACAAGAGCGGGAAGTGCGACGCAAGTCATGAGGCGTCCACGGCGGCATGTTCAGGCGTCCCTTCTTCAGCAGCCAGTAGACGGTCTTGTTGAGCGCCGTCTCCCGCATGTGCCCGCGCGAGCTGGCTTTGCGGTGGGGAGACGCCACGGCCCACTCGCTCCCGCGCCCCAGATCCCGAAGCTCCTTGAACGCGGCCACCGCGGCCGCCGACAGGGGCACTACCTCATCACCGATCGCCGCGTGCATCTTCCCCTTCCGGTTGCCGGCTGGGATTCGCCAAGTCGACGCCTCGAAGTCCACCTCGGGCCAGCGGGCCTTGAGCAGCTCGCTGGTGCGCTTCCCAGTCAGGAGCAGGATCTTCAGGGCGAGGCGTCCTGGCCGCGCATCGGCGGGGCAGGGCGCATCGAGCAGATCGAGGACGGCCAGCAGCTCATCGACGTCGAGGGTCCGCTGTCGCGGAGGGGCGGGAACGGCGCCGAGCGTCCGCGCCCGCAGGCCATGGAATGGAGAGGCCTGCAGCGCCCCGAGCTCCACACCGAAGTTGAACATCTGGCTCAAGAGCCGGAACACGTGCTGCGCCTGGGTCAGGTGCCCGGCCGCGACGATCTCCTCGACGATCGCGCGCCACGCTTGCCGGGCGACGCCCGCTACCCTCAGGCAGCTGAAACCGTGTGGACGGCGCAAGACGTACTGGTCGAGGCGGCGCCGTGCATCGCCAGGGTGGCGCCGGTGCGACTGGAGGGATGCCGTGAACTTCTCGACGAGCCCCGCGACGGTCATGTCGCCGTCGGACTCCAGGGTCGCGAGGCCGGTGAGCCCCTGCCGTGCGCGGCCGCGCTCCTCGTCGAGGCGCAGCCGGGCGGCCTGGAGGCTGAGCTCAGGGTACCGGCCGAGGACGAGGACCATCTGCTTGCCGGCGATCTGGCGGTAGTGGACCCAGGTGATGACGCCGCTCTTGCCGAGGCGGACGCGGAGTCCGCGTCTGTCGGCGTCGCCCCACTCCTCGCGCGCCGCGCGCCGTTTGCCGAGGTTCTCGCGGAGCCAGCCCTCCGTCAGGCGGCGGACGCGACGCTGGGTGATCTTGGCGGCAGCCATTGGAGCCTCCGAACCGGTCCTCGCCGCCAGGGACCTCGGCCATCTGGCCCGTGCTCCCCGGCCGGTCTCAGGATGAAGGGCCGGATGAATCGGTAGCCTTGAAGGCCCCCATCGGGCCAATCCCAGACGGGGCTTAGCCTCACGCTGGATGCCGCTAACTACCTGCTTTTTCGGGCTTGGCAGCTAACGAGCCGAGCGGTTGGGCAGCAGGCTTCGACGGGTGCGTGCTTCTCGGTGAGGACGACGCCTCCTACTCGGCGCGACGCCCCTTGCGGGTACCCGTTCTGAGATGCGGCGCCGCCCCGCGCCACCCTCGAGATCGCGGCCAGGCGATCGCGCAGCTCCGCACCGCCCTCGCCCGCGCGCTCTTTTCCCGCCTGGACATCGCTCGGTGAGATTCCCTTCCGCACCGTGGCCGCTCCGCCCGGCCAAGCGGTGCCTTCACTCAAGGCGTATGAAACGCATCCTATTCGACGTCTCTCGGTGGCACTCACTGAATCACGTAGAGTGCGCCATGCGCTACTCCAGGTATGCGCGACGCAAGGAGCACACGACGTCCGACGGCTCGGCTTGTGGCCCGAGGTGACGCCGCGCTACGCCCCGCCCACCAGGTGTGGCCAGCACATTCGGCTCCGATGCGGTTGACGGGCCTTCAGTCGCCGACCTCTCACGCTGAGATCGAGGCGAGCCGCTTGCGCCGCGGATCGGCCGCAGCAAGGTGGCCTACTGCCGCCGCGATCCCCACCGCGAGGCATCCCGCCCATAGGCGCGCACCGACACGCTCCAGTGCCGTGCCGCCGGCGAGGGGGGCGAGGAGGAGCGCGCCGCCCCAGGGCATCGCGTAGGCACCCTGGTAGCGGCCGCGCAGCTCGGGCGGAGCGATCTCGGCGACGAGCGAGGCGGCGGTCGGGAACCCGATCACCTCGGCAACGCTCCACAACACGGTCCCGAAAACATAGACGGCAGCATGGCCGCCGATCGCGTTCACGCCGAAGCCGAGGCCCGTGAGAAGCGCCGAGAGGGCGAGCAGCAGGCCCGAATCACGGCGTTGCAGGCGCGGCCCGAGAATGGGCTGGATGACGACCACCACGGCACCGTTGAAGGCGATAAGTGAGGCGAAGAACGAGGTCCCGTGCCCGCGCGCGGCGAGGTCGAGCGGCAGCGCGAGCTGAAACTGACAGAAGACGGTGATCGCGGCGAGGAACAGCGCGAGGAAGGTGACGTAGCCTCTGTCGCAGAAGACGCGCGCGAGTCCAGCCAGCACTGGCTCGTGCCGCGCTGCATCGGGTCGCGACTCGTGGACGCCAGCAAGGACAAGGAGCACACAGATGAGGCTCGTCGCGGCGTCGGCGAGGAAGAGCGGGCGAACGCCTCGCTCGGCGACGAGAGCGGCAGCGCACTCCCATCCCGAGGTTCACCGCCCAGTAGACGAGCCCGAACTCCCGGCGACGCTGCTGCGGCACGACCAGGTCGGCGACCGTCGCGCTCGCGGCGGGGCGGAAGGTGTCGCCGAGGAGTGCCGCGGTAAACACCAGCGCGGCGAGGAGGGCGGGGGCGTGCGCGAAGGGCAGGCCGCTTACCGAGGCGGCACTGGCGAGGAGCGCCAACACCATCGTTGCCCGCCGCCCCAGGCGATCAGCCAGGGTGCCGCCGAGCGGATCGGCAAGCAGGGCGCCGACGCCGTACAGCGCAAGCACACGCCTGCCCTGGCAGGAGTGAAGCCGCGGTCGCGCACGAGAAACAGGCCGAGTAAGGCGACGACGAACGTCGCCGCGCGATTCACAAGCATTCCGGTCCACAGCGCCCAGAAGGCCCGCGGGAGGCGCGGAGGAGATGGTGGCGCAGCCAGGGTCACTTCGAGCGCATATCACTGGCGTCCGCTGTGAGAAGGGTGGCCGGTCGTAGGGCTTCGGAATCAACCAGACGAGCACCTGTCGGCCTGCGAATTGCGAATCGAGCGTGGTCAGGGCGGTTCCAAGAGGCCAGTGGCACTCTAGGAATATCGCCTGGTTCCACCGGCGATGTGTAGCCGGAGGCCTAAGGTTCGCTTCGCGCGACAATGGAGTTTCACCCCCTGTCCGGAATAACTGGAATTCCGAGAAACGACGGGCGTTTCGGGCGCCATGCGCGCGAACTGAAAGGAGAGCCGAAGGGGTGACAAGTTGACGGTCCCGGTCGTGGAAACGCCCAGGGTTCGGTGCCGTCTTGGTATCCAGTTAACCCACAGAAAAACGACGCCCCGAGTCCTCTTCCGAAAATCCAAGAAGACTCGGGGCGTTATGGCGGGGTGTACGGGACTCGAACCCGTGGCCTCCGGCGTGACAGGCCGGCGTTATAACCGACTTAACTAACACCCCCCTCAAGACACAGCGCTCGGCAGCAACGCTTGGGCGGAGCAGGTTTCGAACCTGCGACCCTCGCCTTGTAAGGGCGATGCTCTACCGCTGAGCTATCCGCCCTCAATCGGCACGAGCAGGGCGGGTATCTAGCTTGATGTGAAAAACCTGTCAATGTTCCCGAGCGCTGGCGGCACCACCCGGCAGGGCGGTCTTTGCCTCCGTCAAGGATCCGGATGATAGAGGGCCGCATGCATTGGGAATCGGGAATGAAGGTAGTGCACCGTTCGCAGCGGGGCTGGGGCGTCGGTCTGGTCATCGAGGTCTTCGATGAGGGGCGGCGCCTGGCGGTGCGCTTTGCCGGAAGAGACGGCGTGACAGTGGTGTCCGGGCGCGATCCTGCCCTGCGGGCCGTCCCTGAGGACACCCCGCTCGAGGAGGTACGCGCGCCGGGGCCTCTCGATGCCATCATGAGCGGACAGGGAGAGACCCTCGCCGCGTTCCGCCTGCGGGCGCGTGTGGCCCGGCTCGAGGCGCTGCGACGGGCCGACAGCCTGGGAGCACTCCTCTCCTCGCGCGTCCACGTTCTACCGCATCAGGTGGGGGCGGCTGGCCGCATTCTGTCCGACCGCGTTCCCCGCTTCATCTTGGCCGACGAGGTGGGTCTGGGCAAGACGGTGGAGGCCGGCCTCGTTTTCGCTGGCATGCGCCAAGTCGGTCTCGCTGAGCGGGTGCTCGTGATCGTGCCCGAGCATCTGGCGTTCCAGTGGCTGGCGGAGTTGTTTCACAAGTTCAATTCCCTCTTCAGCCTCCTCACCGGCGAGCGCATCGACGAAATGGGGGGGGCGGAGGCGGCGCTTGCCCGCAGCCCGCTCGCCATTGTCCCTCTGGAACGGCTGCGCGAGGATCCCGGAATCGTCGAGGTGGCGACCGATCTGCCGCTCGATCTCGTCATCGTGGACGAGGCACACCACTTGGCGGACGATGCGCTCTACCGCGCCCTCGAGCCCATCGCGCGCACCTCCTTTGGGCTCCTCTTGCTCACCGCGACTCCCGTGCGGTTGGATCCCCGGGAGTATTTCCGACTACTTGGGCTCGTTGAGCCGGTCCCCTCCGCGACGTTTGAGACGTTTCTCCGGAGGCTCGCCCGACATGAGCAGTACGTCGAGCTCGCGAAATCCATCTTGGCCTGCGACGACACCGGCGCCGCCGTCGCGAGGCTGCACGAGATGGAGCCGGACGACCCACTGTTTGCCCGCAGCCTGCCCCCTGGGAGGGACGCCCTCCTCGCCCATCTGGCCGACCACTACTCTCTCTCGACGCGGCTCATCCGCAACCGCCGCGTGAGGGTGGGTGCATTCACCGAACGTCAGGAACAGCGCCACGATGTTCCGGCAGGAGGGAAGATCGAGGCGGCGGCAGCGCTGTGCGCTCGCCTGGCGGATGGGGGCGAGAAGGCGCTTGTCTTCCATTCCGACCCGCAGGCGCTCGAGGACGCGCGCGTCGCCATTGCGCGCAAGGGCAGGGAGGCGCTCCTGTACGAGGAGGAGGGGACCATCGAGGCGCGCGATCGTCTCGTGGCTCGCTTTCGCGATCCCGACGGGCCGATGGTCCTCCTCTGCGGCGAGTCGGGGGGCGAGGGGCGCAACTTCCAGTTTGCCTGCCATCTCGTGTGCCTCGACCTGCCCGATTCCCCACTCGCGCTCGAGCAACGCATCGGAAGGCTCGATCGGCTTGGCCAGCACCGGTCGGTGCAGATCCACGTGCTCGTCGAGCCTGGCGAGGAGGCATTCCTGGCCGACCTGTACGAGAAGGAAATCGGAATCTTCCGGGAGCCTGTGGGCGGCCTCGATGCTGTGCTCGCGTCCTTGCCCGGCGAGCTCGCCGCACTTCGGCGCGAGCCGCTCGGCTCGCGCCACGAGTTTCGCCGCGCGCTGGCAACTCGCATAGCCGAGGGGCGGCGCGCTCAGCACGAGGGCTACGACCCCATGCTCGACCTGCGTTCGGCGGCACTTCCCGAGCTGGGGCGGCTTGTCGAGGCCGGCTTTCGTCGCCTGGGCATCGAAGCGCCCGCCAATTCTGTTCGAGGCGAGGACGCCACGCAGGACGGGCTGCGCATGCTTTCGCGTTCGCTGGAGGAGCAGCTCGAGGAGGTGTGCGTCGAGGTTGGACGGAGGGCCGGGATCGAGATCGATACCGATCAGAACGTCCACCCCTTCGAGGTCTCATTCACCCTCGGTTCGCAGATGCGCATCGAAGCGCTTCCGGGGATGGAAGTCCCCGACGAAGCCGTCACCCATCTCGGCAGCTTCTGGCGCGAAACCGCCGTCGCTCGCGATGAACTGGAATGGTTTGCGACCGGGCACAGACTCGTTGAGGCGCTCGTGGGGCTCGTCCGCGACGGCGAGGAAGGCCGCGCCGCGGTCCTGCGCGTTCCTGGTACCCCGCGGAGCGGAGCACTCTACACGCGCTGGCACACGGTGTGGCCCGTCTCAGCTGATCTCGCTCCGGGCTTCCGCGTCCCTTCTCGGCAAGCCTCGCGCTATCTCGACGCGGATCCCATCGTGTCCGTCGTCGACCTGGCCGAGGGCAACCGGCCGATGTCAGCCCTTTCCGACCTTGTCGAAGGCCGCGAGGACGTGGAGGCGGTGCGGCTGAGGACCGTGCCCGAGATCTCGATCGACGTGGCCTATCGGGCAGCGGGAGAGAGCGCGCAGGCCGAGCTGGAGCGCCGACGCGGGGCGGCGATCGCCGCGCTCGCCGCCCAGGTCGGGGAGGAAGAGGAACGGCTCATTGCGGCGGGCTCCCAGGCCGTGACCTCGGCCCGCTCGAGGCAGCGCAATCATCGCGTCGCGACCGAGGAGGCCTTGAAGCGCGCTCGGGTCGAGCTCGATGCCGTGGCGCTGCTTCTCCCTGCCTGATTCTCCAGGACCTCCCACGGATTTGTCCGGGGGACCATCTCGTCGGTCGTTCTCCGGAGCCCTCGCCCTGCGGCTGCGCCGCTGGCCACGACGCCGGCCTCGCGGTCGCCTCTCCTCGACGGGCGACCCGAGGCGGGGGAACTTCGCTCGGAGGTCCGTCCTGCTTGCTCGATGCCGCCCGTCGCAAGAGCGGTTTCGCACCCGAGCATCTCCGTTCCAGATTCGGCAAGAGCGGGAACTGAGTCGAGGACGAGGACGGGCCAGAACGGCACGGTGACACCCTCCTCCGGGGGCTCCTGCTGGTGTTCGGGTGCGACGTGCGACACCGTCGCGGCCGAGTTCCCTTGGCCCCCCAAAACGTCGTTCTTCGCGATACCGGTGCTTGCAGGTCGAAACGTCCCTTCCCGCTCAATGTGCGGACCGCGCGTTCGGGTCACGGGCGGTGCCTCCGGACGCAAGCGTAAGCATTGAATAACATGAGATAAAACTGGGTCTGTCCCGCCGGCGATTGCCTCGAGTGAAGGCGTCGGCGAAGCGGTTCTCGCGCCGCGGGTGCGAAAGTTCGGAGGGCGAGCCGCGTTGAAACAGCTGCCTGGCGGCCACGCGTGGCATAGGCTTCCCCGGATGGACTTCGTCCCGTTGCTTCAGAAGCTCATCGCCATCGACTCGACGTCGTCGCGCTCAAACGTCCCGGTGATCGACTTGCTTGAGGGACTCTTGCAGCCCCTGGGGTTCGCCACGCGTCGTCTCGAGTGGCGCGACGAGAACGGAGTGCCCAAGGCGAACCTCGTCTGTCGCCGGGGGCCGGAGACGCCGGGAGGTCTTGCTCTCATGGGGCACACCGACTGTGTGCCTTTCGATCCTGAGTGGAGCGAGGCGCTTTCCGGCGTGGTGCGCGACGGACGTGTCTGCGGGCGTGGCAGCGCCGACACGAAGGGGTTCATCGCGGCAGCAGTGGTGGTTGCCGCCCGAACAGAGGCGATGCCGAAGCCGCTCCACCTCCTGTTCACGAGCGACGAGGAAGTGGGCTGTACCGGTGCGAAGCTTCTGTTCCGGGAGGGTCTCGTGAGGCCGCGGTACGCTATTGTGGGGGAGCCGACGGGCCTGGTTCCGGTGCGGGCCCACAAGGGGTACTGTGCGGTCGATGTCACCATAGAGGGAAGGGAAGGGCACAGCGCCTTTCCCGAGCTGGGGGTCTCCGCCATCCGGGCGGCTGGAAGGTTGCTCGCGGAGATAGAGCAGATCGAGGAGCAACTGAGGGAAGAGACGTCCCCTTCTTTTTCGCCTCCGTTCACCACTCTCAACATCGGCCTCATCCAGGGCGGCAAGGCGCGCAACATCGTTCCCGGCCAATGCACGTTCTCGCTCGAGTGGCGGCCCATCCCTGAGCAGGATCCGGAGCGCACACTGTGCCTCTTCGACGAGGCAGCGGAGCGCGTCGCGGCGAGCTGCGGTCCCGGACTTTCTGTTCGCCGGACTCCCTTGCGGCTCGACGAGGCAGCGATGACGCCTCCCGAGGCCGAGCTCGTGCAGTTTCTCGAGGCGGAAAGTGGCCAGTCCTCCCGAGCCATCGCCTTCGGCACGGAACTTCCCGAGGTGACCGCGATGGGGGCCGAGGGGTGCGTCTTTGGCCCAGGCGATATCCGGGAGGCGCACCGGACCGGCGAGAGCGTCGAGATCGCGGAGATCGGGCGCTGCGTCGAGATACTGGAGCGCGCCGTCGCACACTTCTGTGCGTAGGGCTTAGAATGGGGTCGTGTCCCTTCCCTTCTTCAAGTACCAGGCGCTCGGCAACGACTTCGTGGTGGTCGAGCTGAGCGAGGTCATGACGGCCGAGCTCGCCCGCCGCCTCTGTCACCGACGTCGCGGGATCGGGGCGGACGGCGTGCTCTCGGTGCTTCCTCCGCGCGGGCCGGGTGCGGCCTACCTGCACATCTACAACTCGGATGGCTCGGTGGCTGCCATGTGCGGCAATGGCATCCGCTGTGTGGCGCGCCATCTTGCGGAGCGGCGCGGCCTGTCAGGCGATATCTCGATCGAGACCGACTGTGGGGTGAAGCGCTGCCTGGTGCACCGAGGTGGCGCGGGAAAAGTAGAGGCGGTGTCGGTTGAGATGGGCCCTGCCCGCTTTGACGGCGAAGAGCTCTTCGAAGTGGCTGGCGAATCGCTGCGCGGGCAGCGCATCAGCATGGGCAACCCGCACGTTGTCTTCTTCGAGGAGCCATCGCGCGAGCGTGCCGCTCGCCTTGGGCCGCTCATCGAACGAGCCGTGCCCGGGGGTGTGAACGTGGGGTTTGCCGCGCTGCGAGATGGCGTGCTTGGCCTCGTGGTCCATGAGCGTGGCGCCGGGCTCACCGATGCTTGCGGTACGGGTGCATGCGCCGCGGTGGCGGCGGCGGTGAAGTCGGGTCTGCTCGGGGCAGGAAGGACAGTCGAGGTCGAGTTGCCTGGCGGGTCCCTCGATATTGCCGTGGACGCCGATCTGTCCGGCGTCCTCATGAGAGGGCCGGCCGAGCGCTCCTTCCAAGGCGTCTTCGAGCTTTAGTCTGCGAGAAGACCCCCAAGCTCTATCCCTGGCCCCGCACTCGCCGCCTTCGCGGTCAGACCGAGGCGAGATGGTTGCCGGCGACGGGGGGATCTCGTGCTGAGCGGGACTCACAGGCTCGCGGCTGCCGCAGCTCCCTTCCGCCCCGAGGAGCGCGCTGCTGTCGCGGTACTCACTGCGCCCGGCCATGGCAGTGCGCAGCACCCGGCGCGTCCGTGCCATGGATCGCACGGCGCTGTGCGACAAGGATACCGGTGCCCACCGCCCCGGGCACTTCGTGGACTGCACCGGACCGGAGACCGCCACGGCCACAGTTCTCGTCGGTGACAATCGCGAGGGGATCGAACGCAATGCGGGGCGAGGCGTCCTCGGTGCCGTCACGTACGGTCTCGCTGCCGCGGTCCCGCGGGCGATGCGACCTCGCCTGGGCCGCTGATCGCGAGCAGAGCGTGTTCTTCCCGGAGAGCGCCCGTTTCGGCGCGGCCGTCGCGCCGGGGAGGAAATCCGCTCGATGCCGTGGTGTCGCCGCCAACCCGCCGTGAGCTGTTCGCCTGGCCGGAACCAGCCCTCAGGCCGGAGAGGATGCCAAGGAACGAGCGGGCGAATGCCTGTCGCCCCGTGGATGTCCCGGGTGGATCGAGCCGAAAAAGGGAGGACTCGCCCCCACTCCGGAGCCGGACCGGGGCCTTGGGTTCACCCCGATGCGGCTCGCGGTGTGATCAGGTCGGAGAGGACAAGGCGGCGCGCACGATCGGGCTCGTGCACAGGATGCGGAATTCGGGCTCGCTCAACCAGGCCATCCGCAGGCCCGATTTCGATCGGAGGGTGAGGCGCACCCCGTCCTCGGTCTTCTCGACCCTGGTGCTCGACGCGCGGGTAAGATCCTGTTCTATCGAACGGAGATGTCGGTGGATCCGGAGCGCGCGCCTACCCTCGGGCGAGGAAAAGGTCATGAAGTGGCGGTTGCGGCTGAAACCAGGCTCTTCCCGGAGTCGCTGCACCACGCGCTCGACGA
>Ga0335080_10009740_pt1 | contig 10053 bp, 9 predicted proteins | sample Lox_Sample_34_FD_206720 | JGI IMG/M metagenome (GOLD analysis project Ga0335080, IMG submission 206720) | Soil microbial communities from Loxahatchee National Wildlife Refuge, Florida, United States - Lox_Sample_3.4 | ecosystem: Environmental > Terrestrial > Soil > Wetlands | place: USA: Florida... | reverse complement strand
ACAACCGTCTCGGCACCATCCTCGCCCACATTGGACTACTCGACCACGCGCGGGAGATGTTCGAACGCGGACGCCCCTTTCAGCCGAAAAAAGCTGTAAGCCCCAGCGTTGTACAGGTTTACATGTGGGGACAACAGTACGAACAGGGGCGTGAGCACATCACGCGCTGGCGCGCCGAAAGCCCCGGCAACAAGTACGCTTTGCATATGGCTTGTTGTGTCGCGATGATGCAGGGTGATTCGACGGAAGCTCAGCAACTGCTCGACGAAGGCTTGCGTCTGACACCGCATGATCCACTGATCATCAGCTTGCAAGGCCAATTGCATGCTTTATTGGGCCAACATGACAAAGCGATTGAATGCGTGACCCGGGCCTGCTCGAGCCCCAAATCCTTCGGACACGCTCATCACACCTACTACCAGATTGCGTGCACTCTCGCCCTCACGGGCAGAGTTGAGACCGCGTTTGACTGGCTCGAGCGCAGTGTAACGACAGGTTTCGCCTGCTGGCCGTTTTTCCTGAACGATTCCTGCCTGGCAGGTTTGCATCACCTGCCTCAATTCGAGCTCCTGATCAGCACGCTACAGGCAAAGTATCCGGATCATCTCGGCCTGATATAACTCCCAACACTGACCGCTACTGCGCCTCCACCTCCTTTAGCGAAAAGATACTTGAGGTCTCCATTCAAATTCTCTATAGTCCCGCTTTCGCGCAGAGGAGAAGAAGTATGCGTATTACTTTGCTGATCGTCGCCGTCATTATCGCAGTCCTTGGTTCTCTCGCGGCTCAACCGCCGACGCCCTACGAGCTAGTTCACTTTTCGAGTGGCAAGCTCACCTTAGGTGGCGAATTGTTTAAGCCAAAAGGCGAAGGTCCTTTTCCGGCACTTCTTTATAACCATGGAAGCGCTGAAGGAATGTTGAGTGACGCTGCCAGCACTGCTATGGGTCCACTTTACGCTGCTAAGGGGTGGGTCTACTTCATGCCTTATCGACGCGGACAAGGCTTGAGTGCGAACGCTGGTTTATACATTGGAGATCAGATCGCAGCGGCTGAAAAAGCAGGCGGTCACGACGCCGCCGTTAAAACAATGATTGAGCTCATGAGAGGAGATCATCTGAGTGATCAGCTGGCGTCCCTTGCGTGGCTGAAACAGCAAAAATTTGTGCAGTCAAACCGGATCGCAGTCGCCGGACAGTCTTTCGGCGGAATCGAAACAATTCTTGGTGCCGCTAGCTATCCCTTTTGCGCAGCCGTTGATGCGTCGGGTGGAGCGATGAGCTGGAAAGAAGCACCGGCCCTTCAAGAAGTCATGAAGCAGAATGCTCGGTCTTCAAAGTCACCGATTTTCTTTTTTCAAGCTGAGAACGACTATACCCTTGAACCGAGTCAAGTCCTCTACAAGGAAATGCTTGCTTCAGGAAAGACAGCCGAAATTAAGATCTATCCGCCTTATGGCAAAACCAATTTCGATGGCCACAGCTTCACCTGGCTCGGAAGTTCAGTTTGGTTTAACGACGTGTTTGGATTCATCCAAAACAAATGCGCTGCAACTCTTAGTGAAGTCCATCCTTCCGAATAGCTCGCTGACGGGCCCCGTGCCTAAAGATAATCGAAGTTCGCATCTCCACCGCACGGAAAGATTGTCGCGGCACAAAGCGACCGTTGTTAACAAGCGACGATTACACTCAAAAATCCCTATGACTCCCCGGTGCCTCTCTGAAATCATTCTTCCCGCCGCACTACATTGACTCTGCCCCCTTCCCTCCTTAGACTGTCACTCCGGACCAGAACTCGCGATGAAACCTGCCACTCCCCGCAACCTGCTTCTCACCATTGCCACGGATGTTCACTTCTGGATCCCCTTGTGCGTTCTCCTCGGCGGATTCTTCCTGCTGGATAAGATCCGTTGAACTCGGTCAGGGCAAACGTTCAGGGTGCAGCGCCGCCTTCAGATCCCGTCGCAGTACCTGCAATGCGGCTCCGTTCGTTGCAAGCCCTGGGAGTCTTCTGCGGGTTCGCAGCCGGAGCATGGCTCGGCGGCGCCGAGGCGCCGATCAAGTTGGTCAATCCGCAGATCTCGCCCATCACCGTCTCGCTGGTGATGGTCTGCGGCGTCTTCCTCGCCCGTTGGAGCGTTCCGGCCTTCATCCGTGGCACATCGCACCTCAGCGCGGATGTGAAGGAAGCACCTCACCTGATCGTGTGGGCCATCCTTGCCGGATGCATGTGGGCTGTCGCGAACACGCTGACGATCTACGCTATCCGCAACGTCGGCCTCAGCATTGCCTTCCCTCTCTGGAATTCAAACAGCCTGCTCGGAATTTTCTGGGGCGTTGTGCTTTTTCATGAACTGCGGCTAGCCGGATGGAAACGCTGGCTCGGCGTTCTCGGAGGCGCGCTCGTGATGTTCTCCGGAGCCACGCTGCTCGCCATCGCTTCCTCGCATCAGGCAGCTCCCGGCAAAGCGGCCGTCGGCATTGCAGCTGCGCTCGGCGCCGGCATCCTCTGGGGAACGATGTACATTCCCTATCGCAAGGCTTACCTGACGGGCATGAATCCGCTTTCGTTCGTGACGTTCTTCACCATCGGAGAGCTGGTCACAATGGTTTCTCTCGCCGTCAGCTACCGGGGCGCCGGCCCGCTCTGGTCTGAGCTTTCGAGCGCCCGCGATGTGCTCTTCTGGCTGATGCTCGGTGGATTCGTCTGGGTGCTGGGCGATCTATTCCAGCAATATGCCACAAAGTACGTCGGCATCAGCCGCGGCATTCCACTGTCGAATACGAACCAACTCTGGGGCCTGCTGTGGGGAATCTTCGTCTTCCACGAGCTGCAAGGCGGAACTCGAACGATCTACTCGCAAGTGATTGGTGGGTCGCTAATGATGGCTGCCGGAGCAGTCGCGATCGCGCTCTCGTCCGCTACTGAACGAGAGCACTCTTCCTGGCGAAGCGCCGCCGACCGCGAAGGGCAGCGCTACAACGTCAGCGACGAGTACGTCCGCGCCGGCATGGAAGGCAAGCATTTCGGCTCGCATGAGAATGCCCGAACTGTCATTGACTGGCTGCTGATCCTCGGGACTACAGGCCTCTTTGTCTGGCTGGGATTCTTGGCTCGGCTGCCCAAGATTGACATCAGCCTCCCTTGGTCCGCCGCGCTTGTGGTTGCAATGATGGTTCTACTCACCGCCGGCGGCGTTATGCTATGGCGCACAACCCGTTTCCGGTAACTGTCTGTGGGCTCGCTCGTCTAAGTTCCGATTCGCGTAGAAATTCCGTTTCGCTCGCACAAAGGAGAATGCATGCAACGCATGTCCGCTGTTTTGTTGCTCGTGCTTTTGGCTGCCGGCACGGTCCACCTGTCGGCGCAAGTCAATCCGTATAAGGATGGCACGCCCGGAGTCACCGGTTACCGGGCCGAAGTGATGGCTGAGGTGATGGTCCAGGAAGACAAACTGACGCGCCTTGCCGAAGCAGTTCCGGCTGAAAAATATACGTGGAGGCCGAGCGATGACACGCGCTCGTTTGCAGAAGTTCTATTGCACATCAGCGCCGCCAACTACAACCTCTACAAACTCGTTGGCACTCCTCCGCCTGCCGGAATTGATGTTAAGAATCTGGGGAAATCAACGACCGACAAAACAAAAGTTATCGCGACTCTGAAAGACTCCTTCGCTCACGCCAAGACCGCCATCAAGGCTATGCCGGATGCCGACCTCGAGAAGAGCATGGATTGGTTTGGAGGCAAGAACACCGAGCGCGGGATTCTGCTGTTCATCGTGCGCCACACCGCCGAGCACCTGGGACAGTCCATCGCCTATGCACGAATGGCAGGCGTCGTTCCGCCCTGGACGGAAGATGACAGAAAGGCGCAAGCCGCGGCGCCGAAGAAGCAGTAAGGCAGGCGTTCACACTCTGCGTGATCCCTGTTGTCATTCCGACAAGGGAGCGCAGCGACCGAGGAGGAATCTGCTGTCGCCAGCACCAACCAAGCTGCAGGCGAAAAACAGATTCCTCCCTGGCGGTCGGAATGACAAATTTCCGAAAGGTCCTCCTGTTAAGTTCCCGCTCTGTATTGTGCTAGATTCAAACTTCTCATGGATTCCGCGCCGACCATCATCACCCGATCCCTGACCCGGCTCTTTGGGGAACTGGCCGCCGTCGACCATGTGGACCTCACCGTCGCTCCTGGACAGTTCTTCGGCTTTCTTGGCCCCAACGGTGCCGGCAAATCCACGACCATCAAAATGCTCACCGGGCTGCTCGCGCCCAGCTCGGGCACGATCGAAATCCTCGGCCTCGATCTCAACACGCATCCGGTTGAAGTAAAGAGGCAGATCGGTGTCGTTCCCGAGGGCATGGCGCTCTTTGGGCGCCTGACCGGCGCCGAGTTTCTAAGCTTCGCTGGACGCATGTACGGACTCGATCGGGAAACTGCGGCCACCCGCGCCGCTGAGCTTCTCGAGTTCATGCAACTCGCAGATCAACCGAAAAAACTGGTCACCGACTACTCTCACGGAATGCAGAAAAAGCTCGCCATGGCCGCCGCTGTCATCCACGGGCCGAAAGTTCTGTTTCTCGACGAGCCCTTTGAAGGCGTCGACGCGATCGCCTCTGGCACGATCAAGGCTATGCTGCAGAGGATGATCTCCCGAGGGGCAACGATATTTCTCACATCGCACGTTTTGGAGATCGTCGAGCGCCTGTGCAGTCACGTCGCCATCATTCATCAGGGCCGCCTTGTGGCTCAGGGCTCACTCGAAGAACTCCGCGCCGGGGTGGAAGCGCAGACCACCGCGGCACCAGAGAACGGCGCTCACTCGTCCGCCGAGAAGCTGACTCTCGAAGAAATATTCCTGCGCATCGTCGGAGGCGCTCACTCGGCAGAGCAGGAACTGTCGTGGCTAGGTTAATCCGATTCCGGCCTAAACGCGCTTCCTGTAAATCCGTTTCGTATCGGCCAACTGTGGATGCGTACGGCAGGTGCGATTCGTATCAGGGCACGCATTTATGCGTGCCGCATGCGCGGCAAGAATCACCGCGCCTTTAGGCGCTGGTCTTGGATCCCAGAAAGCGCTTTAGGCCGACCTGCCGTGCTGCCGCTCGATCCTCCGAAGCCTGCGTTGGGCACGCAGGTGTGTCAGAGCGGCAAACAGGCGGCGCCGATGCCGGATCGACATCGTCTGGAGAGAATATTCAAAGCGGCGTCCGCAACCGCAGCAGACCTTATAGCTGCGGCCTTCGATCGTGAAAACGCGGCTCAGTTTTCTGTGGTGACATCCAAAGGCCAACTCCAACGCATTCGCCAGCGGCTGCGTCACGGTATCCCACAGCGGAACTTCGTCTGATGCCGACATCTTCCACCCACCTCCTGGATCATTCTTAGTGTTTCATCGGCAGAATCGGACAGACTGTGAGCCTCCCAACACGGTTCTGTGACCAATATCACGGAGTACATAATCCGTTATCCCCACCCTCGCTCACATTCGCTTCCACACTTGTAAGTCTCTTGATAAAGGTAACTTGCAGGACTCGCTATCGAGTGCGAATCAATTGTGCAAGAATTGAACACTTCCAAAATGAGAAACACTGAAGTCATCCCTGGACAAATTCCCGCCATCGCTCAATTACGCTGGCGGATGTTCGTCAACGGCTTACGCAGCCGACGCGGCAAAATGGAACTCGCCTCGCGGATCATTGTCAGTTCCGCATTCGCCTTCGGCGGCGTCAGCGGTTTCGCCGCCGCAATTGGCGTTTCCTGGTACCTCACATCGCAGGACAAGATCGAGTTCCTCGCCGCTGTCCTCTGGCTGATCTTCGTCTTTTGGCAGTTGTTTCCGGTAACAGCAACCGCCTTCACCAACAATCCTGATTCCTCAGACCTGCTTCGCTTCCCGCTCGCGTACCGCGCTTACTTTCTGATCCGTCTGGTCTATGGATATCTCGATCCCGCCAGCGCGCTCGGAAGTGTTTTCATCATAGGCATGCTCATCGGGATCACCGTGGCGAAGCCTCTGCTGTTTCCATGGGCGCTCGTCGTACTTGTCGTGTTTGGCCTGTTCAATCTCCTGCTGATGCAGATGATCTTCGCGTGGCTGGAACGCTGGCTCGCCCAGCGCCGGACACGCGAGATTCTCGGGATGTTGTTCATCCTGTTCATGCTGAGTTTCCAGCTCATCGGTCCCGCCATACAGCAGTTGGAGGGCAAGCCGCATCCCGAATTTCGCCGTGATTTCGAAATCGCCGCGCGAATCCAGGCCTTCCTTCCGCCCGGCCTCGCCGCTGAAGCGATCGCGCGCGTATCCCACCGGGAGCTCCTTGGCGGCTTTGCTTGCCTCGTGGGTCTAGCTGCGCTCAGCGTCGCGATTGGGCTGTTGCTGCACCTGCGCATTCGCGCGCAATTTCACGGTGAGAATCTGAGCGAGGCCGCAGCCCGTCCCATAGTCAAGCAACTCTACAAGCGGCAGGTCGGATGGGATCTGCCAGGATTCTCCGGATCGGTCGCTGCAGTTTTTGAAAAAGAAACCCGTTATCTCGCGCGCAGCGGACCCATGCTGCTGACGATCGTCATGCCGATCTTCATGCTGGCGGTTTTTCGCTTCGGCCCGATGAATGCGGCGCGCCATTCCGCAGCGTTCACGCGCACGCCAGATATTGCGCTTCCGGGCGCAGCGGCCTATGCCCTGCTGATTCTCACCAATCTCGTCTACAACAGCTTCGGCGGTGATGGCGGAGGCATCCAGTTTTTCTACGCATCGCCAGTCACTTTCCGGCAAATTGTGCTTGGCAAGAATCTCACGCACGCGGCGGTTCTGTTAGCAAATTCATTTCTTGCGTGGGTCGCTGTGGCTTACTTGTATGGCCCTCCGCATCTCTCTGTGGTTGTCGCTACGATCGCGGGGATTCTGTTTGCCGCGCCGCTGAACTTCTCCGCCGGCAACCTGCTTTCCATCTACACGCCGAAAAAACGCGATTTCGCGACCTTTGGACGTCAAAATGTTTCGCAGACCACCGTGCTCGCCAGCTTCGGAGTACAAATTGTAATCTTTGGCGTCGGCGCTGGAGTGTTCGCGCTGGCGCGCCTCTTCGGCAATCTCTGGATCGCGGCGATTCTGTTCCTGGTTCTTTCTGCCGTTTCAATCCCGGCGTACATCCTGATCCTGCGCCAGCTCGACAGCCTCGCCATTCAGAAGCGCGAGACGTTGATCGCAGAACTGTGCAGGGCTTGATTCAACAGCCAAGAAGAGCTACTTCCGTTCCGGCCTGGCGCTAAAGCGGTACCCCACGCCTCGCACCGTTAGCAGATGCCGCGGATTTCCCGGATCATCCTCGATATACCTCCGCAGCCGAACGACGAAATTATCGATCGCCCGCGTGTCCGTGTCCTCGTGCAATCCCCAAACTTCTTCCAGAATCTGCTTGCGGGAAACGATCTTGCCGTCATTACTCACCAGGTGCCGCAGTAACTCCGACTCCATCAACGTGAGATGGATCGTGTTGCCGCGCGACCGCAACTCCAGGGCTCCAAAGTCAATCGCCTTGTCCCCGAATGAGAACCGGTCGAAATCACCAACGCTCGTCCCATTGCTTGGCGGTTCCTTTTTTTCCTCAACACGCTTTTGCCCACCGCGCATCCACTCGGTTCGGCGCAGGAGCCCCTGCAACCGCGCCAGCAAAATCGACAGATCGAATGGCTTCGCCAGGTAATCATCCGCCCCGGAGGCAAATCCCTTGAGCACATCCTCCGGACGGCCGCGTGCGGTCAGCATCAGCACCGGCACATAGTTCTTCGCCGCCCGCAGCTCCGATACAACGTCGAATCCATCCTTTCCAGGCAGCATGATGTCTAGCACGACAACGTCGAATTCTTCTTTCTTCTCGAGAAGACGGTCCGTCGCCGATTCTCCATCACCGACCACGTCGGCCTCGTAGCCTTCCGCCTCGAGATTGAAGCGCAGTCCCTGCGCCAGATGGGTCTCGTCCTCGACGACCAGCACACGGCTCATGCCTGTGCCCCAGATTTCGACTCGAACCGCGGCAACTCCATCACCACCGTCGTCCCTTTTCCCTCTCCCTCGCTCTGGGCAAAGACCGTTCCTCCGTGTTTTTTCGCGATGGACTTCACAATGAACAGTCCCAGCCCGGTTCCTTTGATGTGCGCCAGTGACCGGTTTCCGACACGATGGAAACGTTTGAAGATCCGCTTCAAGTCGTCCTGTGCGATGCCGACGCCGCGATCCTGAACTTTCAAGACCACTCGCTTCTCGTCTGGCGCCTCGAGCCGAACGTGCACATCGATATGATCGCCGGAATACTTCACCGCGTTGTCGAGCACGTTTGAAACGGCTGTGCGCAAGTCATCGGTACTGCCCCGCACGTGCGCGCCCGTCCCATTGTTCAGGGCTTGCTCAAAGCGCATGGCCTCCGGCTGCAGATGATGGCGCGTGCGCGTGTGTTCCATGCAGTCGCGGACCAACTGCGCAAAATCCACTTCGGTCTTGTCCCGTCCTGCCTTCTTGTCTCCTGCGCGGCCGGCGCGCAAAACCTGCTCCACCGTCTCGGTCAGCCGGTCGGCATCGCTCAACATGATCTTGTAAAACTCCTGCCTGCGCGTCTCCGGCAATTCGCGGCGCTGCAAGGTTTCCAGATGCAGCCGGATAGAAGCAATCGGCGTCTTCAACTCATGCGTGACAGCATTGATGAAGCTGTCGTGTTGTTCGTTTCGCCGCACTTCGCGGACGAGAAAAATCGTATTGACCACCATGCCTGCGATGATCAGCGCGAAAAATATGATTCCGAAGAAAAGCAGGACGACTTCGCGCCGGTTGAGGATAATCCAGCCGACGTTCAGGGCGACCGCCAACGCGACCAGGCCGATGCCCAGGCACAGAAAGAACACGATCGTTCCACGGCGGCTCGTGATGCGCATAGGCTCATGCTGATTTTAGCGCTTCTAGTACACATCCGAGAAAAGCGAAAACCACGAGGGACACGAAGTATCACGAAGGAAAATCGACCAAGGGTCTCCTTCGTGGTAAAGCGTTTTTGGCGGGTACAACGAAATCTACGGGCTTACCACTGCACCTTCAATCCAAACTGAATTTGTCTGGATGTGGTCGAAGTACTCGTGACCGCGCCCGCCGTTCCCGATACTCCGGACGGAGTAAACGTGATCAGGTTCGGAGTATTGAAATTCGCGCGGTTGAGCAGATTGAAGATCTCGGCCCGGAACTGCAGGACGACGCCCTCGTGGATCGTTGTGTCCTTCATGACGGAGAAATCCCAGGTCGCGAGTCCCGGACCAATGAGCGTATCCCTGCCGAGATTTCCATAGAAGCCGCTGTTCGATGGCGGCGCGAGAAACGCGTTGGGATCGAACCACTGCCCCGGCTTGCCCAGAATCACATGCCCTGTGAAGTCGGGATTCGCGAACGGCCTGACCGGATTTCGCGTGTCGCCATTATTGGACGGGTTATAGCTCAACTGCGGAGTGAACGGGAATCCCGATTGCGCCGTAAAGATGCTGTTCACCGCCCATCCGCTCGCCACTGTTCGGCGCCAACCTTCCAGATTGCCGCCGTACGCTTCGCCGTAACCAAACGGGAGTTTATAAACGGCACTGATCACCCCAATGTTCCTCACGTCATACGTCGCGAGCCCGTAATCTGCTCTCAGATTGAACGGATTCGAAACCAGCCCGGGCGCATTCGCCGCAGCCGTCGCGTTCACGGAGTCGCCATCATCCAAGGCCTTTGACCACGTGTACACGCCGCGCAGTGAAAGGCCGTGGCTGAACCTGCGATTTACGTCCGCTTGCAGCGCGTTGTAATTGCTGTCGCCCACGGCAAACCACGTCCAGGTATTGGCCAGGCTTGGATTAGCCTTTGGAGTATTTGCAGGAATGTAATAAGTGCCAGCGGGAATAGGAGCGTTCGCCAGAGCTCCGGGAAAGGTGCTCGGATACGTCGCCGGACAGGGCGCAGCCGGACAGATCACCGGGAACGGCTCATTGGCATCAATGCCCACAATTTCGTGATATCCATGGCTTCCAACG
>Ga0335080_10009737_pt1 | contig 10055 bp, 7 predicted proteins | sample Lox_Sample_34_FD_206720 | JGI IMG/M metagenome (GOLD analysis project Ga0335080, IMG submission 206720) | Soil microbial communities from Loxahatchee National Wildlife Refuge, Florida, United States - Lox_Sample_3.4 | ecosystem: Environmental > Terrestrial > Soil > Wetlands | place: USA: Florida... | reverse complement strand
CCGCATGGCCCTTGGCGCCCGCGGAAGCAATGTCGCCTGGATGGTCATGCGCGAAGTCCTCGTGCTCGTAGGTGCTGGCCTCGCCGTGGGACTGCCTGGAGCCTACGCCCTTACCCGCGAAGTCCGCGCCCAACTCTACGGCGTAGACCCCGGCGACCTGGCCTCCATCGGCGCCGCCACCCTGCTACTCGCGGCAGTCGCCCTGCTGGCCGGCTATGTCCCCGCCCGCCGCGCCGCCAGTTACGATCCCGTTAAAGTCCTCCGCTACGAGTAATGACTTAATTGTGGTGCAAGCCAGTCTTTGTGGGGCGGACCGCCAGGTCTGCGCGGGACGTCCACGTCCCGCTCCCCCGCCGAAGCCTGGACGCCCGCCCCCCTTGAAAGGTTCGGAACCCCCACGACATTCATCGGTGTCTAACCCGAATGGAGGCGTCAATGAAACTCGTCATCATCACCTTTCTCTCTGCCGCAGCAGCTTTCACCCAGCCCACCGCCACAAAAATCAAACCCACACCCTTCCACTCCTCCGACGGTAAGATCACCGGCTGGAAACTCACCGTCCCCGGCAATCGTCCCCTGGCCACCCCCGCCATCGCCGATGGCAAGATATTCGTCGGCGGCGGATTTGGCAGCCACGAGTTCTACGCCTTCGACGCCCAATCTGGCGCGCTCCTGTGGACCTATCACACGGCCGATGACGGCCCCACCGCTGCCGTCGTCGCCGACGGCAAAATTGTGTTCAACACCGAAAGCTGCGAGCTCGAAGTAATCACCACCAGCGGCCGCCCGCTCTGGAAGAAATGGCTTGGCGATCCCCTCATGAGCATGCCCGCCATCGCTGAGGGCGTCGTCTACATGGCCTTCCCGAACTCCCGCGGCGACCACAAGTACTACGTCGCCGCCTTCGACCTCAACACCGGTAAGGAACATTGGCGACAGCCGCTATCGGCCGAAATCATCACCGCCCCGGTTATCGAAAAGGACCGAGTCTATGTGGCAACTGTGGACGGCGCAGTACTGGCCTTGGCCCGCCAGGATGGCAGCCGGATCTGGCTGGAAGAGAAGAACGCAACCTCAGCGCCAGCCGTCTGGAAGGAGCAACTTTTTTCAGCCGTCGTGAGGAGATCAAGACCACCGCGAACGGCAAAACAGCCGTCCAGCAGTCGGAAATGGTAGCGAAGCGTGCCGTTAAAGCCCAAGCCGTCGCGTCTGAGCTTCCCGCCACCCGGCAGAACGCCGACTATCTCGATTACAAGAAGAATGAAAACTCCACTCAAACCAAGCTCAGCAAGTCGTACGACGCCTCCGTCGGTTTCGCCGGATCGCAAGGTTCGGCGTCGCAGATGATGCCCAAAGCCATGGCGAACATCGGCAAAGCCAGCGTCCACGGCATCTGGTCCTATCAAGGCTCCAAAAACTTCGTCGACCACGGCAAGGTTTACGCCTCCATGGGCGACCGCGCCCAGAGCGTCGATCCCGACTCCGGAAAAGTGCTCTGGTCGCGCGTGCCCGGCAAAGGCCTCCTAACACCTCCCGCCATCGTAAATGGAAAGCTCTTCGTCGGCAGCGATTCCGGCGGCTTCCACGCACTATCCGCGAAAGACGGCGCCGAACTTTGGAGCGTGCCCTTGGGTGAGTCCGTCTCGTTCCAGCCCGCAGTCAGCCGCGGTCGCGTCTACGTCGTCACCGACACCGGCAGCCTCTATTGCCTGAACACCGGTGACGCCCGCGACGACGGTTGGCTCATGTGGGGCGCCACTCCCGCTCACAACGGCCTCCCTCAGTAGCACACGGCCGTGCCGCCGCCATTAACCGCCAAACGCCCGCCGGTCGATTTATCGAACACACCGACGCGAACCCGGTACTGGTTGCCTGGCTGAATCGCCTCCGACCGGAATCGCCGGCGTTCGATCGCTTCGTCGCCGCCCAGCCACTTGTCTGTCGGTGGATCGCCGTCCAAGATCGGATGGTCCAGATAACCAACGATGCGGCCCTGCTCATCCAGAATGTGTGTGAAGCACCAATAAGGCCTATCGGGACTCCGTAGACATCGCCAACGATACTTCACCTCCAAAGCACCGCCGCGGACCTCAACCGACATCCCCGTCAGCGCCAGTTGACCACCGAACTCCGCATCCGCCTGCGAGAACCGATCGTCCAGCCTGGGCCCGGAGCGGAAGGAATTCCGCCACACGTTCCGCAGCACACGCGCGACGCCGCCGTCCGGAAGCGGCGCTGTGAACGCCTCAGCGAAATCTCCGCGCTCGCGAAGATCCGCGAGCGTGGCGCCGCCGAGTTTGTTCAATACCCAGGCGTCGCGCTCGCTACCGCCTTCTTTATAGATCACGTAGGCAGTCGCGTCCAGCCTTTTTAATAACTCAGGCAACTCCCTGTCATAGGCCGTGGTCGAAAACTCCAGTACCCGCCGTTGTTCCCTGGCCGCCAGTTGCAGTGTGTCGGCGTTCAAATGCGGAGTATCGCTCGCCATCAGCACCCGCCCGCCCCCCAACCGTTCGACGATCTCGTTCCGCGGCCACTTCCGCGGATCGTACGTCCGGACATAACGCGCCGGATCGACGCGCCACGCTCCAAAAACACCGAAGGAATTCTGCACCATCGCAATCAGCGGAAACGCAAGCACTGCGCAGGCCACAGCCGGCCGCCACGTCAGCAGTTCCAACATAAGCCCGATCGCCAGCGCGAACCCGGGCAGCAGCGGCGCCGTGTAGCGCGTCTCCTGAAATGGACCGAACACAAAAAACAGAAACGGCGCCGTCCATAGAAGCGCCACCGTCAGAGCCGGCTTCCTCTGCCGCCGCAGAACCCATACGGCCGCAAGCACGATCAACAGCCCCGCATAATAAAAAGACGGCCCCTCCCGAATCAGGCGCACCAGGTACGTGAGCGGCCCTTGGTTGCCGTAAAACTCGCGCGTCGCCGTTCCCGCTTCGACCGCCACCCGCCAGTTCGCCCTGAAATGCATGGCGTACCACGGCCCGGGCAGCAGCACCGCGGGACTGAGCGCCAGCCACGTCCGCCGGCTCGCCAATTCCGCCCGATGCGTCGCAGCCCAATATAGAAACGGCAGCGCCACGTAAATCGGAAAGGTGGATTTCAGCAGCATCCCGAATCCGCACACGATTCCGAACGCCAGCACCCGCGATTCCACGAGGCACAAGATCGCCAAGGCGACCATCGCCGTCATCGTGCACTCCACCAGAAACCACCGCGACAACCCGTACAGCATCGGCATCGTGCCGCAGACAAATAACGCGACCAGAGCCGCGCGCTCCCCACCGAGTTTTCGCGCCATCCGGTAGATCACAGCGAACAGCGCCACCATCGCCACGATGTTCACCGCAAACGCCGCATTTGCATGACGACCGAAGACCAGGTAAGCCGGCGTCGGCAGCACCGTAATCAGAGGCCCTTTAAACCCGAGAATGGTCCAAAAACGCAGGAAGTAGCCGACCACGCCGCCGTCCACCAGCGCATCGAACATCACCAGGCTGTTGGTGAGATACCATGCGTCATCCCACGTGGGAGGCAGGCGGTCGAGGCGAAGCCACACGACCGTGGCCGCCACGAAGAGGACGGCCAAGCCACAAGGAAGCAGCAGTCTCCGGCCCGAGGTCAAACGAATATCATGCCACGGTCCGGTCCAACGCTCACCACCAGGCCGGCCGGTCGGGCAGGTCGCGCGGCGCCACTTCGCCTTCCTGGTAAATCACCTTCCCGCCTTTGATCGTCATTTGCACCAGGTTCTCGCCGACATGCCCCGCCAGGTCGCGGCAATCTCCAGTCTTCAGGAAGACGATATCCGCCGATTTTCCAGGCTCGAGCGATCCCACCGTCTGCGCACAACCGAGCGCGTGCGCCCCATTGATGGTGCACGCCGTGATCGCCTCGGCGTGGTTCATACCCAGATACAGGCAGGCCAGCGCCACCAGCGTCTGCATGCTGAGAATCGGGTTGTGATGCGGATCGAAATCAGTCGCCAGCGCCAGCGGCACACCGGCGTCGATGAGCGTCCGCGCCGGCGCCGGCCGGTTGCCGCGCAACGTGCTGGCCGGGGCCAAAACCGCCATCGTGGGCGATCCCGCCAGCACCCGCGCCTCTTCCTCGGTCGCGTGCTCCAGGTGATCGACGCTTACTGCCAGCGCGCGAATCGCCGCCGCAATCGCATCGGCAGTTTTTCTGGGGCCCGCATGCACCTTCAGTCCGAACCCGTGCTGCCTGCATACCGACAAGTGCCGCTCGAAAAACTTGCAATGGTCCCCGTCGCTTTCCCACGCCACATCCGCGAACCGGGCGAGCCGCCGCCGCTTGATATTGCCCAATAGATGTTCCAGTTTTTCCGTCAGCGCTAGTTCACTCAATGGCTCCGGAGAGACCGGTGAAAACCGCAGCAGAAATGTGGGGACGATGTTCATCGCATCCCCATTCAGGTTTCCCATCACCCGCAGCAGCTTGATTTCGGCCCGCGGATCCACGCCGCTGCCCGTCTTCACCTCGATAGTAGTGGCGCCATGCCGCGACATGGTCTGCACATGGGCTTGCGCACGATATTGCAGCCGCTGCGCGGTCGAGGTCCGCACCGATCGGGCCGCATCGCCTTCCCGCCATGCTCCGTTCAGCAAGTGGGTGTGGCTGTCGATGAAACCCGGCATCACCACTTTGCCCGCGGCTTCGATTTCCTGAGCCCGTCGCGCGATGGCTAAGTTTTCAACGCGGCGTGTCGGCCCAACTTCGAGGATTTTCCCGGCCCGGATTAGGATTGCGCCGTCAGTTATAATCCCCAACTGACTCATTTCGGATCCACGACGGGGTCCGCGAGGCCCGCGCAACGTGATCAGTTGCCGCGCCCCCCGGATCAAAATAGGAAGAGGGTCCTGGTCCTGCCCCCTGGAGAGCATTCATACTATTATGTCCTAATTTAAAACAAAAGTGATCTAATTGTTTGTAGTTTTCATGAAAATCAAAAGGAAAAACGCCAATCCACCTGTTTTAAAAACGCTCGAACGCGCATTTTCCAGGGCCGGCGTCGGCTCCCGCACCGAGGCCCGCAGTTGGATTGGCGCGGGCCGCGTTAGAGTCAATGGCAAGCTGGTACAAACTCCCGATACTTGGGTGGATTTGGAAAAGGATCGAATTACTCTCGATGGCAAGCCCATCCGTCCGGCAGCGAAACGAAATATCCTTCTTTATAAGCCGAAGGGTTATCTGACGACTTACCGCGATCCTGCGGGCCGTCCTACCGTTTACGATCTGCTCGCCGGTGTGGACACTTTCCTCGCGCCCGTCGGACGCCTCGACCTCGACACCAGCGGCCTTCTCATCCTCACCAACGACACGCACCTGGCCGAGCGCCTCACAAATCCCGACCACAAGATTACGAAAACCTATCAGGTCAAGACGTCCACCATCCTTACGGACGAGCAACTGGATCAGCTCCGTCAAGGCGTCGTTCTGACTGACGGACCAACGCGCCCCGCCGAAGTGACACGCCTCCGCGACAGCGCCAAATACACATTCCTCGAATTGACCATTACCGAGGGCCGGAACCGTCAGGTCCGCCGTATGATCGAAGCGCTTGGCGCAAAAGTATTAAAGCTGGTTCGGACCGCTATCGGTCCGATTCGGATTGGCGCATTACCGATCGGCCAATGGCGCGACCTTAAGAAGGAAGAACTCGCCGCACTGCAAAAAAAGTGAGTGGGGCAGGATGGCGTCCTGCGCGCCGTTGGTAACCGGCGCTCCGGCCTGCCCTACAATCACTATTGCGAATACCACCTCAACCCTGCGAACGGCGCCACCATCGTATTGCTCAAAAAGAAGTCCCCCTGCGGCGACGTCTTGAAATGGTAGGCTCGCCCGCCGACGCGCAATTCCCAGTGCCCGTACCGAAAGTTCGCCGATGCATCGCCGTCCCAAATCGTGGCATGGCGCGGTAACCCGAATCCCGACGCATTCGCCTCCAGCCGCATGTGGCGCGACACGTATTCAGTCACGCCTAACCCCAACGTCGGCCAGATAATGCTCTTCGATCCCTGCGTCTGATAGCTAATCGGATTACCGGACGAATCAACCAGGGGATTGCCGCTCGAATCCGTCGTCGGCAGCAGCGGCGCATTGAACGAGGTCTTGATGTTCAGGTATTGCACCTGCCAGAGCGTCTTCAGGCGGAACTTCCGGCTCTCTACCGGATAAGGCCAAGTCAAATAATCGAACGAAAGCTTCACCACCTGAAGCTTATAGTCGGTGTTCATGAAGGCGCCGGCAGGATACAAGGTGTTCCAGATGTGGACTTGTTGCCCGGTCGTAAAGTCCCCTGAAGCCCGATCTTGAAAATAGGAAAAGCGCAGGGCATTGTGCAGCCCCAGCGCGATTCCAAGATCGGCCTCCGGCGAATACTTGGGCTTGCCGGGCATCTTCGTCCGGCTCGGATCCAGAAACCCGGAGTTGTATCCTTTGTCGAACGTCGGAGACTGAACCGGAAACCACGCCATAGCGCCAATCGAAAAACCGGTCTCACCGGGCTGCCGCACGTCGGGCACCTTGGGCAGTGGCGGAGGTGGACTCTGCTTGGGACGAATGGTGATGGGCGGCGGTGGCCCCGAGGGCTGTTTTTCCTGCTGCGCACTGAGGCTGCAGGAAAGCGCAAGTACCGCAATAGAGAGAAGAGACGTCTTCACGAATTCCTCATAGAACAGGAGTGCTCTCTATTGTAGCTGTTGAGGGCGCGGCTTCTCACCGCGCCCAAGCGGCACGCTGTGGCCCGTCCGGCACACGCCCGCCGGTTACTTCGTCCGGATCTCCACGGCCGACTGGGCCAATCCGTCCGACGCCGCCGATAGCTTCACTCGTCCCGATTTACCCTGCTCCGACCGAACGATCACCAGCGCCATCCCACTGAACGCCTTGCGATGATCCGCCTGGAACGGCTCTACCGTGGCGGCATTGCCGTTGTCCACCGCCGCGATCGTCGCTGGCCCGTTGATCGTGAACTTCACCAGGTTATCCGCCATCGGACACAGGTTCCCGTCCTTGTCTTCCACGCGCACGGTGACGAATGACAGGTCGTCACCATCGGCCGAAATCGTCGCGCGATCCGGAATCAGTTTAACCTTGGCCGGCTCACCCGCCGTCCGGACCTGGTCCACTGCTACCTGCTTCCCGTTCTGATAGGCTACCGCCTTCAGCGAACCCTTCTCATACGGAACCTGCCACTCGAGCCGGTATTTCGTCAGGAATTTGCGATCGCGCGAGGCATTCGGCCCCACCGGAATTTCCACGGGCTCCGAGAAGCGCTTCTTCCGCCCCAGCGATTTCCCGTTCAGGAACAGCTCCACTTCGTCGGCATTGGTATAGGCCATCACCGGGATCGCCTGTCCCTCGCGGCCCTCCCAGTTCCAATGCGGCAGCACATGCACCATCGGCGTCTTGGTCCACTGGCTCTGATACAGGTAGAAGCGGTCCTTGGGGAACCCCGCCAGGTCGACGAACCCGAAATACGAACTGCGCGACGGCCAGTCCTTCTGGCTGTTCGGACCGTTGAAGTAGGGCGTGGGCTCGCCGATATAGTCGAACCCTGTCCACACGAACTCGCCCAGCACATTGGGCAGCTCGTCCTGATATTTGAACTCCACGTCGGGGCAATAGGCCCATGGCGGAGCGATTACGTCATAGCTTGTCAATTGCAGCGACTCGTGCTTCTGATACTTTTCGATCGGCAGATGATACACGCCGCGCGAGCTCACACACGAAGCCGTTTCCGATCCAAAGAAAATCCAGGTCGGATGATCTTTCATGAATGCTTCATATTGCCAGGGCCGGTAGTTCACCCCGAACAGGTCCACCTCGTCGCCCAGCTTGTTTTTGATGGCCGCGTCGGGACTGTTGAAAGCAGAGGTGGTCGGCCGCGTCGGATCCTCTTCGTGAAAGAAGCCGGTCAGCCGCTTTGCCATCTCCGCACCGTTAGGGCTGTTCTGCTCGGGAATCTCGTTCCCGATGCTGTACATGATGATGCTCGGATGGTTGCGATCGCGGTGCACCATGTCGCGCACGTCGCGCTCGCTCCACTCGTCGAAGTACTTGCTGTACCCGTTCGGCACTTTCGGCCGCTTCCACATATCGAACGATTCATCCATCACCACCAGCCCGAGCCGGTCGCAATATTCGAGCAACTCCGGCGATGGCGGATTGTGGCTGGTCCGGATCGCGTTCACTCCGGCCGCCTTCATGATCTGGAGTTGCCGCTCGGTCGCTCGCCGGTTCACGGCCGCACCCAGAGCGCCGAGGTCGTGGTGATTGCACACGCCCTGTATCTTCACCGTCCGCCCGTTCAGCAGGAAGCCCTTCTCCCGATCGAACTTGATGGTCCGGATGCCGAACGGCGTGACGTACCGGTCTAAAACCTTGTTCCCGTTCGCAGGGTCCAGGATTTCCGTCACCAGCGAGTACATGTTCGGATGATCGAGGTCCCAGCGCTGGGGATGGCTGACGTGGAGCGTTGTGCTTACGATCTGCGACCCTGCAGCCGGAACACCGGCCTTGTCACCGTTCTTACTCACCATCTTGCCGGCGGGATCCAGAACCGTGGTCTGAACGATCACCCCGGCGATCCCGCTCGTGGCGTTTGCCACCTCGATTTTTGCCGCGACCGACGCCGTGTCGTCCGTCACTTCGGGCGTCGTGACATAGGTCCCCCAGTGCGCGACCCGCACCGGGCCGGTCACGTCCAGCCACACATTGCGATAGATCCCCGCGCCGGGATACCAGCGCGACGAACGGTCCTCAGGAGTAAGCCGCACCGCAATAACGTTCTCCTCGCCTCCATAACGCAGGTAGGGCGTGAGGTCGAACCCGAACCCGATATACCCGTACGGTCGTCCGCCAAGCTCATGTCCGTTGAGCCATACCGTGGAGTTCGACATCGCTCCATCAAACTCGATTCTGAAATGACGGCCCCTGGCGCCGGCCGGGACGGTGAACGTCTTCCGATACCAGCCCGTCCCGAAAATCGGCAGTGCGCCGGTGTGCGGGTTCCCCTTGGGATCGAACGGGCCTTCTATGGCCCAATCGTGCGGCAGCCGAATGGCTCGCCATTGCGAATCGGCGAACTCGGGTTTCTCGGCCCCGGACGCCTCGCCTTTGAAAAATCGCCAGCCTTCATCAAAACTCTGCCGCCGCTCGCCGGACACGTTGACCGCGTTCGCGGCGGACGCCGGCGTCCCGGAGGCCAGCAGGCAGAGGCCGGCTGCCAAAAACCATCGGGTGTGCATGCCCATATGGTAATCGGCAGCACGGCGCCCAGGGTTCATACTTCGGTATGGTTTTGTGCGCTCAGGGGCATCTGCCCGGGCGCGCTAGCCGTTGGTAGTTGTGCTTTTGGCGTCCAGAACTTCGCGGACCTTCTGCGCCAGCGCGTCCGGCAGGAATGGCTTCTGCAGGAATGACGAGCCCGATTCCGGAATCCCGTGGTGCACGATCGCCTCGTCCGTGTATCCGGAAATGTAGAGCACGCGCATTTTGGGCCGCGACGGCCTGAGTTGCTTGATGAAATCCGGCCCGCTCATCTCGGGCATCACCACGTCGACGATCGCGAGATCGATCCTGCCATGATGATGATCGGCGAGCCGCAGCGCTTCTTCCCCACGGGTCGCCTCCAGCACGTGGTAGCCGCGTGACTCCAGTACACCCACAATGAGCTTGCGCACGCGGACTTCATCTTCCACGAGCAGAATGGTCTCCGCTCCGTTGATGGACTTTGGCCGGGGAGCGGCGTCGGCTACCTTCACCGCCTTGTTCTCAGCCATCGGCAGGTAAATTCGCGCCGTGGCGCCCTTCCCCAATTCGCTCGTGATCCCAATAGCCCCGCCGCTCTGCCGAATAATTCCGTAAGCGGTCGCCAGGCCCAGGCCCGTACCGCGACCGGCGCCCTTGGTGGTGAAGAACGGCTCAAACAGGTGGCTCTGGGTCTCCTCGCTCATGCCCACGCCGGTATCGGTGATGCTAATGGTCACGTACCGTCCAGGCTCGACTCCCAGTCGCTT
>Ga0335080_10009736_pt1 | contig 10057 bp, 7 predicted proteins | sample Lox_Sample_34_FD_206720 | JGI IMG/M metagenome (GOLD analysis project Ga0335080, IMG submission 206720) | Soil microbial communities from Loxahatchee National Wildlife Refuge, Florida, United States - Lox_Sample_3.4 | ecosystem: Environmental > Terrestrial > Soil > Wetlands | place: USA: Florida... | reverse complement strand
ATGCTGCGGCCCGACCTCTTCGGCGCGCTCGCGACGCACGCCGGCGACGCGCTCTTCGAGCTCTGCTACCTGCCGGACTTCCGCGACGCGGCGCGCGCCCTGCGGGACGGCTACGAGGGGTCGTTCGACAAGTTCTGGGCCGACTTCCGCTCGCGGCCCGCGTTCACGAAGGGGACGGACTTCCCGCTGCTCAACACGTGGGCGATGGCGGCCTGCTACTCGGCGAACGCGGACGGCTCGGTCGAGCTGCCCTTCGAGCCGTCGTCCGGGAAGCTCCGCCCCGACGTGTGGGAGCGCTGGCTCGCGTGGGACCCCGTGCGGATGGCGGGGCGGCACGCCGACGCGCTGCGCGGCCTCCGCGCGATCTACATCGACTGCGGCAAGCGCGACCAGTTCTTCCTCGACCTCGGCGCGGGCGCGTTCCGCGACGCGCTCGCGGCGATCGGCGTCACGGACGTCTTCTTCGAGCTGTTCGACGCGACGCACAGCGGGATCGAGTACCGCTATCCCGGCGCGATCCGCTACCTCGCGGAGCGGCTCCAGCCGTAGTCACTCCTAGACGTCGGTGCCGATGAACGTCGCGTAGCGCGGGCGCGGGATCTCGCCCGCCGCGATCCCGGCCTCGACCTGCGCGAGCACGTTGCCGCGGTACTCGGTCGTCGTCGTCCACGTGTAGCTCGTCCGGCGCGGCTCGAAGGTCACGGCCTCGATCGTCCACTCGTCCGAGGCCCGCGCCTTCCACGCGTCCCAGCCGGTGCGGACGCCGAGCGCGATCAGCTTCGGGATCAGCAGGAGCAGCCAGAGGACGGCGTCGAGCACGCCGAAGGCGACCCCCAGCCGTGGGTTCCCGAAGCCCTCGTCGTCGAGCGGGTCGGGCTCGATGTAGTCGCGCAGCTTGACCTTGTAGGCGTAGAGCTCCCAGCTGCGGCCGTCCACGTCGTCGAAGCGCCTCGCGGGCGAGAAGATGCTCACGGCTAGATTGTCGCCGGATGGAAGGGCTCAGCGGCAAGCGGGTCGTCGTCACGGGCGGCACGAGCGGGATCGGCGAGGCGACGAGCCGCCGGTTCGCAGCCGAGGGCGCGCGCGTCGTCGCGCTCGCCGTCGGCGAGCGGGAGCTCGAGACGGCGCACGAGCGGATCGACGGACTCGAGGCGGCGCTCTACTGCGACGTCGCGGACGAGGCGCAGGTGGAGCACGCGTTCGCGCGCGTCGACGAGCTGCTCGGCGGGATCGACGTCCTCGTCGCGAATGCGGGCATCTCCGTCCGCGCGCCGTTCCTCGAGATCACGGAGGCCGACTGGCGGCGCACGCTCGACGTGAACCTCACCGGCGTCTTCCACTGCGCGCAGCAGGCGGCGCGGCGCATGCACGCGGCCGGCGGCGGCGTGATCCTCATGACCGCGTCGACGAACGGCCTCGTCGGGCACCCGTTCTACGCGGGCTACAACGCGTCGAAGGCCGGCGTGATCCTCCTCGCGCGGTCGATGGCGCTCGAGCTCGCGCCGACGGTCCGCGTGAACGCCGTCTGCCCCGGCTACGTGATGACGCCGATGCAGGAGGCCGAGTACACGCCGGAGATGCTCGACGCGACGAACGCGAGGATCCCGGTCGGCCGGCACGCGCGCCCGGAGGAGATCGCGTCGCTCTTCGCGTTCCTCGCGAGCGACGAGGGCGCGTACTTCACCGGCGCGACGATCTCACTCGACGGCGGCGAGACCGCCGGCGGACTCGCCAGCAGGAGTGCCCCGTCCGGTGATGCCGTCTAGCTTCTGGGTCGCGAGCACCAAGCGATGCAAGGACGCAGGGAGCGCTCGTAGGCTGGCCTACGGGCGCGACTGAGGACGCGGCAGCGCGCAGAGTGATCGCGGGCCAGAAGCGGACATGTATCGCCGGGCGGGGCACTACCCGCCGTACCGGGTGCGGTACTCCTCGGCGGTGCGCGCGAGCTCGTCGCCGGGCACGCCCGTGAAGTTCCCGACGTAGCTCCGGTGCGCGTCGAGGTTCTGGCCGAGCCGAACGCCGAGGTAGCCGTCGGCGTACGTCACGACGAGCGACGGCACGCGATGGCGCACGATCGGGACGAGCTGGCTCGTGACGCCCGCGATCTCCCGCCACGGCACCGTCGCAGCGCGCAGGAACGAGTACTTCACCGTCAGCCCGTCGGGCGAGAGCCGCAGGTAGGCCGCGCCGGGAACGAGGACAGACAGCCCCGCGAGGAGCCCGACGACGCCGAGCAGGATCGCAACCCAGCCGGCGACGCGCGGGAGCAGCGCGATCCCGATCACGAGCACGACCGCGCCGAAGCCGGCCGCGGCGAGCTGGCGCCCGCGCGCGGCCGGAAAGATGCGGACGTCCGGCTCAGTCAGCGGCCACGAGCCCGACGGGACAGGCGACACCGGTGCCGCCGAGACCGCAGTAGCCGTTCGGATTCTTCGCGAGGTACTGCTGGTGGTAGTCCTCGGCGTAGTAGAACGGGCCCGCCTCGGCGATCTCGGTCGTGATCTCGCCGAAGCCCGAGCGCGTCAGCTCCTGCTGGAACATCGCGCGCGTCGCCTCCGCAGCCTCGCGCTGGGCCTCCGTCGTCCAGTAGATCGCGGAGCGGTACTGCGTGCCCGCGTCGTTGCCCTGCCGCATACCCTGCGTCGGGTCGTGGTTCTCCCAAAAGGTCCGGAGGATCTCCTCCGTGCTCGTCTGCGCGGGGTCGAAGACGACGAGGACGACCTCGGTGTGGCCCGTCTGCCCGCTGCAGACCTCCCGGTACGTCGGGTTCGGCGTGAAGCCGCCGGCGTAGCCGACCGCGGTCGTGTAGACGCCGGGGGTCTGCCAGAAGACGCGCTCGGCGCCCCAGAAGCAGCCCATCCCGACGACGATCTGCTCGAGGCCGTCCGGGAACGGAGGCTCGAGCGGGGTCCCGAGCACCTCGTGGCGTTCGGGCACGTGCATGCGCTCGGTGCGGCCCGGGAGAGCGTCCTCGGGCGCGACGAGCGTCGCTGACTTACCGAAAAGGAACATGCTCGTAGGGTACTCCGCGGACCGAGTCTGGCGAGCGCGCCGGAAGCGCGTTCTAGCGGGGCCGAGCCTGCGGCAGCGCCACGCGACGGTGGGCCGCCGCGCCCGGGTTCTCGCGCAGCGCCTGCCGCGCGCCGAGCGCGGGGACGGCCGCCGTCGACGCGCTGACGTTCCCGGCCTTGTCGAACGACGCGAGCGCGAACCGCCGCTTGTCGTTCTTCGCGAGATGGATCTTCACGCTCCGCTTCGTCGGCTTCAGGACGAGCATGCGACGGCCGTTGACGAGGAGCGCGTAGCCGCGGACCGCCTTCAGGTCGGCCGGCGGCTTCCAGCGCAGCGTCAGCGTCGAGCCGGTGACGGCGGCGCGGAAGTCCTGCGGCCGGCCGGGCGGTGTCTGGTCGAGGACAAGGCTCCGGGTGGGCGACCACGCCGACGCGTTGCCGGCGAGGTCGACCGCGCGCACCCGCCAGAAGAAGGAGCCGTCGTCGAGCGTCGCCGTCGGCGCCCACGTCGCCGAGGCGCCGGCGCCGAGCACCGCGGTCGAGCCGTCGAGGAGCACGTCGGTGCAGGCTGCGTCCGCGCAGAGCTCGAACTCGAGCGTCCCGCGGTCGCCGGGGTCCGAGCCGGGGTACGTGCCGGAGAGGCGGATCTTGTTCTGCACCGCGTTCGTCGAGGGGCCGGAGATCGTCGCGGCCGCCGGCGGGACGGAGTCGACGACGAGCATCTGCGGCGCCGACCACGCGGAACGGTTGCCGACGGCGTCCTCGCCGAGCGCGCGCCAGTAGTACGTCCCGTCGGAGAGCGGCGGCGCGGCCCACGAGGCGAGCACGCCCGGCGCGACGGCGTCCGAGTAGCCGGTCGTGAGGATCGACGTACACGCGGCGTCGGCGCAGAGCTCGACGTCCGTCCGCACGACGTCGCCCGGGTCGCCCGGATCGTCGACACGGGCGGACAGCACCGCGTTCGCGCCGACATGGGCCGTGGCGCCGCCGGAGAGCACCGGGACGGACGGCGGCGTCGAGTCGAGGACGAACGACGCGACCGCCGACCAGCTGGAGACGTTGCCCGCGGCGTCGGCCGAGCCGACGCGCCACCAGAACGTGCCGTCGCCGAGCGCCGGCGTCCACGACCCCCACGCGCCGACGGCGAGCGAGCCGATCGTCTTCGAGAGCAGCGGCGCTACGCAAGCGCTCGTCGGGCAGAGCTCGATCGTGACCGAGCCGAGTGCGCCGGGCGCCGCGGACGGGTCGACGTACGTCCCGCCGAGCGTCGGCGGCTGGTTCAGGCGGGCGCCGTCGGCCGGGCCGCTCACGGTCGGCGCGGGCGGCGGCGTCGAGTCGACGGCGAACTGCCCGGTCGCCGTCCAGGCGGACTGGTTGCCGGCGGCGTCCTTCGCGGCCGCGCGCCAGAAGTAGCTGCCGCCGGCGAGCGACGACGCTGTCCACGTCCCGTTCGCGCCGCTCGCGAGCCCGCTCGACGACGAGCCGCTCGCGACGACGCTCGTGCACGCCGCGTCGCTGCAGATCTGGAACAGGATCGTGCCGCTGTCGCCGGTGTCGGACGACGAGAAGCTCGCGGAGAGCTGCGGTGCCGTGCTCACCTGCGACGGGACGCTGCCGAGCGTCGGGACCGCCGGCGCGTTCGTGTCGAGGACGAAGCTGCGGATCGCGCTCCACGCGCCGGTGTTCCCGACGACGTCCTTGCCGTACGCGCGCCAGTAGTACGTGCCGTCGGCGAGCGCGCCGGGAGTCCACGTCACGCCCGTGCCGCCGCTCACCGTGGCCGACGTGCTCGTGCCGACGACCGACGTGCACGCGGCGTCGCTGCAGAGCTGGAACGTGACGGTGCCGCTGTCGGTCGCGTCGGAGTCGACGAACGTCGCGGCGAGCTGCGTCGAGTTGACGCGTGCGGCCGCGGCCGGCGAGGTCGGCGCCGGCGTGCCGGGCGCGACGGTGTCCATCACGAAGCTCCCGGAGGCCTGCGCCGAGTTGCTCGCGGAGTCCGTCGCGGTGACGCGCCAGTAGTACGTGCCGTCGGTGAGCCCCGACGGCGACCAGCTACCGCTGCCACCGCTCGCGATCCCGCTCTGGAAGCTGCTGCCGAGGAGCGAGGTGCAGCCGGCGTCGAGGCAGAGGTCGAACGTGAGCGAGCCGCTGTCGCCCGACGGCGGGTCGGAGTACGTCGAGGTGAACGTCGGCGCCACGTTGACGCGGGCCGCGATCGCGGGGCTCGGCGTGGGGACGGCCGGCGGCGTCGTGTCGAGCGTGAAGCTCTTCGCGGCCGTCCATGCGGAGGTGTTGCCCGCCGCGTCCTGCGCCTGCACCTGCCACGTGTACGTCCCGTCGGCGAGACCCGTCGGCGTCCAGCTTCCGCTGCCGCCGTTCGCGATCCCGCTCGCGGACGAGCCGGTGACGCAGCTGCCGTTGCAGAGCTTGACGTTGATCGTCCCGCTGTCGCCCGAGTCGGAGCTCGAGAAGTTCCCGCCGAGCGCGGGCGCCGCACCGAGGTACGCGCCGTCCACCGGCCCGGTCGCGGTCGGCGTCGCGGGCGGATTCGTGTCGAGGACGAAGCTCTGCGTCGACGTCCAGCCGGTCTGGTTCCCGGCGGCGTCGGTCGCGCGGAGCCGCCACCAGTAGGTTCCGTCCGCGACGACCGGCGTCCAGCTGGCCGCGGCGCCGGGGGTGACGGTCGACGAGGTCGAGCTGCCGACGACGGACGAGCACGAGGCGTTGCTGCAGAGCTGGAAGTCGACGGTGCCGCTGTCGGTCCCGTCCGAGTCGACGAACGTCCCGTTCAGCGTCGAGCTGTTCGTGCGGGCCGCGCTCGCGGGCGCGTCGAGCGTCGGCGCTCCCGGCGGCACCGTGTCGACGACGAAGCTGCTCGTCGCCGACCAGCCGGAGACGTTGGAGACGGAGTCGGTCGCCTGCGCGCGCCAGTAGTACGTGCCGTCGGCGAGGCTCGTCGGCGTCCAGTTCCCGTTCGCGCCGCTCGCGAGCGTGCCGGTCGTGTTCGACTGGAGCACCGTGTTGCAGGCGGAGTCGGAGCAGAGCTGGAACGACACCGTGCCGCTGTCGGAGTCGGGGTCGGAGTACGACGCGGAGAGCGACGGCGTCGTGTTGTTGATCCGTGCGCCGAGCGAGCCGAGTGTCGGCACGCTCGGGAATCCGTTCGCGGTCGGGTGCGTGATCTTCGCGGTCCCGTCGTTGACGAAGAGCTTCGCGAGCCTGTTCGCGTTACCCGCCGCCGCACCCACGGTGCACGGGTTGCAGAAGGGCGAGGTCTGATGGCGCCAGAGCTGGATGTAGAGGTGCTCGTCGCTCTCGAGCGAGAACGCGCCGACGCTGGGCGCGACCGACGGGGTGACGGTGCCGGAGGTGGTGACCAGGTTCGTTCCGGAGGTGCCGTCGCCGGGCGCGGCGCCGGAGCCGCACGGCGCGGCGGAGCAATCCGGATCGACGAGCAGCGTCGAACCGGTGATGACGTTGCCCGAGACCGTGACCTTCCACATCCCGACCGCCAGCGTCGCAACCGCCGCGGGCGTCGTCGCGGCCGCGTTGTCCTGCAGCGTCGCGGCGAAGGTCCACGTCCCCGCGGGGAAGCTCACCGCGCCGGAGCCGTCGACGATCCAGCCCTTGTTCGTCGGCGTCGTCGACGCGCTCGCGTTCGGCGTCGGCGTGTTCGCGATGCTCGACGGCGTGAAGCCCGGCTGGAAGTCCTGATAGCCGGTCGTGTTCAGCGCGATCCGGCCTTGCGTCGTCATGCTCGACGCCGACGGCGCGGTCGTGACGAGCGTCCAGCTTCCGGTGTCGATCGTCGACGCGGAGTTCGAGAGATACAGGGTTCCGTAATCGGCGACGCTCGCCACCGCGGGCACGGACGCGCGACCGAGGAGCAGCACGCCGGCGGCAAGCCCGACGAGCAGGAGGACGATCCGCTTCGGAGGCGGCCGTTTGAAGGCTGGGTGTCGCCGCAGGCTCATGTCGTCGCACATCGGTTGCCGAACTTCCTTTCGGGTATCGGCAGCGTGCCCTGGCCGCTATAGGGCCCGAACGAGCGGTGGCGGCCCTGGGAGGGCCGCCACCGAGCGGAACGTTGCTTCATGTCAACGACGGGCTACGGCGCGTACGTCGCCTCGGTGTAGGTCGCGAGGCTGGTCATCGCCGTGCTCGTGGAGGACGACCACGCCGCCGAGCTCCACGCGGCGCTTGCCCATGCCGCGCTTGCCCAGGCTGCCGAGCTCCACGCCGCCGAGCTCCAGGCCGCCGAGCTCCACGCCGCGTCCGAGGACACCGCGCTCGCCCATGCCGCCTGGTTGAACGTCGAGCCGCCGCTCGTCACGTTCGAGGTGACGAACGCGTCGAGGTTCTCGTTCGGGTTCGGCGGGCCGTCCACGAGGGACGCCGCCGCGCCGTCCACCTCGCCGACGCCGGCGGACTGGCCGCTCGCGTTCGGGAGGTAGTTGGCCGTCAGCATGATGGCGCCCTTCACCTGATCCGGCGTCCAGTCGGGATGGAGCGCGAGCAGCTGAGCCGCCACGCCCGCAACGACCGGAGACGAGAACGAGGTGCCGGACATCCACATGTAGCCCGGGCTGACCACGCGATCCGGAACAGCGTCGGGGATGGTCGTCCCCGCCGGAACCGGCATCACCAGGTAGCGGCCCGGAGCCGCGATGTCGGGCTTCGAGAACCCGTCGGCCGTGTGGCCGAACGCCGACCACGGCGCGACGGAGTCATCGAGCGGATCGGCCGTCTGGTTCTGGTCCGTGGCGCCGACCGTGATGATGAACGGGTCGTTGCCGGGAGCAGCCGACATGTCGACCGGAGAGCCCGTCCCGAAGTTGCCGGCTGCCGCGACGACCACGATGCCCTGGAACCAGAGCTTCTCGACCGCCTGGTCGAGCGGGTCGAAGCGGAAGCTCGTCGGATTCGAGCCCGCCATCGAGATGTTGACGACCTTGATGCCGTATGTCGCCGCGTTCTGGGAGACCCAGTTGCACGCAGCGATGACGTCGCTCTCCATCGACTCGCCGTCCGCGTTCGCGACGCGGATGCTGACGAGCGGAGCGTTCTGCGCGACGCCGGGGTGATCGGAGCTCTGGCCGGCGAGCACGCCCGCGACCATCGTTCCGTGACCCTCGAGGTCGTTACCCGTGTGCCCGTCCGTGCAGAGCGAGCAGAAGTCGACGCTCTGAACGACGCGCGAACCGAAGTCCGCCGTGTCGCTCGCGTTGACGCCGCTGTCCACGATCGCGACGGCCGGCGCCTGAGGGGCCGGGCCGACGACGTCACCGGTATTCGGATCGAAGGCGTTCCACATGAGCGAGACGTCGGCCGTATCGGTCCACATCGACGCGTCCTCGTAGTCCGCCGTCTTGACGATCCGATCCTGCGTGATCGACTGGACGAGGTTCGGGTACTTCTTGGCGAGCGTCTGGAGGTCGGCACCGGTGATCGTCGCGCTGACGCCGGTGATCGACTTGAACTGACGCCCGGTCGTGCCGAGGCTGTTGATGGCCTTCGCGAGCGAGGCGTTCGTGGCGACGCCTGTCCCCGTGACGATCACGTGGAAGACCTGCTTCGGGTGCGTCTGCACCTTGGTCATCAGGCTCGACGCCACCATCGTCCCGCTCTTCCCGCCGAACTTCGGCTGGCCGGAAACAACCTTCTGGCTGCTCCCGAAAGCGTCGGTGAACGTCGAAACCGCGCCCGGAACGCCCGGGGCGGGAGATGTCGCCGTGATACCGGCTGCCGGCAACGCAAGCGCTGCCGTGGCCGCGAGAGCAACAACGGTTCCGATGACCGGACCGCGCCCTCGAGACCCCTGCCGGCCTCCTCTGCCCCAGAGTGCGTTGGCCCTACTGCCTCCGCTACTCGAGCTTGGCTTCATAGACGAGTGTCCTTTCGCTGCGCCCCCTAGTAACGCAGGCCGCAGTCGCCGCAGTTCCGCATGAGCCCAACGTTCGGCTCCGTCGCTCACCCTAGGTTCAGCGAAATCCGAGGCATCCCCCCGAAGGGTGAGGGCCCCGGAGAATCACTCGTTCGAGGTACCGGCGGCGTGAGGCCTACCCGAGCGTGAAGACGCCCTTCTTCACGGTCGAATGGGCGGAGACGCAGGCGAAGTTGTACTTGCCCGGCTTCGTGAAGGTGGCGATGATCGTCGCCTCCTGGCCCGGCGCGATCAGGCCGGTCTTGTACTTCGCCGAGATGTCGAAGCCGTGGGCGACCTTCCCGTTGTTCTGGACCCCGAACACGAAGGTCGAGTAGCTCTTGTGGCTCGCCCACAGGTGGTCGAGGTGGCAGCTCGACTCGGTTATGCGGACGGGCACGTTCAGGGCGGGGTGATCGGTGCGGGCGGATCCGGTGGCGGCGAGGAGCGCCGCCATCGCAGCCACTGCGGCTGGGACGAGCAGGTGGTGGGAGCGCATTTGCGGGCCTCCGGCGTCGCTGGTCGACGAACGGCCGTGCCCTCGCGCGGAGAATAGGACGGGATCCGACGCCGGTCCACCCCTCGGCCGGAGGTTTTGCGTCTCCTTTACCTTGCGGCGCTCAGTGGGCCCGCCTGGATTCGAACGCCCCTGCAAATGGCGTTTTTTCGGTCCCGAGGTATGCACCGGGGTCTGCACGCGACGCGCGTGAGCGGGCGTTAGCGACCCGTTTGGGCTTCAGCGGTCGCGCTCGAGCAAGCCTGCGAAATCGACCTCGCGGCCGTCGCTCAGCACGTGCGTATAGGTGTCCGCGGTGATGGAGAGCTTCCGCTGTCCGACGAAGTGCCCGATCTCTGCCCAGCTGCGTCCCTGCCGGTGGAGGAGCGAGATGCGGCGGTGGCGGAGGTCGTGGGGTGAGAAGGCCGGGATGCCGGCCGCCTTACACGCGCGCGTGATCGCGGTCCGGAGTCGGTCGGCGCTGACGCCCGGGAAGAGCGGCGCGTCCGAGTTGCGGTCCTCGCGCGGCGGCAGCGTCGCTTCGATCGCGTCGGCGAGCGGGTCGGGTAGGTCGACCCAGAGCGCGGTCCGCGTCTTGGTCGTCGTGGCCCGGAGGCGCACGCG
>Ga0335080_10009735_pt1 | contig 10057 bp, 8 predicted proteins | sample Lox_Sample_34_FD_206720 | JGI IMG/M metagenome (GOLD analysis project Ga0335080, IMG submission 206720) | Soil microbial communities from Loxahatchee National Wildlife Refuge, Florida, United States - Lox_Sample_3.4 | ecosystem: Environmental > Terrestrial > Soil > Wetlands | place: USA: Florida... | reverse complement strand
TCAGCCACCGAGGGCCGCGTTAGGGCACCGTCAATGATTCATGGTTTCCGCCGGCAACATCCACGTGTGCTAACTATATTTGGCCAACGAGTTACGATTTGGTCTGCTTGGCTCAAGTGGCTAATGCGTCTTAAGCGCGCGAGCAGCCGCTGGGCAGGCAGGCAGGCAGGCGGACCAGTGGGGCGTCGAGCCTGGGACGTCGAACCCGGGACGTCGCAGAAAGCGGATGGTGCAGTGCGGATAGTGCAGTGCGGATGGTGGAGCGCGGATGGTGCAGTGCGGATGTGCAGTGCGGATGGTGGAGCGCGGATGGTGCAGCGCGGATGGTGCAGCGCGGATGGTGCAGTGCGGATAGTGCAGTGCGGATAGTGCAGTGCGGATACTGCAGTGCGGATACTGCAGTGCGGATAGTGCAGTGCGGATAGTGCAGTGCGGATAGTGGCGGCAGGTGGCTGGCGACGGGGCCGCGAGGTGCCGTCCGCCGTGCTCCGGCGCGCCGGCCCAAGAAAAGGGGAATGCTAGCTATGCTCGTTCAGGACTGGGCCACACCGGGCGTTGCGCGGGAGTGCCAATCCTATGGACCGTAACGTACCCACCAACTGGGACGCAGGTAGCACGCGCGTTCCGGCTGGCAGCCTGCCTGAGACGTCAACGGGCACGCCGGCCGCGGCGAACGGCCCAGGCCAGGTCGGCCGAGGCCAGGTCGGCCGAGGCCAGGTCGGCCCAGCCCAGAGCGGCCCAGCCCAGAGCGGCCCAGCCCAGAGCGGCCCAGCCCAGGCCGACGCGGCCAGCCACGCGAACGCGGCGGGCGCCGAGGCGGTCTTCGCCGAGTCGTTAGGAGACTGGCCCGCGATCGTCTTCCAGCCGAACGCGACCAGCGTGAGCGCGGGTTTCTTCACCTGGGAGATGATCAGCGGAGAGGTTATCTGCGAACCGGCCACCTACCGGCTGCACGGCATGCCCGAGGACACCTCCGCCACGATGGAGACCTTCCTGTCCCGGGTGCCCGAATCCGACCTGGCCAGCGTTGTCGAAGCAATGCAGCAAATGATGGCATCCTGCGACACCTACCAGATCGAGTACCGGGTCAAGGCTGACGACGGCACGCTGCGGTCGATGGAGGCGCGGGGCAGAGTCCTTCCTGACCCGGATGGCCGCCCGGCCAGGATGATCGGCCTGGTCATGGACACCACCGCGATGCGGGCCAAGCGTGACGCGGAAGGGCGGCGGCTGCGCGAAGGCGTGGGCCGCGCGCATCGCACGCAGGAATTCACCGCCGCGCTCGCCTCCGCAAGCAGCGTGGAAGCGATGATCGCGGCCGCGCGTGCGGGCATGGGCGCATACGGCGCGGACAGCCTGATAATGGTCGCGGTGGAGGACGGGCGGCTGAACATCGTCGCCTCGTGGGGTCTCGACCAAGCGACCATTGACGCGCTCACCTATGTGCGGCAGGGTATTCGCACCCCGATAGCGGACGCGATGGCGTGGCGGTCGGCGGTGTATCTCGGCTCGGCCGAGGCGCTCGCGGGCGACTACCCGCACCTAGCCGATATTGCTACCACCTCACCTCAGCGTTCCTGGGTGGCGCTCCCGGTGACCGGCTCGCACGAGCGTGTCGGTGCCTGCCTGATGGGTTTCGCCGCGCCGCACGAGTTCCTGCCAGAGGAACGTGCCCTGCTCATCGCGGCGTCCGGCCTGCTCGCTCAGTCGCTCGAGCGTGCGCGCATATACGAGTCGGAGCATGGCCTCGCCAGCGAACTGCAGCAAGGTCTGCTGCCACGGGGCACGCTGGCGGCCCCGGGCGTGACGATCGCGACGCGCTATCAGGCAGCCACCTCAGGAATGGAGATCGGGGGGGATTTCTACGACGCCATCCGGCTCAAGCGCGGTCGGGTCGCCCTGGTGATCGGTGACGTCCAGGGACACAACCTTTTCGCCGCGTCGCTGATGGGTCGGCTGCGGACCGCCGTACACGCGTACGCACGAGAAGGCCATGGTCCGGCCGAAGTGATGGCACGGGCGAATCAATGGCTCGTGGATCTGAACACCGATCCCGACAGATCGCTGTTCGCGACCTGCTGCTTTGTCGCGCTCCAGCCGGCGACCGGCGAACTGGCCATGTGCCGGGCCGGCCATCCGCCACCCGCCCTTGTCACACCGGAGGCCGCACCGCGGATGCTCGATTGCGAAGGCGGATTGCCGCTCGGTATCGACGCCAAGGCCCGCTACGCCACCGTCAAGTCGCGCGTACCGCCCGGGGCGGTGCTCGTGCTGACCACCGATGGCCTGCTGGAAACCGATGGCGATGACGTCGACTACAACGTCAGGTGCATGCTTGGCGCGCTCGAGAACGGGACAAAGACCGACCTGGAAACGCTCGCGGACGATCTGCTCAACAGCCCGCGCAGGCCGCCCCGCCACGGGGACGACGTCGCACTGCTCCTCGCGAGGCTCAATGAGCACGTCCCCCCGGTGTGGTCACGCCGCCGCCGCGCGCTAGCGGATTGATCAAGCGGTGCCGATACCTGGACGGACTGCTGGATGGGCGGCAACCTCCACCGGTCGCTCGAGACCGGGCGATACGCTGCTGCCACTGCCGGTGGTGTCTGACCTCGGGCCAGGGACTGCGGACGGCCGGTCTAGAGTGACGGGAGTGCGGCACACCGCACTGGGGTATATTTCGTGGATCTTGGTGGATGTGGGCGGTGACCCGGGCGGCATCCGGCAAGGCGAGGAGGAGCCGGTAGCGGGGCTATCGGCGGTGACGACAGGGCCCTTCGACCCGGTTGTCTTCTGGGCGCCGATCCCGGCCGCCGAAGATCCGCGAAACATGCCCTAGAACCTGGACGCAACCCGCAGCGGCAGGGGGGTAGATGACGGCTGCAGCACAGGCCGGGGCAATGGTCATCTTTGGGATCACCGGTGACCTGGCGCGCAAGATGACGTTCCACGCGCTCTACCGGCTCGAGGCGAGCGGGCGGCTGGACTGCCCGGTAATCGGCGTCGCGAAGGACGATTGGTCCGACGACGACCTGCGCCGCCATGCTCGCGAGGCTATCGACGCGGGCGCCGACGGGGACTCCGTCGATGCGCAAGCGGTCGGTCGGCTAGCCGGTCGGCTGACGTACGTACGAGGGGACTTCACCGACGCTGCTACCTATGAGCGGCTGCGCGGGCGGCTTACGGGAAAGTCGAATCCGGTCTTCTACCTGGAGATCCCTCCGCCGCTCTTCGCGCCGGTGGTGAACGCGCTTGGCGGGGCGGGCCTAACCAAGGGCGCGCGCGTGGTGGTGGAGAAGCCCTTCGGCCACGACCTCGGCTCGGCCAGGAACCTCAACAGGGATCTGCGGTCCGTTCTCGCCGAAGACCAGATCATGCGCATCGATCACTTTCTCGGTAAGCAACCCGTGCTGGACATCCAATTCCTGCGGTTCGCGAACTCACTGCTCGAACCGGTCTGGGGCCGCGGTCACGTCGCCGCGGTCCAGCTCACCATGGCCGAGGATTTCGGCGTGGACGACCGTGGCTCCTTCTATGACGGAGTGGGTGCCCTGCGGGACGTCGTGCAGAACCACATGCTCCAGGTGCTCTCCCTGATCGCCATGGACCCGCCGATAGGTTCCAGTGCGGACGCCCTGCATGACAAGCAGGTGGAGGTCTTCCGGGCGATGCCGGACGCTGATCCCGAGCATTATGTGCGCGGCCAGTACCGGGGGTTCCACGATGTGCCGGGGGTGGCGCCTTCATCGGGCACGGAGACCTACGCGGCGCTGCGCCTGGAGATCGATAGCTGGCGCTGGGCCGGCGTGCCGTTCTTCATCCGGGTCGGCAAGGCGCTGGCCGGCCGCGTCACCGAGGTGCGGGTCATCCTCAAACGGCCCCCGCGCCTGGCGTTCCTGCACCAACCCAGCCACCCGGATCCGACCCAGGTGGTGCTGCGAATCGACCCGGATCCGGGAATGCGGGTCATGCTGCTTTCCAAAGGACCGGACGGTACGTCCGCGAAGAGCGTCAGCCTGGACCTTTGCTTCGAGGAGGAACTCGGCAAGCCGGCGGAGCCATACGAGCGCTTGCTGAACGACGCGCTGATCGGCGACCGCTCGCTGTTCACGCGCGAGGACGGCGTCGAGGAGACCTGGCGGGTCCTGCAACCCCTGCTGGACAAGGCGCCGCTCCCGCAGCCCTACGAGCGCGGATCCTGGGGCCCGGCTGAAGCTAACGCCCTGGTCCGTGGGCACCAATCATGGGTGCAGCCGTGGCTGGCCTAACTTCGCCAAGGGACATCGGTAGGTGACCACAAGAAGCAGTCGCCGGGAAAGGGATACCGGCGGGCATGCACTTGCAGGAACGGATTGCCAGGAACGGATTGCCAGGAACGGAGAGGAGACGGAGATGGCCCCAGCGGCGTCGATGCAGCTTGGCATGGTGGGACTCGGCCGGATGGGAGGAAACATTGTCCGCCGCTTGATGGGTGCCGGTCATGAATGTGTGGTCTTTGACCGGACCCCCGCCGTCACCAACGCATTTGCCGACGAGGGCGCAACCGGCGCGACCTCAATCGCGGATTTTGTGTCGAAGCTGCGGACGCCGAGGGCGGCGTGGGTAATGGTGCCGGCCGGTGAAATAACCGAGCAGACCATCGAGGCACTGGCCGCTGAAATGTCGGCCGGGGACATTATAATCGACGGCGGGAACTCTTATTACCGCGACGACATCCGCCGCGCCAAGAAACTCGCCGCACGCGGTATCAGGCTGGTGGACTGCGGCACGAGCGGCGGGGTGTGGGGCCTTGAGCGGGGTTATTGCCTGATGATCGGCGGCGACGGTGACGCCGTGAAGCACCTGGACCCGATTTTCGCGACCCTCGCACCCGGCGTCGGGGCCGCCGCGCGCACGCCGGGGCGGACCGGTGAACCCGAACCCTGCGAGCAGGGCTATCTGCATTGCGGCCCCAATGGTTCCGGCCACTTCGTCAAAATGGTCCACAATGGCATTGAATACGGCATGATGGCCTCCATCGCCGAGGGCCTGAACGTGCTGCACAATGCCGACATCGGCAAGAGCGGCTCGGCCGAGGGGGATGCGGAGACCACACCCCTGGAGAATCCCGAGTTCTACCAGTTCGACATCGATACCACGGCGGTCGCGGAAGTGTGGCGCCGCGGCAGTGTGGTCGGTTGCTGGCTGCTCGACCTGACCGCGAGCGCATTGTACGATTCGCCCGGTCTGGCGGAATTCTCCGGGCGTGTATCGGATTCAGGGGAGGGGCGCTGGACTTCCATCGCCGCGATCGAGGAGGGAGTGCCGGCCCCAGTCCTGACCGCCGCCCTCTACTCCCGATTCGCTTCACGCAATCTGGGTGATTTCGCGAACCGCGCGCTTTCCGCCATGCGCAAGGAATTCGGCGGGCACGACGAGAAGAAGGGCTGAACCGCCAGCGATCCTTAACCCTGATCATTCACGCGGGTCGTTGGCTGCCGCGGAGTGTCCTTAGGATCGCGGTGACAGCGGAAATTTTAGTGTCCGGGTATGACTGTGGCCCGGCTGGCGGGCCGGGTGCCGGGGGTTTCCACAGGCCCCAGGGGGTTCCAGACGCGGGTCGCACGGACAGGTCCGTGCTGGTCAGCCGGTGTCCGGCAGCGCGCAGATCCGCTGCCAGGCCCGGGTTATCGCCTCGGTCCACGGCCAGTTCGCGGCGAATTTCCAGCGGCGCCGCCGCCCGCCGCGGACCAGGCGGGCCGCGGCGTTCAGGATCCGGTAGCGCAGCGTCTTGGGCTCTGCCTTGGCCAGGTCGCCGTCCAGGGCCAGGAGCTTGAGCCAGGCGAGCAGGATCTGCGCGATCATCGCCGCGGTCAGCCACGCCTGGTTAAAGGCGTAGCCGTGGGAGGGGAACCGGCCGATCCCGGTGTCCTTGCCGGTGCGGATGCAGTCCTCGACCCGGGCGTGCCCGCGGTGGCCGGCGTCGATGTAGGCGGTCTGCCCGCGCCAGCCCTTCGTGGTGGCCGGCAGGTTGGTGACCCACAGCTGGTAGCGGTAGCCGTCCTCGTGCTCGAACAAGGACAGCTTGGCGCCGGGGTGCGGCCGCTCGCGGCGGGCGAAGATCCGCATCGAGGCGGGCCAGCCTTCCAGCTGGTCCCCGCCCGGGCCCTCGCGCAGCAGCCCGGTCAGCTCGGTGACGTGCGCTTCCTCGATCCAGCAGGCCCGGTGGCCGCAGCCGGTGTCCGCGCAGGCGTCATCGGCGCGGCGCTCGCGGACCTCGCCGCGGTGATCGATCGCGATCTGCCAGGCCGGCTCGGGGACCAGCCGGAGGGCGGCCTTCTCCCGGGCATCCAGTTCCCACCCGCACGAGTACACCAGCGTGTGCCCCCGGCGGGACGCCAGCGCATCCAGGTGCTCCAGCAGCTTGTGGCTGAACCCGGCGCCGTCCACGGTCACCATCAGGTTCCGCCGCCACGCCGGCGGCAGCGCCGCGATCGAGGCATCCACGATGGCGATGTGATCGGCAGCGGTGTTGCTACCCGCCGAACCCTTGCGCAGCATCCACCCCAGCGGCTCCCCGCCGGTGTTATCACAGAAGGCCAGCAGCGGATGATGACCGAAACCTTTGAAATTCGCCTCAGCGAGTTCCTTCTCCGAATGGGCGGGGGTGACGGTCGCGTCGATCCGGATGCACGTCACCCCGTGCAGGGTCTTGTCCGCGACCCGCACCCCGGGCAGCGCGCCGTGCCGCGCCACGACCTGCGCCCACGCGTACCGGCGCGCAGCATTGACCGCGGCGGCCAGCTTCTGCTGCATCCGGGTGCCGCCCCGGGTGATCTCCTCCAGCGTCCGGTACGCCGTCGGCACCGACGCGACCTGCCCGAACGCCTCCCCCTGATCGGCAAGCACCCGGAAATCACTGACCGCGCGGGCACCGTCGGCGATCGCGCAGGAGATATCGGCCAGCACCCGGCCCCGGTCATGCTGAACCAGCCGGCCGCTGAACAGCGCCCGCGACAGGTCCCTGGTCAGGCCCGTCTTGTCCGCCAGGCGGCGCAGCAGCCCGACCCCGGCATGCGACACGATCCCGGTTCCGTCACCGGTGACTTCCAGGCCGCTGGCCCACGAGGTAACGTTCACTTCCAGAGTGCTCCTTGAACTGGACCCGGCAGAGACTTGAACACCCCTACCGTCCCAGCTCAGGAGCACTTTCTACGTCAGGCGCGCTGCGCCAGCCCAAACCTGCGTGAATTAACAGGGTTAACGGCTGCCGCGGATGCGGCATCGGTTGCTGCGGGGAGGATCCCGGGGGTTCCCCCCACCGGGGCCAGCACAGATCCCTAACGGCGGCCGCGGGGCGGTGCCTGCTTGACGGGCCTTTGTCACAGCCAGCCGAGGTGAACTACCGCGGCGAGCACCGGTCCCGCTGCGGTTCATCGCGTGAGCTCAGCCGCACAGCCGCCGCCGATCCGATCGGCTCTATTGTGGCCTTACCCCTCGCCGGCGAACCGCTCCCACGCCGACTGGCGGGTGATGCCGAGGGCCTCGCCAATTCGTGCCCAGGTCGCTCCCAGCGATCGAGCCTTGCGGATCCACGCGACCAGATTCTGCTCGACTTGGGCGCCCGCCGCCTCGATCCGCGTGAGGTTGGCCAGGATAGCGGGCAGGGTCGCCTCCTGCTCCCAGGGTGCCACCCGGGGCACCGAGGTTGGTTTGCCCTCGATCACCTGGCTGCACGCGGCGACGCAGTCGTCGCAGATGAAGACCCCGGGGCCGGCGACGAGCGTGCCAACCTCTGTGTTCGGCCGCAGGCAGAACGAGCAGATGGCGATCGCGGATTCCTTGTCGCTGACCGGCACGGGCCCTCCTTCTGTTGTCGGAAGAGCTGCTGTCAGAAGAGACTTTAGGGCGTCAGGCAACTCCTGACAAGCGGATTTGAGGCTGAGCCGATAACGGTACGGCGGGAGCCTGCGGAACCCCGGGCTTAGCTAGAGCTCAGCACTGCTGACAGTACGTCGAGGGCCGAGGGAACCAGCGCGTAGTACGCCCACACGCCGCGCTTGTCGCGGGTGAGGATCCCGGCGTCTACGAGGATCTTGAGGTGGTGGGAGACGGTCGGCTGGGTGAGGCCGAGGGGCTCGGTCAGGTCACATACGCACGCTTCGCTGCCTTCGTGAGCCGCGACCATCGAGACCAGTCGCAGCCGGGTTGGATCGGCGAGCGCCTTGAGCAGGTGGGCGAGGTCGGCTGCCTGCTGCGCGCTGATCGGCTCGCGCAGGAGCGGCGCGCAGCAGTCTGCGAGTGGCAGTGCGGGCGGCCCCTGGATGGCGGCTGAGGTGGTCACCCAGCCAGTATACGGTAGGCATTGACATGTGTCTATGTCTTTGGCAAGGATAGGCATTGATAGTCGTCTATGCGTTGGATCTGTGCGTTGGGGTGATCGCGATGAGCGACGAGACAACCGCCGATCTACGCGAACTGGTCCGGTCACGGTACGCGGGCGCCGCCCGCGCGGTTCTCGAGCCCCGGGGGGATCCACCTGGCAGTTGCTGCGGGAGTTCCTGCTGTTCCGTTGGGCCGACTGATGCTGGGCCGGCCGTTGCTGGGCCTGGCCGTTGCTGGGCCGGCCACACTGGGTTCCGCTGACTGCTTCGGCGCCAGGCTGTACGGCGAGCGCGAAACCGACGGGCTGCCTGCGGCGGTGGTGCAGGCCAGCCTGGGGTGCGGGAACCCGCTGGCGGTGGCGGATCTGCGTGCGGGGGAGCGCGTGCTCGACCTGGGCTCAGGCGGCGGTATCGACGTGCTCCTGTCGGCTCGGCGGGTCGGCCCGTCTGGCTTCGCATACGGCGTGGACATGACCGACGACATGCTCACCCTGGCCCGCGCGAACGCAGCCAAGGCGGGAGCGGGAAATGTCGAGTTCCGCAAGGGCCAGATTGAGGCGCTGCCGTTGCCCGACGCCGCCGTGAATGTGGTGATCTCCAACTGCGTTATCAATTTGTCCACCGACAAGCCTGCCGTGTTGGCGGAGATGTTCCGCGTCCTGGTCGCGGGCGGGCGGATCGGCATCTCGGATGTCGTCGCAGAAGATCACCTTTCCCGGGCCGACCGCGTCGCGGCTGGTTCCTACGTCGGGTGCATCGCGGGGGCACTGTCCCGGGCCGTATACCTCGACCGGCTCACGGCGGCGGGTTTCGCCGATTCGTCGGTCACCTTCACCACGCAGGCGGCTCCCCGCATGCACGTGGCGATCATCCGCGCGGTCAAGCCCGCCATCAAATGACAGCTGGCGTTTGGAGGCGGACGGTGGCCGAGTTCATCCGCGGAGGCGCCGTCGGCGCCTGCTCGCGGTCACGGTAACCGGTCCTGCGAGGCCGGGCCCGCGCTGACGAGCTAGCCCAGTTGGCTGGCTGACACTCTTCACGCGAAAGGCCCTGCCACGGCTGACACTCCTGACACGAAGGCCCTGCCATGCCTGACACTCCTGACGCGAAGGCCCTGCCATGCCTGACACTCCTGACACGAAGGCCCTGCGATGCCTGACACTCTGACGCTCCTGGCACGAAAGGCCCTGCCATGGCTGACACTCCTGAAGTGCTGTGCGTCTGCACCCACAACGCCGGACGGTCCCAGATGGCCGCCGCGTTCCTCGATTACCTAGCCGCCGGGCGCGTTCGGGTTATCTCGGCCGGTTCACGGCCCGCCAGCCAGCTCAACCCGGCCGTCGTTCAAGCCATGGCCGAGATCGGCCTAAACATCTCCCGCGAATACCCCAAGCCACTCACCGACAAGGTCCACGCCGCCGAAATCGTGATTACCATGGGCTGCGGCGACGCGTGCCCGGTCTACCCGGGCAAGCGCTACCTCGACTGGGATCTCCCCGACCCCGCGGGTCTCAGCGTCGAAGCTGTGCGGCCCATCCGCGACGAGATCCGCCGGCGTGTCGCGGCGCTGCTCGGTGAGCTACCGCCATGATGCACCGGGTGCGCTGTGGTGGGGGTCATTTGCCGTGCTCCTTCCGCCCCGGCCGGGTGAGGGGGATCGGCCTGGGGCCTTCACCCGATGGGTGCCCAGGGTT
>Ga0335080_10009734_pt1 | contig 10058 bp, 10 predicted proteins | sample Lox_Sample_34_FD_206720 | JGI IMG/M metagenome (GOLD analysis project Ga0335080, IMG submission 206720) | Soil microbial communities from Loxahatchee National Wildlife Refuge, Florida, United States - Lox_Sample_3.4 | ecosystem: Environmental > Terrestrial > Soil > Wetlands | place: USA... | reverse complement strand
TCCTGAGCTTTCGTGGAGACGTGGACGGACACGAATAGGAACAAACAGACCCCTAGGAGACGCAGTTGCATTGCGGTGCTCCTTTCCACTGGAAAGAAGTGTTCGGCCGCATGAGCTGCGGCCGTGAGTTGTGCCTGCTTCTAGGAGTTCCAGAGGATGGGATTGAGTTGCTTGCGGCGAGTCTCCCATTCGGAGCCCGAGAGGATGCGTGGGGTGACCTCGATCAAGCGAGGCGTCAGGCGGAAGACGTCGACAGCGGTCCAGAGCTGGCCGCCGCGGTTGTGCAAGCCCCGCTGGTTGAGAGTGTCCGCCATGCGAGGGAAGGACAAGTCCTGCACCACCATCTCAGCTAAGACGCGAAGAATCTCCACCTCGGCGGGGTCATCTTCCAAGTGGCGGCAGTCTTCGGCGATCCGAAGGCCGAATGGGATCTCGCCTTTCACCTGTCCAGGTGAGACGTGCCCGGGCAGCGCCACTTCGACTTCGCGCTCCCACTCGATCGCGACGGGACGCCAACCGGCGGCTTGCCTATCGCGGAGGTTATCTGCCGTGGGGATAGAGGATAAGGTCTCGCGGAACCATTCAATTCTCTTCATGGGCATCTCCAAGGCGAAATCAGGCGTCCGGACACCAGACGGTGAGACAAAGGCAATTCCCGTTCCCGGAGATTCGCAACGTGTTGCTTGTAAGTGACAGAAAATGAAATTGTTAACTTCGCGATGACGGCCGCTTTAGCGCTCGGCTTGTTCGCTGGTGGGACGCGCTGTCGCATGAGCGGACAAGACCTAGGGGCATCCGGAGCTTTGCGGGATCTGTGGAAAAGGTTTGACGGGCACCTGGCGCGCAGGAGTATCATGGCCCTCCCCGCGCTTGCCCGCCCTAGCGATGGTCCGGTTGTTGGTCCGTACCGTAGTAGCAAGGTGTGCCGATGCCATCTGAAGCCACAAGGGCGGAAACCCGTAAGTCATTGAAAGTTACAGTTGATCTCTCGAGCGTAGACGCACGCCTTCCGGCACGTGAAGGAATTACCGAGAACGTGAGCGCTCACGGGGCACGAGTGGTCGTCAGCAAGGAACTGCCTCCTGACTTGCGGCTGAATGTCCGGTCCATGCTGGGAAGCCTGAAATCTCGAGCCCGAGTCGTGTATTGCGAACGCTTGGAGAATGGCCTGTTCGCCGTGGGGCTGGAACTGTTTGCAACGGTTGGGGATTGGGTCATTCCAGGAACGTTGCCAGCGATGTCCAACAAGCCTGCCTAAGCGAACCAGTGCGTTTGTTGCACTGGAGTGGCGCGAGCAAGCCGAATCACGTACACTTCGCGGGTTTTCACTTTGACGCGACCAGCGCGGATCGTAGTGCTGTCCAACCACAGGAGACAACATGGCGGGAGCCACGAGCGGTGCCGACTTCAAGAAGGAGTTGCGTGCGGGGACGCCCAAGCTGGGGCTATTCCTGAATGCGCATAGTCCAACGGTGGCAGAGCAACTGGCCCACAGCGGATATGACTGGCTGTTGGTCGACACCCAGCACGGGCCGATGGGATATGAGCGTCTCTCAGCGATGCTGTCCGGCATTTCGAGCGGTGGAGCGAAATCCCTGGTACGCGTAGGGGGATTCGATGACCGGCCCGGCATCCAGCAGGCGCTGGACCTGGGAGCGGACGGCGTGCTCGTGCCATATATCAATACGGCAGAAGAAGCCCGCCAGGCCGTTAGCTGCACGCGGTATCCGACAGCCGGGACCCGGTCCGTCTATTTCCCGCAACGCAGCATGAACAAAGAGGGACTGCTCGGCTACGCCGGAAAATGGAACGAAAACGCCATCGTGGCGCTCCAAGTGGAAACGGCTTCCTGCATCGAGAATATCGCGGCGATTGCGGCCGTGCCTGGCGTCGACATTCTCTTCCTGGGCCAGAATGATCTGTGCATGTCGATGGGGCTCTACGAAAAATACGAATTTCCGCACATGTACACGTCTCCGGAACTAAACGCGGCGACACAAAAGCTGGTGCAAGAAGCCCGGAAGAACAATGTGATCCTGGGGCTCTTTTTGTTCGGCACAGCGCGCGTGGGAGAGTTTTTGGAGAAGGGCTTCACGTTCATTAGTATCGGCAATGACCTGCATCATGTGCTGACCCAGGCAGGCGCTTACGTGAACGACGTGGAGCGGATAGCGAAGGAGCAGGGGAAGAACTGGAGCCGGCGGCCGACGGCTCTCTTCTAGGCCGACAGGTTGAGGCAAAGACGAGTGCTCGGGTGGCGAAAATTGGTGGCCTTGGCCGTTCTCGGCCTGGAGTGGACTTCCCTGGCGCACGCTCAAGGTGGGAAGGCCGCCAAGAAAGGTCCAGTTGGGCCAGCTGTCACCGCTTGCCCCGGAGGCGTCACGCTCCGCGTGAGTCCGGGCACGATCGGACAGGGCAATCTCGCGCTGATCGATGTGCAGAGCAAGAGTGCCCTGACAGGGGTGAAAGGCGACTGGGGAGGAAAGGAAATCGGTTTCTGGAAGGAACCGGCTAAGCCCAAAAGTGCCTCGAACCAGCCTGACCACTGGCGCGCACTTCTCGGTGTAGACCTGGACAAGAACACAGGGCCGCAGGTACTCACCGTCTTTGTAAGCAAGCCAGGCAGCGACGCGGTGGGCTGCGGGGCAAATCTGGTTGTGCGGCAGGGCCACTACCCGACAGAGCGGCTCAAGGTCGAAAACCAGTTCGTTGAACCGAACGAGGAGCAGGCGGCACGCGCGAAAGAAGACCAGGCTAAACTGCGTGCTGTCTTTGACACCGTAACACCCGACCGTCTATGGACGGGTAGGTTCCGTTTGCCGTTGGACGGGGTGACTACCGGCGGCAACTTCGGCCGACGAAGAGTGCTGAACGGCAAAGCGGGCTCTCCCCATGGCGGTGTGGACTTCCCGGCGTTAAGCGGAACTCCTGTTCATGCGTCGCAGGCGGGAAGAGTTGCCATCGCGGAATCCATGTTTTTCTCAGGAAATACGGTGGTTGTCGACCACGGCCTGGGGATCTACACCTTCTACTGCCATCTTTCGGAGATTAATGTGAAGGTTGGGGATGCAGTGGAGGCGGGCGCTGTCCTTGGAAAAGTCGGAGCTACCGGCCGGGTAACCGGCCCCCACCTCCACTGGGCGCTGAGTGTGAACCATGCCCGGGTGAATGCCATGGAGATTGTGACGATCTTTCCGCACGGCGGTTGAGGCTCCTTGTGCAAACGATCGAAATGGTGAAACAAATCCTCGCCTAAGGGCACTATCCGAATGCTCTGTGCTTGTATGGGTGGCTTTGGCGAAAGGCGGCGCGGCTAGCCAACTAGGGGGAAGTACCCAGGTACTGTGCAACCCCCCGAATTTGTGGTACCGTCTCGCCATTGTCAAGCGCTCGCTGTCCTAGCAAAATTGCGGGCGTCGACAGTTCTGAGCGGTTTCTCACTCCTGTCGTCAAGCCGGTGACGCCTAGCGAATGCAAGGGCGCGACGCCGAAACCGGGCGCAAAACGAACATCGAGTCTGGGACCAAATCGCCCGAATTCTGAGGTACGGGGTAGATGTCGCTTCTCCACTTTCGCTACAAAGAACGCCGCCGCACGGTGCGAGTCGCGCTGAGCGTCCCCCTGACGATTCACGGCAAATTTGAGGGTGGAGAGAAGTTCTGCGTTCAGACCAACTCCCAATCTGTGAACCGGCACGGCGCGCTGTTTCCCTTGGAGACACCGGTGACCATGGGGCAGTCGCTGCTGTTGGTGAATGACATTACGGCCCAGGGCATTGAGTGCCGCGTGGTGGCCGTGAGACGCGGACGCGACGGGAAGACCTACATCGGAGTCGAGTTCGTGAACGCCGAGGGTAACTTCTGGCACATGGTCTTTCCGACCCCTGGCGCTCGGCCACTGCGTCGTGCCATTCCTCCCAACAAAGCCTCTGCAAATCTCGCCTGACCTGATCCCGTCCCCCTGTTTGCGCTTCCGTACCGCCTGGAACAAATCCTTACCACTAGCTCGCAATTCGGCTTACAAAGAGAACAAGCCAATCAAGATTGGCTGACCCAAAGAGGGAGCGCTCGCACCCCAGGCGGATTCTTGTGTGAGTGTTGACGGTGAGGGAAATTCGGGCAGTCCGAGCCGAAATCGGACAAGGAGCGAAACATGAAGAAATGGCTGGGAGTCGTTGCTCTCTTGGCGGTCGCAGTCGCACTGGTCTTCGCCATCCAAACGCCGGCGACGTCCAAGTCAGCACCCGCGGCAATAACAGCCTCGGCAGCTTCCCCCGAGCGCCATCCGCAAATCCGGGAGGCAATCGCAGCACTGCGCCGTGCCAAAGAGCACATGGAGCATGCCGCGCACGACTTCGGCGGGCATCGCGTGGAAGCGCTGCGGGCGACCGATGACGCCATCCGGCAGCTGGAAGAGTGCCTCAAGTACGACAAAGACTAGATTCAACGAAGGTGCTTGTGCAGGAGCGGCGCCCTACGGGGCGCCGTTTTTTTTTGGAGGGGGCGGCCTTGCGCAAGGGCCAGGAAAGAATAAGCTTTCCAGCTTGCACAAGGAGCGAGAATGATCGAAGGGCGACCCAGTATGACGGCGCGTCGAGTTGCGATGCGCCGCGCCGCGCATCAACTGATCGACCGCCCGTTAGTCTTCGAAGATCCCCTCGCCGTCCCGATCCTGGGACCGGAAGTCGCCGCTACTCTGGAAGTTGAATCGGCTGGACGTGCGGAGAGTCGCCTCCGGGCTTTCATCGCAGTGCGTAGCCGATACGCCGAAGAGCAGCTGAGCATGGCTGTCTCCTGCGGCGTTCGACAGTACGTGCTGCTGGGCGCAGGACTCGACACGTTCGCTTACCGGAATCCTTTCCCGGACCTCCACATCTTTGAAGTCGACCATCCAGCGACCCAGGCGTGGAAGCGTCGGTGCTTGAGCTCTGCAAATATCGCTGTTCCGGCCAGTCTGCGTTTCATCCCCGTGGATTTTGAGAAGGAAAGCTGGAAGGAAGGATTGTGCGCCGCGGGATTCGCCGCGAGCGAGCCGGCGTTCTTCGCTTGGCTCGGTGTGACGTTTTATCTGGCAGAAGACGTGGTCTGGTCGACTCTTCGGCTGATTCGATCGCTGTGCGCCGCCAATAGCGTCGTACTGGATTACATGCTGTCACGTACGCTGCTGAACAAGGACGACCTTGCCGAACATGACGCCCTGGCAAAACGCGTCGCTGCAGCCGGAGAACCACTGCGCGGACTGTTTGAACCTCGCAAAATGCACGACGGGCTGCTGAACATCGGATATGAAGCGGTCGAGGACCTCGGCAGCGCCGACCTCAACGCCCGCTATTTCTCGGGCCGCGCCGATGGGCTCAGCGTTTGCGGGGAACTCGCTCATTTGCTTTGTGCCGTGGGCTGGCAGGGGAAGTGATATATTGCGGCGCGCGCCCGGAGACTAAAGGAGAGAAAACGGATGGTTGATCGCCGCGATTTCATGAAAGTGTGTACGGGGATGGGACTGGGAGCGACGTTGTTTCCCGGTGTGCTGTGGGCGCAGGCTCAAGGCAAAGCGAAGATCACGCGAGAGATGATCGATAACGCGGCGGCAATCGCCGACGTGAGCATCGCAGACGAATACAAGCAGATGATGCTCGACAACCTGAACCAGGCCGCAAAGGGCTATGAGGACGTCTACGCCCTGCATATCCCAAACTCCGTAGATCCGGCCGTGATCTTCGATCCGGTCCTGCCAGGAATGAAGTTTGAGGTGCAGCGGAAGCCGATGCGGATTTCAAAAGCGCCGGCCGTTGCCTCAAGCCAGGTTCCCAAGGATCTAGAGAAACTGGCGTTCGCAAGCGTCCGCGAATTGGCGGAACTCGTTCGCACGAAGAAAGTGTCGTCTACGGCGCTCACGGAGATGTACCTCGAGCGAATCAAGCGCCACGATCCAGTGCTGAAGTTCAACGTAACGTTGACGGAAGAGCGAGCTCGTGCCCAAGCAAAGGAGGCGGATCGCGACATCGCCTCCGGAAAATATCGCGGTCCGTTGCATGGCTTGCCCTGGGGAGCGAAGGATCTGCTCGCCGCCAAGGGCTACCGTACCACTTGGGGCGCAGGCGGGTTCGAGAACCAGGTGATTGACGAGGACGCAACCGTAGTTCAACGCCTGGACAAGGCCGGTGCGGTCTTGGTGGCGAAGCTCACGCTGGGAGCGCTCGCGCAGGGCGACGTATGGTTCGGCGGGATTACCCGGAATCCCTGGAACACGAACCAGGGATCGAGCGGGTCCTCCGCGGGTCCCGCCTCGGCGACCGCGGCGGGTTGCGTGGCGTTTAGCATTGGCTCGGAAACGCTGGGGTCGATCTCCTCCCCCTCAACGCGCTGCGGCTGCACCGGCTTGCGTCCGACGTTTGGCTTGGTGCCACGGACGGGAGCGATGGCGCTGTCCTGGACCATGGACAAACTCGGGCCAATCTGCCGAAGCGTCGAGGATTGCGCACTGGTTCTGGATGCCATCTACGGTCCTGACGGGCATGATCGGACGGTCCACGACGTGGCGTTCAACTGGGATGCGGATCTCGATTGGAAGAAGCTGCGCGTCGGCTACTTGAAAAAGGATTTCGAGCCGACACCGCCAAGTGAACAGCCGGAGGTCAAGGAAGAACCGGCCGCTTCGCCCGAAGAGCAAAAGAAACGCGACGAACAGAAAATGCGGCGCGAAGCGGGGCGCCGACGTCGCGAATATGACAAGCGTTTCAACGACGCGGCGCTGGCCAAACTGCACGATATGGGCGTGACGCTGATACCCGTGGAGATGCCGAAATTTCCCTATCAGCCGATGGTGCAGATGCTGCTCGCGGAGGCTGCCGCCGCGTTCGATGATCTGACTCGGACGGGCCGCGACAAACTCCTCACTGCACAACGCGATTTCGATTGGCCGAACACGTTCCGCATTGCGCGATTCATCCCGGCCGTGGAATACATTCAGGCCAGCCGGGCCCGGAAGCTGGCCATGGAGGCGGTCGCGAAAGTGTTCGATGGCGTCGACGTCATCGTTGCGCCCACCGAGAGTCAGCAGCTTACGATTACCAATCTGACCGGCCATCCGTCGGTTATTTTGCCGAACGGCTTCCGCGGCGACGATGCACCTAAATATCCCAATGAAGATCCTTCGGATTTTCAAAATTCCGGCGGTCCGGGAACACCGGCAAGCCTCACGTTCCTGGCAGGATTGTTTGGCGAAGCCAAGCTGCTTGCCTTTGCTCGTGCCTATCAGGAGGCCACCGGATTCCACCGGCAGCATCCGAAAGCATTCGAAGCGCAGTAGAAGCTGACAATCGTGCGGGCAGGGAATTCGAGCGGCTACTTTTTCTGCTCGGAGCGAGTGCGTTGTAGCTTGAGGGCGGTGGTCCGCAGCGTTTCCGGGACGTTTTTGTTCATCGTGAGCTTCTTCAAGTCCACTGCGTTGACCATCGGCAGCATGTGCAGGGAAACATCCAAAGGCGTCTTGGGATTGTTGATCAGGTTGCGAACAACCACATAGTTCTTGCGGAAGTTCCGGTTCGCCGCGATGAGCCGCAGGATTTCGTCGGTCAGATTGGCCATGGAGGCAAATGCTTCGACCTCCTGGTCAGTCAGTCTGGGCGACTGCAACACAGCTCGCTGCACAACCTTGTTGGTGTCGCGAATCAGGGTGCGTCGCGCTTCGGAGCCGCCTTTGATGGCGAACTGCACGCGTTGCGCCACGGTCATTTTCGAGATCCGCTGCAGCAGCGTCTGGCGGCGACTTTCGTCAGGTTCGGCGGCCAAGGCCGCTTCGGCTAGAGCCGTCTGATCCGGTGCGTTGCCTTCCGCGTGCAACTCGCGGAGCTGGTTCTTCTGGTCTGCCGTCAGGGAAGTGGAATGCTCCAGCGCGACGGCCAGGGCCGGCGACTCGCTGACTCGGTCGAGCTCTTCCATGAGCGCCTGAATGCCGATCGTCGAGATGTGCCGCACCAAGGGCACCAGGAATTCCGCTTTGCAGTTCTTGTTCGCCACCATGGCATCGCAGACGCCGGGCTTGTCGGCCAAGTGCCGCCCGGCATAGGCAAACAGGGCCGGCGTGGCATTTTCGCGCTTCAGCGCTTCCACAAACGTATCCGGAGACTGAGAAAGAAGAGCTTCCTGTGCCCTCGAGGAGACCATCTCATCTTGATCGGCGGCGAGCACGACCAGGACCTCGGCACGGTCCGGCGGACTCAGGTGGGCTCCGCCGCTGCACACCGCCAGTTTGCGCTCACGTGTGGCGCGCCCGTGGCGCAGGTCTTCTATGATTTCAGGGCTGAGTGCTTCCACCGGATGCCTGCCTCAAATCCTTCTGGCTAAGCACCATTGTACCGGACGTGCCCGGTGCGCTCAGGGGCGGCATGGCTTGGCCGTTCAATTCCAGCAACACCGCCGAAGAGTCGGCTGCACTAACTTCGAAGTGGTCTTTGGCGGTGAAGTGCCTTGACTCGCCTGCAGGAATCTCGGCGTCGAGCACTGTGGCACCGTCACTCACGATGCGGATGCGAGTGGCCGCTGATGTGGATACAGCGAGGTCCAGCACAGAGGCGTTGCTCGATGCGGGCGCGGCGGCCAGCGGTTCCTTCGCGCTGGTTTCGTTTGCGAGCGGAGTGGCAGCGCCGGATGTTTTCTGCTGGCTGCGGCGGGCTTCGTAACGGCGCCAGAGGTACCGGCCGCCATACGCGAGCCCGGCGAGCACAGCAAGCAGCGCCAGCAACGCCGCCACCGGAATCCAGCGAGGCGGCGAGGGAATGCGCTCTTCCGGCTTGTTGGCGGCACCATTTGCCCCGACGCTTCCCCGGGCGGCATCGTACTCCGCCAGGAAGGACTCTTCGTCGAGCCCCAGATAACGGGCAATAGTGCGCACAAAAGCCCGACCAAAGACTCCACCAGGGAGTTTGGCCCAGTCCTCATTTTCCAGAGCTTCCAGGAACCGCTGGCTGATGCGCGTCGACTTCGTCAGCTCTTCGATTGAGACTTCACGCAACTCGCGTTCGCGCTTTAGCCGTTCCCCAAACGTGCCCTTGGCCATCGATGGCTGCCCTTGATTTCCGCACTTACGATACCAGATGAGATCAAGGAATGATCGAATCACAGGCAACGGCCCATCCTGTCGGGGCGCGGAGGAGCCGTCAACCGTACTCGGCGCGACGATGGCGAAATGGCAACGCCTGTACCACGAGTGGGTTGCAGGGGGCATCGGGCAGGGGCCATACTGGCGGAGATTCGCGTTCGGTTAGGCCGAGTCACGCACCGAGGGCAGGGCCTTCTCGTAGAGGTCTGCCCGGCGAACTTTATGCCTCAGGAAAGAACCAGCGTGGAGGAAGCAAAACAGTTCCCCGCCGTCGAACGCCGACGCAGCTCGGGGAGCCCGGGACAGCACCGCGAAGCCGGCGAAATCGCTGTCTTTCAGGAATTGGGCAAGGCGCTCACTTCTTCGCTGCAACTCGATCAGGTCCTGCGAACCATCATGGAAAAGATCGACGAGTTCCTGCGGCCCGACAACTGGTCGTTGCTTCTACTCGACGAGGCCAAGCAGGAGCTGTACTTCGAGCTGGCCGTTGGGAAGGCTTCTCAGGCGCTTAAAGATGTTCGCATCAAGGTCGGGCAGGGAATTGCCGGCTGGGTCGCCCAGCACGGCGAGACCGTTGTGGTTCCCGATACTTCGAAAGACACGCGCTTCTTCGCCAAGGTCGACGAAAAGACCAAGACGGAAACGCAGTCCATCGTCGCTGTTCCGGTCAAGTTTCGCGACACCTGCCTCGGCGTGATCGAGCTCATCAACTGCATGGGGCCGGACGGCTTTGATGCCCGCGACTTGAAGCTTCTCGAGGCTCTCTCTGACTTTGCGGCCATCGCCCTTGAGAATGCCCGCCATGTCAAACGCATCCATGAACTGACTATCACGGACGACTGCACCACGCTCTACAACGCCCGTCACATGGGGTTCATCCTGGAGACCGAGATCTACCGGTCGCAACGCTACAACTACGAGTTTTCTATCGTCTTTATCGACCTCGACCATTTCAAGCA
>Ga0335080_10009733_pt1 | contig 10058 bp, 9 predicted proteins | sample Lox_Sample_34_FD_206720 | JGI IMG/M metagenome (GOLD analysis project Ga0335080, IMG submission 206720) | Soil microbial communities from Loxahatchee National Wildlife Refuge, Florida, United States - Lox_Sample_3.4 | ecosystem: Environmental > Terrestrial > Soil > Wetlands | place: USA: Florida... | reverse complement strand
GGAATGGTCCATGCCACGAGAGGATGGCCGGCAATTGCCCGATAAGCGTCCCATCGAATGTTGTTCGGGGCCTCGCCGATGCGAAAGACGGCGTAGAGCATCAGCTGTACGGGGCTGGTCCTTGCGCCAATGATGAGATCGGTGCCGGATACGGACGTCGCGAAGCCCTCCCGTGCGTCGCGGCGGATGCGCTCTACGCCGAGCAGCAGGGTCACGCTCAGCGCAACGGCCGCAAGCGTCAGTCCCAGCGTGAGGCGCCGGTTCCACGCGCTTCTAGCGGCGAGCATTACCCAGTGGTTCATGCGCGTTTCGACTCGCCAACGGCGCCGTTGATCGATGCAAGCGCGACCTCGCGGTCGAACGTTCCCGCCAGACGCCTGTCATGGCTTACAAACAGGAGCGTGGTGTCCGCCTGAGCGCATTCGCTTAACAGGAGGTCGAGGAAAATTCGTTGCCGTTCCGCATCCAGCGCCGAGGTGGGCTCGTCCGCGATGACGAGCTCGGGCCGGCCGATCAGGGCCCGCGCGGCCGCCACTCGTTGCTGCTGCCCAACGCTTAGACTCGTAGCGAGGCGGTTGTGCAATACGGGTTCGAGATCAAGATGAGTCATCAAGCGCGCTGCCGCTTCGTGCCACGACATTCCTTGTGCCACGGCGAGGTCGCCGCGTCGCGCTGAAAAGCGGCATGGCAGCATGACGTTCTCGATCGCGGACAGGTAGGGAATCAGATTGAACTGCTGGAAGATGAAACCGACGTGGTCCGCTCGAAAGCGGTCCCGTGCCGCCGGGCTCGAGGCGTTCAGCTGAACTCCCAAAACCCGTACGCTTCCATGCTCGGGCACCAGGACCCCGCCGAGCAGTCCCAGCAGCGTGCTCTTGCCGCTGCCGCTGGGACCGTGCAGGAAGACTCGCTCTCCCGCTTGCAGGTCGAACCGGGAGATGTCGAGGCACGGCTGCTCTTGCGCCGGCCAGCGAAACACGATCTGCTCCAGTTGGACGACGGGCGTACCCATGCGTCACCAGGCGATCCGGCGCTGCGCGGCAGTCAGCTTTGCGGCGGCTTGGCCTTTGGGGCCGGCAACCTGTGCATTGATCTGGCGCGTTCCGGGGAAGCTCTCGAAGAGCTTTACTTCGAGATCGCGCAGTCGATCGGGGTGCAGGCAGGTAAATGCAAATTCTGCGTCCAGATCGGCGTGGGCGTCGCCCTTCTCGGCGACGGGGCGTTCCTCGAACACCGGCGATTCGAGCTTGACGGATGTTACGGTGCAGCTTGCCGCCGGCGTCGGAACAAAGAGGCCGGCAGGTTTTTGCAGCCGGGCGCGCAAGGCGCTTACCGCCTTCCTTTCCTGGTCGGTCCGCGCGGCGTGCTCGAAACCGAGCAAATTGTCGAGCGGGCTCTCGAGGTTCACGGTGAGCGTTGTCCCGTCGATGGCGACCTGCAGGCTGGCGATGCCATGAACATGCGGACCCGGCTCGTGGGCGATAGCGGCGCAGGACAGCAACGCGAGGAGCCCGAACCGATAACAGTGCTTGCCGAAGACGCGCATCCTCGGCCACTTCCGCGAAACCGAGCGATCCGCGAGTTTCAGAGCCAGCGCGACCATGAGCATGGTGATGACGGGCGCCACGAACGTCCATGCGAACCAGGTCATGAGTCGGTCTCGGCAAGTTCCTGCAAATCTTCGTCATCGGTATGACCGCAGCCTATTTTCTCGGGCGTGATCAGCTCCTCGTGCAAGCCGATCGTCTCGCGAACGGTCGACACGATGAGCCACAGTGCTATGGCGGCGGCAACCAGCGGATCGAAGACGGAATAGCCGGTGAGCGTCACCAGGACGCCCGACAATACCGGCGCAAGGGACACTTGCACGTCACCGAGGTTGTGCAGATAGGCCAGGCGTATCGCGGGATTGCCGGCCGATGGCCCGCGAAGAAGCCGAGCGACACCCCAATTCGCCGCAGCTGCTGCAACGCCGACGGCGGCAGGCACGATCGCTACAACGGGGAGCGGATGGATAACACGCGCACCGGCCTGCCAAAGCAGCACCGCGCTGATTCCTGCCAAGCCGACGGAGTTAAACAGGTTTGCGGAGCGAATGAGATTGCGTGATAGCCCCGACGGCAGCACGAACGCCAGATACAGGAACACCAAGGCCATCTCATCGGACAAATTGTGGACGCTGTCCGTTAGCAGACTGAGGCTGTTGGCCTCCCAGCCGGCGATCGCTTCGACGAGGAAGATGGCCGTGTTGAGAGCGACAGCAGCAGCGAGCGGTCTGCGGAAATGCGCCATGTCACCGCACCTCGAGCCGTATTCGAACTTCCTGCGACGATGCGACGGGTTTTCCGTTATCCATCGCCGGAAAAAAACGCCAGGTCTGCAGGTTCTGCAGGATGACCCGGTTTAGGGCCGGATCTGGCGTGGGCCGAACGAGCTGGACAGAAGCCGTGCCATCGGCCCGGATGTCGAACCTGGCTAGAGCTTCCGTTTGACTCGCTCGTTCGCGCAATTCATCCGGGATCTGTGGAAGCGGGCTGTAGATGGCCCTCGCGCCCGTTCTTCCCGACTGGCTGGAGCTCCGAGCCTGAGGAGCTGGGGCTGCCACTGGCGGCGGCGCCGGAGCGGCCACCGGAGGCGCCGGCTCTCTTGAGGGCGTCTCGTTCTGCGGTGGAGCCGGTAAGACCGGCCTGGGCGCCGGAGCCCGGTGCACCGGGCTCGGCTTTATCGGCGGTGGCGGCGTCCTCGGCGGCTCGGCTGCCGGTTGCTCGACCTTCGGCTCGGGCGGCAGCTCGATCAGGGTCGCGTCGATCGGCTTCGGCGCAGGCGGAAGGGGCTTGCGCTCGAGCAGGACGCCGAGCGTCCAGAGCACGACCAGCCACGCGACCACGACCGCCGGCAAAAGGTACCCGACGCGGCGCCAGTAATCCCCGTCGATACGTGGCGGGACGCCGAACGTGAGCTCAGCCGCCACGCTTGACCGCAATGAGGAAATGCTCCGCGCCGGCCGCGCGTGCCTGAAGCATGGCCTTGACGACGATTCCCTGGGGCGCCGCTTCGTCGGCAGCGACGATGATCGTCGACTCATGCCCGGGCAGCAGCGGCCTCAGGGTGCCGGCGAGCGTCGCTATGGTGACCGGGGTCTCGTCGAGGAACGTTTCGCCGTTCGCCCTGACGGTGAGCGTGATCGGCTTCTTCACCTGCATCGCGGGTGCGACGCCCTGCGGCAAGTTGACCGCCAGGGAATTTAGGCTCTGCATCGAAAGCGACGCGAGCATGAAGGTCGCAAGGAGAAAGAACATGACGTCGATCATGGGAATGATCTCGATCCGGCCTTTCTTCGTCTGGCGAAGCGCGCGCAGCTTCACGGGCGCCGCTCCTGCGGCTGGCCGTTCATCCGGATGCGGTCGATGAGGCGGGTGCCGAGCCGCTCCATCTCGTCGTGCACCTGCGCCTGCATCTTCGCGAAGTAGTTGAACGCGAACAGCGCGATGAGCGCGACGAAAAGGCCCAGCGCCGTGGCGATGAGCGCTTCGGCTACGCCCGCCGTGACGGCAGTCGGATCGACGAGGCCCTTCGCGCCGATCAGCCCGAAAGACTGCATCATCCCGATGATGGTGCCGAGCAGTCCGAGGAGGGGCGCCGCGGTCACGGTAGTCTCAAGCACCCAGAGACCGCGCCCGAGCGCCTTCTCGATCTGCTGCGCCTCGTCGCCCGCCCGGGATTCCACCCACCAGGGCGGCTGCTGGCGGTTCCCGAGGATGACGAGGAAGAAGCGCCGGAAATAGTTCTTGTTCGGCAGGTCGTTCAAGGCCTCCTCGAGCACGGCCCACTTGAGCTCGTAGGTCTCGATGAGATCGATCAGGGCCGCCGGCAGCCTGACGTAGCGCAGGTAGATGAACGCCTTGTCGAGGATGACGCAGGACGCGACGAGGGCGAGCGCGGCAATGGGGTACACCATCACCCCGCCCGCCCGGATCGCGGTTATTGCGTAGTAGATGCTCTGCACCCTGGCGGTCCGTCAGAAAGGCTTGCTGATGCCGGCGTATAGCGCGCGGCGTTGGCCGAACGCCGGCGGACCTACGCCGACGCCGGTGCCGTCGCGCAGCTCGTAGGCCTTGTCGAACAGGTTGATGACCGCGAGCCGGCCGTCGAGTCTCCCGAACGGCGTGTCGTCGAACCGGTATGTGGCGGCGAGGTTCATCGTGAAGTACGACGGCAGATGGCCGCTGTTGTTGTTGGTCGTGTCGTCCGGGGTCACCCTCAGACCCGAGCCGAAGATCGCGTCGACGCTGTAGCGCGCCTTTCCGACCTGGTAGGAGACCCCGCCGCTCGCCGTGTACGTCTGGTCGTGATCGAGGTGCACCCAGTTGGTCGCGATGAAATCCAGCTCGGACTGCTGGAAGCCGGCGGAGGCCTGCGAAGAGACGACGTTCTTGCCCAGCGCGGCCGACCAGGCGAGGTTCAGATAGGCGCTCAGGTCGTCCTTCTTGTAGTTGGCCGTGAGCTCGAGCCCCTGGACGCGTCCTTCCTGGTAGTTGAACGGCGTGAAGATCGGCGCAGGACCGAACTGCCCCTCGTCGAGAAGATTGGTCACCCGCTTGTAGTAGTAGTCGGCGCCGACGGTGAGCGCCGGCGTGAGCCGGTGAGTCGCCCCGACGTCGAAATAGTGCGTGCGCTCGGGCAGCACCGGGTCGTTCGCCACCGCCGGCGCGGCGGCGGAGGTGTTCGCGAACAAGGCGATCGTCTTGGGCGCCACGAGCTCGGTCGGCGGCGGCGTGAAATAGCGCGAGTAGGCGGCGTGCAGGGTGGTCTGCGGCGACCACTGGTACGTCGTCCCCAGGCGCGGGCTCCACTGGTCCGCGCTTACGAACGCGTTCATCTGGTCGTAGCGCAGCCCGTAGTTCACGCTGAGCTTCCGGGTGAGCTTCCACTCGTCCTGGAGATAGACCCCGAACAGGTGGTTGCCGCCCTTCGAGTTGTCGTCCTGGATGTTGACGATGTTGTTCGAGGCGTCGAACACGACGGCGTTGTTGTTGCTGACGACCGCCTCGTTGCTGAAGAACAGCCCGCTGCGAAGCGTGTGCCGATCGTTCAGGTGGACGCTCGCGTCTGCCTGAATGCCCGTGGCGCGGTCGGTCTTGAGGAGCTCCGAGGCATTGCCGAGGAACACGAGGTCGCCATTCAGGTCCGGCATGAAATGCAGGCTCGTGTAGCGCTGAAAGACGGCCACCTGGTAGTCGATGTTCTCGCCGAGCGTGCTCTGCAGCGCGAGGATGCCGTAGCGGTTGACCTCGCGCTGCTTGTCGTCGAGGCTCGCGGAATCGAACATGGTGCTGCCGTTGAGCGTCGTGAACCCGGTGGTCTGGTCGGGCTGGAGTCCGGGAGCGTTCGGGATCTGGAACCTGCCTTCGTACGTGCCGAACATCGCCGAAATCCGCGTCGTCGCGCTGGGCAGGATCGAGAAGTACCCGAAGCCCTTCTCCTGCTGGGTGAGGTCATGGATCGCGTCGACGGCGCCGGTCGGATTCTCGAGCCCGAGCTTGTTCCGCAGGAACGAGCCGGTCAGGTAGTAGTTCACCGGTCCCGCGGCGCCGCTCAGCTCGAGCGACGGATTGGTCGTGTCGTGGCTCCCGGCGAGCAGGCCGACCCGGCCGCCGCTCTCGTAGGCGCTCTTCGTCTCGATCTCCACCACGCCGGCCGTGCGATAGCCGTACTGGGCCGGCAAGGCGCCGGTGAGAAGGTCCACCCGGCTGGCGAAACGCGTGTCGAGGGCGGAGCCGAACCCGGTGATGCCCTCCGGCAGGATCACGCCGTTGATGCGGTACTGGATGTTGGCGTGGTCGCCGCGGATGTGGAGCTGCCCGAAGTTGTCGTTCGCGACGCCCGGAGCGCGCACCAGCAGGTCGTTGAAGGCGGTGTTGTCGCCGAGCGGCAGCGCGGCGATGTCGGCCTGCTGGAACGTGAACTGGCTGCTGCCGGTCTTCGGCGACAGCGCGTTCCGCGCTCGATCCAGGCGGGCCGCCGTCACGCTGACGTCGAGCGCCTGCTCGCTCGCCATCGTCAGGACGAGCTCCCGGGGCGCGGCGGCGCCGACCGTGACGATCGCCGTTCCCTGCTTGAAATTCTGCTTCTCGGCTGTGACGGCATACGTGCCTGGCGCCACGTCCGAGAACGTGAAGCGGCCGTCATCGCCCGTCCGAGTCTGGGCGATCGTCTTTCCTTCCGCGGTCTTGAGGAACACGCGTGCCTGCGCGAGCGGCCGACCCAGGGCGTCGTTGATCACGCCGCTTACCGGGCGGCCCTCCGTCTGCGCAGCAGCCAGCGCCGTCCACGTCGCTAGAACCATGGCGGCGAACAGCAATGCAATTCTTCTCATTTTTCCTCTCCGTTGAGCGTGCGCACGCAGACGACGGCTGTGCGTCATCCACGGCGCATGAACGACGGCCGGACTACGCGAAACGCGCAGTCAGACCTTCAGCGTCGTGCCACAGCGGGAGGAAAACCGGTGGCCCGGTGGAGTATGGAAGCGCGGCCTGCGCGGCAAACGCGGAGGCTGGGACAAGGAAGGACTGATATTGCGGTACTTCCGCGACGGGGCACGGCGCGGAAGCCGAACCTACGGCACCAAGGACAGTGCCCAGCGAGGTATGGAAGCCGCAGAGCTCCTCCTCGGCACTGATGACTACGCTCGGTTCGGGCGACGCGGAGGTCTCGGCGTCCTGCGCATGCCCCGCCGCCGCGTGCCAGATCAGGTGCGCGACGGCGCTGTGCTGGGCGAGCAGAAGCGCCGCGACCAGGAGAATCCGGCCCGCGATGCTGCCCAAAGAACCCCGCGTACGATCCGCGCTTGTCACACGTGTCCCAAATCCGAGCGGTGGGCGACAGTACCGCATGTGCGCTACCGGCCGCAAGCTGCCCGGTGCCGCCCGGAGGAAAGTGGCAAGGCGGTAACTGCTTGATTGAAGTGGTGGGTCGTACTGGGATCGAACCAGTGGCCCCTGCTGTGTGAGAGCAGTGCTCTACCGCTGAGCTAACGACCCTGACTGACGGGCGGGATTTTATACTACGGGCCGGATGATCTTCCGCCAGCTCTTCGACCCGCAGTCTTCGACGTACACATATCTGCTCGCCGACTCGCGCGAGGCGCTGCTGATCGACCCGGTGTTCGAGCAGGCGCGGCGCGACGTGGCGCTCGTCGAGGAGCTGGGACTCAAGCTCGCCTGGACGCTCGAGACGCACGTGCACGCCGACCACGTCACCGGCGCCTGGCTGCTGCGCGAGCGGCTGAAGAGCCGCATTGCGCTGTCGAAGGAAAGCGGCGCCGAGGGGGCGGATCGCTTTCTGGTTCCAGGCGAAAAGATCTCCTTTGGAAAGCGCGTCCTCGAGGCGCGTCCGACCCCGGGGCACACCAACGGCTGCATGACCTACGTGCTCGACGACCGCTCGATGGCGTTCACCGGCGACGCGCTGCTCATCCGCGGCTGCGGCCGCACCGATTTCCAGCAGGGCGACGCGCACTCGCTCTTCCGCTCGGTGCGCGATCAGGTGTTCTCGCTGCCCGACGCCTGCCTGCTCTACCCGGGGCACGACTACCGCGGCCTCACCGCGACCAGCGTCGGCGAGGAGAAGCTCTACAACCCGCGCCTCGCGGAATCGATCGGCGAGGAGGACTTCGTCGGCTACATGACGCACCTCGGCCTGCCGCACCCGAAGCAGATGGAGCACGCGGTGCCGGCCAACCTGCACTGCGGCAAGCCCAAGGTGGCGCCGCGCGAGGAGGCCGACTGGGCGCCGCTCACCTACACCTTCGCCGGCATCTGGGAGGTGCAGCCGGCGTGGCTCGAGGAGCACCTGCGCGAGGTGCAGATCGTCGACGTGCGCGAGCCCGACGAGTTCAACGGCGTGCTCGGACACCTGCCGGGGGCGAGGCTGCTGCCTCTCGGGTCTCTCGCCGAAAAGCAGGGGACGCTGGAAAAGGAAAGACCCGTCGTCGTCGTGTGCCGCTCCGGCGCGCGCTCGGCGCAGGCGACGGTGATCCTCGGCAAGGCGGGCTTCCAGCGGGTCGCCAACCTTTCCGGCGGCATGCTGCGCTGGCGCGCGCAGCGCCTGGCGGTCGAGGGCGGCTCGGACGCTTGAATGCAAGCTCCGCAACTCCGGTGAAAATCCGCACCCGCTTCGCCCCGAGCCCCACGGGGTACTTGCACGTCGGCGGCGCGCGCACCGCGCTCTTCAGCTGGGCCTATGCGCGAAGGCATGGCGGAGCCTTCGTCCTGAGGATCGAGGACACGGATACCGAGCGCTCCACGCGGCAGTCGGTCGACGCGATCCTCGACGGCATGCGCTGGCTCGGCCTCGACTGGGACGAGGGCCCGTTCTTCCAGATGCAGCGCCTCGCGCGCTACAAGGAGGTCGCTGAGCAGCTCATCGCGAAGGGCGCCGCCTACTACGACTACATGTCGCGCGCGGACCTGGAGCAGCTGCGGCATGAGCAGCAGCGGCGCGGCGAGAAGCCGCGCTACGACGGCCGCTGGCGGCCCGAAAGGGCCGCCGCCCTGAACCTGAAAAAACCCGAAGGCGCCGCTCCGGTCGTGCGCTTTCGCACGCCGGAGACGGGCGACGTGGGCTGGAACGACCTCGTCAAGGGGCCGATCAGCTTCCCGAACGCCGAGCTCGACGACCTGGTGCTGCTGCGCGCCGACGGCGTGCCGACCTACAACTTCGGCGTCGTCGTCGACGACCTCGACATGCAGATCACGCACGTCATCCGCGGCGACGACCACGTCAACAACACGCCGCGCCAGATCCATATCTTCGAAGCGCTGGAGAAATCCCTCCCCGCGTTCGCGCACGTGCCGATGATCCTCGGCGCCGACGGCGAGCGGCTCTCCAAGCGCCACGGCGCGACCAGCGTGATGGAGTATCGCGAGGCCGGCGTCCTGCCCGAGGCGCTCGTCAACTACCTCGCGCGCCTCGGCTGGTCGCACGGCGACGACGAGATGTTCACGAAGGAGCGGCTCGTCGCCTGGTTCGACCTCGCGCACGTCAGCCGCTCGGCGGCGCAGTTCAATCCCGAGAAGCTCGCCTGGCTCAACCAGCAGTACCTGAAGGCCGCCGACGACGCGCGCCTCGCCGCGCTGGTCGAGCCCGAGCTGCGGAAGCGCGGCGCGCAGTCCGGCGGGGGACCGCCGCTCGCGCGCGTGGTGGCGCTGCTCAAGGAGCGCGCGACCAGCGTGGCGCAGCTCGCCGACGAAGCGATGCTCTTCTACGAGCTCGAGGTGAAGGCGCCCGACCAGCCGCCTGCCGAGGCCGTCCTCAAGGCGCTGCGCGTGCTGAAGGCGCGCCTCGTGTCCGTCCCCTGGGAGCGCGCCGCGATCGGCGAGGCCATCAAGGAGACCGCGAAGAGCGCCGCGCTCAAGATGCCGCAGCTCGCCATGCCGCTGCGCCAGCTCGTCACCGGCCGCACGCAGACGCCCTCGATCGACGCCGTGCTCGAGCTGCTCGGCCGCGAAACCGTGCTGATGCGCCTCGCGAAGATCTTGGACACCGACTGAAAGGGAAACCCATGCTGCGCCTCGCTCCGCTCCTCCTCCTTCTCGTTCCGCTCGCCGCGGCCGCCGACCTGGAGGCCGGCAACTGGCAGCTCACCGTCTCCGCGGGCGTCGCCGGCGCGCCGCCGATGCCCTCGCAGACGCGCACGCAGTGCCTGAAGCCGGAGGACGCGCGCGACCCGGGCAGCGTCTTCGGGCCGAACTCCGATCCGAACTGCAAATTCACGGACAAGAACGACACCGGCTCGGTGTTCACCTTCGGCATCTCCTGCACCGGCGCCGTGCCGGTGGGCGGCAGCGGGCGCGTGCAGTACGCCCGCGACACCATGACCGCCGACATGGAGCTCCACGGCGAGGCGGGCGGGCAGAAATTCAGCACTACCTCGCACGTCACGGGGCGCCGGCTGGGTCCGTGCAACTGAGCCGGTGCTATAATCCGCGCCCTTGGTTGGGGGTATAGCTCAGCTGGGAGAGCGCTTGCATGGCATGCAAGAGGTCACCGGTTCGATC
>Ga0335080_10009732_pt1 | contig 10058 bp, 7 predicted proteins | sample Lox_Sample_34_FD_206720 | JGI IMG/M metagenome (GOLD analysis project Ga0335080, IMG submission 206720) | Soil microbial communities from Loxahatchee National Wildlife Refuge, Florida, United States - Lox_Sample_3.4 | ecosystem: Environmental > Terrestrial > Soil > Wetlands | place: USA: Florida... | reverse complement strand
CAGGAACGCCGCCCGGTGCTTCTGGCGGAGCCCATCCACCCGCGTCATCTCGACCTCGAAGACGGTCGAGACGTGGGCCGAGGTGCGCCGGGAGAGGACCATGTGCTCGGCCGTCTTCCTTCGGATCGGCGACATCGGCACCCTCTCGACGCTCGGGGCCGCGGGAGCGGGGGGCGGCGGCGGGGAGGGTCGGGCGGGCGGCGGGGGCGGCACCTCCGAGGGCGCGGCGACGAAGGGCGCCGGCGGTGCTGGCGGCGGCGCGAGCGGAGCCGGCGGCGGCGCTGAAGAATCGGGGCCGTCAGTGGCGGGCGGCGCGGCCGCCGTTTCGTCGGCCGGGGAGCGGTGCTCGATGTGGCCGAGGATGTCCTGCTTGGTGACGCGGCCGCCGATACCGGTGCCCGCCACCGAGCGGATGTCCACGTGGTGCTCGGCGGCGATCCGGCGCACGACGGGCGAGGAGCGGTTGAGACGGAGGTCCTCGGCCGTCATCTCGGCGCGTGGCTTCTCGGTCGCCGCCTTCGTCCCGCTGGCCGGCTCGGCCGCGGGAGCGGGCGGGGCCGGCGCGGGAAGGGCCGGAGGCAGCTCGCCCTCGATCCTGTACTCGACCGGCGGCACGACCGCGGGCGGCGTCGCCGGCGCGAGCGCAGGCAGCGGCACCGGCGGGGGCGGCGGCTCGGGGGCCGGGGGGGCCGGACGCGCGGCCGACGGCGTCGAAGGGGCCGGCTCGGCTTCCGATGCGATCAGCGCCACGACGCTGTTGACGGCGACGGTCGTTCCCGGCGGGACCCGGATCTCCTTGAGGATGCCGGCCGCGGGGGAAGGGATCTCCGCGTCCACCTTGTCGGTCGAGATCTCGAAGAGCGGCTCGTCGCGCTCGACGCGGTCGCCCACGTTCTTGAGCCACTTCGTGACCGTGCCCTCCGCGATCGACTCGCCCATCTGGGGCATGATGACGTCGGCCATGGCGCTCCTCCCTCGCTCGCGGGCTACGCGTCGATCGCGTGGCCGTACACGGCTTCCGCCGCCTGCATGAGCGTCTCGGGCAGCGTGGGGTGGGGGTGGACGGTGCGGAAGAGCTCCTCGGTCGTGGCCTCGAGGCGCAGCGCGACGCACGCCTCGGAGATGAGGTCGGTCACGTGGGGGCCCACCATGTGGACGCCGAGTACCTCGTCGTACTTCGCCTCGGAGACGACCTTCACCAGGCCCTCCGGGTGGCCGATGATCCGGGGCTTGGCCAGGGCGCCGAAGCTGAACCGGCCCACCCGCACGTCGTAGCCGCGCTTCCTGGCCTCGGCCTCGGTCAGCCCCACGCCGGCGGTCTCGGGCCGGCAGTAGGTGGCGGAGGGGACCCGGTCGTAGTTGAGCGGCTCGACGGCGCGGCCGGCCAGGCGCTCCGCGACACCGATGCCCTCGTGCGACGCGACGTGAGCGAGCTGCGGGTGCGGTCGGTCGGGGAGGGCCACCACGTCGCCGATCGCGAAGACCCCCGGCTCGTCGGTCGCCATCAGGTGGTTCGTCTTCACGTACCCGCGGTCCAGCTGGACGCGGGTGGACTCGAGGTTCAGGCCGTCGGTGACCGGCCCGCGGCCTACCGCGAGGAGCAGCAGGTCGGCGGTGATCGTCTTCGACTCGCCCTCCGCCGTGCGGAACCCCACCTCGACCCCGGCCGGGGTCTTGAGCGCGGCCTCGGTCTTGGCCCCGGTGTAGATGGCCATCTGCTTGCCGAGCACCTTGCGCGCCTCGGCCGAGATCTCCTCGTCCTCCAGGGGGAGGATGCGGGGCAGCATCTCGACGACGGTCACCGCGGAGCCGAAGCGGGCGAAGAGGGAGGCGAACTCCATCCCCACCGCGCCGGCCCCGATGACGATCAGGCTCTTCGGGACCTCCTTGAGCTGGAGGATCTCGTCGGAGGTGAGGATGGTCTTGCCGTCGGCGGCGATGCCGGGCAGGCCCTTGGGCCGCGACCCCGTGGCGAGGACGACGTTCTTCGTGTCGACCCTCGTCTCGCCGGCCTCGCCCTTCACCACCACCGTCTTCGGACCCTCGAGGCGGCCCTCGCCCTTGAAGAGGGCGATCTTGTTCTTCCGGAAGAGGTAGGTCTCGACGCCCTTGCTGAGCCGGAGGACGATCCTGTCCTTGCGCGACATGACGGCGGGGAAGTCGAGGCCCACGTTCTCGGCCACGATCCCGTAGTCCTTGCGCTGCTTCAGGTCCTCGAGGAGGTCGGCGGTGTGGAGGAGGGCCTTCGTGGGGATGCAGCCGCGGAGGAGGCAGGTGCCGCCGCAGCCGGCGGGGTCTCGCTCGACGATCGCGGTCCGGAGGCCCATCTGGGCGGCCCGAATGGCGGCCACGTAGCCCCCGGGTCCGGTGCCGATGACGGTGACGTCGAAGATCTCTCCGTTGGCCAAGGCTTCCTCCCCGCTCGCCGGCCGAGCGCACGGTGCAACGGGGCACGCTACCAGAGGCTTCCGGCGAGGGCAAGGCGACGAGCGGGCTCCGTCTGCTACGATTGTCGGCCGGTTGGGCATGTCCGGGCCGATCCTCATCGCGTCGTCGATCGTCCTCCTCCTGCTCGGGAACGGCTTCTTCTCCGGCGGCGAGATCGCGGTCCTCTCCGCCCGGAAGAGCCGCATCGCGGGGCTGGTCGAGCAGGGAAGCCGCGCCGCATCGCGGGTGAAGGCGCTCCAGGAGGACATGGACCAGTTCCTGGCCACGGTCCAGATCGGGGTCACCCTCTGCGGGACGCTGGCCGGGGTCCTGGGCGGCGTCCTCGCCTCGCAGTACGTCGAGCCCGCCGTCCGGGCGTCGAGCCTCGCCCCCTGGCTGCCCCCCGCCCTGGTCTCGGGCGCGCTCGTCGGGATGGCCATCGTGTACGTCGAGCTCGTGCTCGGGGAGCTGGTCCCCAAGGGCCTCGCCCTGCGCTACTCGGAGACGATCGCCCTCCTCGTGTCGGGTCCGTTCCGGCTGATGGCCCGCGCCTCCCGCTGGCTCGTCGGGTTCGTCGCCGCGTCGACCCGGCTCGCCCTGCGCGGCTTCGGGATCCGGAGCGCCGGTCCCCGGACCTTCGTCTCGGAGGAGGAGATCAAGCACCTCGTGAAGGAGGGACGCCAGCAGGGGGTCCTCGACCAGACCGAGATGGAGATCATCCACAGCGTCTTCGAGTTCACCGACACCCTCGTCCGGAAGGTCATGGTCCCCCGGCCGAAGGTCTTCGCCCTCGACGCGAGCACGCCCCCGGGCGAGGTCGGCTCGCTCATCGTGGAGAGCGGCTTCTCGCGGATCCCGGCCTACGAGGGGTCGATCGACAACGTCGTCGGCGTCGTCTACGTCAAGGACGCGCTACGGCTCCTCGAGAGGCGACAGCCGGTCGTGATCCGCAAGATCCTCCACCCGGTGCACCTCGTGCCGGAGACGAAGAAGGTGGGGGAGCTGCTGAAGGAGCTGCAGAAGCGCCGCAGCCACATGGCCGTGGTCGTGGACGAGCACGGGTCGGTGAGCGGCCTCGTGACCCTCGAAGACCTCATCGAGGAGATCGTCGGAGAGATCCAGGACGAGTACGACTGGGAAGAGCGTCCCGTCGAGAAGATGCGCGACGGCTCGCTCGTCGTCGAGGGCACCGTGGCTGCGGCCGAGCTGCGCGAGCGCTTCGAGATCCCGCTCCCGGAGTCGGGGGAGTTCGAGACCGTCGCCGGGTTCATGCTGGAGAGGCTCGGCTCGGTGCCCAAGGGGGGCGAGGTGGTCTCGATCGAGGGCTGGCGGTTCACCGTGGTGGACGTGGAGCGGAACCGGATCAGCAAGGTCAAGGTCGAGAGGCTTCCGGCGGGGTGAGGGCGGCGCCGGCCCTCAGGGGTTCGAGGGCGGTGGAGGGGTTCCGGACGGCGGCCGGATCGGCTCGATGCGGGGCTCGGTCGGGCGCGAGGGGGCGGGAGCGGCGCTGGTCGCGGGCGGGGTCTCGAACACGAAGGGCGACACCTCGCCGCCCACCAGGAACGAGCGCAGGTCCTCCTCGCTGATCTCCGCCCTCCGGATGACGTGCGGGGTGAGGGTCATCACGATGTCGGTCTGCTGGCCCTCGTCGTGGTTCTTGGCGAAGAGCCGGCCGAGGAGCGGGATGTTGGCGATGCCGGGCAGGCCGGTGAGGGCGTGGCGCTCGTTGTCGAGGATGAGGCCGGCCAGCATGTTCGTCTCGCCGTCGCGGAGGCGGATCGTCGAGTTGACGGTCCGGTTGTTGAAGGTGGGCAGGCCCTGGTAGCCGGCGGCGCCGACCGCGGAGATCTCGAGCTTCAGCAGGAGCGAGACCTCGCCGTCGTGGTGGGCGCGGGGCGTGATGTCGATGTTCACCCCGACGTTCTTGTACTCGAAGGACGTGATCGGCTGCTGGGCGATGCCGCCGGTCGCGATGGCGTTGAAGGTCGTGACGGGGACCGGCACCTGGTCGCCGAAGCGGGCCTGGGCGGTCTGACCCTCGGACACGCGGAGCTGCGGGTTGGCGAGGAGGCGGGTCGTGGAGTCGGACTCGAGCATCCGGAGGACGGCGCCCGGGAGCGAGCTCACCACGAGGTTGGCCCGGTCGTACGGCCCCTGGTCGAGGCTCTTGCCGGGGTTCGGGAAGACCCCGGCCGCGACGCCCTCGATGCCCTGGGCGTCGAGACCCGACGTGATGTAGATCCCGTACTCCTTGAGCGTGTTCCGCGAGACCTCGAGGATCCGGACGTCGACCGCGACCTCGGCGCGGCGCTTGTCCACGACCTCGACGATCCTCTCCGCGGCCGCGACCTTGTCGGGCGTGTCGTTGATGGTGAGGGCGTTGGCGCCGGGGACGGGGGCCACCCGGCGCGCCCCGAGGACGACCCGCAGGAGGTCGATCGTCTCCTTGAGGTCGGCGTTCGAGAGGAAGAGGGTCTTCACGACCTGCTGCTCGAACTCGCGCCGCTTCGTGGCGGTGTCGGGGACGACGTTGAGCACCTTCGAGTCGACGACCCGGTGGAACGTGCGTCCCGCCGCGTCGAGGGCGTTCAGGGCCTGCTCGAAGCCCACGTCGCGGAGGTCCAGGCTGATCGACGAGTCCTGGAAGGAGGGGTCGAAGGTGATGTTCACGCCGGCCGCCCGTCCGAGGGCGAGGTAGGCCTCGCGAAGGCTGGCCCCGCGGAACACGAGGCCGAGGGGCTGCTGGGCCTCCGGCGGGAGGTCGAGGCCGGCCAGGGCCCGCTCGCGCGCGTGGGCCTTCGCTTCCTGGAGCGAGCTGGCGCTCTTGCGGCGGCGGGCCTCGACGTCCTTGACCTCGTCCGCCACGCCCGGCGCGTCGGGGGTGAGATCGAGGACGATCCGGTACTCGTTCAGGGCCTCGTTGTAGAGGCCGCGTCCCGAGAGGCGCCGGGCCATGTTCACGTGGTCCGTCGCGGCGCGGAGCCGAGCGCGATCGAGCGCCTGGTGGTACTCGACGTTGCCGGGCGACTCGCGGACCGCCTTCTGGTACTCGAGCACCGCCCGGTCGTAGTCCTGGAGGCGCTCGGCGCTCTCGCCGGCCCGGAAGGCGCTCGATGTCGCGCACCCGGCCGCGGCCAGGAGCAGGACCGAAGCGAGCGGAAGCAGGACGTGCCTCATCCTCGGACGACCTCGACCCCGGCCGGCACCTCGAAGCGGAAGAGCCGGTCGGGCACGCCGGTGTTCTCGCGGAGGCCCTCGAAGCGGAAGCGGGTGCGGTTGCCCTGGGCGTCCTCGAGGAGGATCGCCCGGATCCGGCCCGAGGGCTCGACGTCCAGGAACGCCCGATCGACGTCGGCGTCCTCCCGCCGCGGGACGAGCTTCACGCGCAGGGCGCCCTCCTCGAGCGGCTCGTCGAGGGAGGCCGAGAAGTCGTCGAGGAGGCCCCCCTTTCCCGAGAGGAGGCGCGCGGCGAGCGAGCGCCCCCCGTCCTGCTCGCTCACCGTCACCTGGCGGTCGGCGGGAACGTAGAAGTAGAACGTACGGCCGTCGGAGACGAAGAGCTTGGCCTCCGGGTCCTTGTACTCCCACCGCATGCGCCCGGGACGCTTGATCCACACCACGCCCCGCTCGGTCACCTCCCGCCCGAGCATCCCCGAGCGGTAGCTCTGGACGAAGCGGCCGACGAGATCGGCGGTCCGGGCGTACCGCTCCTCCACGCTGCGGACGAGGCGTCGCGCCAGTTCGGCGTCTGTGTCGGCCGGAGCGGCAGAGGCGAGGAGGGTCAGCAGGATCGCCGCGCGCATGGTCTCTCGCTGCACTCCATCATAGCGCAAACCGTTGGCCGGCGGGAAGTTCCGCTTGCCGGTCCGGGCCTGCTGCTGCTAGCATTCGCCGATGCGGACGGTCCCCGGTCGGAGCGCGCTCGCCCTCCTCGCGCTCTCGTCCGCCCTGCCGGGACGGGCCGCGCCACCGCAGGGCGAGATGCGCGGCCTGTGGGTCGTGAGGACTGCCCTCGTCTCGCCGCAGGCCGTGGACCAGGTCGTCGACGACGCGGGGCAGGCCGGCTTCAACGCCCTCTTCGTCCAGGTCCGCGGGCGGGGCGACGCGTTCTATAAGTCGCGTCTCGCCGCCCGCAGCAGCCTCCTCGAGCGGCAGCCGCGGGAATTCGACCCCTTCGCGCGACTCCTCGCGCGAGCGCGGGCGCGCCGGATCCAGGTCCACGCCTGGGTCAACGTCCTGCTGGCCGCTCACTTCGGCCAACCCCTCCCGCCCGGCCACGTTCTCGAGAAGCACCCGGAATGGGCCATGGTGCCGAAGTCGGTGGCCACCGCGGCCCTCGTGTCGTCGGGCGCGCGCCGGCTGCGCCTGATCATGGAAGCGGGACGGGCGGAGGGCGACGTCGAGGGCTACTACCTCTCGCCGTCGATCCCGGCGGTGGCGAGCCACCTGGAGAGCGTGGTGCGGGAGCTCGTCCGCGCCTACCCGGTGGACGGCCTCCATCTCGACTTCGTGCGCTACCCGGGGCCGAGCTTCGACTACTCGCGCTCGGCCCTCGAGGGCTTCCGGCGGGTGAGCGGCGGCAACGACCTCCTCGGAGGCCCCGGCCGCGATCCTTCGGCCTGGGACGAGTACCAGCGGCAGGTCCTGACCGCCCTCGTGGTCCGGCTCTCCGGCGCCGCCCGCGCCGAGCGGTCCGGGATCGTGCTCTCGGCGGCGGTGACGCCCGACGAGGCCCAGGCCGTGCACCACAGGTTCCAGGACTGGCCGCGGTGGCTCTCCATGGGCGCCATCTCCGCCCTGTGCCCGATGACCTACACGCCGGACAACGACCTCTTCCGCCAGCAGGTCGAAGCCGCGACCGGGCGGGCGCGAGCCGGCCAGCCGGTCTGGGCCGGGATCGGGGCCTACCGCCTGGACGTCCCCGGCATCGTCGAGAAGGTCGTGCTCGCGCGCCAGGCCGGCGCGCAGGGTGTCGTGATCTTCTCGCACGAGTCGCTCGTGCCGGCCGACCTGCGGCGCCTGCGCGAGGAGGCCTTCGCCCCCCGCGCCGTGGGCGACGCCGCGCGCGGGGGCGCTTTCCTCGCGGGCTCGCGGTGACCGCCGGCCGGGCGGGGTCCGTCTCCCGCCGACGCCTGCTGCGGGGCGGCCTCGCGGCCGCCGCTCTCGCGTCGGGGAGGTATGCTGGGCGCACCGTGGCCGCTTCCGACGCCCCGGCGGGCGCCGGCCCGAGGAGCTCCCGCCCCGAAGGCCTCGAGGCCGTCGACGCGATCGTCCGCGCGGCGGTCGTCGCCCGCGCGTTCCCGGGCGGAGTTCTCGCCGTGGGTCTCGGGGGCGCGCTCGTCCACCTGCGCGCCTTCGGCCGTTTGACGTACGACGCCGGCTCCTCCGACGTCGCGACCGACACGATCTACGACCTGGCGAGCCTCACCAAGGTCGTGGTGACGACGACCCTCTCGATGATCCTCGTCGACCTGGGGAAGCTGGACCTCGAGGCCCGCGTCCACGACTTTTTCCCGGCCTTCGCCGGACCGGCCAAGGAGCAGGTGACGGTGCGCCACCTCCTCACCCACTCCGGCGGCGTCCAGTGGTGGGCGCCGCTCTACAAGGACGTGAAGGGCAAGGCCGCGTACCTGGAGCGGATCGTGGCCATGGACCTCGCCTACGAGCCCGGCGCGAAGTCCGTCTACAGCGACCTCGGCGTCATCCTCCTCGGCGACATCCTGGAGCGCTTGGGCGGCGTCCCGTTCGAGGACATGGCCCGACGCCTCGTTCTCGGCCCGCTCGAGACGAGGGACACCCTCTACCGCCCCGGCCCTTCGCTCCTCGAGCGCGTCGCGCCCACGGAGTACGACCCCTGGCGCGGGCGGCTCGTCCGTGGGGAGGTCCACGACGAGAACGCCTTCGCCCTCGGCGGCGTGGCGCCCCACGCGGGCCTCTTCGGCACCGCGCCCGATCTCGCCCACCTGGCCGAGATGCTCCTCGACGGGGGCTCGTTCGGAGGCCGCAGGCTCGTGTCCCGGTCCACGGTCGAGCTCTTCACCGAGAGGGCGGGCGTCCCCGGATCGAGCCGTGCGCTCGGCTGGGACACGGCCGCGGACGAGTCGGGCCAGCGCAGCTCGGTGCCCGGCCAGCCCGGATACTCGTCCGCCGGGTCCCTCACCTCGGCCCGGTCCTTCGGACACACGGGCTTCACCGGCACCTCGATGTGGATGGACCCCGAGCGGGACCTCTACTTCATCCTCCTCACGAACCGGGTCCACCCGACGCGCGACAACGAGAAGATCCGCGAGGTGCGCTCGCAGGTGGCCGACGCGGTCGTGCGCGCGCTCGACCGGCCTTGAGACGCCGGGCGTTCCTGGCCGCGACGGCCGCCCTGCCCCTCGCCCGTTCCGCGACCCCCGGCGCGTCGACGGTGGCGGTCGGCCTCGAGCGCCTCGAGGCCGAGAAGGGCGCGCTGCTCCGCGGGCGGCGGGTGGGCCTGCTCGGCCACGCGGCGTCCCTGACCGCCGACGGCCGGCACGCCATCGACGTCCTCCGCGGCGCGGGCGTTGGGGTGGTGCGGCTCTTCGGCCCGGAGCACGGTCTGCGCGGCCTGGCCGCGGCGGGAGAGGAGGTGGCGGGAGGGACGGACGCCGCGAGCGGTCTTCCCGTCGTCAGCCTGTACGGAGAGCGGACGAAGCCGACCGCCGGCGACCTTCGCGGCCTCGACGCCCTCGTCGTCGACCTGCAGGACGCCGGGGTCCGCTTCTACACCTACGCGAGCACGATGCTGCTCTCGCTCGAGGCCGCGGCGGAGGCCGGCCTCGAGGTGGTCGTCCTGGACCGGCCGAACCCTCTCGGAGGCGAGCGGGCGGAGGGGCCGGAGCGTGATCCGACGATGCCGGTCAGCCTCGTCTCCCGGGCGCCGGGCCCGCTCGTGCACGGCCTGACGCTCGGCGAGATGGCGACGCTCGCCGCCGGCCGACACGAGCGACGTGCGGCGGATCCGTCGGGACCCGGGCGACCGAAGTCCCTCGGGATGACGGTGAGCGTCGTGAGGATGGCCGGCTGGAGCCGGGGCGTGACGTGGAGGGACACGGGCCGGCCGTGGGTCCTTCCGTCCCCGAACCTGCGCAGCGCCGAAGCCGCGATCGCCTACCCAGGGACGTGTCTCCTCGAGGCGACGAACGCGTCCGAGGGGCGGGGCACCGAGACGCCCTTCCTGCTCGTCGGCGCGCCCTGGGCGCGGGCGGAGGATCTGGCGCGCGAAGCCGCGACGCCGGGCTTCGACCTCGAGCCGACAGGCTTCACGCCGGTCGCGTCCGCCGCGGCCCCGGAGCCGAAGCACCGGGGCGTGGCCTGCCGCGGCCTCCGGGTGCGGGTGACCGACCCTTCGGCCGCGCGCCCCTTCGCCCTCGGCCTCCGCCTGCTCGTCGCCCTGCGCCGGCACCCCGAGTTCGCGTGGGTCCAAGGCGGCTCCTGGCTCGACGCGCTCACCGGGACGAAGGTGGTTCGAGCGGCCATCGAGCGCGGCGACCCGGTGGAGGCGATCCTCGAAGCCGAGGCGCCGGCCATCGACCGCTGGCGGCGCGAGCGCGTCCCGGTGCTCCTCTACTGAAGGTCCCTCGTGGAGATCCTGCGCGTCGGCCTCC
>Ga0335080_10009731_pt1 | contig 10058 bp, 7 predicted proteins | sample Lox_Sample_34_FD_206720 | JGI IMG/M metagenome (GOLD analysis project Ga0335080, IMG submission 206720) | Soil microbial communities from Loxahatchee National Wildlife Refuge, Florida, United States - Lox_Sample_3.4 | ecosystem: Environmental > Terrestrial > Soil > Wetlands | place: USA: Florida... | reverse complement strand
CGGTGCCGTGCGTGGCGCTCGTCGAGCTCGCCGAGATATTCGTATGGGCTAACGACCGGCGCCGCGCGCGCCAGCTGTCGCGGTATGCGGGGCTGTCGCCCGACGAGGCGATCCCGCTTGACCCGGATTACCTGTCCGATGCGGAAGTGGAGGCCAGCGGGCCCGGCTCTGGCGCGCCCTGACGCGCCCTGGCGCGATGCCGCGCCAGCCGCCAGGGCCGGCCCGGGTGAGTGACCCGATCGCGACGGACTTGCCGGGTGCGCACTGCGGTGATGCCGTCCGCCTAGTCTTGATCACATGACCAGTGCGGCGAGCCCGGCGGAGCGGTATGCGGCATCCCGGCGGCGCAGCGGCGAGCACGGCCCGCGGCTCGCGGCCTTCCAGGCGCTGTACGACTTCGACTTCGACGCTTTCCAGCTGGACGCGTGCCGGGCGCTGGCCGACGGCCACGGGGTGCTGGTGGCAGCGCCGACGGGGTCGGGCAAGACCGTGGTGGGCGAGTTCGCCGTGCACCTGGCCCTCGCCGAAGGCCGCAAGTGCTTCTACACCACGCCGATCAAGGCGCTCTCCAACCAGAAGTACGCCGATCTGGTCCGCCGGTACTCGGCGGCCAGCGTGGGCCTGCTGACGGGCGACAACAGCATCAACGGCGAGGCACCCATCGTGGTGATGACCACCGAGGTGCTGCGCAACATGCTGTACGCGGGCTCGCCGACGCTGGCCGGGCTCGGCTACGTCGTGCTGGATGAGGTGCATTACCTGGCCGATGCCTTCCGCGGCGCGGTCTGGGAGGAAGTGATCATCCACTTGCCCGAGTCGGTGCGGCTGGCCGCCCTGTCGGCCACGGTCAGTAACGCCGAGGAGTTCGGCGACTGGCTGACCCAGGTACGGGGCGGCACGGCCGTCATCGTGGACGAGGCACGCCCGGTGCCGCTGTGGCAGCACATGCTCGTCGGCCGGCGGCTCTACGATCTCTTCGCCAGCTCCGGCGATCCGGCGCGGCCCGCCGCGATGGTCAACCCGGAGCTGCTGCGGGCGGCGCGGCGGGCCGACGCGCCGGACGACAGGCGGCAGCGGCACGGCGGGCCGGGCTCTGGCGGATACGGACGGGGCGGCGGGCAGCGCCGCCCGGCCGGGAGGTTCCGGCCGCCGTCCCGGCCCGACGTCATCGGGGCGCTGGACCGCGCCGGGCTGCTCCCGGCGATCACCTTCATCTTCAGCCGGGCCGGCTGCGACGCTGCCGTGCGGCAGTGCCTGGCGGCCGGCCTGCGGCTGACCACGCCGGAGGAGTCCGCCGAGATCACCGCAGTGGTGCAGGAGCGGACCGCGGACATCCCGGCCGAGGACCTGCCGGTGCTCGGCCATGCCGAGTGGCTGGCCGGGCTTTCGCGCGGCATCGCCGCCCATCATGCGGGGCTGCTGCCGGCCTTCAAGGAGGTCGTCGAGGAACTGTTCGCCGCCGGGCTGGTCCGGGCCGTTTTCGCCACTGAGACGCTGGCGCTCGGCATCAACATGCCCGCCAGGACGGTGGTCATCGAGCGGCCGGACAAGTGGAACGGCGAGACCCATGCCGGCCTGACGCCGGGGGAGTACACGCAGCTGACCGGCCGGGCCGGCCGGCGCGGCATCGACGTGGAAGGACACGCCGTGATGCTGTGGCAGCCAGGCGTGGATCCCGCCGCGGTCGCCGGGCTGGCGGGCACCAGGACCTATCCGCTCATCTCGAGCTTCCGGCCGTCCTACAACATGGCGGTCAACCTGGTCGGCCAGGCCGGCCGGCAGCGCGCGGCGGCGCTGCTCGAGTCGTCGTTCGCCCAGTTTCAGGCCGACCGGGCGGTCGTGGGGCTTGCCCGGCAGGCCAGGCGCATCCGGCGGGATATGACCGAGCTGGCGGCCAGCTGCGAGCGAGGGGACTTCACCGAGTACGCGCGGCTGCGCAGGGAGCTGTCAGAACGTGAGGGCGATCACGCCAGGCTGCGGTCCGCTGCCCGGCGAGCCGAGGCGCTGGGATCCCTGGGGCGGCTGCGCCGCGGCGATATCATCCGGGTGCCGGGCGGCCGGCGGGCCGGGATCGCGGTCGTGCTGGAACGCGGGCCGGCCGGCGCCGAGGTCCCGCTCCCGCTCGTGCTTACCTCGAACCGGCAGGTCAAGAGACTCTCGCCGGCTGACTTCCCGGTTCCGGCCACCGTTATGGAGCACGTGCGGATACCGAACAGCTTCAGTGCGCGCTCGGCGAGCCACCGCCGCGATCTCGCCGCCACGATGCGCAACAAGCTGGCGGGCCGCGACCTCGGCCCGCCGCAGCGAAATGGCCGGCCCAGCCCGGCCGGTACGGCCGCAGGCGCGGACGCCGAGATCGCCAGCCTGCGGCGGCAGCTGCGCCAGCACCCCTGCCACGCATGCCCGGACCGCGAGGAGCATGCGCGGCAGGATGAGCGGCACCGGCGGCTGGAGCGGGAGGCGGCGGCGCTCGACCGCAAGGTCGCCGGGCGATCCCATGTCATCGCGCGGACCTTCGACGCGGTGTGCGCCGTGCTCGAGCAGCTCGGCTACATCGACGGCGATTCAGTGACGGCGGAGGGAGTACGGCTGGCCAGTCTCTACACCGAGCTTGACCTGCTGGCCGCCGAATGCCTGCGCCGCGGGCTCTGGGCTGGCCTGGACCCCGCGGAACTGGCCGCCTGCGTGTCCGCGCTGACCTTCGAATCGCGCCGGACCGACGACGGCAGCCTGCCCCGGCTGCCGCACGGCGCAGTCCGCGGGGTGCTGTCCTCGGTCGCGGGAGTCTGGGCCGAGCTCGACCAGGCCGAGAAGGACCACAAGCTGTCCTTCCTGCGCGAGCCCGACCTTGGCTTCGCCTGGACCGCGCACGCGTGGGCCAGGGGCCGGCAGCTCGAGCAGCTCCTGTCGCCCGACCTGACGCCCGGCGATTTCGTCCGCGCGGTCAGGCAGCTGATGGACCTGCTCGACCAGGTGTCGGCGGCCGCCGGGCCGTCGCCGGTCGCCGGCACCGCGCGCAGCGCGATCAAGGCGCTGCGCCGCGGCGTCGTCGCCTATTCCTCCGTCGGCTAGGAGCCTTCCCGGCAGGTCGCGCTGCCGCTGGGGCCGGCGGCCCCGGTCCCGGCTTCAGCAGCCATTTCCGCACGCTCCGCTACCGGACGGAAGCGACTACGGGAAGGTCGTGACCCGGCCCGCGCCGCTGCCGAGGCGGCCGGCGTCAGTCCCGCAGACGTGCGGGGAAATCGCGATGTCACCGCCGTGGGCGGCGGCGATCGGCAGCTGGCAGTATGTCCCTGGTGGGCACGCTGATGCTGCTGGACACCGCCTCGCTGTACTTCCGCGCCTTCTACGGCGTGCCGGAGACGATGACGGCGCCGGACGGCGCCCCGGTCAACGCGGTCCGCGGGCTGCTCGACATGATCGCGCGGCTGGTACGCGCCCGGCGGCCGCGCCGCCTGATCGCCTGCATGGACGCGGACTGGCGGCCTGCGTTCCGGGTAGCCGCCATCTCGTCGTACAAGCAGCACCGCGCGGAGGCGGACGGAACCGAGCAGGTGCCCGATTCGCTCAGTGCCCAGATCCCCGTCATCGAGCAGGTGCTCGCGGCGGCGGGGGTGGCGATGGCCGCCGCGCCCGGCTACGAGGCGGACGACGTGATCGCCACGCTGGCCCTGCGCGAGGCCCCGCCGGTCGAGGTAGTGACCGGCGACAGGGACCTGTTCCAGCTGGTCGACGACGCCCGGCCGGTGCGCGTCATCTACACGGCGCGGGGGCTCGCGAAGCTCGAGGTCGTGGACGAGAACGCGGTCGCCGAGCGCTACCAGATACCCGGCCGCGCTTACGCGGCTTTCGCGGCGCTGCGCGGCGATCCCAGCGACGGGCTGCCGGGCGTGCCCGGCGTGGGGGAGAAGACCGCGGCTGCGCTGGTCCGGGTCTTCGGCACCGTCGAGGCGATGCTGGCGGCGCTGGACCGCGGCCACGGCGGGTTCCCGATGGGCAGCAGGGCCAAGCTCGCCGCCGCCCGCGATTATCTCGAAGCGGTACTGCCGGTCGTCGCGGCCGCCGCCGACGCCCCGGTGCCGCCTGTCGGCGGCGCGCTGCCGCCGGCGCCCGCTGACCCGGCGCGGCTGGCCGAGCTGGATGCGCGCTGGGATCTGGGATCCTCGCTCGGCCGGATGCTGGCGGCCATTGCCGCGGCGCGCGGCTGAGCTACAGCACCTGCAGCGCCACCAGGCAGGCGTCGTCCTCGCGATCCGCCGGGCCGCGGGCGCCGAGCGCGGCGGCGGCGAGCCGTTCCGGATCCGCGGCGTCCCGGACGGCCGCGGCGAGGCCGGCGATGCCCGCGTCGATGGCACAGTCCCTGCGCTCGATCAGGCCATCGGTGTACAGCAGGAGCAGGTCGCCGGGCGCCAGCGGAAGCTCGGCAGCCTCATACGGCCCGTGGCCGGCGCCCAGCAGGACCCCGCCCGGCGGGTCGAGCGGCCGCGCCCACGCGCCGCGGACCAGGACCGGCGGGGGATGGCCCGCCTGTGCCCAGGTCAGCATCCGGCTGGCCGGGTCGAAATATCCCGCGACAACCGAAGCGGTGTGCTCCAGCGCCACGTGGTGCACGAGATCATTAAGCCAGCCGACCAGACGCTCCGGCGGCGAGCCGGTGATCGCCAGCCCGGCCAGCGCGCCCCGCAGCCGCGCCATCCCGGCGGCCGCCGCGAGGCCGTGACCGCCGACGTCGCCGATGGCTATCAGGACGGTCCCGCCGGGCAGCTCCGCGGTGATGTACCAGTCGCCGCCAACTCGGCCGTTACTGGACGCAGGCAGATACCGGACGACGGTCCGCAGTCCGGGCAGGTCGAACGGCTCGTCGTGCAGCGGCAAGATCGCGTGCTGCAGCACGACGGCCACCTGCCGCTCCTGCTCAAGCTCGGCCGCGAGCCTGGACTCACGCTCGCGCCTGCGCTCCCGCCCGGGCACGGCCGTGACGGGCGCGGGCACCTGCGGCAGCGCCGCGCCGGTCAGCCCCATGGTGCCTCGCGCGGCCGCCGCGCGCGATGGCGGGGCGGCCGGGGAGCCGTTGCGGGCATCCGTCGTCTCAGGAGTCATAACCGTTCACATTTCGTGAGAAGTTATGCACCAAGCGTGAGGCATGCAGGGCACGGATGTCCAGATGGGCACGCAATCCGGATTGCGGACGCAAGTGTCCCCAGTGAGATGATGATGCCGGTCAGGAAGCGGGCGCACGCGGCCAGCGGAGACTGGAGGCGGGAATGGACAGCGAGCTGTACCCGGCGGACCGGATCGGCAAGGCCGCCGCGGCGGCGGGAGCAGCCGGGCTCGACGCCCTGCTGCTGACGCCGGGCCCGGACCTGCGGTACGTGGCCGGCTACGACGCTCCTGCGCTGGAGCGCCTGACCTGCCTGGCGGTGCCCGCAGACGGCGACGCGTTCCTGGCCGTGCCGCGGCTGGAGCTGCCGGCGGCGCTGGCTTCCCCGGCGGGCGGCCTGGGCCTGGACGTCATCGCCTGGGATGAGACCGAGGACCCGTACGCGCTGGTGGCCGGACGGCTCAGCGGGGCGGCCGCCATCGGGCTGTCGGACCGGATGTGGGCACTCATGGTGCTGCGCTTCCGCGCGGCGATGCCCGCCGTCCGGCAGGAGCCTGCCAGCCTGGCGCTGCGCGGGCTGCGAGCGCGCAAGACGCCCGCGGAAGCAGCCGCCCTGATGGCTGCGGCCGCGGCGATCGACCGGGTGCACGCTCGCGTGCCCGGCTGGCTGCTCGCCGGCCGGACAGAGCGCGAGGTCGCGGCCGACATCTGCGACGCGATGATCGAGGAGGGCCACGCCGGCGTCGACTTCGCGATCGTGGCCTCCGGGCCGAACGCGGCAAGCCCGCACCACACCGCCGCCAGCCGCGTGCTGCAGCCCGGCGACGCCGTGGTCGTCGACATCGGCGGCACGATGGCCAGCGGGTACTGCTCCGACTGCACGCGGACCTACGCGATCGGCGAGCCGCCGGCTGACTTCGCCGAGTACTACCAGGTGCTCAGGGACGCCCAGGATGCAGCGTGCGCCGCCGTCCGGCCCGGGATCGCGGCGGAGGCGGTGGACGCCGCCGCCCGCGAGCCCATCACGGCCGCCGGCTACGGCGAGTACTTCGTGCACCGGACCGGTCACGGCATCGGCCTGGAAACCCACGAGGACCCCTACATCGTGCCCGGGAACACCGAGCCGCTCGAGGACGGCAATGCCTTCTCCGTCGAGCCGGGCATCTACCCCGGACGTCACGGCGCGCGGATCGAGGACATCGTGATCTGCACGCCGGACGGCAGCCGGCGGCTCAACAGGGTCACCCGTGAGCTCGTCATCGTGGCGGCCCCGTGATCGCGGTCCACCGGGACTGCCCGGACGAGCAGACCCGAGCCCTGTTCGCGCTGGCCGCCGAGCTGGCCGAACGCGAGCTGCGCCCGGCGGCCGCCGAAGCGGAGCGGGACGGGGTGTTCCCGCGCGACGCGTTTCGCATGCTCGGCAGGTCCGGGCTCCTCGGCCTGCCCTTCCCGGAAAGCCTCGGCGGCGGCGGGCAGCCCTACGTGACCTACCTGCAGGTGATCGAGGAGCTGGCCAGAGCCTGGCTGACGGTCGGCCTCGGGGTCAGCGTGCACACCCTGGCGTGCTTCCCGCTGGCCCGTGCGGGCACGCCGGACCAGCAGGAGCGGTTGCTGCCCGCGATGCTCGGCGGGAACCTGCTCGGCGCCTACTGCCTGTCCGAGCCAGACAGCGGCTCGGACGCAGCGGCGCTGCGCACCAGGGCAGTCAGGGACGGCGGCGACTACGTGATCGACGGGGTGAAGGCGTGGATCTCCCATGCCGGGCATGCCGACTACTACACGCTCTTCGCCCGCACATCCGGTGAGCCCGAGGGGGCCGGCCGCGCCCGCGGCATCAGCTGCCTGCACGTTCCCGCCCGGACGCCGGGCGTCAGCGCCGCGCCCGCCGAGCACAAGATGGGCATGCGCGGCTCGGTGACGGCCCAGCTGCGATTCGAGGCAGCGCGCGTTCCCGCCGGTCAGCTGATCGGCGCCGAGGGAAAGGGCTTCGGCATCGCCCTGGCCGCGCTGGAGGACGGGCGGCTGGGCATCGCTGCCTGCGCCACCGGCGTGGCGCAGGCAGCGCTGGAGACCGCGGTGAGCTGGGCCCGGCAGCGGCGCCAGTTCGGCCGGCCGGTCGGCGAGTTCCAGGGCGTCGCGTTCATGCTCGCCGATATGGCGACGGCGGTGGAAGCCGCCCGTGCGCTGTACCTCAGCGCCGCACGCCGCAAGGACGCGGGCCTGCCCTTCGGCCAGCAGGCCGCCATGGCCAAGCTCTTCGCCGCCGACGCGGCGATGCGGGTCGCCACGGATGCGGTCCAGGTGCTGGGCGGCTACGGCTATGTGGAGGATTTCCCGGCCGAGCGGTACCTGCGGGAGGCCAAGGTCCTGCAGATCGTCGAGGGCACCAGCCAGATCCAGCGGGTCGTGATCAGCCGGGCGCTCACTGGCGAGGCGCCGGGATGACCTGCGCCGGCTCGCCAGCGCCAGCCGCCCGCCGCCCGGCGGTGCCGGGGGCGCGCCGCCGCACTGTTGCCGGAGAGCCGGAGTATTGACCCGCGGCGGGTTAACGTGACCACGTGGAGGAGATCAACCGCAGAATTGTCGGCCTGCTGGCGCGCGACGGCAGGATGAGCTTCACTGACCTGGCCCGCAGCACCGGCTTGTCGGTGTCGGCAGCGCAGCAACGCGTCCGCCGCCTCGAACAGCGCGGTGTGATCAGGGGCTATGCCGCGCTGATCAGCCCGGATGCCGCCGGCCTGCCGCTGACGGCATTCATTTCCATCAAGCCGTTCGACCCGTCGGCCCCCGATGACGCGCCGCAGCGGCTCGCCCATCTGAGCGCGATCGAGGCCTGCCACAGCGTGGCGGGAGAGGAAAGCTACATACTCAAGGTCCGCGTCGCCGCGCCGGCCGCGCTTGAGCTCCTGCTGCAGGAGATCAGGGCCGCGGCGAACGTGTCGACGCGGACGACCATCGTGCTGAGCACGCCGTACGAGAACCGGCCGCCGGACCTGTAGCCGGCCGGGGTTACCGCGCCACGGCGAAGACGCGCAGCGGCGCGGACGCGCGGACCTCGGCGCCCGGCGGCACGATCACGGCGGTGCCCTGGTGCGCGCCGGCCGCCGCTGCCATCTCCTCGGTGCGCGCCGCGACGACTGTCGCGCCGCGGATGAGCGCGTTGTCGACCAGAGTGGTATATGCCGCCCCGCCGCCGGCCGGCGGCGCGGCGAGCACCACGTCGCGCTCGGTGATCCCGGCCTGGGCGGCCAGCCTCGCGAGCTCGGCCGCGAAGTCGACGTGGGTCAGCGCGGCCGGCCCCAGCGACCGGTCCGGCCTGCGCGTATAGGGCAGCAGCGCGAAGTCGTGGGACCGTGCCGCGGCCGGGCGCAGCGATCCCGGCCGCAGCAGTGAGCAGAACGTAACCGCCCCTGCTGCCTCGCCGAAGGAGATTACCTGGCGGACCCAGGACCTGTCGGCCGCGGCCAGCGCGGCACCGGCCAGCGGCGGAGCCGTCAGCAGCATCCGGGCGCCGCACTGGGCGAGCTGCCCGGCGATTTCCTGAACGCTCAGCCCGGCGGCGACAGGGGACGGGACTCCGCCCGCCGCCCTGATCGCATGCGTGGCAAGTACGTAGCACACTGCGTCGGGGACATAGACCCCGACGATGTCGCGCGGCTCGACTCCCCGCCAGGCCAGGCCCGCGGCGGCCGACTGCACGGTATCGGCGAGCTCGGCGTAGCTGTAGCACTCGCCGTCAGGGCCGCCGGCCAGCGCGCGCCGCTCGCCCCGCGACTGCGCCGCGTCTAGCAGCCGCTGGGTGACAGTCACCGCCCCGCCCGGGGCCTCCGAGGCCGTCATGTTCCTCCCCTGCGCGAAACTGCTGCCGGCACAGGCTAAGACCGGCCTGGCTGGTGGCGCATCGTCAGGAATATGTAGCCGGGTATGTAGTCACGCTCCGCCGCCGCGGCCCGGAACTGCGGACACGGACGGTGGCGGGCCCGGACAGGCCAGCGCATGGCCCGCCACCGTACTTCAGCGCACTTCAGGTGTGCCGCCGGACATCCCCCTCCTGACGCCCGGATGCGGCGAAGTCAGCGCCGTGTCGCACAGTCATGACTGTAGGCAACGCGAAGCCAGGCCACATGCACCGAATTAGCCATTACGGTGTGTATTCACGATGTGTATCCGCTGCCGCCCGGGCTGACGCGAGCGGCCGGATCTGGCCGGGTCCGGCATGCCCGACAGCTGGCACCCATGCGCACTGGGCCGCCCGGCATGTCCATACCGGCACATCGGCTCCGGGCTGCGGGATCGTGCGTCGGCCCGCGATCAGCCAGCGGAGCAGTCCCGTCCGGCCGTCTCGCGGTCAACGGCCCACGCCGCGACCTGGGCGCGGGCCTTGAACCCCAGCTTGGTGAAGATGTTCGCCAGGTGCCGCGCCACGGTGGCCGGGCTGATGCCCAGCCCGGCGGCAATGTCGCGATTAGACAGACCGCGGGCTACCAGCGTCGCGATCTCGAGCTCGCGTGCCGTCAGCGCCGTCGGCAGGCCGGCGCTGCCGACCGGGCCGGCACCGCCGTCCGTGCTGGCACCGCCGGGCACAGCGGTCAGGCCGCCGGCCCGCTGGCCGGCGGCGTTCCGGTCGCCGGACCCGCCGGTGCCGGACCCGCCGAAGCGGGCACTGTCGGCACCGCCGCGACGAGTGTCGGCACGGTGATCGCCGGGCGGCAGCTCCCCGCCGGGTACCAGCGCCCCGCCGGAATGGCCGATCGCGAGTCGCGCGGCCTCGTCGGCGCTCGTCGCCTTGCCCTCGGCCAGCAGTGTGCCCGCAGCCGCACTTCCCAGCCGGGCCTGCGCGGCCCCGAGCAGCTGCTCCAGCCGCGCCCGCGCCCCGGCTGACGGCGCCTCGCCGGCCGCCTCGAGCAGCGCCAGCGCCGCCCCCTCGATCTTGACCGATCGCACGGCGTCGCCGTGG
>Ga0335080_10009730_pt1 | contig 10059 bp, 7 predicted proteins | sample Lox_Sample_34_FD_206720 | JGI IMG/M metagenome (GOLD analysis project Ga0335080, IMG submission 206720) | Soil microbial communities from Loxahatchee National Wildlife Refuge, Florida, United States - Lox_Sample_3.4 | ecosystem: Environmental > Terrestrial > Soil > Wetlands | place: USA: Florida... | reverse complement strand
ATAGAAGCACGATAATTGCGCGCAGATCGTCCCATGTCCCCCACCCAAGCCAAGAAAATCGACGCGCATCAGCACTTCTGGCAGTACAACCCCGCGGAACATACATGGATGACCGACGAGATGGCTGCCATCCGGCGCGACTTTCTGCCGCACGACCTGAAGCCGCTGCTCGACGGGCTTGGCTTCGACGGCTGCGTCGCGGTTCAGGCAAGGCAGAATCTCGAGGAGACGCGGTGGCTGCTGGAATTGGCGAAGCGCCATGATTTCATTCGCGGAGTGGTGGGATGGATCGACCTGCGTTCTCCCGAGCTGCCGTCCCAGTTGCGCGAGTTTGCCGGGCAGGAAAAGCTGGTCGGAGTCAGGCACATCGTGCAGGACGAGCCCGAAGACGAGTTCATGCTGCGCGAGGACTTCCGGCGCGGCATCGCGGGACTGGAGGAGTTCGATCTGGCCTACGATGTGCTGATCTACCCGCGCCAGCTGGGCGCGGCCATCCGGCTGGTGGAGGAGTTTCCCCATCAGCGATTCGTGCTGGACCACATCGCCAAGCCGGCGATCGCGGACGGGAAAATGGAACCGTGGCAGACAGGCGTGCGGAGGCTGGCCCAGGCGCCGAGCCTCTATTGCAAGCTGTCCGGCATGGTTACGGAGGCGCTCTGGAAGGGATGGCAGGCGGATGATTTTCGTCCCTACCTGGACGTGATCTTCGAGTCGTTTGGCCCGGACCGCCTGATGATTGGCTCCGACTGGCCCGTCTGCACGCTTTCGGCGAGCTATGAATCGGCCATGGGGATTGTTTCTGGTTACATCCAGCAGTTTTCAGCTGCAGAACAGGAAGGGATCCTGGGAGGGAACTGCGAGCGCTTCTACAGACTGCCTGCGCCGACGTAGCGAAAGCGGGATTTCGGAGCCGCTGCAGCCGGTCCGAGATTGCATCTAAGCAAGGAGAGGAATTCCTTAGAGGCGCACACTTTCCGTATAGAAAATGCTATGCCCGATCTATTGAGACTCAACGTTGCCTGCAGCAACTATGACCAGGTTGTGGAGAAGTGCGTCGCCTGGTCGCGCAAGAACGAGGCGCATTGCCTGACATTTTCGGCGGTGCACATGGTGATGGAAGCGCACGACAAGCCCGACTACCGCGCCAAGCTGAATTCACTCGACATGGTGAATCCCGACGGCATGCCGGTGGTGTGGGCGCTGCGCATGCTGGGGTGCAAGAGCGCGACCCGTGTGTATGGCCCGGATGCGACCGTGTGCCTGCTGAAGGCGGCTGCGAAGGAAGGCATCCCGGTGGGGTTTTATGGGGGCAGCGAAATCACGCTGCAACGGCTCGTGGAGCAGGTAAGGAAGAATTACCCGGGAATTCAGATCGCTTACGCCGTCTCGCCGCCGTTCCGCAAACTCACCTCGGAAGAAGATGCGGCCATCGTGAATGAGATTAACGCGTCGAGTGCGCGTTTCATCTTCGTGGGACTGGGCTGCCCCAAGCAGGAGGAGTGGATGATCGATCACCGGGATCGCATTCCCGCAGTCCTGCTGGCGGTGGGCGCGGCGTTCGATTTTCTGGCCGGCACCAAGCCGCAGGCGCCGCGCTGGATGATGAGGAGCGGTCTGGAGTGGGTCTTCCGACTGGCATGCGAGCCGCGCCGGCTTGCGGGGCGCTACTTCAAGCACAATCCGCGGTTTATTGCGCTGGTGCTGCGGCAGTGGATGACGTCGAGACGGCTCGCGGCAGCGAACTAGCGGAACCCGGGTCTATCGCAACCCAGGTTAGTATTCCACCGGCGTTCCGATCCCGCGGATGAAACCGTCCGAGGCGAGTGGGCGGTTGTGGTCTTCCACCCTCACAATAAAAGTCGCGAGGATGGAGACACGGCGACTTGTCACTCCGGCTGGGTTTCGAAGACGGGTGCTCGTGCCTTGGGCATGCGGGCCCAGGTCACGGCCATGTAGGCGAGATTTCCGATCTGGGCTGCGACCGCAGCCAGCATGATGCCGGTGGCGCCGAATCCGCGCACAGCAGGATAAACAGCAGCGAGACTCACGACGGCGGCCACAACCGAGCCAATGAGAATGGGCCGCGTATGCCTGATTGTGCGGAAGAGAAATGTGACCTGCCGGATGGGCCAGGTGAGCAGGAAGTACAGCATTTGCAGATCAAGCACGGCGGCGTAGGCGTGCAACTGGCGTCCATAGAAGAACGACAGGAACTGGCGCGAGAACAGGGCTGTCACGGAGAAGAAGACCAGCAGCACGGCGAACCCGATGGAGCCGAAGCGAAAGAGAAATGCGGAGACGCGTTGGATTCCGCCGCGCTTCATTTCTTCGGCGGCGCGCACGGGGACGATGTTCTCCATGGCCTGGTAAGCGACGTTGACCGGTCCAACGATGTTCTGGGTGGCGCGCACGCCGCCGGCGGCCTGGGGGCCCACCACGCCCGCCCCGATCAGCATCGCGCCCTGGTAGACCAGCCATTGCAACTGATTGGCGATGCCGAGGTCGATGGAAATGGCATGGGCGTGGTGCCACGAACGGCGGGTTTCTTCCCGAGTGCAGCCAAGTTTTTCGAGGAGGGCCCCCAACACGAACGCCACGCCGGATGTGATCGCAACGGACCACAGGGCGGTATTCAGAGTCAACCGATGCGGCCACCATAGCAGGCAGAGAATAACCACCTGCCCCAGGTAGCTGATGGCGTCATTCCACAAGGAGGCCGCGGCTTTGCCCACGGTAAAGTAGTAGCGCCGCAGCCAATCCTGCATGAGGAAGGCGACCACCGCGGAGGCAAACGGCCACAGGAATTCCATTGCGCCGGCGTGATGGCGAAAGCTGACGTACACCGCGACGCCGAGGACGGCCAGCACCGAGGCCATCGTGCAGAAGATTATCTGCACGCCGTAAATCCCACGGACAAAATGACGGCGCTCTGCCGTCGTGGCGCACAGCGATCCCAGCGTGATCATGGGCGAGGAAATAAAGCTCAGCTGCACGCTGTTGGCAAGAAGCAGAATCGCATAGGCGATGGTGAAGCGGCCGAACTCGATGAGTCCGAGGCCGCGCACCAGGATGATGCCGGTGATGAAATTCGATCCGCTGACGAGCGCCTGGTCGAGGATGGTGAGCGAGCGGCGGCTTCGGCCGAATTGAAATATGTTGGCCATCCGGCTATTCAATGCGGCGGGCCCTCGCAATGCATGCGGACCCGAGGGTGCGGTTGGCGCGGCGCTCTGTGCATGTGCTGATGATAGGACCTTCACGCCGCTCCAAGCCATGGCGATTCCGCGGTCCGGTTCAGAAACCGTGGCTCAACGAACGCGTGGAACCGCCACAGTTAACGGCTTTCCGCCACAGCGGCTTCTCCGTGCGGGAGGAGAGCCTGCTCCGACCAGCGCACTGGCCTCACCGCGAACTGCGTGAACGCGCGTGCGCGCTCCGCAATGAGATCGATATTGGAGAGAATGCAAAGGAACAGCGCGACCTCGTAGCCCATCCAGCCAAGGATGCCGGTGGACATGATGGTGGTCATCCAGACGTGGATGATGAGCACGTATGTTCCGGCATACTCAGGATGGGAATCCCACGCCCTCCACGCGCGAAACGTGGTGGCCACAAGCATGTAGGTGCCCAGCAGGAAGCCGACAAGTCCCAGCCCCGTCAGCAACTCGAGAAAGCCGTTGTGCAATGAGCTCATTTCCTCGAGGTACCGGTTGCCGATGTGCGAGATGACGACCTTGCCGCCGATGCCGCCACCCACTCCCAGAAACGGATTCAGCTCAAACTGGCGCACGGCCGCGGTCCACACCACCGTACGGCCGCTCAGGGTAACGAAGTCGGACGAGTTTTGATGTCCCTGGAGACGGGTGAGAATGCCGCTCCAGAAGAGGAACCCGGCCAGCAGAAGGCCGGTGGTGGCCAGTATGGCGAGGATCTTCGAACGCTTGAAGATGACGAGCAGCGTGGAAAGCAGCAGGATGCCGAAGGAGGTCCGGCTTGCGGAGAAGCTGAACAGCACCAGCCCGAACAGAATCTGCCAGAACGCAGCTTTGCCTGCGAGGCGCTTGGCCTGCCATTCCGCCAGTACCACAAGGAGAAGGGCGCTGGCGACATAACCAAGCCCATTGCCGGAGAGAAATGGCGCCTGTGCCGTGGTGCTGGTGATCAGCCCCGGCCGATGCTGGACGAACGCGGGGATGCGAGCGAGGAAGCCCAGGACGGTTGCCATGCCCACAGCCGACATGGTGAGCAGGGTGATGCGCCGCAGGCCCTGCACGCGCTCAATGGGGTGGCTGTCGTGCGTGGCTTCAAAGAAGACCATGCCAGCGAGGAGCAATTCGGCCGCCTTGCCGATCGTTTGCACTCTTTGCTCCGACCACAGAGCGGAGGCCAGATACAGCAGCGCAAAAAGACCGTATGCGAAGCGCAGGTCGAAAACGCGCATCGGAGCGATGCGCGGCCGGAACAAGAGAAGTAAAAAAGCGATGACGATGGCCGGGGTCCGGATGAGCAGAATTGCGCCCGCGCTGCTATGTCCAGCGCCCCCGCCCCCCGTGGTGTCGGCGATCTGAAACATGGCGCCGATCAGCAGGCAGAAGAGGGCAATGCCGGGCAACCCTGCCACTCGAAAGGCCGAGCGCCAGGATTTGAGATCCCATGGGTAAATGGTGAAAAGCATATTCAAAGCCCTCGGGCTCGTGAAACCTCTCTATGTGTGCCGGCCGGTTGGGACCAGGTTCTCATCCTGGCCGGCGCTTGCGCGTCTGCCAGGATGAGCCACCCAACCGCCCAGCCCCGGTACACTTGGTCAGAACGGCTTCGTGGTGTAGATCGTAGCGGCTGCCGTCTGGCCGATCAACGTGGTGGTCGAACTCAGAATCGCCTTTGTCTTGCTGATCGGTACATACACAATGTCACCGGCCGTCAGCTGCAGAGGCTTTTCCTTCCCATCCATGATCTTGTTGTACGAGATGGGGATCTCGATCGGCCTGCCGGTCGTATCGTGCTGGACCACGCGCAGTCCGCTGACCTTTGCCTGCATTGCCAGACCCTGCGCGAGCGAAATGGCTTCCGCCACGTTGAGTTCACCGCTTTCCTGCATGGTGTAGCCGCCGGGACGATTGACGCCGCCGAGCACATATACGATACCGGCGCGCTTCACAATCACCGTGTCGCCGGGATTTACCATCACGTCGCGAATCGTGCTCCCGTCATCGGCGCGCGAATAGTGAAAAGTGGTTGACTGCATCGTGCCATTTACAGAATGCTTGAGTTCGATTTCGTTGCCGGCGAACGAGGTTTCGCCCCCTGTCATGCCAATCACGTCCAGCAGGCTGTGCGGAGCCAGCAGTTCCACTTTGCCGGGATTCTGAACTTCTCCCATGACGGTCACGCTCGTGGTTGCGAACTGTTCGACGTCGATGGTGATCTGGGGGTTTTTCAGAATTCCGTCGGTGCGGAATTTATCTTCGATCCTCTGCTTGGCCTCAGCGACGGTATCGCCCCCCACTTGGATCGTCTTTACAAAGGGCAGACTTATATTCCCTTCCTTATCGACGCGGACGTGAGCGGATAGGTCTGGTTCATCGTAGACCGTGACGTTGAGCTCGAACCCGGGGGCCAGTTTGAGGCCGGCGAAATCTTCGGGCACGGTCATCAACTGGCTTTGCGGAGTGGGGTTATTCTGCACGCGCGGCGGGGCGGACGTGGCAACGTTTGGAGACGCGCTGGTTTGATTACTCTGCGCTGAAGCCGCCGGCTGGCAGGCGAGGACAAACCCGGCAACCACCAAGGCCGAGGCCGCAGCCCGCACGATTGAACGCTGACGACGAACCATCGGATTATGCATTGAAGTACTCTCCCTTTCCATCGTGGCCGTAGGCATCGAAGTAATCGATTGAATTGGTGTCGACCCCGTTCAGAACCAGTCCGACAGCGCGCGAGCCGCTGAGTTCGAGAACGCTCGCCAGGCTCTTCAAGACCGTCTTTGTTGTCTGGCGGGCACGAACAACCGCGAGCGTGGCGCCAAACTTCTCTGACAGAATGCGGGCATCGCTGACCAGCAGGATCGGTGGGCTGTCGGCGATCACCAGGTCATATTCCTGTGTGAGGGTGGCGAGCAGCACGTTGAACTTGTCGGATTCAAGCAGTTCGGCCGAGGAGCTTGTCTCCGAGCCCGACGGCAGGAGCGAAAGCGACTGCACGCTGCGGTGACGGTGAATGACGGAGGCCGTGGTGGCCTTGCCTTCCAGCACATCGGTCAGACCGGGAGAGCAAGGACGATCGAAGAGCTGATGCTGGATCGGCTTGCGCATATCGGCGTCCAGCAGCAGCACCTTCTTGCCGGCAAGCGCGAAGGCGATCGCCGTGTTGTAGGCAACCGTCGACTTGCCTTCGCCGAAGAGGGGACTTGTGACCAGGAGGGAACGAAGGCGGCCGGAGTGCGAAGCCACGTGAATCGCGGTCCGCAGCGAGCGGAACGATTCGGCGCTGGTAGAGCGCGGATCGTTGAGCAGCGGGCTCGTCTCCGAGACGGCATCCAGGTTCGGTTTGGAGGTCAGCGTCTTCAGCACCGGCGACGAAGGAATGTTGGCCAGCATCGGGAGCGGCGCGCCGCCCTGGAGTTGCAGTCCCACGCGCACCGTGTCGTCCATGTGCTCGCGAACGAAAGCCGACGAGACGCCAAAGAACAGGCCCGCGATCAAGCCGATGGCTAGATACAGCGGCGGGTTGGGACGCGTGGGCTTCGCCGGCGGCATTGCAGGATTGGCGATCTCGATGTTGGTGGCGCGCAGGGCGGACTGAATATTGATCTCCCTCAGCTTTCCGTAGAGCGCGTCATAAAGCTGGCGGCTCGATGCGGCTTCCTGCGAGAGCGTTTGCAGCTTTACCGAACTCATATTCAGGTTCCCCGCGACCTCCTCCTGCAAGCCAACCGCCTGGCGCAGGCCGTCTTCCTTTTCCTGCGCGAACAGGAATTCCTGGTGGGCGCGCTCGTTGATGCGGCCCAGTTCTTCCGCGATCTGCGCGTTCACCGTGTCGAGCTGGCTCTTGGTCTCGATCAGGTGCTGGTTGTTGGGACCGTACTTGGTCAGCATGTCGTTGTAGGTGACACGCAGGGCGGCCTGCTGTTGACGGAAGCTGCGCAGCAATTCGAGGCCGGGTCCGCTGACTGCGGTCTCCGATGCCGCATTGCCGGAGCCGGCGGAGGCTGCGATGGAAGCCACCACTTCAGGATCCTGCGTCTTAGTCAAGCGATAGATGGCTTCCTTGGCGATGCGATCGGTTTCGGCAGCGATCAGTTGCTGATTCAGCGTGTCGAGCGCGTCGAGCGCGGGTACGTGCGTGGCTGCGCCGGCTCCGCCCTCGCCCATGGCAGTGAGCACCATGCCATTGAGGCCCGACTTCTGTTGGAATGCGGCGAGCGTGTCCTGCGAATGCTCGTAGTTCGTCTTCAAATCCGCGAGCTGATCGGTCAGCCATCTCTGCGCGTCGCTTGTGGCCCGCGAGCGCGCCTCGAACGCCACATACTCCCGCACGATCGCATTAGCGATTGCAGCAGCGCGGTCGGGACTGGGATTCAGGTACTTGAGGGTGATCAGGCGCGTATCCGGCGTGTTCTCGATCTTCAGCTTCTTCGCGAAGATGGCAAGTATTCGGTCGCGCAAATAGGGTGCCTGCTCGAGCGGCAGGCCGCGCTTGATCTCGTCCTCGATGCGCGCGTTGGTTCCGGTGATGGTGCCCAGCAACGTGGGCTCGAACTTAAACGGCGCCTCGTCCTGCAGCTTGAGATCGCGCACCACCCCGAGCAGCACGTTGGGGCTTTGCAGAACCTGCATGTGGGTGGCAATGTCAGTCTTCATCGCGTCGGAACTGGGCGACGCGGCAAGGGCGTTCAGCCGCAGACTGGTCTGGGAGGCATCGGTGTTGCCCACTTCAACGGTCGCTGTGGCCAGGTATTGCCTGCTCTGGACCATGCAGACCGCAACGGCCAGGGCGATTCCCGCGCATCCCGCTACCAGGATGCCGATCTTGCGCTTGCGCACCACGCTCCACACCCCTTTGAGCGACTCCCCTTCGCCAAAGCGGAATGAAAAGTCGTCCACACGCTGTGCCTCCGCGGGACGCGGCTGATAGGGAGCAAGCGTGTTTCCGGCTGGTTGGTTCGGATCAAACATGGAGATGCCTCCTTGAGCTTCGCTCTACGAACTTAGCAATCAACAACTGCGAACCCTGGTTCGTGGCCCTTGCCGTTCGGGTTCGCTAACATCAAAGAATGACGGTGCTCCGAAACGGCGTAACCGTTCCGAGAAGACCATCGGGTTCAGGCGCTCACGAGTGCTGGTCGCACAGCGCCCCTACGTCAGGGAACACACGTCCCGGGGGAAACTGGAATCGGGAAGGCACTGTCACCGGGGTGCATCGCGGTTCGATAAATATTGAGCAAAACCGAAAAGTTCTTCTCCCCCGTATACTCAGCCAAAAAGCGAAGTCGTGCATGAGATCGCATGCTTTGCCAAGCGGATTCTTCTTCTAACTCCCGTATGCGATCAAGCAGGGCGCGTGCATTTCCCGGTGCAAACAACGCCCCAGATTCCCCATCGACAATCATCTCCGGGTAGCCGCCGATTCTCGAGGCTATCACCGGAGTAGCTACAGCAAGTGATTCAATGACAACTCTCGGCATACCCTCGTACCAAAGAGACGGACACAGGGTAGCCTTTGCGTGTTTCATGAGAGACCCAACTTCTTCGCTGGTCTTCATGCCCAGCCAGCGCACGTTGCTCGTTTCGGACCCGGCATTTTTCACCTCTTCGCACAGCGGCCCGTCGCCTGCAATCCAAAGCGGAGGAAGTCCGGGGGCGTTCCTCCAGCAATCAAGCAGAACGCGGACGCCCTTTTCTTCCGTAAGGCGCCCGGCATAGAGGAAATACCCGCCGTCTCCGGGACCGGATCCGGGGTCCGGCTCAACAAAATTCGGCTTGGTGGAGATTTTGTTTGCGGCGATCCCGCCCTCGATGAGCTTGTTACGAGAAAACTCCGTCAGCGCGATGAAGCGATCGACCGAATGCCGCCACGTTCCGGCCGCCCAGTGCGCCAGCATGCCCGCTGTCGCGGCAGCGGTTCCAATGGCGCTGTCGCGGTAGCACCCATGCAGAATGCCCGGCGTGCGGAATGTGCTCCCAATGCAGTCTTCGCAGACCTTTCCGTCGCGAAACAGGGTTGCCCCCGCGCACAGCAGGCGGTAGTTGTGAATGGTATGCACCACGGGAAAGCCGGCGGCCTTGCATTGGCGGAAGATGGAAGCCGAGATGCTCGGGAACCAGTTGTGAACGTGGACCACATCGGGGCGGAATTCGTCCAGGGCGGAAGCGATTCGATGCCGGATGTCCTCCGATCCGGAGAACTGGTTAAGCGAAATGCGGATCTTTGCCAGTGCACCGTGGATCGCATCGTTATCGGCATCGAATCGACGCACCTCAACGCCGCGCCGGGCAAGCATGCAGGCCTCCGCGTCCACAACGGCGTCTTCTCCGCCACGCTGCTGATACCGGTTGTGGACCAGTAAGACCCTCATGCTCTCCCCGAAAAAACACAATTGCTCCGACTCCTCAGGAGCCGGTAGTCATTCAACTTGAACTGCTCCGTCATGCCTTGTTCGCTTGGGGGGAGGCGATTCCGCATGAGCTCAACAACATCAGATTCCCTTCGCTGCGTACACCAGAGTGTGGAGAAGTATGGCAATATCCATCAGAATTGTGCGGTTCTGAATGTAATACAGGTCATATTCAAGCGACTGATGAATCGCGTAGCGGCGATCCGCGCTGAGTTGCCACAGTCCGGTGATTCCCTGCGGAACGGTAAGGCGCGAGGCCTCCAGGGGACCGTATTCGGCGGTGATGAAGGGCATCTCAGGCCGCGGCCCGACCATCGACATCTCGCCTTTCAACACATTGATAAGTTGCGGCACCTCGTCGAAGCTCGTCCGCCGCAAGAATCGGCCTACGCGGGTGATGCGCGGGTCGCTGTGTTCATCAGGCGAGCGGGCGTACTTGGGGGCAT
>Ga0335080_10009729_pt1 | contig 10059 bp, 12 predicted proteins | sample Lox_Sample_34_FD_206720 | JGI IMG/M metagenome (GOLD analysis project Ga0335080, IMG submission 206720) | Soil microbial communities from Loxahatchee National Wildlife Refuge, Florida, United States - Lox_Sample_3.4 | ecosystem: Environmental > Terrestrial > Soil > Wetlands | place: USA... | reverse complement strand
CAAGATCCCGACTTCAAGCGGTCGATCGTCGACCTCGGCTTCGTGAAGAACGTGCGCATCGACGGCGGCAAGGTGGCGTTCGCAATCGAGCTCACCACGCCTGCCTGCCCGGTGAAGGAGCGCTTCGAGGGCGAGGCGCGCGCCGCCGTCGGCAAGCTGCCGGGCGTGACCTCGGTCGAGGTGACCATGACCGCGCAGACCCGCGGGTCCACGCACGCGCAGAAGCCCGAGGGCCTGGAAGGCGTGAAGAACGTGATCGCCGTGGCCAGCGGCAAGGGCGGCGTGGGCAAGTCGACGATCTCGGTGAACCTGGCGCTCGCGCTGGCCGAGTCGGGCGCGCGCGTGGGGCTGCTCGACTGCGACGTGTACGGGCCGTCGATCCCGCTGATGCTGCACATCTCGGGTCGCCCGCAAGTGACTCCCGACAAGAAGATCCACCCGCTCCAGAGCTACGGCTTGAAGCTGATGTCGATCGGGTTTCTCGCCGGCGAGAACGCACCGGTGATCTGGCGCGGCCCGATGGTGCACGGGATCATCCGCCAGTTCCTGTCCGACGTGAAGTGGGGCGATCTCGACTATCTGGTACTCGACCTGCCGCCGGGCACGGGCGACGCGGCACTCACCATCTGCCAGACCGCCCCGCTCGCCGGCGCGCTGATCGTGACCACTCCGCAGGAGGTGGCGCTGATCGACGCGCGCAAGGGCCTGCAGATGTTCCAGCGCGTGAACGTGCCGGTGCTCGGGATCGTCGAGAACATGAGCTGGTTCACTTGCGACGGCTGCGGCAAGCGCCACACGCTGTTCGGCCAGGGCGGCGCCGAGCGCGCCGCGCGCGAGCTCGGCACCGACGTGCTCGGTCACGTGCCGCTGCAGCCCGACGTGGTCGAGGCCGGTGACTCCGGCAAGCCCACGATGATCGGCGAGCCCGAGTCGGCGGCGGCTCGCGAGATCCGCGCGCTGGCGGGCCTGGTGGCGCGCAAGCTGTCGCTGTTGAACGCCGAGGCTCCGCCCGTGATCGGCACCAACATCGAGTGGGTCAACACCCCCTGATGAAGGTGCAGCGCTGGGACGCCTCGGCCTGGGCCTTCTCGAGCGAGAAGCTCCGGAAGGTCGGGCTGTTCGAGACCGAGCGCTTCTTCCTCGACCTGTACTGCCTCGAGCCCGGCCAGAGTCAGAAGCCGCACGCCCACGCCGGCTGCGACAAGGTGTATCTCGTGCTGGAGGGCCGGGGCCGCGTGCGCGTGGGCGACGAGGAGCGCCCGCTCGCGGCCGGCGAGGCGGTGCTGGCCGGCTCGGGCGAAGTGCACGGGATCGAGAATGACTCGGCTGCGCGTCTCGTGGTGCTGACATGGATGTCACCACCCCCACGGCACTGACGATCGCGGGCTCGGACCCGACGGGCGGGGCCGGGCTGCAGCTCGACTTGCAGGTGTTCGCGCTGCACGGCGTGCACGGCATGGCCGTACCCACGGCGCTCACGATCCAGACCACGAAGGGTGTGAAGCGCACGAGCCCGGTGTTTCCGAGCGTGGTGGCCGAGCAGATCACCGCGCTCGTCGCCGACATCCGCCCGGCGGCGCTGAAGCTCGGCATGCTCGCCACCGACGACATCGTGCTGGCGGTGGCCAACGCGCTCGCGCGCTGGGACGTGCCGCGCGTGGTCGATCCCGTGTTCCGCGCCTCGGACGGCACGTTCCTGCTCGAGCAGCGCGCGCTCGGCAACCTGGTCGAGCGGCTGATCCACGGCGCGGCCCTGGTGACTCCAAACGTTCCCGAGGCCGAAGCGCTGACCGGCGAGACGAATCCAGAGCGCGCCGCCCCGATCTTCCTCGAAATGGGCGCGCAGGCCGTGCTGGTGAAGGGCGGGCACGCCGCAGGCTCCCCCGACGACTATCTCGCGACGCGCGCCGGCGCCAAGCTCTGGCTGCGCGGCCAGCGCAGCGAGGTCGGCCCCGTGCACGGCACCGGCTGCGCGCTCTCCGCGGCCATCACCGCGCGTCTCGCGCGCGGTGAGACCCTCGAGTCCGCCGTGCGCGGCGCCAAGGACTACGTCGCGCGCGCGATCGCGGCGAGCTTCGCGCCCGGCCACGGGGCGCGCATCCTCGGACTGACTAGCGACCCAGGGTGAAGCCCGCGCTCTGCTGCAGCTTCTCCATGAATTTCTCGCCGTAGGCTTCCTCGGGTGACTCGCGCACCATCGTGTCGAGCACCTGCGCGTCCTTGCCCACCAGGATGCGCCAGCGCTCGTTGCGCACGCCGTCGAGGATGACGGTCGCCGCCTGGGCGGCGGTCATCGGGGCCATGTCGCGGAAGCTGTCGCCGATCATCACCAGCGCCTGGCGCAGCTGGTCGTTGCTCGCACCGCCGACCGGGAAGCCGGCGCGGGTCATGCGCGCGCGCGCCTCGTCGAGCTGGTCGTCGCTCATCTCCTTGGGGCTGCGGCCCAGGATCTTGCCCGAGTTGTGGACGATGTCGGTGCCGATGTGACCCGGCATGACGACCGACACTTTGATGTGTGGGGCGTTGATCTTGAAGTCGTTGATCAGCGCCTCGCTGAAGCCCTTCACCGCGAACTTCGCCGCGCTGTAGGCGGTGTGCGCGGAGTTCGGACCGAGCGAGGCCCAGAAGCCGTTCACGGAGCTCGTGTTGACCAGATGCGCTTCCTTGCTCTTCAGCAAGAGCGGCACGAACGCGCGCGAGCAGTAGTAGACCCCGCCCCAGCACACGTCGAAGGTCTTGTCCCACTCGGCACGGTCGTCGGACACGAAGCTGCCGCCGCCGCCGATGCCCGCGTTGTTGAACAAGAGGTCGACGTACTGCGCCTTGTGCTGCGCGACCACCTCGTCGCGAAACGCCAGCACCTGGCGCTCGACCGACACGTCGCAGACGTGCGTGGTGACTCGCGTCTTCTTGCCGCTCGAGAGACACAGCGACTTCGTCTGCGCCATGTTCTCCTGCGACAGGTCGCACATGGCGACGTGCGCGCCGGCGTCGACCAGCTGCCGCGCGAGCTCGCGCCCCATTCCCGTTCCGCCACCGGTGATGACGGCGATCTTGCCTTCGAAGCTCTTCATGGGGCGCAGTCTATCGCGTGCGACGGGGCGCTTGCTGGCGCCACCCGCCGGCGGATACGCTGCCGGGAACCCAACGAGGAGAGAGCGCCATGGCCGACTTGAACGCGGAAACCATGCAGAAGCTCGTCGCGCAGATGATGGGCGCGCAGCCGCCCAGCGACGTCCCGGGCCTGCGCAAGATGCTCGACCAGTTCTCGGTGCTCTTGAACAGCGACCCGCCGCAGGTGGGCGCGATTCACGAGAACGTCTTGCTGCGCGAGCTGGACGGCGCGCGCGTGACCGCCGACGTGCTCGTGCCCGCCACGCAGGGTCCCCACCCGGTGCTGGTGTATCTGCACGGCGGCGGCTGGGTCGCGGGCAGCCCGCGCTCGCACCGCAAGCTGGGCCTGCGCTTCGCCGAGGCCGGCTATCTCGTGGTGAACGTGGACTACCGGCTGTCGCCCGAGGCGCCGTTCCCCGGCCCGTTCGACGACTCCGTATTCGCGGTGCGCTGGGCGGCCGAGAACGCGGCGCGCTGGGGCGGTGACCCGGAGCGGCTCGCGATCGGCGGTGACTCGGCGGGCGGGAACCTCTCGGCCGCGGTCGCCGCGCACCTGGCCGACGACCCGAGCGCGCCCAAGCTGCGCGCGGCGCTCCTGATCTACGGCGCCTTCGACTTCGTGGCGCTGGGCAAGATGGAGAGCCCCGACCAGCCGGGGGCCGACCCCGAAGCCGCGCGCGCGCTGCGCGATGCCATGATCGCCGCGTACGTGGGCGAGAACCCGCCCGAGTCACGGCTGCGCGATCCGCGAGTCTCTCCGGTGTACGGCGCGGCGAAGCTGCCGCCGTCGATCCTGATCTGCGGCACGGCCGACCCGCTGCTCGAGCACCAGAAGGCAGTCGTGGCCGAGCTCGCGCGCGCGGGCGTGCCGCACGAGAACGTGGTGCTCGACGGCATGCCGCATGGCTTCGTGCAGATGGAGTTCCTGCCGCAGGCCATGGAGTCGATCCGCCGCATGATCGCCTTCCTCGGCAAGTATCTCGACTAGGGGTCGACCTCGCCCGCGCGCCGCGCGCGGTCGTATTCCAGGAAGAACTCGTCGAGCTGCGGCGGCGCGACCTTCGTGCCCGCGAGCATCGCGTGCGCTTGGCCGCGGTGGTGGATCTGGTGCACGAACAGGTGCGCCAGCACCGCGGGCACGGGCTCGCTCGTGAGTCCCTCGTCGCCGCGGTCGAGAGTGACCTCGCGCGCCAGGACGCCCGGGTCCAGCGCGTCGCAGTAGCGGATCAGCCTCAGGTCGGCCTCGCGCTGCGCCGGCGCGAGCTGGGCCATGCGCGGGAACGGGATCTCCTGGCTCTGGGTCTCGAGCCCGCGCCCCGCCCCTTCGAGACCGTCGATGTAGTACCAGTCGACGACCAGGATGTGGTTCAGCGTGGCCTGCAGCGTGGGGAAGAAGCTGGTGCGCGGAGCCTCGAACTGGGCCTGGGAGAGTCGGGCGCAGGCCGCGTGCAGGCGCTTGTTCGACCAGGCGTTGTTGCGGGCCATCTCGGCGAAGTGAGCCGCCAGGTTCATGCCGTGCAGGATGCCAGACGCCCCGCCGTGCGAAAATCTCGGACATGCGCTGGAGCCCGAGCGAAGAACAGGACGAGCTGCGCCGCACCGTGCGCCGCTTCCTGGAAGAGAAATCTCCCGTCAGCGAGGTGCGTCGGCTGATGGAGACGCCCGAGGGCTACGAGCCCGGAGTCTGGAAGCAGCTCGGTCAGGAGCTCGGATTGCCCGGCGTGCACATTCCCGAAGCCTACGGCGGCCAGGGCCTGGGCTTCGCCGAGCTCGCGATCGCGCTCGAAGAGATGGGGCGCGCGCTGTTGTGCGCGCCGTTCTTCTCGTCCGTGGTGCTGGCCGCGAACGCGATCATGAACGCGGGAAGCGAAGCCGAGAAACAGGCGCTCTTGCCCGGAATCGCTTCGGGCGAGACGATCGCGACCCTGGCGGTGGCCGAGCCGAGCGGGCGCTGGGACCTGGACGGGATCCGGCTCGAGGCGCGGCGCGACGGCGGCGGCTACACGCTGCACGGCGAGAAGTCGTTCGTGACCGACGGGCAGAGCGCGAGCCGGATCCTGGTCGCGGCGCGGCGACCGGGCACCGACGGGCGCGAGGGCGTCGGCCTGTTCCACCTGCGCGGTGACTCGCCGGGGCTCGAGCGCCGGCCGCTCACGGTGGCGGATCCCACCCGCAAGCTGGCACGCCTGCGCTTCGAGGGCGCGCGCGCCGAGTCACTGGGCGAGGTCGGCAAGGCGGCCGACGCGCTCGAGAAGACGCTGGCCCAGGCCGCGGCACTGCTCGCGAACGAGATGGTGGGCGGCGCGCAGAAGCTTGTCGACATGACCGTCGAGTACGCGAAGACGCGCGTGCAGTTCGGGCGCCCGATCGGCTCGTTCCAGGCGATCAAGCACAAGTGCGCCGACATGCTGCTCGCGCTCGAGCTCGCGCGCTCGTCGGCGTACTACGCCGCCGGCTGCGCCGACGAGTCATCGGACGAGCTGCCCGCGGCCGCGTCGCTGGCCAAGGCGCAGGGCTCCGACGCGTACCTGCAGATCGCCGCGGAGTCGATCCAGATCCACGGCGGGCTCGGCTTCACCTGGGAGCAGGACGTGCACCTGTACTACAAGCGCGCCAAGGCGAGTGAGTCGTTCCTGGGGAACCCCACCTTTCACCGCGAGCTGCTGGTGCAGCGGCTCGGGATCTGAGGAGCCGAGATGGACGCCGACAGCGTGCGCCGCGAAGCTCGCGCCTGGCTGGAAGCGAACTGGAGTCCCGAGCAGTCACTCCTGGAATGGCGCAACAAGCTGGCCGATTCGGGTTGGGGCTGCCCGACCTGGCCGCAAGAGTGGTACGGGCGCGGCCTGCCGGTGGCGCTGGGCGACGCGGTGCAGGAGGAGTTCGACCGGATCGGCGCGGTGGGCACGCCGGGCGGCGGCGGCATGACTCTGGCCGCGCCCACGATCCTGGAGCACGGCTCCGACGACCTGAAGCGGCGGCTGCTGCGCAACATCGTGACGGGCGAAGACACCTGGTGCCAGCTGTTCAGCGAGCCGGGCTCGGGCTCCGATCTCGCGGGACTCACGACGCGCGCCGAGCTCTCGCCCGACGGCGACGAGTTCGTGGTGAACGGCCAGAAGCTGTGGACCACGAGCGCGCACCACGCGAAGTACGGCATGCTGCTCGCGCGCACGAACTGGGACGTGCCCAAGCACCGCGGCATCACCTACTTCGCGATCGAGATGCACCAGCCGGGCGTGGTGGTGAAGCCGCTCAAGCAGATGAACGGCCACGCCTCGTTCAACGAGGTGTTCCTGAACGACGCGCGCGTGCCCGCCGCGAACACGATCGGCGACGTGGGGAACGGCTGGACGGTGGCGCTGGCGACGCTCGCGCACGAGCGCCGCTCGTTCGACGTGATGCAGCGCGCCGCGCGCACCAGCCGCGGCAAGGGCCGCGCCTACGAGGAGCAGCGCGCCGAGACCGCGCAGATCATGGCGCCCTACACCTGGTATCCGCAGCGCGCGGGCCGCGCCGACCTGATCGTCGAGCGCGCGCAAGCCACCGGGAAGAACCGCGACCCGGTGGTGAGACAGGAGATCGCGAAGCTCCTGTCACTCGCGCGCGCCACGGAGTGGACCGCCAAGCGCGCCCGCGCCGCGCGCATGGCCGGCCGGCCGCCCGGACCGGAGGGGTCGCTCGGGAAGCTCTACGCGAGTGAGATCGCGCGCGCCTGCAACCGCGTGCACACGCTGATCCACGGCACGGACGCCATGCTCTCCGGCGCCGACAGCCCGGTCGAGGGAGTCATCGCCGAGATCCTGGTCTCGACCCCCGCGGTCTCGATCGCCGGCGGCACCGACGAGATCCAGCGCAACATCGTCTCAGAGCGGGTGCTGGGCCTGCCGAAGGAGCCCGACCTGGTGTCGCAGAAGCCCTTCCGCGACGTGCCCCGGAACGCGCGGTGAGCACGCTCCTTCTGACTCACGGCTACACGGGCAGCGCCCGTGACTGGGCGAAGGTGGTGGGTCCGCTGTCGCAGAAACACGCCGTCATCACCTGGGACATCCTGGGCCACGGCGCCGCCGAGTCACCGGACGATCCGGCCGCGTACTCCGTGCCTCGTACGATCGCGCAGATGCTGCGGCTGATCGACGCGGCGAGCCTCGAGCGGGCCGTGCTGGTGGGTCACTCGCTGGGCGGCTTCCTGTCGCTCGAGTTCCTGCTCGCCCACCCCGAGCGAGTGGCGGCCCTCGTGCTCGTCGACACCGGGCCCGGTTACCGCAAGGACGAGCCGCGCGCCGGCTGGAACCGCCTGGCCGATCGCCGGGCCCAGGAGTTCGAAGCCAAGGGCGGAAGATTCCTGGGCCTGGCCCACGCGGCGCGCGGGATCCTGAAGCAGCACGACGCGCGCGTCATCGACTCGCTGCCCTCGATCCGAGTTCCCACGCTCGTGATCGTGGGCGAGAAGGACGAGGTCTTCCTCGGCGGCTCGCGCTACATGGCCGAGAAGATCCCGGGCGCGGAGCTCGTCGTGATTCCCGGCGCCGGTCACTCCCCGCAGGAGACGCATCCGGCCGAGTTCTTGCGCGCGCTGGAGAGCTTTCTCGGGTGAGACTCCTGCCCGCCGCAATCGCGCTGGCGAGCCTTTGCGCATGCTCTGTCCTCTTCGACGCCGCCACCTCGATCGCCGACGACATCGAGACCGGCGCAAAGCAGCTCAAGAGCTCCTCCGACTCCGAGCTCACCATCGTCCACACACCGAAGGCGAGCCGCAGCGACTGCGCCGATGCCTACCGGGTGCAATTCAGCCGCGACTCCCTGATCGCCGTCTGGTGCTACGCGCCCGGCGACCCGACCAAGGTCGTCTCGAGCCACACCACGACCTATCACCTGAACTGGGTCGACGTGCCCGAGACCACGATCGTCGACAAGAAGAAGGGCGAGCCGCTCTCGATCGAGCTCGTCAAAGGCGCGGACAAGCCGATCGTGAAGCGCGTGTTCTGAGTCAGGGAGCGGGGCGTCGGTTCGTCATCGAGAAGGGTCTCCTCGCCCGCGGAGCAGTTCCTGCGCGCACGCGTCAGGCGCGACGATCCCAGCCGGGGCGCTGCGCGCGGTGCCGGAGCCACAGGCCCCAGCCGACGGCGGTCGCGCCTCCGCCGGAAAAGCCGTAGATCAGCCACGAGAGCGCTCTCCGGTTGCTCATGTACGCGGCGATGCCGGCCGAGGGCGCGATGGTGAGGCTGCCGGCCTCCAGGCCGTAGATGCGGGGATCTCCCTCGCGGAGCCACAACGTGATCCCATGACTCGACTTGAGCGCGTGAGCGAGATCGCCGTCGGTCGTGCCGGGCCTCCAGAAGCGCGGAAGGGCGTTATACCGCTCGTCGCCAGACGCGATCGTGAGGTCGTCGGGCGTGATCCTGAAGCGGATCTTCTCCAATCGAACACGAGAGAGGTCGGCTTCGGTGACAGCCGGAAAATAGTGGATGTAGGCGTAGAGCAGGCCGAGCACGATTGGGATGCACGCGGCTCCGCCGATCAAGTTCGCTCCCGATTTTCCGAAGCGTTTTTCGAGAGAGCGAGAGATCACACCTGCCAATCGACCTGACTTGCCGGAGTCATGGCACCATTATGTCATGGCGTCAGGCTCCGTGAGCATACGTCGAGGCGTACGCGGCGGAGGCCGGCGCGAACACCACCACGGCCACTTCGCCGTCTCGACGTATCTCTGCATTGGCTCTATCTCAAGCCCGGTAGCTATCGGCGCCCCAAGACTGACTCGACTTCGCGAGGCTGGCCGCTCTTGCTCTATCCAGCGGTCAGTTTGATTGCGAGCTATTCCGTCTTGATCTTGACGCGAAAGCACTGACCGCTCCGTCGCTACTTCGCCCGCTCGATGTAGCGCCCTCGGCGGCGAGGTGTCGACGGGGCGAGATGTCAGTCGCGTGAGCCTTTGTCCTTCGATCTGTTGCTCATAACGATATCAGCACTCTCGATCCGTCCCCATTTCTCGTACACGGCCACGATCGCCGTGGAGTGATTGCTGAACCGAACGGAGTATTCGTAGTTGTTGGGCGGGTCGTACTCGCGATCTACTATCTCGAACTGAGACGTCAGGTACGGCCGGGCATATTTTTCCGTGCCGGCAACTTCTTTCAGCATGTACTGACGATGAAAATCTGAGTCTTCGATGATGGAATTCACGAACTTGTAGACAAAGTCTCGCCGTCTCAGCTCTCCTTCACGGGAGTCGCACGCCGAGCTGAGAATGGCGCTTGCGGCACAAGCGAGCACGAGATATCGAGCTTTCTTACCCACCCGGTCGTCAGAGCTCGCGCCTACTTCGCCCGCTCGATATATCTCCCCTCCGCCGGATCCACGCGCAGCTTCTCGCCGGCCTCGATGAACGGCGGCACCTGGATGGTGACTCCGTTCTCGAGCACGGCGGGCTTCGAGGATTTGGCGGCGGTCTGGCCCTTTACGACGGGCTCGGCGGAGCGGACTTTGATCTCGACGACTTTGGGGAGAGTGACTCCGATCGGGATGCCGTCGAGCAGCTCGACGGTGCAGCGCATGTTTTCGGAGAGCCAGGGCTTGGCGTCGCCGAGCACGGTGTCGGGAATCGTGGTCTGCTCGTAGCTCTCGATGTCCATGAACACGGCGCCCTCGCCGTCGACGTAGAGGTAGTCCATGTCCTTGGACTCGATGTCGGCTTCCTCGACCTGGTCGCCGGTCGAGAGCTTCATCTCCTTCTGGGTGCCGTCGAGGATCGAGCGGAACTTCACCTGGATGAAGGCGCGGCCCTTGCCGGGGGTGCGGATCTCGCTCTCCATGACTCGATACGGCCTGCCGTCGAGCATCACGTTCATGCCGCGTCTCAGCTCATTTGCCTGCATCGCGCAACCTCGCGAGTAATCGCTCCCAGATGTTTCCGAAGCCGCCGTTGGACATCACCAGCGCCACGTC
>Ga0335080_10009728_pt1 | contig 10060 bp, 3 predicted proteins | sample Lox_Sample_34_FD_206720 | JGI IMG/M metagenome (GOLD analysis project Ga0335080, IMG submission 206720) | Soil microbial communities from Loxahatchee National Wildlife Refuge, Florida, United States - Lox_Sample_3.4 | ecosystem: Environmental > Terrestrial > Soil > Wetlands | place: USA: Florida... | reverse complement strand
GCAATAAAACGTATGCCCAACTCCAGAAACTTCGGCCGCTCTCTTTAGAAGATGATCGGCGGGTCCGAGGATTTTGTTTTCCGTAATGCCCAGCACGCGCGACGCGGTTTCGTAGTGCTGGGGCATTTCCGCTTTCCAAGCGGACAAACCTGCCCAGGATCCCGATTCCCACACTTTTTCGGGAGGCGGAAGGAGGGTGCAGGCATAGGTGATCGATCCGCCACCCACCGCGCAACCGTGAAAGATCGTTGCGTGCTTAAAGAAGCGCATATTGAAGAAGCCGCGGAGGCCGAGTTTGGGACGCCAGAACCAGCGATGGATGGACCAACTGGAGTGTGGCAAGTTCTCGGGTGTCCAGCGCCGGCCCATCTCCATGACGGCGACTTTGTAGCCTTTCTCGGTTAGACGATGGGCGGAAACACTTCCGCCAAATCCGGAGCCGATGACGATGAAGTCAAAATCGAATTGCTGATTTTGTAATGCCATAGAACTACCGGCCCATTGCCGGGACAAGTTCTGGACGCTTCCGCCCGCGAACCTGGGTATCGATGACTTCTCCAATGCGCGTCAGCGCCTCAGCGCTTTGCGGTGCATCGGGGCCGAATATCTGGAAATCGTGATTCATATCCGCCCAGCTCTCGAGGACGACTTCGGCCCCCTGCGCCCGGGCGTGAGCGGCGAAAGCTTGAATGCTGTCGTACAAAATTTCTTCGCGGCCCGCTTGCATATAAATCGGAGGCAGGCCACGCAAGTCGGCCCGCAGCGGCGAAACCAGAGGATCGCGGCGCTGGGATGGTTCACAGAACCAGTCCCGCCATTGCAGCAGTGATCGCTTGTCGATCCAGTCCGATGCTTCATTGCCCACAATTTCACTTTCGAAGTTGGTTGCTGGGGAAAGAACAATGCATAACGCCGGCAGTGGGAGCTTCAAATCGCGCACTTTCAAGAGCAACGCCAATGCCAGGCTGCCGCCTGCCGAGTCGCCGGCAAAAATCAAATTGTCCGGGTCCGTACCGTTTTCCAGGAGCCATTGGTAGGCGCTGAGGGCATCTTCAAGCTGCGCGGGGAAGCGGTGTTCCGGCGCGAGACGGTAGTCCAGCGCAAATGTTCTAGAGTTCACTGCCTGCGTGATCAGGGCAATAAAGCTCGGGTAAGCCTGTGGGTAAAAGGAGTAACCGCCGCCGTGTAAATACAAGACTGTTTCGTGCGGCTCTGCGTTCTTGGGGAAGAACCAGCTTCCCCGGAACTTCTCATGCACAAGCGGAGTGATGTTTACTGCTGACAATGACGGTGACCTGATGACCACCGAATCCAGGTAGCGGCGCGCTTCTTCAACATCGTGCAGTTCGAAAGCAGTGCGCACCTGCCGCTTCAGCATTGCGGTGGCCACTTCCACGAACCAGTTCCAACTCGGCCGCTGCGGGCCCTTGAGCATGCGACGGGAGCAGACTTCAAGAATCGATTGACCCAGTTCCGCTGCACTCCTGACCCGGTATCGAGTGGGGCCAGTGAACTGTATGCGGGCGACCATTCCGATCACACTCCTTTAGGCGCACTGGGGAACGTATTCGGGGAAGTAGGAGGGATCCCTGAGACGAATAGGCGTGTCCGGGGTGGGATTCGCCACCAGGGTCCGCACGATGTCATCCCTGTATTGCCACCAGCCTCGGAAGATCCGATCGCCTGGGCAACGAACTTGCAGTGGGCTCCAGCCGTTAAGATCAAACCCTTCGACGGGCTTTACGATCACGGACTGGGTGGAAAGTCGAAGCCCCATGTGTAAGGCTTTGAGCGCGCTTTCCTTCGCGCTCCAGAGCAGAGCGAGAAGGCGAAATCGGTCCGCCCCAAAGGCTTGTGCAACGAGCGCCCGCTCTTCGGCGGTGAAATAGTCAGAGATGAAAGCCTCGCTGTGCGACTCGACCAGTTCGAGGTCACAGCCCACTTCTGCGTCGGCCGATGTGACGGCGCATGCGGCCATGCCATCGCGGTGGCTGAGCGATATGCTGACGGCCGCGGGTTTGTTGGCGACAAAGACTTCGGGCGCGCCCGACGCTGCCGGACGTATTTCCACCCTGGCAAGGACGCATGGATCATCCGGCAGATTTAGGTAAGCGGCTAAAGCATTTTTCGCGACCCAGCGTCCCAGTCGCCAGTCGGTGCGCCGTTTGGCGAATCGCATGGCGTCTAGTTTGGCAATCTCATTTGCACTGAGCCAGGCACTCTCGGCTGGCACATCGGCTTCGGTCTGTTCGAGCCAATATACGTTCATCAACGTGTCCTCCCCGAAACTAGGCCGCTGCAGGCTGAGCTTCAGGCTTTCCGGATTTCGTATCCTGTTCCCGCGCAATACCGCGTTCCAGCGCCTCGATGAGGTAAGGGCGCAGGTTTGCCGGCGGAATAATATGATTCAGCGCGCCCACGGCGAGGGCCCGCTGGACGCTGTGCACGCGGTCAAACTCCGCGGCCATCTCGCCCAGCTTTTCCGAATGGACGATCTTGAAGAGTTCGTCCCATTGGGCGCGCAATCGACCTTTCTCCGCACCCTCGGCCTTGGTCATGGCCTGAGTCAATTCCTGCAAGCGAGGATCTTTGCGAGCCCGGGCTTCGACTTCACCGGCGAAAACTACGGCGGCCGCCGGCGCGCCACCAATTACGGAAGCATAGGTCCCTTCCAAAGCCGCTACTTCGAGACTCTCGTTCAGCGCCCGTGAGAAGACCACGTAAGCGCCGCCGTGAAAACGGGAGATGACGCAGAATACGATAGGGCCCTTGAAGTTGACGACAGCCCGGCCGATTTCGGCACCGTACTCCAGCTGCAGCCTGCGCATGGATTCCGGCGAGCCATCAAAGCCCGACAGATTGGCCAGCATCACGACTGGCCGGTTGTTGCTGGCGGCGTTAAGGGCGCGCGCTAATTTCTTCGAGGATTGCGGAAAGAGCGTCCCGGAGGTCCATTGATCAGGCCCGTCGGCAGGAACAAATCCCATGCGAGGGATCTGCTGCGATTCGATGCCGATTAGGCAAACTGGATATCCCCCGAGGTGGGCATCCCAGATTACGGCGGTTTCAGCGGCTCTCATCCCCGCCCAGCGCTCCAGTGGTGCGTGGTCCTGATCAATGGCTGCCATCATTACCTGGCGGATGTCGAAAGATTTCTTGCGTCCCGGATTGGTTGCGTCTGACAGAATGTCGCCAACCAGCGTGAAGCCTTCTTCGCCGTTGCAATGGGGATAGGACTGCACATCACGGTTGATCGGATCGCTGGTCTCCGCGCGGCGTGGGAAGCGCTCTCCAGGTGCGATGTAGGTGTGGTCGTAGTGGCGGAACAGGATCTCGCAGGCTTCATCGATGTCGTGCGCCCAGTACTGCGCCTGGCCGTTGATGCCCATGATGCGGTCGTATCCGCCGATACCCTGATTGTCTTCTGCCGAGATGCCGCCGGAGTAATCCAGCGCACGTTTGCCGGTGAGCACCATGGACGCCTTGGGCGTCATGACCAGAATGCCCCGGGTGTGCATGAGCATGGTGGCCTCGGCATTCCAATAGGGCTGGGCGCCTACGTTGATCCCATTCACCAGCAGATTGACCTCACCGCCCGCCTGAGTGAATTCCACCAGGCGGCGCAGGACGCGGGCGATCCAATCCATATTTTCTACGCCGCTTTCCATTGAGATCTTGGCGCCGGCTGAAATGGGGAACCACTCCAGCGGCACGCCCATCTGCTGGGCGAGATCGAGGGCCGCATTGATACGCCGGCACTCTGGTTCGGCAAGTGCCCCCAGGTCTTTGCTGGGATCGCCGAGCAACATGACCCGCTTCATACCTTCGGGGTACCTGGCGGTAAAGTTGCGAATGACGCCGACGATGATGTTGGTTTTGTTTTGGCCGTAGGGACGGTCAACCGGAACCAGACAGCCCTCGGCGTCGAGATCATGCTCCACAAAATCGCCCGGCGGAAATTCAGCCCGCGTGTGTTCCCGGGCGGGGGTGAGCATTTTGATGATTTCGTAGGGATAGATAAGTCCTCGCTGGCGCATGCGGACGACTTTCTGCTCGTACTCCGACAGCGGCCGGATGGGCTGCAATTTGTCTGTGGGCCGGAAGGTAATCAGCATCCCGCTGCCGCCCGGGATCGAAATACGTATCACCATATCGCGCAATTCGCCAGTCGCAGGACTGGGAATGCGGGCACGCACCACGACCTGTTCCAGACCGAGGCCCTCAGTGGCCGGCGCCAACCGGCGGACCATGTCGCGCAACTCATCGCGCTTAAGATTGAGCGCAGGCCACACATAGAGGAGTATCCGGTTCCAATAGAGACGCTTGTTGACCGGACGCCGCGACTGAAACAGCCGAATGCCGGCCATGGCTTCGCTCAACATGCGCTCCAGATGGGGCAATTGCACGATGCGACCGGCCACATCACGCACCGGAGTTACATCGCGCACTTCCGCGCACACGAACAGCCGTTCATCTTTGGGATTGTCGCGAGCGACACCATGGAGCAGATACACATCTTCAACAGACAGCAGGCGCTCTATGTCGAAGTTGCTGAGTCGCCACAGGTGCAGCCGCTTAGCCATCATGGGGTGCAGTCCGCGATAGAGCTTTTCCTCTGTATAGGCATTCCCGTTCCAGCGATAGGTAAAGTGCTGCAATCCGCCCGCGCCTTGCGCGTGGTCTGGGCCTGCGACTTCCACCACGATGCGCCGGATGGCGCGCGGGAAACCAGTCTGGTTAAGCAATTCGTGAACTTCTTGCTGGGTGGTCTCGGGATCGCCCATCTGGCCGGGATGCCAAGCGTAGAGATCGATGACGACGTCATGGTCGGGCGGCACCTCCGCGATCAAAGGAGACATTGCGCGTATCGCTTTAGAGAACTGCGAGTACTCAGAATGCGTGGTGAAGACATGAATGCGTTTGCCCTCGTGGTCGTATTCGGCGGCGGCGTAACACTGGCCGTCCTCCATCGCCACCGAGCGGAAATTTTCGAGTGTCCGGATGCGGTAGTAACGCCAAGTGATTGCTTCCAGCATCAACTTGCGCATCGCGGGGCTGGCGGCGGCGAACCGGGAAGAGAGCAGGCTCACCAGCGGCTGCGGACACTCAACTAAGGCGCGCACTCTTTCATGGCGGTCGGCAGCATCAGGATGGGCGGCGAGATAGCCGAGGTGGGCTTCCACCTCTTCGTAAACCTGCTTCCGTGCCTTGGCAAATCCGGGCTCATCAAAGTAGCGATAGCGCACTTCCCTGGCCAGGTCGGTGACCGCGGGAAAGAGCCCGTTGGTCATCGAGACCATGCGGTCGAGCAAGGTGCGGAAAGACTCTTCCGCGTGTGGCGTCAGCGTCTGAGCGGACTGCAGTCGCCTTTCGAGCACACCTAAAACAGGTGCGATCTGCTGCTCCACGCGTTGGTGGGATTTGTATATCCAGAACAAACTCTCTTCCAGTTCGGGCGAGCGGTCCAGGGTTTGCACACGGTAGTGAGCGAGCGCCCTGCGCAGCGCACTTAGGAAAACCGGGGGAAGTCTTTCGCCGCCGGTCTCGAGCATGCGTAGATAGGAAAACAGGTAGGCTTCGGCACTGGGCTCTTCGCCGCTGGCCCGGTGGTTCACTTCCGGTTCGCGCTGGAATAACGAGCAGATGTCGACAAAGATGTTGAGGATCTCATCTTCATCTCGCCGGACTGCCTCACTATCCGCCGGACAACTCTGGCTCCATTCGCCGAGCAGCCGGGAAGTCTGCTTGGGATCCACATCAAAACCCAGCATGAGTTGGCGGAGTTCTTGCAGACTGCGGCGGCAGTTCGATGGGGCGGTTTCTCCGTCCGAGGTGCGCCATGCGCCAAATACCACCCGGTCGGCTTCGGCTTTGGTATCGTCCGCAGCGTCGGGATCGATCTGCACCAGGGGCGCTCCGGTGTCGACCTGCACATTACGCATGGTCATCACTTGACGGATTTTTCCTGAGAATGGAGCGAGGACCGGCATTTCCATCTTCATGGCCTCGAGCACAGCCAGGCGGTCTCCGGCGGAAACCGTGTCGCCGGGCTTGACGGCGATGGAAACCACCACCGCCGGCGCCGGCGCGTGGATAATGCCTCCATCGTCGCGGTCGATCTGGTGCGCCACGCCATCCACCTCAATGCGGTAGCTCAAGCCCTGAGCGACGGAAACAATGTGGAAACGCCGGCCAAAGGTCGTAAGCCAGTATTCAAACTCACTGAGGCGGTCGACCTGCGCTTCAATACGCGATCCGTTCACCTCTACGCGGTATTGCTGAGGGCCAAGGCGGTAAGTCTTGGGCGAGTAGGAGCGCCCACGATAGCGCAGTTCGATGGTACGACCAACTTCATTCCGCACCTGGGGCCGTCCGCGGACAGCGGAGGCATAGAACTGGGTCTGTTCTATCGCCAACTGTGAGTCGTAAGACTCGATCGCAGCCTGCACCAGCGCGACATCGGCATAGTGCCGGGAAACGTGTTCACCGTTGGCCGAAAGATGGTCCAACCATCCGATATGCACTTCTCCACGCTGCACTTCAGGACGATTCAGAAGTTCCAGCAAAAATGCCTTGTTACTGGTGCCACCTTTGATGACGATGACGCTCTCACGCAGTGTCCTCTGCAACCGGGCAAGCGCTTCCTTTCGGTTTTGGCCGTAGGCAATGATCTTGGCGATCATTGAATCGAACTCTGGGGGGACGGTATCGCCTTCCGCTACGCCGGTTTCAACCCTCACTCCCGGCCCCGCCGGGATCCTGAATCGCTCAATCGTGCCTGGGGCGGGTGCAAAGCCGTTGTCTGGATCCTCTGCGTTCAGCCGCACCTCGATGGCGTGACCGGCGGTGCGCGGAGGCTCACCTTCCAGCCGGCCGCCCCGCGCCACATGAATCTGCAACTTGACCAGATCGATTCCGGTGGTGCGTTCCGTCACCGGATGCTCAACCTGCAAGCGCGTGTTCACTTCCATAAATGAAAGCTTCTGGGTTTCCGGTTGGTACAGGAATTCCACCGTACCCGCGTTGCAGTAGGAGGCTGCCTTGCTCAAGCGAACCGCCGCCTCGCGCAGCTCCCGATCTTGCTCTGGAGAAAGAGCAGGTGAGGGTGCTTCCTCGAGAATCTTCTGATGGCGGCGCTGAATTGTGCAGTCGCGAACGCCGGCGGCCCAGGTGGTTCCGTAACGGTCGGCGATGATTTGGACCTCGACGTGGCGCGCACCCTGTACGAGTTGTTCCAGGAAAACCGTTGGGTCGCCAAAGGCCTTAAAGGCTTCGGTGCGCGCGCTCTCAAAAGCTTCGGGAAGGCGGCTAGCCGAAGAGACGCGGCGAATGCCGTGACCTCCGCCGCCCGCGGTGGCCTTAATGAGCAGTGGGTAGCCTAACCGTTCAGCGTGGCGCTCGGCATCGGCAAGTGTTTCGACCGGGCCGTTGCTCCAGGGTGCGACCGGAATCTGCGCCTGCTCGGCCAGCCGTTTCGAGGCGATCTTGTCGCCTACGCGGCGCATCACGTCACCATCCGGACCGATGAACACGATACCCAGTTCGCGGCAGAGGTCCGCGAAGTCGGCGTGCTCGGCGACAAAGCCCCATCCAACCCAGACAGCGTCGGCGCGAGCGGCGGTGAGAGCACGTTCCAGGCTGGGGTAGTCGACATAGCTGCTTTTGAGGTGATTGTTGTTGGGGTCTGGGACCTGAGCGGGCCCGAGGCAGACGGCTTCGTCCGCCTCACGGACGAACATGGCATGGCGGTCAGGGTCAGTAAAGAGCGCGATGGTCCGCAAAGATGTGCCGTGTTCGAGATTGAACTCGCGGGCCGCGTGGATGAACCGCATGGCGGCTTCCCCGCGATTTACGATGGCTACGCGTTGAAATTCGAGGTTCATAGAGCCCTCGATGGCTGTGGCGACCGTCGACGCACGTCGCTCATGCCGCCACGGCTTCGGGTGCCATAGCAGCTTGTAGCATTTTCAATCTTTCAGTATTGACCGCGTTGGGGATCTCTACCGTTCGGTAACCGCCGAGTTGCAGGTAACGGTTTCCCTTCGCGTCTACAACCTCCGCATCGAAACTGCCGTTACGCGGGTTGGGCGTGACCACAGCATACAACCGGCCCTCGACCCGCTCGGGATCAGACCCTACCACAGAAACGCGATCCACGTGCTGCGGCAGACCCATGCGGCCGTGCAGGCCCATTTCCCAGACACCGGCGGTCTGGAAGCAAAGCTCGATCAGCCGTGGCGACATCCGGGTGGGCAGGTCTGACGGATGGTGATTGTTCGGCAGGCCCTTCGCCATGAGGCCAACGATTCGCTTTCCATCCCACCACGCTCGCTCCACAACTTTGTACGCAGGCCCATGGAAGTAGAGGTGGTAGATGTCGGCGGCTTCGATGACGTGACCCTCGGGCGTGCCCAAGGCCGGTACGGTCACCAGCCCGGGTGCTTGTTTCGTCAGGCGCACACGTGCTGTGAAGTGCGTGGTCACTTGCGGTTCAGCCTGATTCGGAAGCGTGCGGTGGCCAAGCAAACGGCAGTCCGCGATCAAGGCCTCGCCATGCGGATGGATCGTTGCCTCAACCGTCACTTTGCGCGGCTCGTTCCGGTAGAACTTGAATGACGCCAGAAAATTCACGTCTTCCACGGACTCGACATGCCAGCCGGGGAGCAGGCTGAGGGCGGCTTCGGCGAATGCCTCGACGCCCATAACGCCCGGGAGCACCGGTGTGCCATCAATCTGGTGATCGTGCAGGAACGGCTGGATGGTCGGGTCGAGCGTGGTCTCGACGACGAGTGGACTGTAGAGTCCAACGCTCGCGATCTTGCCGGTCATTGGCCCTTGCATCGGCTTTTCCATCGCGCCTTCTGGCACGTTCGCTTTCAGTCCGCCAGTAGGGTCGAATTCACTCAGCAACACTCCGAGACGCTGGCCGATGACGATTTCTCCGCGCGTCCCTCCCGCCGTCAATTCGCGGCGGATTAGAGGAATGCCCGCTTCCGGTGGCAGCATGTCGATGCCGGCGAGTTCCATCACTTTGGGGATGGAGCCGCGCGTCGCCATGCCGATTCCGCCCCACGCAGTCCAGTCGATCGCGATACCGCGTGTGCCGGGCCGGGTGGTACGGAAGCTCGACGTGATTTTGCAGAGCAGATCGTTGGCAGAGCTGTAATCCGTTTGTCCAGCGTTGCCGAAGCGGCCGGCAATGGAGCTGAATGCGACCGTCGCTTTCAGGGGCATGTCGCCGATAGCGTGCAGCAGATTGAAGAAGCCGTCGCTCTTGACGTCAAAGACCAGGCCGAATTCATGCGGATCTTTGTCTGGCAGCGCGTGACTGCGCTCGATGCCGGCGGCGTGCAACAGAACGTCGATGTGGCCGCTGCGCTCGCGTACTTGTTGAATCACTTTCGCTACGCCGTCTGCGTCGGTGAGGTTGACGCTGAAATAATGTGGCGTGCCGCCAGCGGCATGGACTGCGTCGATGGCGGTGCGGGCGGCCTGCGCCCGCTCCAACGCAGCTAATTCCTTTTCCACTAACGCTGGGGTGGCTCGCTCGCCGCGTGCCTGGATGCGCGCGAACAACTCGCGCTTGAGACCTTCTTTATCACCGACGAAACGTTTGAGATCGGGATTTTCCGGATCAGGCTCAGGCACCAGGTCGAGCAGGTAGAAAGTGCCGCCGGATGCGGCCGCCAAGTCAGCAGTGATGGCGGAGACAATGCTCCCGGCCGCGCCGGTGATCACAAACACGCTGTTTTCGTTTAGCGTCAGACCAGGCTGGCCGTCGATCGCGGGCTGCTCTTGCAATCCGATCGTCCAGCGCAGCGCGTCTTTGTAGCCGATCTCCACCGCGCCCGGGTCGCGCAGGGTTTCTCCGATCAGGCGTTCCGCAACTTCGAGCGCACCGCATTGGGTTCCGAAATCAACGGCTTTCACGAGGACGTCTGGACGCTCGCGCTTGTAAGTCTTGCTGAAGCCCACAACCGCGCCGCCGAGCGGCGCGACTGCCCCAGCATCGTCGTAGCCATGTTGTCCACCGAGACGAGTTCCGGATACGAAAAACGTG
>Ga0335080_10009727_pt1 | contig 10060 bp, 13 predicted proteins | sample Lox_Sample_34_FD_206720 | JGI IMG/M metagenome (GOLD analysis project Ga0335080, IMG submission 206720) | Soil microbial communities from Loxahatchee National Wildlife Refuge, Florida, United States - Lox_Sample_3.4 | ecosystem: Environmental > Terrestrial > Soil > Wetlands | place: USA... | reverse complement strand
TGTGGGTCGGCGAGCAGATCACCGAGCGCGGGATCGGCAACGGCATCTCCCTCATCATCTTCGCCGGGATCGTCGTCCGGATGCCGTCGGCGATCTTCGGCCTCTTCGATCAGATGCGGAGCGGGAATCTGAAGCTCCTGACGCTCCTCGCGATCCTGACGTTCATGGTGTTCATCATCGCGGCGATCGTCTTCGTCGAGCGCGCGCAGCGGCGCATCCCCGTTCAGTATGCCAAGCGCGTCGTCGGCCGGCGGGTGTACGGCGGACAGAACACGTACCTGCCGCTCCGCATCAACACGGGCGGCGTCATTCCGATCATCTTCGCGATCTCGATCATCCAGCTGCCGGCCTACGTGGCCCAGCTGTCGGGCGCCGACTGGATGAAGAAGGTGGCGAGCTCGCTCGGCCAGGGCCAGCCGCTTTACGTGCTGCTCTACGCCTTCGGCATCCTCTTCTTCTGCTACTTCTACACGTCGATCGTCTTCAATCCGGCGGACACGGCCGACAACATGCGCAAGTACGGCGGCTTCATCCCCGGAATCCGTCCGGGCAAGAAGACGGCCGACTACATCGACACGGTCCTGTCGCGCCTGACGATCATCGGCGCGCTCTATCTGACGCTCGTCGCGCTGCTGCCCGACTTCCTGGCGAGCGGTTTCAAGGTGCAGTCGCTGCCGTGGATCGGGCCCTGGCTCGACACGATCCTGCCGCAGTTCTTCACGCAGGGCTTCAACGTGCCCTTCTACTTCGGCGGCACGTCGCTCCTGATCGTCGTCGGTGTCGCCATGGACACCGTGCAGCAGGTCGAGTCGAAGCTCGTCGAGCACCACTACACCGGATTCCTCAAGAAGAGCCGGATCCGGGGGCGGCGCGGCTGATGCGCGTCGTGTTTTTGGGCCCCCCCGGCAGCGGGAAGGGGACCCAGGCCAGGCGGCTGGCCGAGAGGCTGGCCGTTCCGGATATCTCCACCGGAGACATCCTGCGGGACGCCGTCCGCCGCGGCACCCCGCTCGGGAAACGGGTCCAGGGCGTCATGGAGCGCGGCGACCTCGTCTCCGACGAGACCATGATCGAGCTCGTTCGGGAGCGCCTGGCCGACGCGGACGCCCGGCCGGGCTGGGTCCTGGATGGCTTCCCCCGCACCGTGGCGCAGGCCCTGGCCCTCGAGAAGATCCTGGCCGGAAATGGAAAGGACATCTCCGGTGTTGTCAACCTTTCCGTGCCGGAGTCCGTCCTGGAGGAGAGGCTGAGGGGCCGCTCGGGAGCCGAGAATCGCGCCGACGACCGACCGGATGCGGTCCGAGAGCGCCTCCTCGTCTACCACGAGAAGACCGAGCCCCTGATTCAGTTCTTCCGGGACCGGGGCCTTCTGGCCGAGGTGCCGGGAGTGGGGGAGATTTCCGAGATTTCCGATCGTATCGACCGGGCGCTCGCCGCGAGGCGCTCGCAGGGGGCCGCGTGATCACCGTCCGCGGAACGGAAGAGCTGCGCAAGCTCGAGGAGGCCTCCCGCGTCGTGCTCGAGACGCTCGAGATCGTCGAGAAGGCCGTGGCGCCCGGCGTCACGACCGCCGACCTCGACCGGATCGCGGAAGCGGAGATCCGGCGCCGGGGCGCCAAGCCGGCCTTTCTCGGATACCGCGGATACCCGAAGACCCTCTGCACGTCGATCAACGACGAGGTGGTCCACGGAATCCCGGGGCGGCGGGCGCTCGAGGAGGGCGACATCGTCGGGATCGACTGCGGCGCGATCGTCGAGGGCTACTACGGCGACGCAGCGCGCACGCTCCCGGTCGGCCGGGTGGACGCCGAGCGGCAGAAGCTCCTGCGCGTCACGCGCGAAGGCCTCGAAGCCGGGATCGCGGCCGCTCGGCCGGGCGGAAGGGTCTCGGACATCGGGGCGGCGGTCGAGGCCGTCGCGCTCGCGCACGGCTACGGGGTCGTGCGGGACTTCGTCGGGCACGGTGTCGGCACGGCGCTCCACGAGGAGCCGCAGATCCCCAACTACGGGCCGGCGGGCCGCGGCGCGGTCCTGCAGGCGGGCATGGTCATCGCGATCGAGCCGATGTTCAACCTCGGCCGGGCCGAGGTGAGCGTCGACAAGGACGGCTGGACCGTGCGCACGCGCGACGGCAGCGCGTCGGCGCACTTCGAGTACACGGTGGCGCTTCAGCCGGAAGGCGCGGTCGTCCTCGGCCGGGGCGCGCTGGCATCTGCGCCGCGGGCCATGGTCTCTCGGGCCCTCGAGGCCGGGGTGGCGCGGTGAGCAAAGAGGAGGCCATCGAGGTCATGGCCACGGTCGTGGAGCCGCTGCCCAATGCGATGTTCAAGGTGGAGCTCGAGAACAAGCACCAGGTGCTGGCGCACATCTCGGGCAAGATGCGGAAGAACTTCATCCGGATCCTTCCGGGGGACAAAGTGCTCGTGGAGCTTTCGCCCTACGACCTCTCGAGGGGCCGGATCATTTACAGGTACAAATGAGGAGGAGCTTTCAGCCATCAGCTCTCAGCTTTCGGCCAGACCGGATCGCTCCGGCGCGCTGATAGCTGATAGCTGATAGCTGAGAGCTGAAAGCCGAAACATGAAAGTCCGGGCGTCGGTCAAGAAAATTTGCGTCAAGTGCAAGATCGTCCATCGCAAGGGCGTCGTGCGGGTGATCTGCTCGATCCCGAAGCACAAGCAGAGGCAGGGGTAGGAACATGGCACGCATCGCTGGCGTCGACCTCCCGCTCAACAAGAGGGCGGAAATCGGCCTGACCTACATTTTCGGCATCGGCCGATCGAAGGCGAACTTCATCCTCGAGAAGGCGGACGTGCGGCCCGACACGCGCGTCAAGGACCTTTCCGAGGAGGAGGTCGTCCGGATCCGCAAGGTCATCACGGACGACGTGAAGGTCGAGGGCGATCTCCGCAAGGACATCGCCATGGACATCAAGCGGCTGATGGACATCGGCTGCTACCGGGGGATGCGGCACCGGCGCAACCTTCCGGTGCGCGGACAGCGCACGCACACGAACGCGCGCACCCGAAAGGGCCCGCGCAAGCAGACAATCGCCGGCAAGAAGAAGGCGACGAAGAAGTGAGGAAGCCTTCGGCTATCCGCTCTCAGCTTTCAGCCGGAATCCGGCCGAACGTCTGGATCGGCCGATAGCTGACAGCTGAGAGCTGACGGCTCGGAACTCGGAGAGAAGAAATGGCTGAAGCCACGACAGCGAGTGCGGTGCCCGAAAAGGGCGCAAAACCGTCCAAGGGCAAACGCCCCCGGGCTGCGAAGAAGGAAAAGAAGAGCATCCCGCACGCGATCGCGACCGTGCAGGCGTCCTTCAACAACACGATCATTGCGATCGCGGATCAGGAGGGCGGCGTGCTCGCCTGGTCGTCGGCGGGCCGCATCGGCTTCAAGGGCTCGCGCAAGGGCACGCCCTTCGCGGCGCAGCTCGCGGCGGCCAACTGCGCGGAGCAGGCCAAGGAGCACGGCGTGCGGTCGGTGGACGTCCGCGTGACTGGCCCCGGCGCCGGACGCGAGTCGGCGATCCGGGCACTCCAGGCCAACGGCCTCGACATCAAGTCGATCAAGGATACGACGCCGATCCCCCACAACGGGTGTCGGCCGAGGAAGCGGAGGAGAGTCTAGCTTTCAGCTGTCAGCTCTCAGCTTTCAGCCGGAAAGCCGACTGACAGTGAGCTGACGGCTGACGGCTGATAGCTGACAGCTGACAGCTCGTCTGTAAACCGCCTCACGGGACCTGGGCGGGAAGAAGGACGCTAAAAAACGAAGGACCCGGAGGTAAGGACCAGTGGCTCGTCACACCGAATCGGTTTGCCGGCTCTGCCGGCGCGAAGGGATGAAGCTGTTCCTGAAAGGGGACCGCTGTTTCAAGGACAAGTGCGCCATCGAGCGCCGCAATTATCCGCCGGGCCAGCACGGCCGCCGGCGGAGCAAGCTGCTCGGCTACGGGATCCAGCTTCGCGAAAAGCAGAAGGTCAAGCGAATCTACGGGCTCCTCGAGAGCCAGTTCCGGCTGACCTTCCAGCGGGCGGAGCGGCGCAAGGGCATCACGGGCGCCAACCTGCTCGAGAACCTCGAGCGGCGTCTGGACAACGTCGTCTACGCGCTGGGGTTCGCGGCCTCGCGCTCGCAGGCGCGGCAGCTCGTGCGGCACGGGCACGTGACCATCAACGGAAAGAAGGTCACGATCCCGTCCTACGGCGTCTCGAAGGGCCAGGTCGTCGCCATCAAGGAGAAGAGCCGGGCGAACGAGCAGATCAAAGCCTCCGTCGAGACGGCGCGCGCCCGCGGCGTCCCCGGCTGGCTGGACCTGTCGCCGGAGACGTTCTCCGGAACGGTCGTCGAGTTGCCCAAGCGCGAAGACATCAAGCTGCCCATCCAGGAGCAGCTGATCGTCGAGCTGTATTCGAAGTAACGACCCCGGCAAGGGAGGAGAATCATGACGCTCTGGAAAGGATTTCAGAAACCGAAGCGACTCGAGGCCGACCTCGAGACGCTCTCGAGCACTTACGGCAAGTTCTTCGCGCAGCCCTTCGAGCGGGGCTTCGGAACGACGATCGGCAACGCGCTGCGACGCGTCCTTCTTTCTTCGATCGAGGGCGCCGCAATCACGGCGGTGAAGATCGAAGGCGTCCTGCACGAGTTTTCCTCTCTGCCCGGCGTGGTCGAGGACGTGACGGACATCATCCTGAATCTCAAGCAGATCCCGATCAAGATGCACACCACGGAAGAGAAGATCCTGACGCTCGACGTCGAGCGGAAGGGTAAGGTCACGGCGGCCGATCTGCAGGGCGACTCGACGATCGAGATCCTCGACCCGGCGGCGCCGATCGCCACCCTGTCGGAGAACGGGAAGCTGCAGATGGAGCTGCGCGTCTCGATGGGCCGCGGTTACGTCTCGGCGGACAAGAATTTCGACGAAGACATGGGGATCGGGTACATCCCGATCGACTCCGTCCACTCGCCGGTGCGCCGCGTCAACTACCACGTCGAGGCGGCCCGCATCGGTCAGGCGACCGACTACGACCGTCTCGTGCTCGAGGTCTGGACCAACGGCACCGTGACGCCGGCCGACGCGGTGGGCCTCGCGGCGACCCTGCTCCGCGACCACCTCACGATCTTCGTCAACGCCGAGCACGAGACCGCGCTCGACGGCGGCGTCGAGGGCGAGCTGCCGGAGAACCTGGCGGAGTACCTCAACAAGTCGGTGGACGAGCTCGAGCTCTCCGTGCGGAGCGCGAACTGTCTGAAGAACGCCGGGATCCGGACGATCCGGGACCTCGTTCAGAAGACCGAGCGCGACATGCTCGAGACGAAGAACTTCGGACGCAAGTCCCTGAACGAGATCCGCGACATCCTCCGTCCGATGGGTCTGTCCCTCGGCATGGAGCTCGAGGCCGCGGAGTCGAAGAGCGAGTCGCGGCCATGATGCACAACCGGGCCGGGCGCAAGCTCCGGCGCTCGACGCCGCACCGTCTGGCGATGTTCTCGAATCAGCTCCAGTCGCTGATGACGCACGAGCGGATCCAGACGACGCTGACGAAGGCGAAAGAGCTCCGGCCGCTGGCGGAGCGCCTCATCACGATCGGAAAGTCGGACGATCTCGCGGCGCGGCGGAAAGTCTCCCGGTGGATTCCGGACCGCACGACGGTCAAGAAGGTCTTCGAAAGCCTCGCCCCGCGGTTCGTGGACCGTCCGGGCGGCTACACGCGCATCCTGCGTCTCGGGCCTCGGCAGGGAGACGCCGCCGAGGCGGCGATCCTGGAGTTCGTGGACTTCAAGTTCGAGGCGAAGGAGAAGGCCCCGCGCAAGGAGTCGATGTCCGACCGCGCGCGGCGTGCTTCCGGCGGCCGCGTCGAGACGGTGCGCAAAGAGAAGGCCGAAGGCTCCGAGGGCGCGGAAGGTGCAGCCGAGGCCGCCAAGCCCGCGAAGAAGGCGCGTCCGGCGCGACCCGAGCGCGGAGCCAGGGCTGCCGCGAAGGCCGCCCCCAAGAAGGGTCCGAGCCGGACGGGCCACACGAAGCGGGGAGAGTAACGATCGGAATCCGCTGGCCGAAGGAACTGGGGGCTGCGGCCCGTCTCGCGTGGGCGAGGCGGGCCGCCGTCGTCTGGGGTCTGTTTCTTCTCGTCCTCACGTCCTGGCCGTCGCCGCCCTCCGTGCCCGTCCTCTCCTCCATTCCCTCGTTCGACAAGTACGTCCACGGCACCCTCTACGGGGTCGAGGCGTTTCTGCTGCTCTTCGCCGTTCGGTGGCCCGGGCGGCCCGGATTCACACTCCTTCGGGCCCTGGCCGTGACGGGAGCCCTCGCGGCGTTCGGCACGGCGGACGAGACGCACCAGGCCTTCATTCCGGGGCGGTCCATGGAAGGGATGGACTGCGTGATGGACACGGTGGGGGCCGCCGTGGGAACGCTCGCGGCGGGGGTGTGGGAGAGGAGAAGGAAGAGACGGCGGGGGCAGATCGAATTGCGACCCCTCACCCCGTCCTTCTCCTCGCGGGGGAGAGGGAGTTCCTGAGGCGGCGCGACGCGCTGTTGCGCCGCGCCGCGACCTATTTCTTGAAGAAGCCGCCTCCGCCGCCGGCGGCGGCCTTGCCACCCTCGGCCATGAGGACGCGCTGGTTGAGCTCCTTGATCCGCTCGTTCAGCTGCGCGATCTTCTGCTGCGCGTCACGGGTGGAGCGCTCGTTCTCGGCCTTCAGGCGTCCGATCTCCTCCTCGAGCTCCGAGATCGACTGCTCGCGCGACTGCATCGACTTGCGCTGCTCGCGCAGCTCGTTGGTGTACCGCGCGACTTCCTCTTCCTTTTCGCCGATGCGCAGCTTCCACTTCTCTTCCTGCTCCTCGTAGAGGCGCTTGACGTCCATCAGCTGCGTGATGGCGGAGAAGTCGTTGTCCGAAGCCATGAGGCCACCTCGCTGTTCCTCCTCGATCTGCGGGAACAGCTTCCGCAGCTTCAAGGAGAGGTCTTCCGGGTCGGTCGAGAGCTGCATCGCGCGCTCGTAGGTGATCTTGCCGTTGACGAGGAGAGCGATCAGGGACTGGTTGGCCGACTGCATCCGGTAGTACCCGACCGAGCTCTCGATCTCGTCGTGGATCTCCTTGGTCTCGCCGCGCTCGATGTGCTTCGCGATCTTCGGCGAGTTGATCATGATCTCGCAAACGGGGACGAGGCCCGAGCCGTCGGACTTCTCGATCAGGCGCATCGAAACGATCGCCCGCAGGACGAGCGCGAGCTGTGAGCGGAGCTGCTGCTGCTGGCCGGCCGGGCACGTGTCGATGATGCGGTCGATCGACTGGCCCGCGCTGTTCGTGTGCAGCGTGGAGAAGACGAGGTGGCCGGTCTCGGCGGCCGTGATGACCGTCTGGATCGTCTGCCAGTCGCGCATCTCGCCGACCATCACGACGTCGGGGTCCTGCCGGAACATGTTCTTGAGGGCCTCGGCGAACCCGGGAGTGTCCGTCGAGACTTCGCGCTGGGAGACCGCGGCCTTTCCGTCGGCGAAGAGGTACTCGATCGGGTCCTCGATCGTGACGATGTGGACCGGCCGCTTCTCGATGATGGACCGCATGATGGCGGCGAGCGTGGTGGATTTGCCGGAGCCCGTCGGGCCGGTGATCAGGACCAGGCCCGCGGGAATCTGGACGAAGGTCTCCAGGACCTCGGGCAGGCCGAGCTCGGAGACCTCCGGGATCTTGAAGGGAATCCGCCGGAAGACGGCCGCGACCGACCCGCGCTGCACGTAGATGTTCGCGCGGAACCGGGCGACACCGGTGACGCCGTAACCGACGTCGACCGACTGGTTGAGCTCGAGCTTCTCCTTCTGAGCGGCCGAGAGGATCGAGACGAGCATCTCCTCGAGGTCCTTCGGCTGAAGCGCCTCCGTGTTGATCGGAATGAGCTTCCCCTTGACCCGCAGGAGGGGCGGCCGCATGGGCTTCAAGTGGAGGTCCGACGCCTCCTTCTTGGCCATGAATTTGAGGAGTTCGGCGAGCGTCAAACTGCGCGGATTATAACCCGTTCGGCGTACACGCGGTTAGGGCGAAAATATGAAGGATTTCAGTCACAAGGGTAGCGTGCTCTTCGGCACTGAAGTGCCACCGCCTTAAGATTTTCGGAGACATGCCTCGGACCAGCGGCGAGCCTGCCCCCGGCTGCGGACGCGGCCCGCCAGGATTTCGATGCGGAGCTCGCGAAGAAGCCGTCCGATCTCCGGGCCGGGCGCGATCCCGGTCCAGCCGATCAGATCCCCTCCCGAGACTCTTGGCCCCCGGCGGGCTCTCGCCAGGGCCGCCCGCAGGCGCCGGACGATACGCTTTGCCCGCGGCCGTGACGCCGCGAGGAGGCTCAGGGCGTCCCCCGCCTCGGTGCCGGCGTCGTGAACCCAGGCCCACGGTCCCGCGGGCGACTCGGCCGCGGCGGCGGTCTCTGCCGCTTCGAGCACGCGCGCCACCTTCCCGGCCTCGGAGGCGCCGCGCCGCAAACGTCGGAGCCAGGCCGAGGCCTCGGCGGGGCCGAGCCCGAGGCTCCCCGCGATCGCCGCCATCCTCAGGATGCGCCAGCGGCCGGGAGAAAGGGCGGCCACGGGTCCGCGCTCGAGGCGCGCCAGGACCCGCAGGGCGGCGTGCCAGCGTGCCGGCGGCGTGCCCGGCCGGAGGGCCGGGGAGAGGAGCCCCGTCTGCGCCGCGAATCGCCAGGCGGGCGCGATCCGCCTGGCCTCGAGCAGCCGCGTGAGCTCGGCGGCGATGCGCTCGGGCGCGACCCCCTCGAGGCGCGGTCCGAAGTCGCGGCAGGCCTGCCGGACCGCCCGGTCGGGCACGAGGTCGTGGGTGGCATAGAACCTGGCCGCCCGAAATGTCCGCAAGGGGTCGTCGGCGAGGTTCTCCCGCCGCACGAGGCGCAGGCGCCGGCGCGCCACGTCCCCGCCGCCGCCGAACGGGTCGAGCCACTCTCCGCTCGAGAGGTCGATCGCGAGCGCGTTGGCCGTGAAATCGCGCCGCGCGAGGTCCTCGGCGATCGTCGGACGCTCGAGCTCCGCCACGTCGAGGGTGTGCCGTCCCGCCACGCGAAAGACGCGGGGCGGCTCCTCCGAGAGCGCGACGAAGGTGCCGAAGCCGGCTTCGGCGAGGGCGCGAGCGACCGCCTCGGCCCCGGAAGGGACCGCCACGTCCAGGTCGAGCGCCGGCCGGCCGAGCAGGGCATCCCGGGGCGCGCCGCCCACGAGCCAGACGGCGATTCCCCGCTCGCGGCAGGCGCGAGTCAGGGCCGCCACCAGCGATCGTCGGCGAAAAGCGGCCGCGAGGGCCAACTTCTTTCGGCGAGATACGCTTCGAGGGCGTGGAACCTTCGGTTTCATGCGGGAAAGCTCTTACAATTGTTCGAATGGCCTCCGAACGGCGCACCGTGACCCTCGGGATCGTCCGGAAAGTGGCGCAGCTCTCCCGCCTGTCCCTGCCGGAGGAGGAGCTTTCGCGCTGGACCGAGCAACTCGGTCGGATTGTCTCCTACATCGACCAGATTGAAGCGATTCCCGAATCGGCCAACGGAGATGCCGCCGAGGACGCTTTCTCGCCGACGCCGGTCCGCGACGACGAGCCGCGGCCGGGCTACGGGCGCGAGGCGCTCGGACGCAACGCTCCCCGGCAGTTCCGGGGATTCGGGGTGGTGCCCCGGGTTGTCGGCGCCGGAGGCGGGGAATGAGCGGTCTCGCCCGCGCCGTGGCGGCCGACGTCGCGGCGCGGCGCCGTTCGGCCGTGGAGATCGCCGCCGAGTCGCTCGACCGCATCGAGCGGGCGAATCCCGATCTGAACGCTTTTCTCGACGTGTCGCGCGACGCCGCCCTCGCGGAGGCGAAGGAAGTCGACCGGCGGGTTGCAGCAGGAGAACCGCTGCCGCTTGCCGGCGTCCCGCTCGCCGTCAAGGACAATATGTGGGTTGCGGGCCGGAGGGTCTCCTGCGCATCCCGGATCCTCGAGGGATTCGTGCCGCCCGGAGACGCCACCGCCGTCGGCCGGCTTCGACAGGCCGGCGCCGTCTTCGTCGGCAAGACCAAC